>ENA-ORCV01000391-ORCV01000391.1-marine-metagenome-genome-assembly--contig:-NODE-391-length-33864-cov-4.366650_pt1 | contig 33864 bp, 35 predicted proteins | sample MGYA00237779_ERZ508509 | MGnify/ENA primary metagenome ERZ508509 (study PRJEB26180, sample SAMN06268772) | marine metagenome | isolation source: Bioluminescent Bay, La Paraguera, Puerto Rico | place... | reverse complement strand
CGGCCGCTAAAATTGGGGCGGCTGCTTTAAGGATTTGTTTACGTTCGGGACACATGGCCGCCCCGTCGCAAAAGCCGCGCCGTTCGCCTCTTTGGGGCTTTTTTCAGGGCTCACAACCTGTTTATTTCCTTGTCATGGCTCGAAAAGCCATGTTCAAAAGACGAGTCTGGCTGGCGGGCTGGGGTTTTCGGGAGTTCCGATGTCTTTCTTTGGCGAGTTCAAAATCGACGGCGACCGGCTGGTGGCGAAGGAGACCGGCGCGCAAATTCCGTTAACCGTCGATTTTGCGAAAGACGTCCTCCGGATCGGCAGCTTCATCTGGCTCGTCAACGCGCTGCGCGCGACGCGCATCGTCAAGGGCCGCGAACCGCGCGCCCGCATTTCCTTCTTTCCGAAAAAACCGCGCTCTTATTATGCGATCTGGCCGGTCTGCCAGCTCGCCGACGTGAAGATCGTCGACGACCCGGAAGAGGCCGACCTCCACTTCTATTTCGAGGACCGCGAGTTCCTGACCGCGCCGCGCCGCGCGCCGTCGAACCGGCCGTCCTTCAATGTCGGCTGTTTCGACATCCGGAAAAGCGTCGTCGCACGGGTCTTTGAAGAAACCTTCGGTTACTCACTCGCGGTCGACCCGGTCGCCCACCGCGGCCCCGCGGTCGCCAAGTCCGAAGGCAACGGCAAACATGACGGCCGCATCGTTCAATGTCCGGTCGAGGCGCCCGAGCCCGGCCTCGTTTACCAGCGGCTGATCGAGAACACCTTTAACGGCGTTGAACATATCGACATCAGAACGCCGGTGGTCGGCGGCAAGATTCCGTTCGTTTACCTGAAGCGCCGCAGCCGCGCCTTACGTTTTTCGAACGACAACCACCGCGTCGATCTTGTAGACACCGACGCCATGCTGTCGCCTTCGGAACAGGACGGCATCGTCCGTTTTGCGAAAGCCATGAGCCTCGATTTCGGCGGGCTCGACGTCTTGCGGTGCCGGGAAGACGGGCGGATCTATATCGTCGACGCCAACAAAACCGATATGGGCCCTCCGTCGGCGATGCGCGGCCAGGACAAGCTCAAAGCCATGCGCGGCCTCGCCGGCGCCTTCGCGGACCTCGTCGACGAAACGGTTTCTTCCTGATCCGTTCTTTCCGGCGAAAGCCGGAATCCATTGATTCTGCTTTCCTCTCCTTGTGTCATTGCCGGCTTTAGGCCGGCAATCCAGACTCATTAAATCGCAGGCGTGGTCTGTTGACGCCCCGGATCGCCGGGACAAGCCCGGCGATGACATCGTACTTTACTGTTGAAGCCGCGCGTTCAAACTGACACATCAACACCCATGGCCTCCATTCCCTTCGTTAAAGACATCGACTTCAAACCGGGCGTTCCCGACGAAGTCCTGCCGGGCGTGCGCCGGGTGATCGCCGGCAATCCCGGCCCGTTCACCTATACCGGCAGCGGCGCCTACATCATCGGCAAGGGCGAGGTTGCGGTGATCGACCCCGGCCCCGACCGCGACGCGCATCTCGATGCGTTGCTCGACGCGCTGAAAGGCGAACGCGTCACCCACATCCTTGTCACGCATACTCACAACGATCATTGCGGGCTTGCGCGCAAATTCGCCGATGCGACGGGCGCGCCGGTTTTCGGCTTCGGCGCCCATCCGGTGCGCAAGCGGGAGAGCGACGCGCCGGCGCTCGACGAGGGCGCCGACTACGCCTATGCGCCGGACGAAATCATCAGCGACGGCGCCGTTATCGAAGGCGCCGGCTGGCGCCTCGAAACGCTGCACACGCCGGGGCATCTTTCAAACCATTTATGTTTCGCGCTCGATGAACACAAAGCGCTGTTCACCGGCGATCACATCATGGGCTGGGCGACGACGGTGGTGGCGCCGCCCGACGGCGACATGGACGCCTATCTTAAAAGCCTCGATCTCTTGCTGGCGCGGGAGGACGACATCTACCTGCCAACCCATGGCGCGCCGATCCGCAACCCGAGACGTTTCGTGCGCGCGGTCAGGACCCATCGGCTGATGCGCGACGCGCAGATCCTCGAGCAACTCTCGAAAGGGCGTACGCGGATCAAGGAAATCGTCCCGGCGATGTACGCCGATGTCGATAAGCGCCTGCACGGCGCGGCGGCCCTCAACGTGCTGGCGCATTTGATCCGGCTCGTTCGCATCGGCCGGGCGGCCTGCGATGGCGAACCCGGCATGCACGCCGAATACCGGCCCGGGGCGTGAGTGAGCGGCTTGCGCGTCACGCTCGCCGCCGCTCATGCCGAAGCGGCAGGCGCATTCACAACTTGAAACAAGCGGCGCAAAGCGCCATCTTTAGAGCGGACGGAAGCGTTTAAAGGAGATTTTCCATGGCTTCCAGCGACTGGATCCCGGTACGACAGGCGGCCGCCGCCGTCTTCATCATCCTGCTGTTCGGCAGCATCGGCGCGCATCTCAACGGCGCGCCCTCATGGTTCGTCCTGACGCTTGTCGCCGGCGCCATCGTCGCGCTGCCGCTGGCGCTGCTGGGACAGAAGTAATTTTGAAACCTACGATTATGCGGCGAGAACCCGCCGCGCTTCCGCGATCAGCCGGCGCTGCATGTCGGTCGGCGGGCCTTCGATCTCGGCGGCCTGCTCCATCATCGTAATGAGCTGGGCCCGCTCGTCATCCGTACACACATCGACCACCGGCCGCAGGATTTTCTTGACCGAGTTGCCGGCGTCGTTGATTTCGCCGACCGCCATGCGCGCAAAAGCGTAAAGAGCCTCGCCGGTTTCTTCATCGGCGTCGAACGCCGCGCGCATGGCCGCGACGATCCGGTCATGCTGGCGGTCGGTGACCGCGCCGTCATACGCCGCGGTCTGGTAGATCAGCACCGCCGCCGCCTCACGCGGATCGGAAAGGTTCTCAATCAGCCGCTGGTCGACGCGACGGCTCCATTTCCCGCGCCTGATTACGCCCTTCACCTCGCCGAGCGCCTCGCGCCCCTGATTGGCCGCGCCCACAAAATGGGTGAACGCCCAGAAGGCCGCCGCCAGCGCGCCAAGTACGGCGATGATGATGTGCATGCCGACCTCTCCAAGTCTGCGAGGCCATCTTTATCCCGACCGCCGCGGGAGTAAAGCCGTCATGTGGCGGCGAGTGACGCCTCGTCGCGTGAAGGCGCGAAAATTGCGCCTATTCGGCAAAGCGTTGCGCATAACCGCTGGCTTCAAGGATTGCTCCAGCGTCAGTGACGAACAGCAGGTCGCGAATCGCCTGTTGCTTGTCCTCGGCCTGTTCATAGTAGGCTTCGCATATTCGCGCGCCAATGAAATAACCAAGATCGGCGTACCAGCCTTCTTCATCGATTGTACTGTTATTGCCGACCCAGTCGCTGAGATCGTTACCGCTCATGTCATCAACAAAACGGCGCCACACCATTTGCTCGCGCTCAAGGCCCCAACGATAGTAGTGCGGCTTTTCCCGTTCCGGCAAAGTCAGCCCTGCGATGAAATCGGCCGAGCCTTCCTGAATGGCCGCACGCAGCAGGGACGGCTCACCACTATATTGCTGCAAGGCATGGATGTGTTCATGCACGACAATGAACGGCAACGCTTCCAGATCGAGATTCGTTACCACGCGCTGAAATCCCTCGGAGATCCCTTCAAGGGAAATCCCTTGCCGCCATGACCAGACATCAAGCCCGATCAACATGCCGGACGGCCCCGCCGTGCCGCCGGAATTCAGCCTCCCGATTACGAATGTTACATCAGGCGCATCGGCTTCGGGATATAGTGCAACGATGCGCCGCAACGCCTCGCGGATGACCGGCTCATATTGCACCGCGCCGAGCGTGCGCTCACGGATGCCCTTATAATAATCGGGCGATTTTTCTATCCGCTCGACCAGTTCCTCCATGCTGGAAGTCTTGATCCAATGATAATCGATCAGCCCGGGCGTTCCCGGCGCAAGATAGTGACGGCGGAAGATCGCCGCCTTTCTGCCGGTTCCAGTAACTTCTGCGGCGAGATCGTAAGCCTCCCAAAATCGCGGCACATCATCGAAAATCAGCCTGGCCTTTTCCGGATCGCGATGCGCGTTGCTATAGGCCGTTGCGTTTTGACGGGTCCTTTCCAGTTGCGCCTGAAAATCATCCCTTTCTCTCAGGGACGCGAAGTCCGGATAGTGTTGCGCAACTTCCGGAAGGCGGAAGCCCTGATCGACAGAACGTTTATACATGGCGACAGCCATGTCAGGCTTATCCGCCCGCGCATAAGCGGCGGCGGCGGAAAGCGCCAGATAAACGCCGGTCGGTCCGGGAATGTTGTCCTTCAGCGCCGAGGCCCGTGCGTAATATGCTGCGGCTGCATCAAAATCTTCAGCCGCCATGGCGGCGTCGCCGAGTTCTTTTAAACGCTGCATGCCGGCGAAGTCCGCCAGCCACATGGCTTCAGGGTCTGAATCCGCGGCTTGTGAGAAACGATGACGCTCCCCTTCTGCGCTGTAATCCTGACAACCGGATATCAAAACGATGACACCCAACCCGGCGGCGACGGCCTTATTAAATGCGCGCATGATTTCCCTCCCGCAAAACGCGTATAAAAAGTACGGATTTTGCTGCGGGCATTCAAACCCGGTTAAATCGCATAAAGAACGGTTCGCCGTATTTGACTACGGATAAAGCCGCGATGTCGTCCAGGGCGCGGCCTCGCCCGTGCGTTTGTACTGCAGCCGGTCATGCAGGCGGAACGGCCGGTTCACCCAGAATTCGATTTCAGACGGAATTATTCTGTAGCCGGACCAGTGCGGGGGACGCTGAACTTCCGCGACGCCGAACTCGGCGGTCTTGAGCGCGATTTCCTTCGCCAGCGTCAGTTTGCCTTTCATCGGCCGCGACTGCGCCGAAACCCATGCGCCGATACGCGCGGGCCGCGCGCGGGTTTTGAAATAGGCGTCGGCCTCCTCGGCGCTTACGGGAACGACATTCCCGCGAAAGCGAACCTGACGGCGGATCGTTTTCCAGTGAAAAACCACAGCCGCCTTCATATTTTCGGCGAGCTCCCGGCCCTTGGCGCTTTCCATATTCGTATAGAAGGCGAGCCCCCGCTCATCGATGTCTTTCAACAGCACCATCCGCACATCCGGCAAACCATCGGCGCCACAGGTGGCGAGCGCCATCGCATTGGCGTCGTTGGGCTCGGTTTTCTTCGCCAGCGTCAGCCATTCGGCGAACAGCGCGAAGGGATCGTCCTTGGTAAAGACGTCGCCCTGATCCTCGCTGGCGGCGTAGGCCTCCTCGCTCGGGCTCCGGGGGATGAGGTCGTCGGTCATGATCTTCACCTGCTGAACGGACGCAAAATGGCGGCGCGTTAACCCTTAGTCTTGCTTCATGCGGCATGATAGGATCAAACACGGCTAGCATTTACGCTGCAGCAGAAAACGCAATGTCTTTCAATACGTTCGGGCGGGTTTTTCGATATACGACGTGGGGCGAGAGCCACGGGCCCGCGCTCGGCGTCGTCATCGACGGCTGCCCGCCGAGGATCGCACTGACCGAAGCGGACATTCAGGCGGCGCTCGACAAACGCAAACCCGGCACGTCGAAATTCGTGACGCAACGGAAGGAGCCGGACGCGGTTAAAATCCTCTCCGGCGTGTTCGAAGACGACCGGACCGAGGGACCGCGCACCACCGGCGCCCCGATCAGCCTCCTGATCGAGAATATCGACCAGCGCTCGAAAGACTATTCGGACATTCGCGACAAATATCGCCCCGGCCACGCCGACTTCACCTATGACAGGAAATACGGAGTTAGAGACTATCGCGGCGGCGGACGGTCGTCGGCGCGGGAGACCGCGGCGCGAGTCGCCGCCGGCGTCGTTGCGGAAAAAGTCTTGGCGCATGTGATCGGCGGCGTTTCGATCAGGGCCTGCCTCGTGCAGGTGGGCGAGGATAAAATCGACCGCGCCGCCTTCGACTGGAACGAAACGGAAAAAAACCCGTTCTGGTGTCCGGACGCCGATGCGGCGAAACGCTGGGAAGAAAAACTCGAAGCCGCACGTAAAAGCGGTTCTTCCATGGGCGCCCTTGTTGAAGTTGTCGCCTCCGGCGTTCCCGCAGGGTTGGGCGCGCCGGTTTACGGCAAACTCGATGCCGACCTTGCAGCGGCGTTGATGTCGATCAACGCGGCCAAAGCCGTCGAAATCGGCGCCGGGATGGAAGCCGCGTCTCTCTCGGGCGAAGAAAACGCCGACGAGATTCGCATGAAAGACGGACGCCCGCATTTTCTTTCGAACAAGGCCGGCGGCATTCTCGGCGGGATCTCTTCGGGACAAGACATTGTCGCGCGTTTCGCGGTGAAGCCGACCTCGTCGATCCTTTCCCCGCGCAAAACAATTACGGCGCAAGGCGACGAAGCCGAAATCGTCACCAAGGGCCGTCACGATCCTTGCGTCGGCATCCGCGCCGTCCCTGTCGGCGCGGCGATGATGGCGCTCGTCCTCGCCGATCACGCGCTTTTGCACCGCGCACAGTGCGGGTGACCGCATAAATCCACACGACAGACGCATTCATGCCGTTGCCTGAATGCGCGCCGCTTCAATTATTTCCGGCCGCCGAAGGGCAGGATCGACGGGGTTTTTTCCATATAGTCGTGATATTTCTGCCCGAAGATCGCGATCAGATCGCGCTCTTCATAGCCGATGGCGACAAAGATATAGACGCTCCAAATGGCGGCAAATAGCAGATGCCCCGCAGTCATGTGCGGCGTCGCCCAGAACGCAATCAGAAAACCGAGATAAAGCGGGTGGCGTACGACCTGATAAAACAGCGGCGTCACGAATGTCGGCTCGGCTGCTTCCTGTGATTTGAATTTCAGCCACGCCTGCAGCAGGCCGAACAATTCGAAATGACTGATTAGGAAGGTCGAGATCAGGACGACGCCGAAGCCGAGCAAATAGACAGCGATCAGCAGCCCGCTCCATAACGCACTGTCGACCGACCAAACGACCGCCGGCATCGGCTGCCAGAAGACGAACAGCAGCACCAGCGCGGCGGTAGACGCCAGCACATAGGTGCTGCGCTCCATCGCGGGCGGGACGATTTTCGTCCAGACTTTCTTGAAACTCTGACGCGCCATCACCGAATGCTGCACGCCGAATAGCAACAAGAGGCCGACATTGACCAGCGCCGCCGGAACGGCGGGCAGATAGGACGCGCCGGCGTCAACGGTTTTCGGCGCGCCGAGAAAGCCGAGCGCATCGCCGCCGAGAAACACAACCATGTACAAAAACGAAGCAAAGAAAACGAGATACACAACTATGCTGTAAGCCAGTGCAACGAAGCCCATTTCTCTCTCCTCGCGGCGCCCCCGCGCCGATAGCTGAAGCGCGTGAGATTACCCGTCGCCGCTCTATGGGTCAAAACATGGAAAAACGTCTTTGGGCGGCGGAATTTCCGCGCTAGTCTCGGCGTTATGAAAAAGCTTTTCCTGTTCGCCATACCGCTCGTCGCGCTCGCGGCGCTCGCCTGGCTGCTGCGCACGCCGGATACAGGGGCGGCAGCGATGACCGCGAAATATACGAGCGGCGCGTCGCATTTCGCCGATAACGGCGCCGGGCTTAAAGTTCATTATCGCGACGAAGGCGACCCCGACGGGCCCGCTATCGTTTTGCTTCACGGCAACAGCGCGTCGTTGCACACCTGGGCGCCGCTGACCGAACGGCTGGGCGGGAAATACCGCATCATCACCTACTCGCAACCGGGACACGGGCTTACCGGCCCGCAACCGCGCGACGATTATTCATTCGCCGGCATGGCCGAAGCGCTCGATCTTGTTACGGAAGAACTGGGGCTCGACAGTTTCGTGCTCGGCGGCAATTCCATGGGCGGCTGGGTCGCCTGGCGATATGCGCTTTTGCATCCGGAAAAAGTCGATGCGCTGATCCTGCTTGACGCGGCGGGCATGCCGCTGCGCGAAGGCGAGGAAGAACCGCCACTCAACCTTGCATTCAAACTGCAGGAGAGCGCCGCCGGGCGCTGGCTGTTGCAGCAATTCACGCCGCGGGCGCTGGTGAAGAAATCCCTCCTGCAATCGGTTTCAGTGACAGAGATCGTAAGCGAGGAGATGGTCGACCGCTATTGGGAGCTTGTTCGCTATCCCGGCAACCGGCGAGCGACTTCGTTCCGCGCCATGGCCGACCGCGAACCCGAGATGGCGGACCGCGTCAGCGATATCACCGCGCCGACGCTGATCATCTGGGGCGCGGAAGACGCGCTTATTTACCCGAGCGCGGCGCAGACCTTTCATGAGCGCCTGCCGCATTCGCGCGTGAAGATCTACGAGGGCGTCGGCCATATTCCGATGGAAGAGGCGCCGGACAGAACCGCACGCGACATCGATTCATTTCTGAACGGCGTATTCGCATCCATGGAGGCGCTCCAATGAAACTCTTCTGGTGTCCGAAGACACGCTCGCAACGCGCCGTCTGGCTGATGGAGGAAACCGGTCTCGAATACGACCGCGTGCTCATCGACATTCGCGATGCGTCGAAGCCGCGCGATCCGGACTTTCCGAAAGCAAGCCCAATGGGCAAAGTGCCGGCGCTCGCCGACGGCGCCGTCATGCTCGCAGACTCCGCGGCTATCGCGATCTATGTCGCCGACCGCTATCCGCAAACCCGGCTCGCCCCCGCAATCGACGATCCGAAACGCGGCTCATACTTGTGGTGGATGGTGTTCACTCCCGGCGTGGTTGAACCGGCGATGGCGGAAAAATTTTCGGGCGCAGAGCCCAACCGTATGCGCAGCGGCTGGGGCGACTTCGATCTGATGATCGAGACCTTCGAAAAAGGGATCGGCGACAAGGAATGGATTCTCGGCGATACATTCTCCGCAGCCGATGTCATGTGCGGCTCTTCGGCAACATTCATGAAACAATTTGGCATGCTTCCGGCCTCGAAACCGCTTGAAGCCTATGCGGAACGTTGCATGGCGCGGCCCGCCTTTCAGCGCTCGATCGCCCTTGAATCCGGCGACGCCTGATCTTGCGCCATTTTGACAGTGGAAAAATCCGCCGCTTTCGGCTAGATTAGCGGGCGGGGGACCGGATTTATCGTGGGGTATCCAAGATGAAAGCACTCATTTGGCTGATCGTTCTGCTGCTCGCCGCAGTGGGGGTGGCGTCTATCGTCGATTACATGGACTGGTATGAAGTCCCGATGATCGACGTTGTGAAGCAGGAAGCCGCCGAATAATCGCATCTTCGGCTTGATGGTTTACCGTCATGGCGCGGCGGGGATGCTCGCCGCGCCATGATTTCGCGCGCCTGTATTACTTCTTTTCAAAAACCGTCGCCTTGGTGAGAAACGAGATCGTCTCACCGATTTTTTGAAGCCCCGCTTCCCCGAACAGCGCCCCAAGGCCGGTGCGGCAATAGCTGTCGTAATAGGGCTCGTGGAAACCGCGCGGGAAATTTTCAAGCAGCATGTCGAGCCCCGACTCGTCCCCATACTGAATGGTGTCGACAAGGACGAACCGGCCGCCGGGTTTTAACAGCCGCGCAGCCTCGCGGGCGACCGCCGCGCGCACGGCCGGCGGCAGTTCATGGAACAGATAGACCGCCGTCGCAATGTCGTAGGCAGCGGCCTCAAGCCCGGTCTCTTCCGCCGCGGCCTCGAGATAGGTCACATCCTTGTAGCGTCCCAAAAGCGCGCGCGCCCGGCCGAGATAGGCGGGTGAAAGGTCGAGCGCGGTGACCGCGAGACCCGGCCAGTTGTGTTTGACCTCGGACAAAAACCGCCCGGCGCCGCAGCCGAGATCGATGAGCGCCGACTGCCCAACGTCGCGGTTCTTCTTCAGCGCGTCGCGAATAAACGGCAGCGCAGCGCGGCGCATCGGACCGGCGGCGCCCGTAAACAGGGTTTCAACCTGCATCTCATAGCGCTCGGCCGATCCGGCGGTGAGCCAGCCGTCCGTCTGGTAGTGAAAATTCTGCAGATAGTAGCGCGGGTATTTCTCGCGCGCCGCATCGCTCAGGACTTCCGAATGAGCGCGCGCATGTTTGCGCCGCGCGACCTTATCGGCATCGCGCAGATAATCGCGACTTTCCTTCCAGAGCCTGCCGACGGAGGGCGCGCGCGTGAGCTCCGCGGGCATTTTGTAAACGCCTGTTTCGATATTCTTCCAGTCCTTGCGGAACGCCTCGCGAAACGCGTCTTTCAAGCGTTGACGGTCGAGCGGGCCGAACTCTTCCGCATAGGGCGCCTCGCCCGGTTCGGTGAGCGGGCCCATCTTGCGGCGGCCATAGGCGTAATGGCCGGTATACCAGAGAATGCGCGCGGCCTGCCCCGCCGTGTAGACGGCGCGCCGGGCGATGCTTGTGAATGGCGGCATGACCTTTCTCTCGTTAATCTACTTCAAAAATGGACCCGGCCAGCAACCCAATCAAGTTTCGCCGGACGGTCATTTCATCGCGCCCAGCAAAAACTCGGTGTTGCCGTCGCCGCCCTTGATGGGGCTGTCGATCAATCCGATTACGTTCCAGCCGAGATCTTCGATCCACGCCCTGATGTCGGCGGCGGCTTTTTCGCCGAGCCCGTCTTTGACGACGCCGCCCTTGCCCAGTCCTTCACGGCCGACTTCGAATTGCGGCTTGATCAGCGCGATGAGCATCGCGCCGGGCGCGGCGAGCGCCAGCGCCGGCGGCAGGGCTTTTTTCAAGGAGATGAAACTGACGTCGCAGACAATCACCTCGATCGGATCGGGAATGAGCGCGGGCGTCAGATCTTTTGCGTGGGTCTTTTCGAGACTGATGACGCGGCTGTCTCCGGCGATTTTCTCATGCAGTTGTCCGGTCCCGACATCGACGGCGTAGACTTTCGCCGCCCCGCGCATGAGCAGCACATCCGTGAAGCCGCCGGTCGAGGCGCCGAGATCGAGACAGGTCTTTCCCGCCGGATCGACCTTCATGGCGCGGAGCGCCGCCTCGAGCTTCACGCCGCCGCGCGAGACGTAAGGGTGAACCTCGCCTTCAAGCGCAACCCTTGCGCCGGGCGCGACCTTTTGCGCGGGCTTCAAGGCCGCCGCGCCGTCAATGCTGACGAGGCCCGCGGCGATCGCCGCCTGCGCTTTCGCGCGGCTTTCGGCGAGACCGTGCTGAACGAGATAGTGGTCGAGACGCATTTTTTCCGACGGAGTGAACGGCGAATAACGTATAATAGCGGACGATCCGCACCGCAAAGGAGAGCTTTAATGCTGCGCATTCTGTCTGTTCTTCTCCTGAGCTTCGCCTTCACCGCTCCCGCGCAAGCCGACGTCAAAGACGCCGCCGCCTATAACGACAAGAAGGGCGGCGTGTCGTTTCTGGTCATGAAGAACGGACGGATTATCCATGAGGATTATCCGAATCGCGGCGGGCCTGAAAAAGCCTGGGAGCTGGCGAGCGGCACGAAGAGTTTTTCCGGCGTCATCGCCGCGGCGGCGGTTCTCGACGGACTCCTCACGCTCGATGAAAAAGCCGCCGACACGCTGACCGAGTGGAAATCCGATCCGCAAAAGGCGCAGATCACCCTGCGCCAGCTCCTGTCGCTGACCAGCGGCGTTGAGGGCGGCGGCCTGTTCCGCCCGCCAAGCTACGCAGACGCGATCGCCAAGCCGATGACGCACGAACCGGGAACCCATTTCGAATACGGGCCCGTCAATTTCCAGATTTTCGGCGAGATCATGCGCCGCAAGCTCGAAAGCTTCGAGGGCGGACGATACGAGAACGCCGTCGAATATCTGCAGGCGCGGATTTTGGACCCGCTCGATATTCACCCGGCGCAATGGAACGAACGCGGCGGCTATCCGACCATGCCGTCGGGCGCCGATCTCACCGCGCGCGAATGGGCGCGGTTCGGCCAGTTCGTCCTGCAGGGCGGCAACTGGAAAGGCGCGCAACTCGTCGACCCGGAAGCGTTGCGTCAGAACTTTATCGGTTCCGCGGTCAACGCCGGCTATGGGCTGACCTGGTGGCTCAACAACGAGCCGAGCCGCGCAACGCTCGAAGCCTCGCGCACGATGACTGTCGCGTCGGACCTTTTCACCCATAAGCGGCGGGGCGAACTCCCCGGCGATCTCTTCATGGCGGCGGGCGCCGGCGGCCAGCGGCTCTACATCATTCCGTCATTGGACCTTGTCGCCGTGCGGCAATATCCGCGGGTGATCGAACGCAAATGGGGCCAGCGTTTTCGCGGCGGGCCTTATTCCGATGTCGAGTTTCTTTTAAGCCTGCTGGAAGGCAGGTAAGACGCGGGGTTCCGTTATGCGGCGCCGGTCTCGCGGCGAAGCGCCGCCGGGCTGACGCCGGCGCGGCGCTGGAAATCGCGGGTCATGTGCGCCTGGTCCGAATAGCCGGACCGGTCCGCCGCCTCGGCCAGGGGAACAGAATCTAAAACCCGTCTCAACGCCGCGCGAAACCGGTGCTCGGCCCGAAACGCCGCCGGCGGCGCGCCATAGCGCTCGGCGAAGGCGCGCGTAAAGTGGGCGTGCGTGTAGCCGGTGCGCCGGGCCAGTGCGGCGATCGCGATCGACGGGTCCTCGCGCAGCGCCTGCGCAGCGTAATCGAGCCGCGTCAGGGCGCGGTTGTCGCGCCGGGCGCGCGACGAGACGCAATCAAGCAATTGCGCCGCCGCTTCATCGGGCTTGCCGTCGAGCAGCGCCGCGATCTGCGACGTATCGATGTCGCCAGCGACCCGATAGCCCGCCTCAAGCGCGCCCAAGAACGGCAGGGCGATATTCAACACGCGCGTGCGGTTTTCCCGAAAACGGTTCCTGTGCTGATGAAACGGCGGGTGTACGACGATATCGCCGGCGCCGACCAGAACCGGACCGTCGGCGCTGGTCTCCCAATAGGCGCCTTCGAGTACAATCGCCGCATAGGCGTCTCGGTGGCGATGAGCGGGCGCGCAGTCGCGACAATGATGTTCGGAAATTTCCGCGCGCAGTCCGAAGTGCCGAAATTGCGCCATAACGCGCCGCTTACCCGCGCAGGTTCACCACATCGGCCGACATGCCGAGGGCCTGCCGCGCGCGCTCGACAATATGCGAGGCGTTGAGGCGGGCCTTTTCGTACATGTTGTAGGGGCTGTCCTGATCCTGGAAGATGTCCGGCAGGATCATGGTGCGGATTTTGAGCCCTGTATCGAGCACGCCCTGGTCGGCGAGGAAATGCAGGACGAACGCGCCGAACCCACCGCGCGAGCCTTCCTCGATGGTGATCAGCACTTCATGGTTGGCGACAAGCTGCATGATGAGGTCATGATCCAGAGGCTTGGCGAAACGCGCATCGGCGACCGTCGTTGAGAGGCCCTGGCTGTCGAGAATGTCCGCGGCTTTCAGGGCTTCCTGCAGACGCCCGCCGAGCGCAAGCAGCGCGACCTTGGAGCCTTCTTTCACGATCCGGCCCTTGCCGATTTCAAGGATCTTGCCTTTCTCGGGCAGATCGACCCCGACGCCCTCGCCGCGCGGATAGCGGAACGCAATCGGCCCTTCGTCATAAGCCGTCGCCGTCGCCGTCATGTGGACGAGTTCGGCTTCATCTCCGGCGGCCATGATCACCATGTTCGGCAGACAGCCGAGATAGGCGATGTCGAACGACCCGGCGTGGGTCTGTCCGTCGGCGCCGACGAGACCGGCGCGGTCCATCGGGAAACGCACCGGCAGATTCTGGATCGCAACGTCGTGCACAACCGAGTCATAGGCGCGCTGAAGGAAGGTCGAGTAGATCGCCGCGAAAGGCCTCATGCCGTCCGCCGCCATGCCGGCCGCGAATGTCACCGCATGCTGTTCGGCGATGCCGACATCGTAGCAGCGGTCCGGATAGACGTCCGCGAACATGTCGAGCGACGTTCCCGACGGCATCGCCGCCGTAATGCCGATGATCTTGTCGTCGGTTTCAGCTTCCTTGATCAGCGCTTTTGCAAAGACCTTCTGATAGGCTGGCGCGTTGGGCGTGCCTTTTTTCTGCTTGCCGGACACCACGTCGAACTTGGCGACGCCGTGATATTTGTCGGCGGCTTCTTCCGCCGGGCCGTAGCCTGCGCCCTTGCGCGTCACAACGTGAACGAGGACCGGGCCTTCTTCCATGTCGCGGACATTCTCGAGCACCGGCACGAGCTGGTCGAGATTGTGCCCGTCGATCGGGCCCACATAATAAAAGCCGAGCTCCTCAAACAGCGTGCCGCCGGTAAACATGCCGCGGCCGTATTCTTCGGCTTTTGCAAGCTGCTTGTAGACCGCTTTCGGCAGGCGCTTGGCGAGCTGTTTGCCGAATGAGCGGAAGCCCTGATAGACGCCGGATGAGGACGCGCGCGCAAGGTATGCGCTCATGGCGCCGACCGGCGGCGCAATCGACATGTCGTTGTCGTTCAGGATGACGACCAGTTTCGATCCGAGATGGCCGGCGTTGTTGAGGCCTTCATAGGCCATGCCGCCCGACATCGACCCGTCGCCGATGACGGCGATGGCGGTCGTGTCTTTCTTCAGGTGGCGGGCCGCTTCAGCGAAACCCGTCGCCGCCGAGATCGACGTCGCGGCGTGGGCCGCGCCGAACGGATCGTATTCGCTTTCGGAACGCTTGGTGAAACCGGAAAGGCCGCCGCCCTGACGCAGGGTGCGGATGCGGTCGCGGCGGCCGGTGAGAATCTTGTGGGGGTAACACTGGTGGCCGACATCCCAGACGAGCTTGTCGTCCGGCGTGTTGAACACATAGTGGATCGCCGTCGTCAGCTCCACGACCCCGAGACCGGAGCCCAGATGGCCGCCGGTCACCGACACCGCATCGATCATTTCGGCGCGAAGTTCGTCGGCGAGCTGGCGAAGCTGGCTCTTTTCGAGCTTGCGCAAATCCGCCGGCATGTTGACCGTGTCCAGGAGCGGCGTTTCGACTGCCATGGGAGTCCCCTCGTAACTACTTGAGCTTGGCCGCTTTCCAGCGCCCCCAAGAAGAAGGCGCCGCGTTGCGGCGAACGCCATTTCTAGCGTCTTCAACGAATATCTCCAGCCCTTTTCCGGTGAAAACCGGGCGGCTAGACGGCGTTTTGAGGCCGATTGTTGCCTAATGGGCGCGAAGATTCTGCAACAAATTGAGAGGCCCCGCCGCATCCGGACTGAGAAGCGCTCTTGAACCGGCATTCAACGCCCAGCATCATCCGCCGCCGGAAAAGGACACAGCCCATGATCGACCCCTTCCAAGACAAGCTTTGCGTGATCACCGGCGCCGGGTCCGGGATCGGCCGGGCGCTGGCGCTCGATCTCGCCGGGCGCGGCGCGGCCCTCGCGCTTTCCGACATCAATGAGCAAGGCCTTGAGGAGACGAAGGCGCTGATCGGCGCGCCGTCGAACCGCATGCGCTTCGACCGGCTCGACGTCGCCGACGGCGATGCCATCGCCGCCTATGCCGAAACCGTGCGGACGAGCCTCGGACCCGCCGATTATGTTTTCAACGTCGCCGGCCTTTCGCGCATGGGCGATTTCGAGGCGACGCCGCTTTCTTCCTTTGAAAAGGTCATGGACGTCAATTTCTGGGGCGTCGTCAGAATGTCGAAAGCCTTCCTGCCGCAGCTCATCGAGACAAAGGGCAGTCTCATCAACATTTCGAGCCTCTTCGGCCTCATCGGCGTCGCCGGCCAGACCCATTATTGCGCCTCGAAATTCGCCGTACGCGGATTTTCAGAAAGCATCGGACAGGAGCTGGAGGCCAAAGGCGTGCGCGTCACGTCGGTTCACCCCGGCGGGGTCAACACCAATATTGCGAAAACCGCCGAGGTCGACGCCGTGCCTGCGGGCTTTTCTTCCGCAGACGACGCCAAGAAGAAATTCGGCAAGGCGCTGCGCATGGATCCGGCGAAAGCCGCGACGATCATCCTCAACGCCGCCGCCAAAGGCAAACGCCGCGTTCTCGTCGGCGGCGATGCGAAACTGATTTCATTCGTTCAGCGGCTGTTCCCGCGCCGCTACACGGCCCTGCTCGCTTACGCACAGCCGAAGCCGAAGGCTAGTCAAAGCTAGCCGGTTCCGCTTTCGGTTTCCCGTCGCCGGCGACGACGATCTTTTCGATCTTTTCCTGGGCGGATTTCAGCTTCGCCTCGCAATGGGCCTTCAAGGCGGCGCCGCGCTCGTAAAGCGCAATCGAATCCTCAAGCTCCACCTTGCCGCCTTCGAGCTTCGAGACGATGTCCTCAAGCTCGGCGAGCGCTTTTTCAAAAGACAGGGCGGCGATGTCATCCGGTTTCTTGGCCATGACGGGTATTTGCGTCCTATCGCCCGGAAAGGCAAGCGGACCTAAACGCTCGCCGCCGCTTCTTTCGCCGCGGTCTTGAGCAGCGCCGGCGGCATCCCGGCGCGGATCATGACGCGCAGGCCGAAATAGGCGGCCATCAGGTGCGCGGCCCTCGCTTCGCGCGCCTTGCGGTCCTTGTCGTAAGGCGCGGAGACGGCGAGCGCGGCCTCGATCGCTCCGCGCACCTCGTTCATCATGTAGCCGACCAGCTTCCTCGTCGCCTCGTCCGACGGCGCCTGGTCGATGCTGGCGTTGCAAAGAAAACAACCGCGCCGGTCGCCGCCTTTCACCGCCGCGTCGATCATTGCACCGAACAGGCGCGCGATCCGGTCGCGGGCCGGGCCCGGCTGCGCCAGGATGGCGGCGGCTTCGGTGACTTCATGACGGCCGTAATGCTCGACCGCGGCGAGATACATGCCGCGCTTGTCGCCAAACAGGCGATAAAGGCTCTGCTTCTTAAGCCCTGTCGCCGCTTCGATCTCCTGCATCGACGCGCCTTCATAACCGAGCCGCCAGAACGTGTCCTTGATCGCCTGAAGCGCCTCTTCCGGTTCGAATTCCCGTGGTCTCGCCATAATTTCGCTTCTCACACATTTGTTACCGTTCTGTCCAGAACTAATTATTGACCGAACGGTCCGTAACAATATATGTCCGTCGTCGCCGGGATCAAGCGGCGACGCTTGAAGACCCGAAATCAACCCCCGCAAGGCGGGCGCGCCGCCCCCACACCTGCCCAACAGGCGCGCCCGCCGACTTTCCAAAGGAGAGCCCACATGACCAGACTGACCCTTATCGACGACAACGCCGGCAACGCCGATGCTTCCGCCCTGCTCGGCGCCATCAAGTCCAAGCTCGGCATTGTTCCGAACCTTTATCGCGTGGTCGCCAACCAGCCGGCGGCGCTGAAAGGCCTGCTCGGCCTTGGCGAAGACCTCGGACACGGCGCTTTTGATGCGAAGACGCGCGAAGCGATTGCGCTCACCGTCGCGGGCGCCAATGAATGCGACTACTGCGCCTCCGCCCACACGGCGATTTCAAAGAGTCTCAAGGTCGACGATGCTGAAATCGCGGCGCGCCTTCACGGAAAATCCGCCGACCCGCGCGTCGAGGCGATCCTCGCCTTTTCGAAAGCGGTCGTCGACAAGCGCGGACTGGTGAGCGACGAAGACCTGAAAACCGCCCGCGATGCCGGGCTGACCGACAGCGACATCGTCGAGACGGTCGCCAATGTGGTTCAGAACATCTTCACGAACTACATCAACCACGTCGCGCAAACGGAAATCGACTTTCCGGCGGTGAGCGCGAAAGCGGCCTGACCTTCCGGGTAAGGACGGCATGAGGCGGCGGCGTTTCTGCGCCGCCGCCATTTTCATGCGCCATTGACCTTATGGCGGAATGCCATAGACCGGCGTCATGAAAACGGTCGATGTCTGCATTGTCGGCGCCGGCGCCGCCGGCATGATGTGCGCAATTGAAGCGGGACGGCGCGGGCGGCGCGTCATGCTGATCGATCACGCTTCAGCACCCGGCGAAAAGATTCGCATTTCCGGCGGCGGCCGCTGCAATTTCACCAACAGCCGCGCGGGGCCCAAAAACTTCCTTTCGAAGAACCCGCATTTTTGCGTCTCCGCGCTCAAACGCTACACGCCCGCCGACTTTATCGCCCGGGTCGACGCCCGCGGGATCGCCTGGCATGAAAAGACCCTGGGCCAGCTTTTCTGCGATCAGTCGTCAAAACAGATCATCGACATGCTTACCGGCGATTGCCGCGAGGCGAATGTGGAGATGCGTCTCTCAACGGCGGTGACGGAGGTCGCGCGCGACGACGACCGCTACCGGCTGACGACCGAAGCGGGGCCGATCGACTGCGCCGCGCTGGTGATCGCCACGGGCGGCAAGTCGATCCCGAAAATGGGCGCCACCGGTTTCGCCTATCGCATCGCCCGGCAGTTCGGCCTCGCCATCGTCGAGCCGCGCCCGGCGCTTGTGCCGCTCACTTTCGCCGAAGACCTCCTTGCACAGACGAAAGTCCTCTCCGGCGTCAGCACCGAAGCGGCGGTCTCCTGCAACGGCGCGACGTTTCGCGAGGCGCTGCTCTTCACCCATCGCGGCGTCTCGGGTCCGTCGATCCTGCAAATCTCCTCTTACTGGCGCGAGGGCGACGAAATCAGCATCGACCTCGCGCCGGGCGCCGATCTCAGCGCATTGTTCAAGGACGCCAGGCGCCAAAGCGGCAAGTCGGCGCCGCATACGGTGCTGTCGGCGATCCTGCCGAAGCGCCTCGCCGAAGCGATCGCGAACCGCGCCGGCGCGGAAGGCCGCATCGCCGACTATTCCGATGCGCGGCTCGCGTCCCTCTGCAACGCCGTCGCCGACTGGCGCCTGAAGCCCGTCGGCTCCGAGGGCTGGCGCACCGCGGAAGTCACCCTCGGCGGCGTCGACACGGCGGGTCTTTCTTCAAAGACCATGGAAGCAACGCAAGCGCCCGGTCTTTATTTCATCGGCGAAGCGGTCGACGTGACCGGCTGGCTCGGCGGCTATAATTTTCAATGGGCGTGGTCGTCCGGCTGGGCGGCGGGACAGGCGGTCTAGCCCCCATCTTGTCGAGCCCCGCCTTTCGGCGCTAGGAAGCGGCCATGACAGACACATTACCCGACCGACTGAGCGTCAATCCGAAGAGCCCTTACTATGACGCGGCGCTGCTCGAACGCGGCGTCGGCGTGCGCTTTAAGGGCGAGGAGCGCACCAATGTCGAGGAATACTGCGTCTCCGAAGGCTGGATCCGCGTCGCCGCCGGGAAGACCCTCGACCGCAAGGGAAACCCGTTGACGATCCTCCTCAAGGGCCCGGTCGAGGTCTGGCTCAAGGACGAGTGAACCGCCCGCCGCGCTCAACAACAGCGCAACGGGACGCTCCATATGTTCTATCGTTGCGGTTTGAAGTCCGGCAGGGGCAGGACAATGTCGTCCGCGCTTACCGTCTCGCCCTTGAAGAACGCCGCAATGCGCTCGCCGACTTCCGGCGAGGACATGAAGAGGTTGTGCCCGGCGTAGCGCACGAACACCCGCGTCAAATCCGAGAATTCCGATACCGCTTCCGCCTGCTCCGCCGGATAGGTGCGCCCGTCGAGCGTGCCGGTGAGGAGCAGCGTCGGCGTATCGGAGTGCGGTAACGACCGGAAGTCGTCGCCAAGGTCGAGATCTCCGAACGCGTCTTTCAAATGCGGCATCGGGAAATTCAGGAACGAACCGGCGATCGCCGTCGCGCCCTGTTCGTAGACGAGCGCTTCGCGCGCCTCGGAAATGCCGGAAGCGACATCCATCGCGGTCGACATCGGCGAGAGTTCGAGCGTTCCCTCGCGCAGATAACGGTAAAGCACGGGCGCAACCGCATCGTAGAGACCGGCGTCGAGCGCAAGATACATAGAGAGCGTGCGGGAGGCGCTGCCCGGATCGGCGATGCCGAAGGCGGTCATGAACTGGATGTCGGTTTTTCCGAAGGCGAGCTCGACCGGCGCCCCGTCCGGCCCTTCGACGGAAACCCGCGCCGGTTCGGCGTCAAGCTTCGCCTGCACCCGGCGCATGAGCGCCATGATGTCTGGGTAAACGGCCCTGGCGGCGGGATCTTCATTGATCGCCGCCTGCACGCGCCCGAAGAACTTGTCGGTTTCCGCAGGCAGCTTGACGGTCTGGTGAAGTCCTTCGGCGCCGGTCATGACGATGCGGTCGATGCGGTCGTCCATGATCTTGACCGCGGCCAGCGCGAGATGCGTGCCGTAGCTGATCGACCACAGGTTGATTTTCTCAGCGCCCAGATGAATGCGCAGCGCGTCAAGGTCGCGGGCGCTTTCCATCGTGTTGTAGCCATTCAGGTCATAGCCTTTCTCCTCCCAGAAAACGAGGCATTCGGCGGCGGCCTGCCGGTAAAGCGGCAAGGCGCGCTCGAGGCTGGCCGGCTCGTCAAGCGGGAAGGCGATGGCGGTTTTGCATCGCTCAAGATCGCTCGACCAGCCGGTTCCGCGCTGGTCGAAAGCGATGACGTCGGCGACTTCCCGCAACTTCATGAACAACGGAAAGCGCCGGCCGCGCGCGGTGCCGACGCCCGAACCGCCGGGCCCGCCGGCGAGATAGACGATCGGCGACCCGGGTTCGGGATTGGTCGAGGGAAAACGGAGATAGTGCAGCGTAATCATCCTCGAATTCGGATCGGCGCGGTTTTCGGGAACCTCGAACGATCCCCGCAGCGCTTCCACCGGCTCGCCGTCCTGCGGCTCGAAGAGATAGGCTTCTTCCTGCGGCGCGGCTGTGGCGGTCGGCGCCGCGGCGCAGGCGGCGAGTCCCGCAGCGGAAAACATGGCGAACGCGCCCGAGAGGAAATAGCGCATGAGACGTCCTTTCAAAATCGCGGCATGAAACCCATGCGGCGGTAACGGTCGCTCATCAACTTACGGTCCCGGACGGGCCGCGCCAGAGGACGGTCGGCGAACCGCTCAAGAGACCGGCGAACGGCTCTTCCGCCCGCGCCTGACGCATCGCGGGCCTATCCGATCTTTGCTAGGGTGCGGCATGGTTCGGCTGATCTTGACCCTCATCGCACTTGCACTGTGTGCATCCGCCGCCGCGCAGGACGCGCCGCCGCAATACCACCTTTTCGACAAGGTCGCGGTCATGGCCGGCGACAACCCGGACTATGCGCGTCCGGAATTTGACGATCGCGGCTGGGAGCGGTTCGCGCCTGTCGACATCGAACCGCAGGGACGGCTGATCTGGGTGCGCGCCCATATCGACGGCGAACGCCTGACGGCGTTGCAGGCGGGCCGGCCGCTTGGCTTTTTTCTCTATGCGCTGGCCTCGCGGGAGGTCTATTTCAACGGCGTTTCCATCGGCGCCGCGGGCGCGCCCGGCGCAACCCCGGCCGAAGAAATTCCCGGCGCGCTCGATCAGGTGTTCTATATTCCCGACCGGCTCATCCGTCCCGGCGACAATGTTTTCGCCGTGCGCATGTCGAGCCATCATCTCGGCGCGCATGTGCACAATCCCGTTCACGCCTTTCACATCGCGCCTTACCGGGACTCTGCCTCGGCGCGATTGCGCGTCTATGTTCCCGCCATCGCCGCCGGCGGCGCCATCGCTCTCGGGGCGATTTATTTTTTCGGTCTGTTTGCGGCGAACAGAAAAAACATCACCTCCCTTGCGCTCGGCCTCGTGGCGCTCGCCGCGCTGGCTCAGCTCGGCGCCGAAACCTGGCGCGCCTTCGACCGATACGACTACCCGCTGCACATGACGCGGCTTTATGCGATTCTCGCCTTCGCGTTCCTCACCGGCGCCGCGCTGGCGGCGTATTCCTGTCTCCGCTTCGCGCCCAGGCTTGCAAAGTTCATCCTTCCGGCGGCGGCTCTCTTGTCCCTCGCCGGCGTCGTTCTCGCGCCCGGTTACGACCACAAGACCGCAATCGCGTTTCTGGCGTTCCTGCTCGGCGCGCTCGCGGCGGCGCTCGCCGGACTGGTCGCGAAACGGCCAGGCGCGGCTTACGCGGCGCTCGGTTTCGGCGCGCTGCTCGCCGCCGCCTTTTTCGCGCCGTGGAGTTTCCTCGACCAGATTTATTATCTCGGCATCGCAGCGCTGATCGTCGCCTTGTTCATTCTTCAGATCAGGCTGCTCGAAACGGAAAGGCGCGCGCGGCAGGAAGCGGATCTGCGCGCCATCCGGCTCCGCCATGAACTCCTCAACCGGCAGATCCAGCCGCATTTTCTCATGAACACGCTGACGACGCTCGCCGAATGGATCGAATCCGATCCGCGCACGGGCGTAAAGATGATCGATTCCCTCGGCGGCGAAATGCGCCTCCTATACGAGATGAGCGAGAAGTCGCGTGTCTCGTTTTCAGAGGAGATCGAACTCTGCCGGCGTCATCTCGAAGTCATGTCCCTGAGGGCGGCCGCCGAATTCACGCTGAGCGTCAACGAACCGGCGGCGGATTTTCCATGCCCGCCGGCGATCCTTTTGACGCTGATCGAAAACGCCTTCACTCATAACGAATATCGCGACGACGCGGTTTTCGAAATCCGTGCGGCGGAAACCGGCGGCCGCGTCGCGATTGTCTGCCGCACGCCGATGCGCCGCGCGGAAAACACGCAAAACGGCGCCGGCGCCGGGCTCGCCTATATCCGCGCGCGGCTGGCCGAAGCCTTCGACGAAGACTGGTCAATGAACGCCGGCCCTGAAAACGGTTTCTGGGCGACGACAATCAGCTGGACGGCGCGATGATCGACTTGCTGATCGTTGAAGACGAGCCGATGGCGGCGCAGCGGCTTGAACGTTTCGCGAGAGAAGCGCTGGGGCCGAAAGCCGGCGACAGCGGTTTCGCCCGCAGCCTGCAGGAAGCCGCCAAGGTCGCGCCGCGGCTTACGGAAAAGTCCATCCTGTTTCTCGATCTCAATCTCTTCGGGGCCGACGGTTTCGAAATCCTCAAAATCAATGCGCAGACGCCGGCGCGCACCATCGTCGTCTCCGCCGATCAGTCGCGCGCCATCGAGGCGTTCGCGCATGGGGTTGTCGACTTCGTCGCCAAGCCGTTCACCAAGGAGCGGATCGCGCAGGCGGTCGGCCGCGCGCTGGCCGGGCGCGACCCGCTGGCGCCGCCGGTGGAATATATCGGCGGGGCGGGCGCCAAAGCCGATGCGGGCGTTGAGTTCGCCCCCTTAAGCGAGGTCGCCGCCCTGCACGGCGCCGACGATTATACGGAAATCGAACTCGCTGGCGGCCGCCGCCTGCTGACGCGCAAATCCCTGCAGGATCTGGAAACCGCGCTCGGTCCCGATTTCTTCCGTATACACCGTTCGCATATCGTCAACAAAGCTTACGTGGGTAAATTCCTCGCCTTCTCTGGGAGCCGATATCAGCTAACACTCACAACAGGCGAAAATGTACCCGTGGGCCGTTCACGTGCAGACGATGTTAGAAAATGGTTGGGAGTGTAGACGCACACGTCAAGCAGTTTGAATTGCTTGCCTTAATTTGGCGACTTGCAATTTGAGTAAATTCCCAGCTAATATTTCATCTGTATTTGATGCCGTATTTCATAGAGTCGTGCGGTCGACCCTGGCCGCTACAAAACAAGAATGTTTTTCGGGAGGGGCATGCATCATGCGGACAATAGCGATTCTTTTTTTAGCCGTTGTTGCGGGACTTTTTGGCGCAGCCATTTTCAACACTGCTAACATGACGCCAGTGTTTGAAGCCTTTCTCGGACGAACCAATAACTATGCAAAATGCAGCGGCGTAACCGATGAAGCTGAACAGTATTTATGCTTTGGCCTGCCGCAACAGGCCGCTTGGTTGTTTGCAGAAAGAGGAGATGCCGCCAAAGCCCGAGCAGTCCTCGCCGACATGGAATCAGTTCTTCGCGGCAAACCGGTCAAGGTCGAAAAATTCAATAGCGGCGCCGCTTATTCGTTTAAACTTCACTTTAAAAACGGCGCCATAGGGCTTTTTAAAACCTACGACTCGGACAGATTCTGCCACGACTGCACTTCAGCGCGCGAAGTGGCTGCTTATAAAATCGACCAATGGTTAGGCTTAAACCTTGTTCCATTGACAATTGAATATACAGCGGACCTATCCTCCGTTCCCCGCTGCGTATATGCCCTTCCTAAGATTCGCAACTCCGCTTCAGGAAATGACTATAGTCAGTGCAAAAATATAAAAGGTTCCCTGCAATACTGGATAGAGAGCGCCTACACGGCGCAAAACCTTGGCTACGACGATTCCGATAAATCTCAGAAATTGCGCTTGCTTGACGCTATTTTAGGCAGCACGGACCGCCACGAAAAAAACTGGATGATCAGCGGAAAATACCAAACGATCGAGGTTGCAATCGATAACAGCCGGACTTTCCGGCATGCAAAACAATTCTATACTGTCAATCCAATTTATCAAAAAGTGGAGTACTTCACTTGCTGGCAAAGGCAGCTAGATAAAATTTGCAATAGCCCTAGCGCAACATGCTCAGCGACAACACTAAAATCATATATGGACAAGTATCGATCAGCGTCAGAAGCAGACATTCGCACACTCTTAGGCCCCTTTACGCCAGCCGCGGATGTTTCCAGCTTTCTTGCTGTCCGGCCGATTATAGTGAGCCGGTTTGATCATAATTTGAATCTCTTCAACTCGCCTCTGCCTATGGACTATTGTCCGGATCCGCCCCGCAAGCTGTAACGACTCGCTACAGACAGCCACGCAGCCGTTATTTCGGCAACAAGTAAGCTCGTCCGGGTTAAATTCGGATTTGAACAAACGCCCCGTAAGCGCTTAATTGCTCCTACTCCGCGGCGGCCTCCACGCCGACCGCGCGGGCCTCGCCTTTCGGCTCGTAAATCCGCCACGACCAGTAATGATTGCCGCCGTCGCGGTCGACGCGCTCCCAGCCGATGTCTTTCAGCTTCTTGTCGATCATCCAGTTGAGATAGCCGTGGGCGCAGAGCAGGACGTCGCCGTCGCTTGCGAGATCGGCGAGGCGTCCGGCGATCTTTTCAACCCGCGCCCAGCTTTCCACATGATTCTCGACGCCTTCGGGCGCATAGCCGAGAATCCAGAAGGTGCGCGAGACAACGCCCCACTGGCCGGGGCGCAGCTTGATGAAGCCGGGCACCGGCGGCGGCGGCAGCGGCGCCTCGACGAACATCGGATCGGCGGGCACCTCCCGCGCGCCCCCGGTCGCATGGCGCGCGGTTTCGATCGCCCGCGGCAGAGTCGAGGAGAGAACCGTCCGTGCGCCCTGCGCCAGCTTGACGAGACGCGCCGGCGGGCGTTCGTCCGGCGCAAGGCCGGACGCGTCATAGCGCGCCCACCAGTCGCCATACTCGGCCGCGGTGATCTTGAGATCGCGCGACAGGTCTGGCCGTCCGTGGCGCAAGGTGATGATCCGGCCGGTCATGGCTTCCCGTGTCTGGCGCTTCCCTCTGGCCCGCCTTATGGCGCAGTTTTCAGCCTTCCATCAAGGCTTTGACATGAGCGGCCGCGCTCCGCCCGAGGGCGTCGAGGTCGTAACCGCCTTCCAGCAGGGAAATCACGCGGCCCCCGGCCTTGTCGCGCGCCACCCCCATGATCTCCCGTGTCGCCCAGACGAAGTCGTCCTCGGCGAGGCGCAAGCCCCCCAGCGGGTCGGCGGCGTGGGCGTCGAACCCGGCGGATATGACGATGAAGTCGGGTCCGAAATCGGCGAGCGCCGGCAGCAGCCGCTCGCCCCAGGCGCGGCGGAAGGCGTCGCCGTCCTCGCCCGCCGCGAGTGGCGCGTTGGCGATATTGTCGAAGGCGCCGCGATCCGACGCCCGGCCGGTGCCGGGATATTGCGGCCATTCATGGGACGATGCGTAGAACGCATTCTCATCGTGCCAGAACGCGGCTTCTGTGCCGTTGCCGTGATGAACGTCGAAGTCGAGAACCGCGACGCGTTTCGCCCCATGCGTCCGCGCATGAACGGCGGCGATCGCCGCAGAGTTGAAAAAACAAAAGCCCATGGCGCGTTCCGGCTCCGCGTGATGGCCGGGCGGGCGCGCCGCAATGAAAGCGTTATCCGCCTCGCCCGCGTAGATCGCATCGACGCCCGCGCAGGCGCCGCCGGCGGCGCGCAGGGCCGCGTCGAGCGAAGAGGGCCCCATGAAGGTGTCGGCGTCGAATTGCGCAAGGCCTTCCGCCGGCGCATTGTCTTCGACGACTTGACGGAACCGTTCAGGATGCACGCGCTCGATCTGATCGGCTGTCGCGCGCGGCGGCGCCCGGCGTTCAAGAGCGGCGAAGTCTTCGCCGGCAAGCGCCTTTTCAACCGCAGCGTAGCGGCCCGGATGCTCCACATGGCCGGGCGGGACTTCATGCCGGCCGAACGAGGCGTGGGTGTAAAGAAGCGTGGTCATTGAGCGGCAGTCTCCATCAAAAAAGCCTACATCATTGGCGCGCGCGCGAAAACAGCGTAGGCGTTGCCGCGTCAGAAATACGCCGGGAAAGATGACCGCTTCCGTCGCTCTTTACTGCATCAATCTCCAAGACGCCGGCGCCCGCCGGGCGCTGATGGAAGAGCAGTTCGCGCAGATTTCATTTCCGGCGCAGTTCATCGAGGCGGTCGATGGACGCGCGCTCGATATCGCGTCGGTGAAGGAATACGACCGGAAAGCGCGCCTTCGCTACGGCGCCGATCTCGCCCCCAACGAAATCGCCTGCGCCCTCTCTCACAAGCGCGCGCTAGAAACATTCCTCGCTTCCGGCAACGCATTCGGCGTCGTGCTTGAGGACGACGTGAAGCTCGCGGGCGATTTCGAAACTGCGATCCGCGATCTCTTGGGCCGCGAAGCGAAATGGGACGTCGTCCGCTTTCATCTCGCGCGCAAGAACAAACGCCCCTTGAAAGTGCGCAAACTCAATGACCGCTACGACCTGATCGTTCCTTTCAACGCGACCCACGGCCTGCTCGGATCGATCTATACGAAACAAGGCGCCGCGAAAGCCGCGAAAAGCCTTGAGCGTTTTCACCTCGCCGCCGACACGCATCTCGGCGAAACCTTCCGCAACAGCCTCGTCACCGCCGCGCTGTCGCCGCCGCTGGTCTTCGAGCGCGACATCGTCTCGACCATCGGCGCGCGACCGAAAGGCGGCGACATGCACGAAGGCTCGGCGCTTAAAAAACTGCGCCTGCGGCGCATGAAGCTCGAACGCTCCATCGGCAAGCGGGTCGACGCCGCGCGGACATGGCTGCGGCTCAGAGGCGGCTAGTGTGCGGCCGCCCGCGCCTTCTCAACAATATCGAGGAGACCGTAATATTCCGCCGCCTGTAGCGGTGTAACGCCCCAAATGTCGGGGCTAGTTAAATCAGCCCCGTTATTAATCAGGAAAGCCAACAGCGATTTACATGTGTTGAATGCCACAAAATTATCGATGTCTGACGGCGGATTAGCTTTCAAGCATGACAGCATCGAAAAAATCGCTGTTCGCCCAAGCAGGTCTTTAGAATTCACATCCAACCCCGCCGATATCAACTCTTCTCCAACAAGGTGCGCGCAACGAAAGTAAAACGCCGTGCGGCCTTCGTAGTCCTGCACCGTCGCGTCTGCGCCAGCGGACAACAATGCTCTAACGACACGTTTTGTTTCGGGTTTGCATGTCGTGTACTCGCCTTGCACGGCGCCCATCAAAGGAGACAAGCCGTCTTCATTCTGTCTGTTCAGATCGGCGCCGGCATCGATAAGCATTTCAACCGCTTTTATTATCAACCAGTCTGCGGCGTACCCTAATGCTGTATCACGTTGATACCCGCTGACTTCATCGAGATCGGCGCCAGCTTCGATTAGCAATCTCAAAGGATCGGACTCGAACTTCTTATTAATCAGAAAGAACGCTGCAATATGAAGCGCGCTTTCTGCATTAGTTGAAGCTCCCAAGGCGCGCTCTAGCCTGCCGACATTCGGGTCGGCGTCTGATTCAAATAAAAAACGAACTGCTTCAAGGTTATTATTATCAAGCGCTGTCTGCAGCGCGCTGCCGCCGCCCTTATTGCTAACATTATCGATATCTGCGCCAAAGGAGAGCAGCAATGTCATGAGATCGGTATTGTTGCTTCCTGCCGCAATCGCCAACGGCGGCAAGAAATTATCATCATATTTGCTGCTTGGCTGAGGTGAATGATTTGGGTCGGCGCCGAGATCCAGCAGCAATTTTACAATTTCGAAATCGCCGCCGACAACCGCCCAGGAAAGAGGCGAAAATTCGTGTTCGAATTCCAGCCTGGCTCCCGCGTCGCGCAATTTTCTCACATAATATTCAGCGCCGCGGATCGCCGCCGTATAGACAGGTCTTTCAATCAAGGCTTCCCTGTCATAGTTATCCGGCACCTCGCTATCTTCGCTCATCAGCGGAAGACCCGTAGCGTTTGGATCGGCGCCGGCGTTTAGCAGAAGGTCGAATATCTCTTTTCTATCGGCGTAAACCGCCCAAATCAGCGGTGTTCTTGACGCCATGCCGGAGGCTTTGTTTAAGTCGGCGTCTCCGTCAATCAGCACTTTCGCGACATCCGAATGCCCGCGCAACACAGCCCACCCAAGCGCCGTCATGGCGAAACCATCAACGTTATTTACGTTCTTTTTGGAAACCAGTTTTTTTACCGTGACCGCATCACCGTGGCGTGCAGCGTCAATTAGGGAATTGACGGGCAAATCACCCTCATAGGGATGAGGCATAGCGCCCAAGACATTGTCATTTTTAATGCGTTCCAGACTATATGTAGGCAACCACCCTTGATGAAGGTCGAGTTGAACCGTTTCATCGCCCTTGCCAGTCGCCCAGCATATGTCTCGAAAAGCGGTCTTTTGGTGTTGAACGATGAATTGATTGTAGTTGACTGCATAATCATGAATTGCATCGTCTCGTCTGTCTTGTGGCGGGCCAGTTCTGTAATCGCTGACCCCATAGTAGCGCCTAACCAAGGGGCCCTTTCCCTGAACTGGAGTTACACAAGAAATTCCTGGCACTGCAGCTCCGCCAAAATATGACACCGCAATAAATCCAAAATTACCGAACTCAATCGCGCGAGAAGCTACGGCGGCGGGCTCGCCTTCTGCAATTGCTTGCTCGAAGAGAAGCGCTTCCCGGATATAAATATCGTCTCCGCTCTCGTCTGATATCGCATATTCCCTTTCTGTCGGCATCCTTGAGAAAACCCAGTCGCCCTCCACAACATGACTTATGTGAGACTGGCCGTTGTTAAATAAAGCAATCGCGGCCATCGACAGCGACATCGCCGCCAGACATGAGATAAGAATGGTAATATCGCGCATGCATGCCGCCCCGAAACCGCACCGCCAGGAGAGTAATACACTATTATCGTGCTGACGAGCCTCTCGACCGGGAGTATCTACGCACATTATACTAGCTTGATTTTCTACCGCTTTCGGAGCCCGCTCATGAAGAAAATCCTGTTCGTCGCCGCCGGCGCCATCATACTCCTCATCGCCGTTCTCGTGACCCGCACCGTGATGATTGGCGCGGATACAAGCATTGCGGTGACGCCTATCCAGTATGAGTTCTATGACGGCGAGGCGATCGCCGAGCGGCTCGGAGAGGCGGTGCGTATAAGGACGATCTCTTGGGGCGACGGACGCACGCCGGACGCGAACGCCTTCGGCGCTTTCGCCGCATTCCTCGAGCGCGCCTATCCGGCGGCGCATGAAGCGATGACGGTCGAGCGCGCCGGCGGCTATTCCCTCATTTACCGCTGGAAAGGCGCGGACGCGGCGCAAAAGCCCGTCGGGTTCATCGCCCATATGGACGTCGTGCCGGTTGAACAGGGCACGGAAGACCAGTGGACGCGCCCGCCTTTTTCCGGCGACATTCACGACGGCGCCCTGTGGGGCCGCGGTTCGCTCGACGACAAGGGACATCTCATGCCCATCTTCGAGGCGATCGAACGGCTCGCCGCTTCGGGCTTTGCACCGTCGCGCGATATTTATCTGCTGATCGGTCATGACGAGGAACTTGGCGGACCGAACGGCGCCGCCGCCATCGCCGAAACATTGAAAGCGCGCGGCGTTCATTTCGCGTTCACGCTCGATGAAGGCTCCGGCGTTGTCGACGGGCTGGTCCCCGGCGTCGACAAGCCCGTAGCGCTGATCTCCACCGCTGAAAAGGGATCGATCACACTGCGGTTCACCGCGCGAGCAGAAGGCGGACACTCATCCGCGCCGCAGCCCGACACCGCCGTCTCCCTCGCCGCCCGCGCCGTGGTCGCCGCGAGCGATCACCCGTTCCCGGCGAAAATCGACGCCAACGTGACCGCGTTTCTGCACGCCATCGCGCCCGAACTGCCGTTCTTCAACCGCATGCTGCTCTCCAATCTCTGGCTCACCGATCACATGGTCAAGACGCGGCTGATGAAGGATCCCGTCACCGCCGCCTCGCTGCACACGACGACGGCGCCGACGATGATCGAAGGCGGCGCCAAGTCGAACATCCTGCCGCAAAACGCCTACGCGATTATCAATTACCGCATCCATCCGCGCGACAGCGTCCAGTCGGTGCGCGATCGCGCCCAGCGCCTCGCGGGCGGCGACATTGCGATTGAAGTGCTGAGTTCGCAGGAGCCGAGCCCGCAATCCTCGATCAAGTCGGACGCTTATAAGGCCATAGCGGATACGACGGCGATGATTTTCGGACCTGTCCCGGTCGCGCCCTCGCTGACGCTGCAGGGTACGGATTCAAAACATTATGTGGATCTCGCCGACGACAATTACCGGTTCACGCCGTTCATCTACGAGAATGCGGATTTGAAACGCATTCACGGCACCGACGAGCATGTGAGCCTTGAAAACCTCGCCCGCGCCGCAGCGTGGTACGAGGCGTTCATCCGCAAGACGGCGGGCGCGCCCTAGACGAGCGACGTCGCCAGCGTTTCCGCAACGCCCGGCGGCGGCGGAATGTCGTCCGGCACGAAGAAATCGATGACCATCTTCTTAGACGGGTCGACGCGGTATTTCTCGAAATCCGTGACGCCGTTCTCGTAAAGGAACGTGTCGTCGATCAGGAAATTGCCGGTGCATTCGCGCGACGGTTTGGTGAAGATCATATGCGCGGCGTCGGCGAGAATATCGACGGTGCGCGAGGCCTGCATCATCGCGTCGCCGCCGAGCGCGAACTTCACCGCCGCCGTGGCAATCGCCGTCCTCGGCCACAGGGCGTTGAAGGCGATCCCGTCATTTTTGAACTCTTCCGCCATGCCGAGCACGCAAAGCGACATGCCGAACTTCGCCATGGAATAGGCGACATGGGGCGCGAACCATTTGGCGCTCATGTCGAGCGGCGGCGAAAGCATCAGCACATGCGGGTTCTCCGCCTTTTTGAGATGCGGGATGCACATTTTCGAGGTGAGATAGGTTCCGCGCGCATTGATCTGATTCATGAGGTCGTAGCGCTTCATTTCCGTCGCCTCGGTGCCGGTCAGCGAGATCGCCGAAGCGTTGTTGACGCAGATATCGATGCCGCCGAATTCGCTCGCGGTTTTTTCAACCGCTTCAGCAACGCCGTGTTCGTCGCGCACGTCGACGATCAGCGGCAGCGCCCTGCCGCCCGCCTTCTCGATTTCTTCCGCCGCCGTATAGATGGTGCCCGGAAGGTGCTTGTGCGGTTCGGCGGATTTCGCGGCGATCGCCACATTCGCGCCGTCGCGCGCGGCGCGGAGACCGATCGCGAGACCAATGCCGCGGCTTGCGCCGGTGATGAACAGGGTTTTGCCTTTGAGGGTTGTCATATGATTTCATCCCGCTTCGTTGCGTTCCGCCCAGTCTATAGCGGGCCTATCTCACTACCGTCCAGAATCGTTATCAGTTCGTCCTTCGTATGACGCGCTTCCCACCAAAACCCGCCTGATGTCAGGGCAAAGGCGAAGGCCGTCATCGCCAGAACGAATAATTTGTCCGCGAGGCCGCCCTCATCCGCAAAGGCGTTTGCGCCGCCAATAAACCACGTCAACCCCAACCAAATTGTCATGAAGGCCAGCGTAAAAACAGGCGGCCGCTGAAACACACTGATCCTCACACCATTCTGATGAGGTAGAAACGCACCGATGATTACCGGTGAAAAACTGTTTCTATAAGTAATCACTGGAGAAATTTTGAAGCCATTATGCGATACAACCCCGGCGAACTGTTTATCAGGGGCTTTCAAGCGGAACAGCCGGATCGGCGACGTATGATGCTGAAGCGTGGCCGCGCTTTCAGCCGCCGTTTTGACGCTGACAAACTCGAACCGGTCAAACGGAAACAGCCATTTCATCTGCGTCACCGCGTGCAACTTGCTTCCAGCCAAAGCGCAAATTCTGCTTCGCTGACCCCGCCGGCGGCGAGGTCCAGCATGATAGCCGCGGCTTCAGCTTCGTCGGCGTCAAGTTCATGGCCATTCAGGCCCAGGAACACATAAGTCGAGAGAAACGCCGTTCTCTTATTACCATCTATAAAGGGATGATTTTTGACGAGCCCGAACCCATAGCTCGCAGCGAGTTCGAAAATGGAAGGTTTGCCATAGGCTGCGAGATTTTGCGGCCGCGCCAGCGCGCTATCCAGCATACCCTCGTCACGCACGCCGTCTGCGCCGCCATGGTCTCGCAAGCTGCGAATATGAGCGGCAAGGGCGATGTCTCTGGTCAGCCACAGGATTTTCACGAGACGGCGAAATTTACTTGGCGAGCGCGCGCAGCGTGTTGCGGTATCGCTTCGCGCCTTTTTCGATCCACTTCAGCGCGTCATCGAGTTCGGCATCGAAAACCGAAAGCTCATATCCCTTCGCTGTGCGGACAGCCTGCAATTCGTCGCCAATCCCGACGCCGAGTTCGCTCAGCATTTCTTTACTGAGAACCACGCACGCGGAATTACCGATCGGGCGAACTTTCAAACGGTCTGACATGGCGGCCTCCAGTTATAACGAAAGTTATATATAACTTCTGTTATAACGGGTCAAGGCCGCTAAAACTTCCGCTTGCGCCGGCCCTTTTCAACCGCTTCCCAGACCCTTAGCGCATTCAGTCCGAGGATTTTCTCAATCGCCGCCTCGTCATAGCCGCGCGCCAACAGCCCGTCGATCAGGACCGGAAAAGTCGAAACGTCCTTGAGCCCGACCGGCAGGCTGGGCCCGACCCCGTCATAGTCCGAACCGATCCCCACATGATCGATCCCGGCGATATCGACCGCCCGGTCGATATGATCGAGCACGTCTTCCAGGGTCGCGAACGGATAGGGATGGTCCTTGATCCAGGCTGCATTGAACGCGGCGCGCTCTTCATCGGTCATCGCCCGGCCGAGCCGTTTGATTTCCGCATCGCGCGCTTCATTACGGGGCTTTGAATAGCCGTTCGCCGCCGCTGTCAGAAAAGACGAGCCGAAATTGATCATGACGACGCCGCCATTCTCGCCGACCTGTTTCACAAGATCGTCGGAGAGGTTGCGCTCAAAACCCGGCGTGAAGTGACGCAGCGAGGAATGCGACGCGATCACCGGAACGCGCGTCGTCGCCAACACGTCCTCAATCGCCGCGTCGCTCAGATGACTGACATCGACCATGATCCCGAGATCGTTCATGGCGCGGACCAGTTCGAAACCGAAAGGCGAAAGGCCGTCCCAGCGCTTGTTGTCGTCATAGGACGAATCCGAAATGTGGTTCGACTTCGAATGAGCGAGCGTGATGTAGCGGACGCCGCGATCGTAGAAATGTTTGAGATTGGCGAGGTCGCCCTCAACAGGCGAACCGTTCTCCATGCCCATCGGCATGGCGATCTTGCCCTCCTCATGGATGCGTCGCACGTCCTTCGGGCTGTAGGCGATCTCGAACTTGTCCGGATATTGCGCGGCGACGCCCTCCATGAGGCCGATCAGGATATCTGCGCGGGCCCTGGCGCCGCCCTTCTCTTCATAATCCGCCGCCACATAGATCGACATGAACGGCGCATCGAGCCCGCCCGCCATCGCCCGTTCATAGTCGAAATCGACCGTCTTCGTCCCCGCCGAGATGTCGGCGCCCGCCTCGGCCTGGTTCAAGGC
>ENA-ORCV01000390-ORCV01000390.1-marine-metagenome-genome-assembly--contig:-NODE-390-length-33879-cov-4.758387_pt1 | contig 33879 bp, 26 predicted proteins | sample MGYA00237779_ERZ508509 | MGnify/ENA primary metagenome ERZ508509 (study PRJEB26180, sample SAMN06268772) | marine metagenome | isolation source: Bioluminescent Bay, La Paraguera, Puerto Rico | place... | reverse complement strand
TTGTAGGTCTGGTACAGGCCTTCCTGGGTGGGCTTGTTGTAATAAGGGGTGACCAGCAGACAGGCGTCAGCGCCGCATTTGGCGGCGGTGGCGGTCAGCTCGATGGCTTCGGTGGTGGAGTTGGCTCCGGTACCGGCAATGACCGGAATGCGCCCTGCAACCTGGTCCACCACGCGGCGGATGACTTCCAGGTGCTCGTGTACGTCGAGGGTGGCGGACTCGCCAGTGGTACCCACGGCCACTATTGCCCGGGTGCCCTGCTCGATATGCCACTCCACCAGATCGTGCAGCTTCTCCCAGTCGAGGCTGCCATCTGCATACATGGGTGTGGCCAATGCCACCATACTGCCGGTAATCATCGTCACTCCTTCTGAAACCGGCACCGGGGCCGGTCTGTACCGCCTGAAAATGAATGCGGTATGTTACTGAGCGTGCCAGTCTGATGCCAGCGCAATTCGGCTGCCCGGCATGAATACTGACCCGCGAAACTTTTCTGCCTACTTTTTGCCCTGTCTACTTTTTGTGCTTCTTGCGCCGTTTGACTTTCTTATCGTAGAAACTTTCCTCGCCCTGGGGGCGGGTCTTGAAACGGCGGTGCACCCACATGTACTGGGCCGGATTCTCGCGCATGCGCGCTTCCACAAACTGATTGACCAGAATTGCGTCCCGCAGTTCGTCACCTGACGGAATTTCCCTGATCGGCGGGTAGACCCGTACCTGGTAATGCCCTCGCTCCTCGAGCCGGGTCACGGTATACGGCACCACCAGTGCCCGCCCCACCCGCGCAAAGCGCGAGGTGCCGGTGACCGTTGCCGCAGGAATGCCGAACAGCGGCGCAAACACTCCCTGCTTGATGCCGTAGTCCTGGTCCGGCGCATACCAGACCGCCCGCCCCTTCTGCAGCGCCTTGAGCATGCCGCGTACATCTTTGCGCTGGAATACGTCGGTGTCCTCGCCGTGACGCTCGCGGCCCTTGCGCTGCATATAGTCGTACACCGGGTTCTTGTGCGGGCGATACATGCCGTCCACCGGATGGCTGATGGCCATAAAGGCGGCGCCGATTTCCAGGGTAGTGAAGTGCATGGCGAGCATGACCACACCCTGTCCGCGGCTCATGGGCTCCTGCAGGTGCTCCAGCCCCTCGATGGTAAAGCGCCTGCGCAGCCAGCGGCTGGAGCGAAACCAGGCCATCCCGGTTTCCATCAGGGCGATACCGTTGGAGGCGAAATTGCGCCGTAACAGCTGCTCCCGCTTGTGCGCGGAAAGTTCGGGGAAACACAGGGCCAGGTTGCGCTCGGCGATACGCCGGCGACTTTTCGCCAGGCGCAACATCAGGCGACCGAGGCCGCGCCCCAACGCTATCTGCCAGCGATAGGGAAACTGGGCGACGAGAAACCAGATACCGAAGAGTAACCAGGTGAACCAGTAGCGCGGATGCAACAGGGCGGCGCGAAAATGCGGTTTTTCCATAAAAAAGCTGAGATGCCGCTGGGAATGGGGAAAGCGGCGCATTATAGCCGCGCCCGCGGCGGGGGGATACTCGTGCACCCCGGAGAGCGCGGAAACGGCTGTCCGAGCGGCTTTGGTGGCAAGCTGGGGCGGTACGCCCGCGGGGCTCAGTGGCGCAACAGGGCGTCCAGCTCGTCCACCACTTCACACCAGTCCGAGTCCTCGGCGATGGCGTCGTGCAGGAAGCGGCGCTGCCCATCGCTCCAGAACTGGGCCTTGGCCAGCTTTTCTTCGCCGGCGAGATGGTGGCGCTCCAGAAAATCCTCGATCGACTCATCGTCAGAGCTAAGCCCCAGCTGGGCAAACAGGTCGTTCAGGGTGTGGTGGCCGGTTTCCATGGGTTTCCTCCGCTTCACTGTGGTGGGATGGCGACAGGGACCAGGCTGAGCGCCAGGCGGAACGCGCGGATTGGCGTTATGGCCCCGCTATCCCCCGATTCTCAACAGGATCCGACAGCCCGGGCCGCCGGGTGTTCCTGGGCAACCCTGCCTGACTGCCGTGCTCGAGTGTCCCTGCTTGAGTATAGAAGGCCGGCCGCGCAATTCCGCCCCTGGCCGACGCCTCAAGGCGCCGGGTTGGGACTCTCACTGTGTACGCGATTGATGGCTTCCAGCTGCTCCGCACTCAGGGTGATATCGGCGCTGGCGATATTGCTGCGCAACTGGGCCATGGTGGTGGCGCCGATGATGTTCGACGTGACAAACGGCTGCTGGGTGACGAACGCCAGTGCCATCTGCGCCGGGTCCAGCCCGAACTCCCGGGCCAGCGCCACATAGGCCTCGGTAGCCGCCACGGCGCGGGGGCCGGTATAGCGCTGGAAGCGCTCGAACAGGGTCAGCCTGGCCCCGGCCGGCTTGGCGCCGCCGAGGTATTTGCCACTCAGGGTGCCAAACGCCAGTGGCGAATAGGCCAGCAGGCCGCACTGCTCGCGGATCGCCATTTCCGCCAGCCCCACCTCGAAGGTGCGGTTCAGCAGGCTGTAGGGGTTCTGGATCGATGCCACGCGGGGTTTGTTGCCGTGGGCTGCCAGACGCAGGTAGCGGTGCATCCCCCAGGGGGTCTCGTTGGACAATCCGATATGCCGCACCTTGCCCGCGGCCACCAGTTCCTGCAGGGCGCTCAGGGTCTCGCTGATGTCGATGCCATCATCTTCACCGTGTTCGTAACCGAGCTGGCCGAAGAAGTTGGCCTGGCGTTCCGGCCAGTGTACCTGGTACAGGTCGATATAGTCGGTTTTCAGGCGGGCGAGAGAGTCGTCGCAGGCCTTGAAAATCTGTTCCCGACTAAGGCGCGGGCCGCCGCGGATATGGCCGACACCGGAGTTGGCACTGCTGCGCCCGGTGACTTTGGTGGCCAGCACAACCTGCTCGCGGGTACCCCGCTGCGCCAGCCAGTTGCCGATGTATTCCTCGGTGCGACCGCAAGTCTCGGGTTTGGGCGGCACCGGGTACATCTCCGCACAGTCGATAAAGTTGACGCCGTTGGCCAGCGCGTAGTCCAGTTGCTCGAACGCCTCGGACTCGCTGTTCTGTTCGCCGTAGGTCATGGTGCCGAGGCAGATCTTGCTGACCTGGATGTCGGTTTTGCCGAGCTGACGATGTTCCATTGCTCTCCCCATTTACATGCGATGACGATAATCATTCAAACGCCGCAGCCTACAACAAAAACGCCGGCGGGTGAGGCCGGCGTTTTTTCGGGCTGACGGTAACAAGTTATTACTTGAAGTCGGCTTCTACCAGCGGGCTGGTTTCCGCCTCGTAGTCGACACCGTCGACACCGAAGCCGAACAGCTTGAGGAAGTCGTCGCTGTAACCCTTGTAGTCGGACAGCTCGAACAGGTTTTCCTCGGTCACTTCCGGCCACAGTTTTTCGATCTTGGCCTGGGTTTCCGGGCGCAGTTCCTTGTCGTCCATGCGGAAACGGTTGGTATCGTCGAGGCGCGGTGTGTCGGTGTACAGACCTTCGGTATAAAGGCGGTACAGCTGCTCGATACAGCCCTCGTGGGTACCCTCTTCCTTCATCACCTTGTAGACGAGGGAAATGTACAGCGGCATTACCGGAATCGCGGAGCTGGACTGGGTTACCAGGGCCTTCAGCACCGCAACGTTGGCGTCGGCACTGCCGCTGTCGGTGATCGCCTTGGCGGCGCGGTCCAGGTCTTCCTTGGCCTTGCCGATGGTGGCGTGGCCGTAGATCGGCCAGGTAAGTTTTTCACCAATGTAGGTGTAGGCAACGGTTTTGCAGTTGTCCGCCAGTACGCCGGCGTCATTCAGGGCCTGCATCCACAGTTCCCAGTCTTCGCCGCCCATGACTTTTACGGTCGCCGCGATTTCCTCTTCGTTCGCCGGATCAACACTGATGTCGGAGATTTCCAGCTTGTCGGTGTTGAGGTTCTTGGCGGTGTAGGACTTGCCGATGGGCTTCAGCACCGAGGAGTACAGTTCGCCGGTTTTCGGATCTTTGCGACGGGGGGAAGCGAGGCTGTAGATCACCAGGTCGATTTTGCCGAGATCCTGTTTGATCAGGTCGATGGCCTGGGCTTTGACTTCGTCGGAGAAGGCGTCGCCGTTGATGCTTTTCGCGTACAGGCCGGCCTTGTGCGCTTCGTCTTCAAACGCGGCGGCGTTGTAGTAGCCGGCGGAGGCGGTTTTCTTGTCGGTGGGCGGCTTTTCGAAGAAGACACCCAGGGTCTTGGCACCGCAGCCAAAGGCGGCGGTGATACGGGAGGCGAGGCCATAGCCGGTGGAGGCGCCGACCACGAGGACGTTTTTGGGGCCGTCCTGGATGGCGGGCTGGGATTTGATGTAGTCGATCTGTTCACGCACGTTGGCGGCGCAGCCCTGCGGGTGGGCGTTGGTGCAGATGAATCCGCGTACTTTCGGCTGGATGATCATGCCGGGGGCTCTCTCCGTTGGGTGATTCTTCTGGGAACTTCTCACCAAGTGTTACAGAAGTTCCGCCGTCAGGGCTGCCGACTGGCCAGCCACTAAAGCGGCACATTCTAATGGCAGTTGCCGGCAACTCCCATAGTCCCAGGTCACGCTATGAGAATTCCACGGCCAGAATATCCGTACTCACGGCCAGTTTAGCCAAACCTGCAGAATAATTTTTGCCCTCAACAAGTGCAGCCTGAATAAATAACGCACAATTTTGACCAATTCCCGCGAAATAGTTTCCATGAATCCGGCCCGGTGGCGCAAAGGGTCCGGGCAAAAGGTTTCAGAACCGCTGTGAATACATCCCTGTACGCTGCGTCGGCAACATCCCTGTTGCCGACGCTTCTGAAACCTTTTACCCGGACCCTTTCCTTCAATTCCCAGACAAGTACTCCACCCCAAGTTTCCCCCGGCTTATTGGCACACTTCATGCAATTCCTGTATTGGGACCGCTACGGAATGCGGCATTTTCTATTGCCCGGCAAGGGGTAACCAAAGAGGTAATCACTCATGAAGTACTACTCACGTCATTTTGTAAAACCTGGAGACCTGAATCCCGCGCAACGTCTGTTCGGCGGTCAGGCACTGGCGTGGATAGATGAGGAAGCGGCAATTTTCGCCGGTTGCCAGATGGGCACCGCAAACATCGTGACCAAGCTGATGTCGGAGATCGATTTTGTCAGCTCGGCGGTTTGCGGGGATATTGTGGAATTCGGTTTCGAGGTCGTGGGCATCGGCCGCACGTCACTGACCGTGCACTGTGAGATGCGCAACAAGCAGACCCGGGATCTGATTGTGCGGGTGGAGCGGATTGTGTTTGTGGCACTGGATGCCGACGGCAAACCCGCACCGCACAAGAAAGCCGGGCTGACGCTCGAGCAGGCGGCAAACTATTCCGCGGCTGGCCAGAAGATGGCCAGCTGATATTCACGCGCAATCAATATTGACTGGCAGCGCCCTGGATCGCTCGAAACAGAGCGCTAGAGGGCGCTGTTTTTATACTTTTAATCGCTGTCTTCAGCGCAACAACAGCAGCGGCTGATTGGTGCTCAGCAGCATCTTTGCGGTGACACTGCCCAGCAGCAGGTCCCGCAGGCGGTTGTGACTGAAGGCGCCCATTACCGTGAGATCGATTGCGTGATCCTGCTGGTAAGCCACCAGCGCCTCCACGGTCTTGCCCTGCAGGTTGGCACTGGTGACTTCGATCCCGCCGTGGCTCAGCGCCGCTGCCCCCTCCGCCAGCACGGTTTCCGCCGCCGCGCTCTGGCCTACGTAGACCAGGTGACAGGCAATGCCCCGGAACAGCGGGCTGGAAGCCACCATATCCAGCGCCTTGCGTGCCGCCTCGCTACCGTCGTAAGCCAACATGATATTTTGCGGCGCCGTGAACTCCCGGTTCACCACCAGGATCGGCTTGTGCAGCGAACGCACCACCGTCTCCAGCTGCGTCCCCAATCCCTTGTCTGAATCCCCGTGCTCCTCACCGCGAATCCCCAGTACCAGCACACGGATATGATCCTCCAGCTCCACCAGCGACTCCGCCAGACTGCCGTGGCGTTGACAGGTCACCACCCGCTCGGCGCCGGCAGCTGCGGTGCGCGCACGGGCGTCATCCAGCATCAGCCGGCCCTGCTCCAGCTGCAGTTTGGAGCGCTGCTGTTCCAGCAGGGTAAGCTCTTCCAGCAACTCCTCCTGGCTACCGAGACCGATACTGCCGGACAGGTCCGCCACCGCCGGCGCCGCAGCGCGTTCGATATTGTGCAGGAGCTTGACGGGCGCGCCGGTGCGGCTGGAAATCCAGGCGGCGTAATCACACACGGCGGCGCTGTAGTGGGAGCCATCGATACAGGTGAGTACCAGGGGATCTTTCTGTTCGGTCATTATTGTTTTCTCTCTATCACTAACCAACTATCTTGGAACGGAAGCGACAAATGCTTATGAAGCACATGACCAGGAATGGAAGCTGGAATGCTGGGCGGAAGTTTTTGAAACCGTCGGCGACAGGGAAGTCGCCGCCGGAGCATACAGGGATGTACTTGTGCGTTTTCAAAAACTTCCGCCCAGTGTTCCGGCGCCACCGGGGCTAAAACAAAGCTCCGGAACGGAGCTCCGGGACTCAATGCCCCCCCAGCACCTTCTCAATCTCTTCCGGCTTGTCGTGTATACCGAAGCGGTCGACGATGGTTGCACTGGCTTCGTTCAGGCCGATCAGCTCAACCTCGGCACCCTCGCGTCGGAACTTCACTACCGTCTTGTCCAGCGAATGCACCGCCGACACATCCCAGAAGTGCGCCCGGCTCAGGTCAATCACCACCTTGTCCAGCGCCTCCTTGAAATCAAACTGTGCCACAAACTTGTCCGCCGAATTGAAAAACACCTGCCCCACCACCTTGTAGGTCCGGCAATTGCTTTCCTCATCCAGCTCCGTCTGCACATACATGAAGTGGCTCACCTTGTTGGCGAAGAACAGCGAAGCCAACAGCACACCCACGAACACACCGAATGCCAGATTATGGGTAAACACTACCACAATCACCGTAGCCAGCATCACCAGATTGGTGGACAGCGGCAGGTGCTTCAGATTACGGATTGAACCCCAGTCAAAGGTACCGATGGATACCATGATCATCACCGCCACCAGTGCCGCCATCGGGATCACCGCCACGTAATCGCTCAGGAACACCACCAGGGTCAACAGGCCCACACCCGCCACCAGTGTGGACAGACGGCCGCGGCCTCCAGACTTAACGTTGATCACCGACTGGCCGATCATCGCGCAGCCCGCCATACCGCCGAGCAGTCCCGCACCGATGTTGGCAATCCCCTGGCCCTTGCACTCCCGGTTCTTGTCACTGCTGGTGTCGGTCAGGTCGTCGACAATGGTGGCGGTCATCAGGGACTCCAGCAGGCCCACCACCGCGAGGCCCGCTGAATAGGGGAAGATGATCTTCAGGGTCTCGAGATTGAGCGGTACTTCCGGCCACAGGAACACCGGCAGGGTGTCCGGCAGCTCGCCCATATCACCGACGGTGCGGATATCCAGCCCCAGGAATACCGCCACTGCGGTCAGCAGCAGGATGCACACCAGCGGCGACGGCAGCACCTTGCCCACCACCGGCACATAGGGGAACAGGTAGATGATGCCGAGGCCCGCGGCGGTCATGGCGTAGACATGCCAGGTGACGTCGGTGAGTTCGGGGAGCTGGGCCATAAAGATGAGGATGGCGAGCGCGTTGACGAAGCCCGTGACCACGGCCCTCGACACGAAGCTCATCAGGCTGCCGAGCTTGAGGTAGCCGGCGAAGATCTGCAGTACCCCGGTCAATAGCGTCGCCGCCAGCAGGTACTGGAGGCCGTGTTCCTTGACCAGGGTCACCATCAGCAGGGCCATGGCGCCGGTGGCGGCGGAGATCATCCCCGGGCGGCCGCCGACGAAGGCGATGACTACGGCAATACAGAAAGAGGCGTACAGGCCCACTCGCGGGTCGACGCCGGCGATGATGGAGAAGGCAATGGCTTCGGGGATCAGCGCCAGTGCGACCACGAGGCCCGCGAGTACGTCGCGACGGATATTGCCAAACCAGTCGTTCCTGGTGGACGACAGCAGGGTGTTGGAAAACTGCATAACTTGGATTTGCCTGTCTGGGGAGTCTTGCCGGAAGCCCGGAAAAATGGGCGCGGATTCTAGCATGCTGGCCTTAATGGCTAAAGAACAGCCAGAGCTTCGGGACAATGTTTTAAGTTCTGTGGCGGCACCTTCGCATTTACCTCTGAGTTCCCGTAAGACCGACGGCCTGACGCTTGAATCAACCCGTGTCCGATCCCCCGGACAGGGGGACAGCGGACACTTTTAGCGGACACCTGCTTTCACTCCGCGCAACCCTGAAAAAATATTTTTCCTTTAATTTTCAATGAGTTAACAAATAAAACCATCTTGGCACGGCGATTGCGATAAGGCCTGTGCATCCGCAAATGCAACCGAAATCCGCATTTGCATCCAACGGCCAAAACCACTGCGTCATAGAAGGCACAAGGCCAATAGAGCCAGCAGAAGATTACTTGGGAAACACATGATCAGAGATACCTCGGGGCAAGACGTCCGACTTGCACCGACCAGCTACTGGAAAAATCCACAACTGCTGAAACGCGCTGGGCTCGGCCTGGCCGCGGGCGCGTTTGTGGTTTGGGGGCTGTTCAGCTGGCAGAGCACCAACGCGGTGGACGCCAGCCTGTCCCTGTCGCGCATTAATATCGCCCAGGTGGAGCGCGGCGACCTGGTGCGGGACCTGGTGGTTCAGGGCAAGGTGGTGGCAGCCAACAGCCCTACCCTGTTCAGCCCGGCACAGGGCATCGTGAAGTTCGCGGTCAAGGCCGGTGACACGGTAGAGCGCGGCCAGCTGCTGGCGGAAGTGGACAGCCCGGAACTGCAAAACCAGCTGGCACAGGAGAGCGCCCTGTACAGCAAGCTCAGCGTGGAACTGGAGCGGCAGAAGATTCAGGCCAAGCGCCAGCGTCTGGAAAACACCCAGAAGGCGGACCTCGCCAAGGTGGACCTCGCCGCGGCCCAGCGCGAACTGAAGCGCGCCGAGCTGTCCATGGAAAAACAGATCATTTCCCAGCTCGACTACGAAAAGGCCAGCGACGACCTCGCCCGTGCCGAACTGGAATACGAACAGGCAGTGCAGAACGCCGCACTGGAAAACGAAGCCCTCTCGTTCGAGACCCAGACCCTGCAGCTGCAGGTAGACCAGCAGAAGCTGCAAATGGAAGAACTGCAGCGCAAGGTCAACGAACTGCACATCGTCTCCCCGGTAGACGGCACCATCGGCAGCCTCGCCGCCACCCAGCGCTCCGCCGTCGCCGCCAACACACCGCTGCTCACCGTGGTCGACCTTACCAGCTTCGAACTGGAAGCCGCGGTACCGGAAAACTACGCCGACGACCTCGGCCTCGCCATGGCGGTGGAAATCAACATGGGCGGCAGGAAACTGCCGGGCGAAATTACCGCCATTGCTCCCGAAGTGATCGACAACCAGGTGGTCGCCCGCGTGCGCTTCACCGGCGAGCAGCCCGGCAACCTGCGCCAGAACCTGCGCCTTACCGCCCGCGTCCTGCTGGAAAACCGCAACAACGTCATCCTGGTCAAGCGCGGCGCTTTTCTGGATCAGACCGGCGGCCGCTTTGCGTGGAAGCTGAACGATCAAAGCCAGGCAGTAAAAGTACCGATCACCATCGGCGCGCTGGGCCTCAACCAGGTTGAGATTGTGTCCGGGCTGAAGGAAGGCGACCAGATTATTACCTCTTCCGCAGAAGAGCTGGACAAGGCGCAGCTGGTTGCGCTGAAAGAATAGGGTTTTCGAACACTAGGAAGTTAAACGAGAAGGGGCTGATGCCGATTGTTGTTTGCGAGACTGTCGAAAAGAGGGACCTTTTCGACAAGTCCCCGGGGATGGATTCACGAGGGGGCGCCTAGCTCGTGTCTCGCAAACAACAATCGGCAGCTGCACCGCCACAGAATTATCAGATAACTACATACGAACTAGCAGACAAGGAACTCCACCATGCTGAAAATGCACAACATCCGCAAAAGCTACCGTACCGATACCATCGAGACTCACGCACTCCGGGATTTCAGCCTGGAAGTGAACGAAGGGGAATTTGTTTCCGTCACCGGCCCCAGTGGCTCCGGTAAAACCACCTTCCTCAACATCGCCGGCCTGCTGGAAACCCCCACCGGCGGCGAATACCTGCTGGACGGCCAGGAAGTCGGCGGCCTCTCCGATCGCGACCGCTCACACCTGCGCAACGAAAAAATCGGCTTTATTTTCCAGGGCTTCAATCTGATCCCCGACCTCAACCTGTTCGATAACATCGACGTCCCCCTGCGCTACCGCGGCTTCAACGCCAAAGAGCGCCGCCGTCGCATCGAAAAATCCCTCGAACAGGTCGGCCTCTCCGCGCGCGCCAAGCACCTGCCCGCACAGCTGTCCGGCGGCCAGCAGCAGCGCGTCGCCATCGCCCGCGCCCTGGCCGGCGAACCCCGCTTCCTGCTCGCGGACGAACCGACAGGAAACCTCGACTCACTGATGGCCCGCCAGGTCATGGAACTGCTGGAATTCATCAACGAATGGGGCACCACCATCATCATGGTCACCCACGACCCGGACCTCGCCCGTCGCGCCCAGCGCAACATTCAGATCGTCGACGGCCAGGTTTCCGACCTGCGCCAGACAGCGGCCGCGGCCGAAGTAGCCACCGCGTAAAGGAGTACCACAATGATTGGATACTACATGTCCCTGGCGCTGCGCAGCCTGCGCCGCACCCCCATATTGAGCGCGCTGATGGTCGCTGCCATCGCCGTCGGCGTGGGGGCTGCCATGACCACCCTCACACTCAACTACATGATGTCCCGCAACGCACTGGAAGCAAAAGACGATGTGCTGTATGCCGTACAGCTGGACGGCTGGGATCCCCACGAGGCCGCGGACAACCCCAGCGAGATGCCGTGGCAGGTCACCTACAAGGATGCGACGAGCCTGTTGCGCTCCGATATTCCCACCCACCAGGTCGCCATGCACCGCTGGGGCGGGCCCATCAGTCTGGAAAACTCGGAAATACGTCCGTTTACCGCCGATGGCCGCGTAACCAGCCGGGATTTCTTCGCCCTGTTTGGCATTCCGTTCCTGTACGGTAACACCTGGGAAAAAGAAGCCGATACCAGCCCCGTAAAACAAATTGTGCTGTCACAAGCCACCAACGAAAAACTGTTCGGCGGCGAAAACAGTGTGGGTCGCACCGTCAATTTCAACGGCGCACCGTTTACCGTGGTGGGAGTTACCAAGAACTGGAACCCGAGCCCGAAAGTGCACGACCTCAACAACGGTCACTTCAACGACTCCGCAGAGATATTTATCCCGTTCGGCCTGCACCGCAATTTCGAGATTTATCCCTGGGGCAACACCAACGGCTGGAAAAATGAAGATATTAAAAGCTACGAGGATCGCCTCGGCAGCGAATCGGTGTGGCTGCAGTACTGGGTACAGCTGGACACACCGCAGCAGGTAGAAAAATACCGGGAATACCTCACCGGATTTATCAGCGAACAGAAAGAACAGGGCCGCTTCCCACGCCCGCTCAAATTTGGCCTCAGCCATCCCTCCGAATGGCTGCTGCTGAACGAAGTGGTGGACGGTGACGACCGCATGCTCAGCTGGCTGTCACTGGCATTCCTGCTGGTATGCCTGGTGAACGCGGTTGCCCTGCTGCTGGCCAAGTTCCTGCGCAAGGCCCCCGAAGCCGGCGTGCGCCGCGCGCTGGGCGCCAGTCGCAACGCCATCTTCAGCCAGCACCTGGTCGAGAGTGCCTGCATCGGATTTGCCGGCGGACTGTTTGGCATTCTGCTGACCCTTGGCGGGCTGACCCTGATCCGGCACCTGCAACAGGGCTACCTGGATCGCATCGCGTCGATGGACTGGATGATGATGCTCTCCGCCATCGGCCTCGCCATCTTCGCCAGCCTGCTTGCAGGGCTATACCCAGCCTGGCGCATCAGCCGCACCAACCCGTCCATTTACCTGAAAACCCAGTGAGGCCCGTCATGCTGGAATTGAGACCCATTTTATCCGCACTCTGGCGCCACAAAATTTCCGCGCTGCTAATCGCCCTGCAGCTGGGACTTACCCTCGCCATCGTGAGCAATGCCATGGTGGTTATCCAGGAGCGTCTGCACAATATCAATCGCCCCACCGGGGTGGCAGAACAGGATATTGTCACCGCAAACTTTATGGCCATTCCGAAAGATTACGACATGCAGCATGCGTTTCGCCTGGACCTGGACATGATCCGCGCCCTGCCCGGCGTCGCTGCCGCCTCGATCAGCAACCATCTGCCGCTTTCCGGCAGTGGCTCCTCCAGCGGCTTCTATACCCAGCCGAACCAGGAAGTGGGCGCCACCGGTGCCAACTACTTCACCGCTGACGAGCAACTGATCGACGCGCTGGGCATGAAGCTGATTGCCGGCCGCAACTTCCGCGCAAATGAAATTCGCGAGATGTCGCCGAGCAGCAACTGGCGCCCGGACATTGCCATCGTCACCCAGAAACTTGCCGATGCCCTCTACCCCGAAGGCGATGCCCTCGGTAAACCGGTCTATTTCGGTGGCGCCGACCAGCCGATGGAAATCATCGGTATCGTCGAGCGCAACCTGGGGTCATGGCCCAACTCTCAAGTGGCAGGTCGCGGCGTCTTCTTCCCGGCAATCCAGGAAAGATGGCACTACTACATCATTCGCGCCGAAAAGGGTCAGCGCGACGAGGTGATGAAACTGGTGGAAGAAAAACTGGCCGAGCGCGACAACCAGCGAGTGATCACTGTCAGAACCCTGGAAGACCGCAAGTCCCGCTACTATGCCGGCGACAACACCATGATCAACGTACTGGGTGGTGTTGTCGGCCTGCTGACCTTTATCGTCGCCCTCGGCATCGTCGGCCTGACCGTATTCTGGATCACCCAGCGGCAGAAGCAGATCGGCGTGCGCCGCGCCCTCGGCGCCACCCGCACCGCCATCAGCCGCTACTTCCTGCTGGAAAACCTGATGATCGCCGCAACCGGTATCCTGCTGGGCGTTGCCGCGGCACAGATTTTCAACCAGTTCCTGGCCAGCGAATTCGGACAACCGGCACTGCCGCTGTCTACAACCGTGGTCTGTGCCTTTATACTGCTCGCTGTCAGCGTCGCCGCAGCGCTGGTGCCGGCACTGCGCGCCGCAAATATCTCACCGGCCATGGCAACCCGCAGCGTTTAATAGCCGCTACGAAGTAGAATCTCGATGCTAAGGTCCCGCGCCCGATAGGGGATTACGGGACCTTCTAAAACAGGGATGTTTTAGAAGAGCCCCCATGGATGGGTTCACGGCGTGTCCCGTAATCCCCTATCGGGTGCAGGACCGCCACTGAAATAAAATAGGAACACCGCAACAGGGAACGTGTGTTGGACAAAATACTGATCATCGACGACAACGCCGGCATCATCTCCGCCCTCTCCCTGTTGTTGTCCCTCCACGATATCGAAACCCTGAGCGCAATTACGCCCCAGGCCGGCCTGCAACTGCTGCGGGAAAACCCGGATATCAGCCTGGTGATCCAGGACATGAACTTCACCGCCGATACCACCTCCGGCGAAGAGGGCCGCGCGCTGTTTTTCGCCCTGCGTGAACTGCAGCCGGATATCCCGGTCATCCTGCTCACTGCCTGGACCCAGCTGGAAATGGCCGTGGAGCTGGTCAAGGCCGGTGCCGCCGACTACGTCGGTAAACCCTGGGACGACAACAAACTCATCGCCACCATCAAAAACCTGATGGAACTGCACGAACTGCAGCAACAGCAGCGCCAGGCCCAGAGCCGCGAACAACAGGCGCGGGCACAGCTGCAACAGCAATTCGACCTCCAGGGAATCGTCTACCGCAGCAACAGCGTGCAGAAGCTGCTGGAAATGGCCACCCAGGTAGCGCACTCCGACGTCCCGGTACTGATCACCGGTCCCAACGGCGCCGGCAAGGAAAAAATTGCCGACATCGTGCAGGCCAACTCCAGCGTCAAAAACGGCCCCTACATCAAGGTCAACGTCGGCGCCCTGCCGGAAGAACTGATGGAAGCGGAACTCTTCGGTGCCGAGGCCGGCGCCTACACCGGCTCCGGCAACAAAGCCCGCCAGGGACGCTTTGAAGCTGCCGACGGCGGCACCCTGTTTCTCGATGAAATCGGCGAACTCTCAGCCAGCGGCCAGGTAAAACTGCTGCGGGTACTGCAGACCGGCGAATTCCAGCGCCTCGGCAGCAGCCACACCCGCAAGGTGCGTGTGCGCGTGATCAGCGCCACCAACAGCAACCTGCCGCAGATGATCGCAGACGGCAGCTTCCGCCAGGACCTGTTCTACCGCCTCAACGTGATCGAACTGAAGCTTCCCGCGCTCAGTGAGCGCCCGGAAGACCTGCTGCCGCTGGCCCGCGCCTTCCTCTTCCACAGCGGCAAGAAACTCAGCCCGCAGGCCCAGCAGCGCATGCTGCGCTACCCCTGGCCCGGAAACGTGCGCGAATTGCAGAACGTCATGCAGCGCGCATCGGTGCTCACCCGCGGCGACACCATCGATGAGGAAACCCTCGCACTGCCGGACGAGGCGCTGCAGAAAGCACCGGAACACAGTTTCGAACCCAGCCGCGAACTGCTGGAGCAGACCCTCGCCAACTGTAACGGCATCATCGCCCAGGCCGCTCGCGAACTCGGCCTCAGTCGGCAGGCGCTCTACCGCCGCCTCGACAAATTCGGTATTCCCTACTGATGGCCGGGCGCACATCCATCGAGGGCCGGATTTTTGCCAACGCCCTGATCGCGGTGATTCTGGGAACATCCGCCCCGCTCGCGCTACAGCAGTTCGGCACCGATCCCTGGCTCGCCTGGAGCACGGGGTTGCTACTGGCAATCATCGCCATCTGGATACTGTTGCGGCCACTCACCAGCAGACTCAACCGCGCGCTGGAGAGTATCCACGGCGGCCTGCTGAATTTTCGCGACGGTGACTTTTCCATCTCCCTGGCAATCAAAAAACGGGACCAGCTGGGGGAACTGGCAGCGCTGTATAACGAGGTGGGAGAGATCCTGCGGCAGGAACGGGCGCACATCCACCAGCGGGAACTATTGCTGGATACCGTGATCCAGAGTTCACCGCTGGCACTGCTGCTGATCGATCAGGGTGAGCACATCATCTATGCCAACACCAGTGCCCGCCACCTGCTGTATGGCGGCAGGCCACTGCAGGGACATACCCTGGCGCAGGTGCTGCCCCACTGCCCGCCGGAAATCGCCCAGGCCATCGAACAGCGGCAGGACGGATTGACCAGCTACCTGGACCAGGAAAGCAGCCACACCCTGCACATCAGCAACAGCACCTTTGTGCTCAATTCACAAAAGCACAGGCTGGTACTGCTGCGGGAAATGACCCGGGAACTGACGCGGGCGGAAGTGCAGGTGTGGAAAAAAGTCATCCGCCTGATCAGCCACGAGCTGAACAACTCCCTCGCCCCCATCTCATCCATGGCCCACAGCGGCAAGCTGCTGTCGGAAAAACTGCAGTCACAACAACTCGCAGGGGTGTTCGATGTCATTGCCGAGCGCTGCCGTCACCTCACGGACTTCACCCAGGGTTACGCACGCTTTGCCAAACTGCCGCCGCCGGTCTGCGAAGAAGTAACCTGGACCAGACTGATCAACGGCGTCCAGCCACTGCATCCGTTTCGGCTGGTCGGCAGCCTGCCTGAACGCGCGGGATTTTTCGATCCGGCACAAATCGAACAGGCACTATTGAACCTGCTGAAAAACGCTGCAGAATCCGGTAGCAGTGCCGAGGATATTACGCTGCAGATAGAGACCGACGCCCACGGCCAGTTGATTACCGTCAGCGACCGCGGCCCCGGAATGAACGACAAGATTCTGCAGCAGGCACTGTTGCCATTTTTCTCCACCAAACCCCATGGCGTTGGGCTCGGATTAGCCCTGTGCCGGGAAATAGCCGACGCACACGGTGGCAATATCCGCCTGCATAATCGCGCGGATGGCGGACTGCAGGTGCGGCTGTGGCTTCCCTGGAAACCCGCCGGTTGAGTCAGAATACGCCGAGCTCCCAAACAGACTGCAAGTGACGGGACAATCCCACCCGAGATGCCCGGCTTAAATGGTACCCTCGTATCGTTTACTTTGAATTTCCTGCAAAAATCCCCGGCAAATCCAGTATTTTTCCTGCTTCCAGCATTTAGGCGCGCTTTTCATTACGCATTCTTGTTCGTTACTCGTTACTTCTGTGGCGACTTTAATAAAGTCGACCGTTGCGGGCCAAGGATGGCTCACGGATGCCTGTCTTACCGTCGAGACTCCCTCTTTGCCTGTTTGTAAAAACCAGAAGATATAACGAGGAAAACATGCTCAATCCTTATCGGCTAATTGCCGCCGGCGCACTTGCGCTCGGAATCGGGGTCACCAGTGCACAGGCGGCAAACATGCCACGGCAGGGCGGGCCGCTGGACCTGGCGGTCGCCAATGAAACCAAACTGATGGAAATGCTCAGGGCATCGGGACGCATTGGGGAGAATGCGACCCTGCCAGAGGCAGAGCAGATACTGCGGGACTACCTGAAACAACGGGGAAAGCAGGCGCAGGCGCAAACCCACAACCTTTCCAGCGATTCCGTGCCGTTGCTGGCCAACGACCACGGCAGTTCCCTGAACCTGTCCCTGCAGAACGGTCGCGGCAACAAGCTCGGCGCAGCCAAAAAAGGCAAGCCAGCACCACTGCAGCTGGAGCCCTATAACGGAGAGACCCGCACCGCGAAGGTACTCGCCATCCTGATGGAATTTCCGGATTTTCCCCACAACAGTATCCAGTCCGGGGAGTCCGATATGTACTACGCGGACTATACCCCCGGGCACTACGCCGATCTGCTGTTCTCCAAAACCGGCTTCACCGGCCCCAACGGCGAAAACCTGGTTTCCATGGAACAGTATTACTGGCAGCAGTCCGGCAACAGCTACACCGTCGACGGCGCCGTGGCCGGCTGGTACATGGCCAGCGAGCCCGCCGCGTTTTACGGCAACAATATCGACGGCGATGCCCGCGCCCTGGTACGCGAGGCACTGCTGGCCGCCGCTGCGGACCCGTCCGTCGACCTGTCCGATTTCGACATCGAGGATCGCTACGATCTGGATGACGACGGCAATTTCTGGGAAGCGGACGGCCTGGTTGACCATGTGCTGATCATCCACTCTTCCGTCGGTGAAGAGGCCGGCGGTGGCCAGCTGGGTGAAGATGCCATCTGGGCCCACCGCTGGAGTCTGGGGGACATCTTCCCGATCCCGGGCACCGCCGCAGAAGTGGGTTACTGGGGCGGCCCCATGGCCGCGTACGACTACACCATCCAGCCCGCCGACGCGGCCGCCGGCGTGGTCAGCCACGAATACGGCCACGACCTGGGCCTGCCGGATGAATACGACACCGATTACACCGGCCGCGGTGAACCGGTTTCATCCTGGTCGATCATGTCCAATGGCAGCTGGGCCGGCACCATTCCCGGCGCCGAGCCCACCGGCTTTTCCGCCTGGGCGAAACAATTCCTGCAACAGAACCACGGCGGTAACTGGCTGCACGGCGTGACGGTGGCACTAAAGGATATCCCCGCCGGCGGCATCGAGGCTCTGCTGGACCAGGCTGTCAGCAAGGGCAGCAACAACGATGCCATCCGCATCGACCTGCCGATGAAGAAAAAAATCACCACCGTACCCAGCAGTGGCGAATACGCCTATTTCAGTGGCAGCGGTAACACCCTCGACAACGTCATGCTGACGCCGGTGGACCTGACCGGTGCGAGCAGCGCCAGGGTCAACTTCAAGGCCTGGTACGATATCGAGACCGACTGGGATTACGCGTTCATCGCGGTTTACAACGCCGATGGCCTGACCCCGATCGCGGGCAATATTTCCACGGAAACCAGCCCCTACGGACAGAACCCGGGCCACGGCATTACCGGCGCTTCCGGCGGCTGGGTCGATGCGGAATTCGACCTCAGTGCCTACGCGGGGCAGCAGTTCTACCTGGTGTTCTACTACTGGACCGACGGCTACGTGGCCAACCCGGGCTTCTACGCCGATGACATCCGGGTTTCCGTGGACGATGCCGTGGTACTTGCCGATGACGCCGAGGGGGATGGTGCATTCACCCTGGATGGGTTTACCCGCAACGTCGGTTACACCCTGCACGACCACCACTACCTGCTCGAATGGCGTACCCATGCCGGTGTCGATACCGGCCTGAAACATATCAACGTTGCCGGACAGATGCTCCCGTTCAACCAGGGCCTGGTGATCTGGTATGCCGACGAAAGCTATGAAGACAACTGGGTGGGTATTCACCCGGGCAACGGCTTCCTCGGGGTTGTCGATGCGGACCAGCACCTGAACCGGTGGAACGACAATTCCGTTGCCTCGACCCGCTACCAGATCCGCGATGCGGCGTTCGGGATCGACAAGACAGAGAAGTCGATCCTCGACCTGCTCGACGGTTACGGCCTGCTGCTGCGCGATATGTACACCAAGCGCAATCCGGTATTCGACGACAGCGCCGATTACAGCAATGGCGCCATACCCGATGCGGGCCGGGCGATTACCTCCTACGGACTGAAGGTGCGCGTGGTTTCACAGAGCGATGACAAGTCGGTGGGCAAGGTACTGCTGTACCGCTAAAAATCCTGCTGGCAGACATGAGAAGGGCGGCATTATGCCGCCCTTTTTTATTTCAGGTTTCAGATTTCTCGATAAGCACAGAAAACGCCGGCAAATCCCGTCAGCCGGCGGCATCCTCGACGGTGCACCAGGCACCGGCATCCAGTTGATAGCAGTTGGTGCCGGCCACACAGCTGCCCGCATCGGGCACTTCCATATCACCGGTAAAACAGTTGCGGGGATAGGCGGGCGTGAGATAGGCCGGGAGCGACGGCTGTACATAGGTCGTGGGTGTGCCGGTGAGGTCACACCAGAAGCCGTCCAGGTTCGCCACGTTACCGGTGCTGCTGCAACCGGTGGTAACCAGGCCACACCCTGACACCAGCCCCGCCAGGAATATCCAGCGTTGTTTCATAACAGTTCCTTTAAACGGTTTACGGCGCCCACTTCCTGTCAGTCACCATCCCACCGGGGGCCTACCACCCGTTGAACGCCTACTTTTCGTAAACAATACAGCGTCGGCCGCCGGAAATTTCATAGCACTGGGCGGTGGCCGGACAGATGGAGCCCGGCGCCAGTTCTTCTGCATCCCCTGGACAGGCATCGTAATTGGTTTGCTGCTCTGCCGCCGGCTGACGGGGAACAGGGGCACTGTTAGGGTAGACCACCTGATCACGCACGCTGCTGGTACCACAGGCACTGAGCAGGGTTGCTGCCGCCAGCAGCGATAGTAGCAGGGAGAAATGTGTCGTTCGCTTGCGCATTGGGCCTCCTATTCTGAAGCACTTCCACAATCCGGCGCGCCTTTCCACCACTCAAGGCACCGATTCAATATACCGTATCAATACACCCGCACTACCGGGAAATACCAGCAGGCGGAACCTACCTTGCTCTCGTGTATTTCCGTTGAGCACTGGCGACTGGCTGCCGGTGGTGCCGCGGTATTTGGCAGGTAATTACCCACTTCAACGAAATCGGCACTCTGGGACTTGTCGTCCGGATCGAAGAAGAATGGATCGTAACTGTTGTCATTGCCGTAGGGCACGAATATACAACCTTGTAAGCTCAGTGTGGCGCCCACTGCCACCGCTGCTATCCCTGTGCGATTCATGGCTCGACTACCTCGCGAATCTCAAACTGGCCACGCCGGGGTTCCAGGTCCCGGCCTTTTCAGTTTAGCTGCAAGGTAGTGTTCGACGACGCTGTACATTATTTAACCAGCAAATAACAGCGCCAAAATCCACACAATCTATAATTTTCCGCCAGCGGATATTTATGATGCCGGCAGCGGCGATAGGATTGTCCATGAACAGACATAAAAAAACGCCGGCGGAGCAGCCCCCGCCGGCGTTATTTACTGGTGTATCTGCCGCCGCAATTACAGCAACAGACGGCGAACGTCGCCCAGTACCGCCGCCAGATAGGTCAGGAAGCGACCGGCATCGCCACCGTTCACCGCGCGGTGGTCGTAGGACAGTGCCAGCGGCAACATCTGCCGCGGTACGAATTCCTTGCCGTTCCACTCCGGGCGGACCGCCAGCTTGGAAACCCCCAGGATCCCCACTTCCGGAGCATTGACGATCGGCGTGAAGCCGGTGCCGCCAATGGCGCCGAGGCTGGAAATGGTGAAGCAGGCACCCTGCATGTCGCGGGGCTTCAGCTTGCCGTCGCGGGCAGCAACAGCCATTGCGGTAGCTTCTTCCGCCAGCTCGTACAGGCCTTTCTTGTCCACATCGCGGATCACCGGGACCATCAGACCTTTCGGTGTGTCTACCGCCATGCCGATGTGCACGTAGTCCTTGCGCACGATGTGCTCGCCGTCGTTGTGCAGGGACACGTTGAAGCTCGGAACTTCCCGCAGGGCCGCAGCGGCCGCTTTCAGCAGGAACGGCACCGGGGTGAGTTTCACGCCGCGCTTTTCCGCTTCCGCCTTCATGGACTTGCGGAAATCCTCCAGCTCGGTGATGTCCGCGTCGTCGAACTGGGTAACGTGGGGCACGTTCAGCCAGTTGCGGGACATGTTGGCCGCGGTGAGCTTGTGGATCTTGCTCATGGGCTCGACATTGACCGGGCCAAACTGGCTGAAGTCGATTTCCGGCATCGGTGCAATACCGATACCGCCGCCGACGCCAACCGCACCGCTTTCGGCCTTCTTCACCTGCTCCTTCACATAGGCGTGCAGGTCGTCCTTGGTGACGCGGTTGCGCGGGCCGGTGGGTTTGACCTTGTTGAGGGTGACACCCAGTTCGCGCGCCAGCTTGCGTACCGCCGGACCGGCATAAACCTCTGCCGAAGGCGTGTGGTCCCGCTCCAGGTGCGGATCCTTCTGCGGCGCCGCGGGCGGCTCCTGGGACGCGGACTCGGCCGGTGCCGGCGCTGCCGCCGGAGCGGGAGCCGCGGCCGCCGGGGCGGGTGCAGGCGCGCCGCCGGAGACGGTCTTGATCACCCCGATCACATCGCCGGTGGAGACCTTGTCTCCCTCTTTCACAGAGAGGGAGACAATGGTGCCGGAAGCAGAAGATGGTACGTCCATGGACGCCTTGTCCCCTTCCACCACGATCAGGGCATCGCCCTCTTCCACGGTGTCCCCGGCGGAAACGGAAATCTCGATCACGTCCACGGACTCGGCACCGCCGAGATCGGGCACCTTGAGTTCCTCTTCCTTTTCTTCACCGGCAGGCGCCGCGGCGGCAGCCGGAGTCTCTTCCGCGGCCGCGGCCGGAGCAGGCTCTTCCGCCTTTTCCTCGGCAGCAGGCTCTTCCGCAGCATCGCCGGCCGCTTCGGTTTCCATTTCGCCGATCACGTCGCCTTCGGAGACCTTGTCGCCCTCCTTGACGGAAATGCTCAGGATCTTGCCGGCCACCGGTGCCGGCACATCCATGGAGGCCTTGTCGCCCTCCACCACAATCAGCGCATCCTCTTCCGCCACCGTGTCACCCACGGCAACGGCGATTTCGATTACATCTACCTGATCGGCGCCGCCGAGATCGGGCACTTTAATGACTTGTTTTGCCATATCTCTACCTTCCTTTTTCAGCGGGCCTTAAACCAGACGCGGGTTTACTTTTTCCGGGTCAACGTTCAGCTTCTTGATCGCTTCCGCCACTTCTTTCGCGTCGATCACGCCCTGATCAGCCAGGCCTTTCAGTGCAGCGATGGTCACGTAGTTGCGGTTCACCTCGAAGAAGCGACGCAGCTGCTCGCGGCTGTCGGAGCGGCCGAAGCCGTCGGTGCCCAGCGCAATCACATCGCCATCGATAAACTCGCGCAGGGGCTCGACATAGGCGCGGATATAGTCGGTGGAGATCACCACCGGGGTCTCGTTGCCTTCAAACTGCTCGCTGATCCAGGCTTTGCGCGGGCTTTCGGTGGGGTGCAGCATGTTCCAGCGCGCAACGTCCTGGCCTTCGCGGGCCGCTTCGGTGGCGGAGGTCAGGTTCCACACGTCGGAGGTCACACCGAACTGGTCGGCGAGGATATCCGCAGCCGCGAGTACTTCGCGCAGGATGGAACCGGCACCGACCAGCTGTACATGTTTCTTCGCTGCCTTGCCCTTGCCGGGCTTGCGGGAATCGTTTTCCAGCTTGTAGATACCGCGGATGATGCCTTCCTCGACACCTTGCGGCATTTCCGGCTGCAGGTAGTTTTCGTTCTCGATGGTGATGTAATAGAAGAGGTTCTTCTGCTCTTCGTACATCTCCTTCAGGCCCTGGCGCATCACTACGGCGAGGTCGTAACCGTAAGCCGGGTCGTAGCTCTTGCAGTTCGGGATGGTGGCAGACAGCACGTGGCTGTGGCCGTCCTGGTGCTGCAGACCTTCGCCGTTCAGGGTTGTGCGGCCGGCAGTGGCACCGACCAGGAAGCCGCGCGCCTGCATGTCGCCCGCGGCCCAGGCGAGGTCGCCAATGCGCTGGAAGCCGAACATGGAGTAGTAGATGTAGAACGGCACCATCGGCACGCCGTGGTTGCTGTAGGCAGTGGCGAGAGCCATCCATGCAGACATGGCGCCGGCCTCGTTGATGCCCTCTTCCAGCACCTGGCCTTTCTTGTCTTCCTTGTAATACATGATCTGGCCGTGGTCGACCGGGGTGTATTTCTGGCCCTGGGAAGAGTAGATACCCAGCTGGCGGAACAGGCCTTCCATACCGAAGGTACGGGCTTCGTCGGGCACAATCGGCGCGACGTTCTTGCCCATTTTCTTGTCTTTCACCAGTACCGACAGCGCGCGTACGAACGCCATGGTGGTGGAGATTTCGCGGTCGCCGGAACCTTTGGTCAGTGCACTGAAGGCATCCAGTTCCGGAATTTCCAGCTTCGCCACTTCAGTGCTGCGGGACGGTACCGGGCCACCCAGGGCCTTGCGGCGCTCGGCCATGTACTTCATTTCCGGGCTGTCGGGCGACGGGCGGTAATACGGCACCTCCTCGATTTCCTTGTCGGTAATCGGGATCGCAAAGCGGTCGCGGAAGCGCTTCAGCGCCTCGGTATCCATCTTCTTGACGTTGTGGGTATCCATCGCCGCTTCACCGGCAGCACCCAGACCGTAACCTTTTACGGTCTGCGCCAGGATCACGGTGGGCTTGCCCTTGCTGGCCATGGCTTCGGCGTAGGCCGCGTAGACCTTGTACGGGTCGTGGCCGCCGCGGTTGAGTTTCATGATCTCGTCGTCGGAGAGGTCTTTCACCATCTCTTCGAGTTCCGGGTACTTGCCGAAGAAATGCTCGCGGGTGTAGGCGCCGCCATTGGCCTTGAAGTTCTGCATCTCGCCATCGACGGTCTCGTCCATGACTTTCTGCAGCAGGCCCTTGTCGTCCTTCTCCAGCAGCGGATCCCACAGGCGGCCCCACAGGACCTTGATCACGTTCCAGCCGGCGCCGCGGAATACGCCTTCCAGCTCCTGCACGATCTTGCCGTTGCCGCGCACCGGGCCATCCAGACGCTGCAGGTTACAGTTGACCACGAACACCAGGTTTTCCAGGTTCTCGCGGCCGGCCATGGAGATGGCGCCGAGGGTTTCCGGTTCGTCACACTCACCGTCGCCCAGGAATGCCCACACCTTGCGGTCACCGCGCGGCGACAGGTCGCGCGCAGAGAGGTAGCGCATGATGTGCGCCTGGTAGATCGCCTGGATCGGGCCCAGGCCCATGGAAACGGTGGGGAACTGCCAGTAGTCCGGCATCAACCACGGGTGCGGGTAGGAGGACAGGCCGTTGCCATTCACTTCGCGGCGGAAGTTGTCCAGTTTTTCTTCGTCGAAGCGGCCTTCCAGGTAGGAGCGGGCGTAGATACCCGGGGCGCTGTGGCCCTGGAAGAAGATCAGGTCACCGCGCTCTTCGCCTTCATTGCCGCGGAAGAAGTAGTTGAAGGCGACATCGTACAGCGTCGCCGCGGAAGAGAAGCTCGCAATGTGGCCACCCAGGCTATCGCTGTTGGAGTTGGCGCGTACCACCATCGCCAGCGCGTTCCAGCGGATCAGCGAGCGAATGCGGCGTTCCATGAACAGGTCGCCGGGCATACGCTTTTCGGCCTGGGGCGGAATGGTATTGCGATAGGGGGTGGTGATGGCCGCCGGCAGCTGAACGCCAATGTTGGTGGCGCGATCAGACAGCTGCTTCAGCAGGAACGCAGCGCGCTCTTTACCGCTGTGGCGGATAACCGCTTGCAGCGCATCCAGCCATTCCTGCGTTTCCTGAATGTCGGTTTCTTCGTGCATCAAATGCTCCTCGGCGAATATACGACGTCGAGTCGGTTTTATTTGGTCAGATTTATTGCCGCGCAACAGTACCTCAAACACGGGAAATTCCCCCGCGTTCGATACCGCACTCGCCAGTTTGCCACCATGTTTGGCGGAAAAGCAGCGTCCACAGATCAACTTTACTGGGCTGTTAAGTGAATTCAGAGGGACTGTGCGACCTGAATACCGCCGGTCAGGAACCCCAGGCTCCTTGCAACCGGCTCGACTTTGAATTCGGCGTTGAATCCAAGACCCGTAAAATGTAGGGCGGGTTCAGGCCCGCTCCCATATTACGGGCTCCAAGTGCTCAAGCGGGGGCGATTGTAGTATTACTACAAACGTTTTTCCAGATAGGACGATTAGTAACAAATAAAACCAAATTGCAAAACAATTTGTTTCTAGTTTGGGGTAGTGACGGATAATTTTGTTGTCAAAGCGGGAAATTCAATTACAAAATAGAGTCTGAAAATCGGTTTTCAGTCACAGCTGTACCACCGCCGGCGACTTTCCGCGGACAGCCGGCTTTGCTGCCGCGACAACGGGCTCCGCATACACCAGGTAGCGCAGGGGACCACCGGCGGCCAGTGCATCGAACGGATAACAGGTAACCAGCAGCAGTCCGTCTACCGCAAACACCGGCATCTTCTCCCGTCGAGAGTCCACTATTCGCGTCCCGCGCACCCGGAAGTGACGCCATAGCCCATCGCGCCCCTGCAGCTGCACCGTTGTTCCAGACTTCAACTGCCCCAGCCCGCGAAAGTGTGTATCCCGGTGTGCGGCGATAACCGTGGTGCGCGGGCCACCAGCCACAGGCTCCCCCGGCAGCGGGGAGAACTCCAGCAGCCCCGGCCCGAACGCCAGTGCCTGGCCGCTGGTACCGCGCAAAACGAACAGCGGCCTCTGGTCGCCCAAGCGCAGCTGTGCCACCGGCCAGGTATCCGCCCAGGGCCAGGGTTTGTGCGCTTCCCCGGAATCGAGCTGCCGCGCCCAGGCGTCGGCGATCAAGTACTGCGCCAGTTCGGCCTTGGCCAGCAGCCATACGCCACTGCCAAGCTGCCACAGTCCCGCTGCCAGTAGTGCCGCAGACAGCAGGGGAATCAGGCGTTTTCTCATATCTCACCCATCCTGGCGCAGGGAAGCCAGCATCAAACGCACCTCCAGCCGGCTGCGGCGACGGCGCACATCGGGCACCAGCGAGCGCAACCAGTTGCGCAGCGCACGGCGGCAGCGGCCGGGCAATCTGCGCAACCTGTGCGGCACTTTTGCCGCACCTTTCAGCAGCGCTGCGAGCGCGAGCAATATACTGGCCAGCAGCAGCTGCGTGTATACGCCGGTGGCCGTCGCCGGGTAGGTCATGCGCTGTAATACCTGGCCGCGCGCAACCGCATTGGGCACCGGGCTGGTTTTCAACGCTTCGGTTTGCGGACGCACCGGGGTTTCCTCCACTGCGACAAAGCTGGTGTAAGGGCTCGCCAGCTGGTAGGCGAGTGCCAGCTGCACGATCCGCGCCTTGAGGCTGTTGCGCGCCTCTTCGCTCCCGGCAGCAGCGCCCAGTGCCCGCTGCTCATCCTGCAGTGCATCCATTTTTGCCCTGGCCCACAGACTGCCAATGCCCTTGCCACGCTTGTCGACGGTGAGATCGCCCAGTGACAGCGTGCGGGTGAAGCGCTTGCCGGCGAGTCGGCCAGTGACCACCAGATCACCGCTATTGTGCAATCCCAGGCCGCCGCCAATAACCCTTGCCAGCAGGCGCACCGGTTCGCCGCGGTACAGGTCCGGCAGACGCTTGGGATAGGCCTCTACATTCGTGCCGGCGGGCCAGCGCACCGCGAGATCCGTTACCAGCGGGTTTTCCAGCTTGGCAAACAGCGCCTGCATCTGCTCCTGCACCTCATTCAGGTCACCGATCTGTACCGAGGCACCGCGCCCATACTCCGCCGCCTTGCGCATGAAATGGTTGTTGGGTGCGGAGCCAATGCCCACAGTGAACAGACGCACTTCGCCAAGGCGTTGGCGGATGATTTCAAACAGCGCATTTTCGTTGCCCACGGCACCGTCGGTGATAAAAATTACCTGGCGCACCAGCTCGCCAGCCTCCCCGCTCAACTGCTGGGACAACGCCTCCTTGAGTGCCGGCGCCATTTCGGTGCCGCCGGTGGCACTCAGCGATTCCACCCAGTCCCGCGCCCGCTGGATATTCTCCACCGTTGCCGCTGCAGGGCGCGGCAGGAAGGTGCGGTACTGGCTGTTGAACTCGATCACATTGAAACGATCCTGCGGCGCGAGACGGGAAAGCGCCAGCAGCAGGCTCTCTTTGGCCTGGCGAATGGAAACGCCACTCATGGAGCCGGAGGTATCCACCACATACACGACTTCCCGCGGCAACTTGCGCGAACCGGCAGCGCCATCCGGCGGCAACAGCAATAACTGCAGGTACTGATCGCCACCACCAGCACCATCCAGGTTTTTATCCACGGCTTCTTCCACGGCCTGTTCGGCGAACAGTGCCGCGGACGGCATGGCGGATGTTTGCGGACGCCAGTAAAGGGCAAAATCGCGATCCATTGCCACGCTGCCCGACTTCAGGCCTATGCGATAACGGTTGTCACCCGCCCGCTGAAAATTCACTTCGTGATAGGGACTGTGGATATCTGCCAGTGGTAATCCCATGGCGAGATCGACGGCGATTTCCATTTTGTGACTGCCGTTGTATGCCAGTTCCGGCATCGGCATCATTAACGGGGAAATCCGATCCGCATCCGGTACCTGATCCGTAGGCAGGGCCCAACCGTGAGAGTTAAGCGCAACCGCCGCCTTTTCCGGCTGTGGAACACCGGGGATATAGCGGGGTGTCAGCGTACTCGGCAAGCGCAGACTGAACTGGCCGCTGTCAAACTTGAGTGTCTGCAGGTAGCGCACCTCCACCGACACCATTTCCCCCGGAGCAATATTTGCCACGCGACTGGTAAACAGATTCGGCCGCTGCTGCTCCAGTAGCGCCGCCCTTTTGCCCGCCGCCCTGGCCTCCCGGTAAACCTTCTTCGCCTCCTCCCGCTCGCGCACCTTGCCCACGATGCGGCGATCGCCGACGACGATTTCCATACCGTTTACCGCCGCATTTTCCGGCAGCGGCAGCACATACACCGCCTCCTGCCAGTCTTTACCGGTATTGGAAAACTCCTGGCGGATCTGCACCTCCGCCACCAGGCCGCGCACCTGCACGCTTACTTTTGAGCCCAGATGCAACGCGGGAATGTATCGCCCCGGCACCGCGCCCTTGAACAGCAGGTCGCCACTTCCGGCCTCATTGAGGCTCACTGCACCCGCCTCTACCGGGCCCACAGCCTCGGCACGTGCACCCACTGCGGCAACCAGCACCGCGAGCGCGGTAACCAGCAACAACAGCCAGCTGCCAGCGCGACTCTTGCGATAGCGTCGCCGGTAGTACTCATCGGTGGGGAGAATCAACAGCTCGCGATCAATGCGCGGCGCATGAAAGAAAGGACGGTTCACATTTGCCTCCAGCAATCTGATTTCTGGAGTTATTAAACAAAGGCAAACCGGCAACAGATGGGTGGAAATAAGGCGAGGGATGGATGGAAAATGGCGAAATGTGGCAGTCCGTCGAAAACAACGAACTCCGCACTGTGTATGGTCCCCGGTGGCGGCAAAGCACAAAAAAACCGGCACCAGGCCGGTTTTCAGAAAAGACCGTATCGCAACAGATATCAGTCAATCAGACCGTATTCATCCCGCAATACCTGAATAATTTCCGCTTTCGGGTTATCGGAAATCGTCAGTTTCTCGCCAATGATCTTCTCGGCAATGCCCACGTAAGTAGCGGACAGGTCCATCAACATGGATTCCGGCAGCTCGTTGTCGCGGGCCAGCGCCGCGCGTTCATCCATGCGGTCCTTGTTCAGCAGGATATCCGGGTCCGGGAAGTGATTCAGCAGTGCCTGGCGAAAGCCCTCCTTGGAGTTTTCCACGACCTTGCCGTTGCGGTACTGCGCGCCGTCCCAGATACGCGAGGAGTCCGGGGTACCCACTTCATCCATATAGATCAGCTTCTCGTTGCCCTCGGCATCGGTCACGTAACCGAACTCGAACTTGGTATCGACAAATACCTGGTCCAGCTTTTCCAGCGCCGCGGAAATCACATCGAATCCTTCCTTCAGCAGCTTCTCGTACAGAGCGACATCGTCCGCCCGGCGGAAATTGAACGCGGCAAAGTTATCCACAATATTGTTGCGGGTAATATTCACATCGTCCGCTTCCGGCACCCCGGGGATGCCCTTCAGGATGCCCTTGGTGGAAGGGGTGATCAGCAGCTCCGGCAGTTTCTGGTCCTTCTGCAGGCCGTCCAGGAGCTGGATACCACAGAACGCGCGCTCGCCCTTGCTGTAGGCGCGCCACATGGAGCCGGTGATGTACTGGCGGGCAATGGCTTCGATCATCACCGGGCGCGCCTTCTGTACGATCCATACCCCCGGGTGCGGGATATCCAGGATATGGCTGTCCGCCAGCCCCTGCTCCTTGAACAGCCGGAACCAGTGGTTGGAAATGGCGTTCAGCGCCGCGCCCTTGCCCGGCACCCCGCGCAAGCCGCCCTCACCGGTCCAGATACAGTCAAACGCGGAGATACGATCGGAAATCACCATTACCGCCAACGGCGCATCTGCCGCCACCGGATACCCTTTCTCCTCGATCAGGCGGCGACTGTCAGCCTCGGTCAACCAGTAAACGGAACGGACTTTACCGCTGTGGACCGGCTTGTCAGTGCGGATCGGCAGATCGTTGTTGACCGCCAGTACTTTGTCAGCAAGGCTCATGGGGTTTTCCTATGGCTAGTCGCCAGCCGCGGCGCGCGGGCTGGCAGGGAAATGAAGCGCGGGATTTTAGTGCCCCGGACGGGAGAACTCCACACACGCCGGGGCCAGCCGCTTAATTTGATACGTCTTCGGTTTGTTCGGCCCGGCTCAGCGCGGCTTCCCGCGCCTGCCATTCCGCCTGGTGGTCCGCGGTGGGCCAGGCGTTCATGATCGCCTTGGCCAGGGTCGCCAGCGGTATCGCAAAGAACACCCCCCAGAAGCCCCAGATACCGCCAAACACCAGTACCGCAAGGATGATCGCCACCGGGTGCAGGTTGACCGCCTCCGAGAACAGGATAGGCACCAGCACGTTGCCGTCCAGCAGCTGGATGATGCCGTAGGCGAACATCAGCCAGAAAAACTCGCTGCTCCAGCCCCACTGGAACAGGCCGATCGCCGCCACCGGAATGGTCACCACCGCGGCGCCGATATAGGGAATCAGTACCGACAGCCCCACCGCCACCGCCAGCAACAGCGCATAATTGACCCCCAGCAGCAGGAATGCCGCATAGCTGACCACCGCCACAATGGCGATCTCGATCACCTTGCCGCGCACGTAATTGGCCACCTGGTCATTCATTTCGTACCAGATCTGGCGCAGCATCGGGCGGTGCTGGGGCAGGAACGCCGCGCACCAGCGCAGCAACTTGTCCGAATCCTTGAGGAAGAAGAACACCAGGATCGGCACCACCACCAGATAGATCAGCACCGCGGCCAGGATGGGCAGGTTGGCGAGAGAGAAGGTGAGCACCGTCTGGGTCATGTTCCCCAGCTCGCTGCCCAGGGTATTGAAAATTTCATCGATCTGCTGCGCGGTGATCAGCCGCGGATACTGTTCCGGCAGCAACAGCAGCAGCTCCTGGCCGCGGTCGATCATGTTTGGCAGTTCGGCAAACAGGCGCACCAGCTGGCGCCAGATAATCGGCATTACCACCAGCATCAACGCCACCATGGTCCCCACCAGCACCAGGCAGGCGATGGTCACCGCCACCCAGTGCGGCACCTTCCACGATACCAGCCTCTGCACCATGCCCTGCATCAGAAACGCGATCACCACCGCCGCCAGTACCGGCGCCAGCACCCCACCGAGGGTCGCCAGCACAACCATGGCGGCGAGCAACAGCAGGGTCAGGAGCACAACCTCTTCCTGGCTGAAATAGCGGTTGATCCAGCCCCGCACGATGGTGAGCATGCCGTTATTTTTATCTTGCTGTTTGATGACTGCTTCCCTCAGGCGGCTCTGCTTGCGGCCGCCGCATCCAGTAGTGAAACTCGCCGCCCCGGCATTCCGCCCGCAGCAGCGCCACCCCCGACAGCTCGGCAAAGCTGCGGAAGTCCCGCTGTGACGCCGGATCCGTCGCCAGCACGTGCAACAGCGTACCAGGTTCCACCTGGCGCAGCGCCCGTCGCATGGCGAGGAGCGGCTGTGGGCATGGAAGCCCGCGGGCATCTACCCTGTGTGCAGGCTCCCGAAGAATCTCCAGCGAACCGGTGTCCTGTTGCGTGGACATTTGCATGCGGTTTTGAGGCCTCAAGCGCGGTAAAGATTGGTTAAGTCGCGGATTATAACGGTGGCGCGCGGTCAAAGTGCAGAACCTTTTGCCGCAGAATTGATCAAAACCTCGACAGTCTCACAGGGTTACGTATAGTGTTAGCGGTAGGCATCCCCGCAGGCAGCAGTAAGAATATGACCAAAAAGCAGCACCAATTCACCTCTTCTGCAGAGGGACACTGGCAGCGGCTCGGGCGGCGGGCCCGCGGCCTGCTGCAGGGCCTCGCCATTGGCCTGACCCTCGGGTCGGCGCCGCTCGTCGCCAGCGCCCAGGACGACCACCATATCCAGCTTCCGGAACTGGGAGACTCCAGCAGCGGCCTGGTCTCCCGCGCGCGGGAGAAAGAGCTGGGGCAGATGTGGCTGCGCATGTTCCGCAGCCAGGTACCCGCCTCCAGCGACGCCCTGCTGCAACAGTACGTCGAGAACTCCCTCAAATCACTGGCAGAATACAGCCCGCTGGAAGACAAGTCTCTCGATGTGGTGGTGGTCAAAAACGACACCATGAACGCATTCGCGGTACCCGGCGGCGTTGTCGGGGTGCACACGGGACTGTTTCTGTTCGCCGAAAATGAAGACCAGTTTGCCTCGGTTCTGGCGCACGAACTTGCGCACCTGAGCCAGCGCCACTACGCGCGCTCGCTGGAAGCCCAGCGCAACAGCACCCTGCCCACCCTCGCCGGCATGCTCGGCGCGCTGGTACTGGCGGCCACCGCCGGCGGCGATGCCGGTATCGCCGCGATGACCGCCACCCAGGCCGCGGCCCTCGACAGCCAGCTGCGCTTCTCGCGCCAGAATGAACAGGAAGCGGACCGGGTGGGTATCGAGACCCTGGCCAAGGCCGGCCTGGACCCGGAAGCGGCCGGCGAGATGTTCGAACAGATGCTGAAAGCCACCCGCTATTACCGCCGCCCGCCGGAATTCCTGCTCACCCACCCGGTGACCGAAAAGCGGATTGCCGACGCCAAACTGCGCGCCAGCCGCATGGCGCAGACACCCCTGCGCGACAGCCGTGAATACCACCTGATGCGCGCCCGCATTCGCGTGGCCGCAGAGGCGACCCCGCAGCAGGCGGTGAAGCGTTTCCAGGCAGAACTGCGCGGGGTCAACGACAATGAGGACGCCGCCCGTTACGGCCTGGCGCTGGCGCAGAATGCTGCCGGCAAACCCGACTCGGCGCTGGACACCCTGCAACCACTGCTGGACAAGGAACCGAACAAGGACGCATTTATCCTGGCGCGGGCGGAGATTGACCTGACCCGCCACGACTACAACAACGCAACCCGGCGGCTGCAGAAGGCGGTGGACAAGAACCCGAAAAACCACGCCCTGATCATGGGCCTGGCGAACGCGCACTTCAAAGCCGGCAACTACCTGGCGGCGGAGCGCATTCTCAAGAAGCACAGCCGCGTGCGCCGCAAGGACCCGGCAGTGTGGTACCTGCTGGCGGAAACCCACGGCCTTGCGGGCGATATCGTTGGTGTGCATGAGGCCCGTGCCGAGTACTACATCCTGAACGGGGTGTTCGACAAGGCACTGCAGCACCTGCGCCACGGTGTGCGCCTGGCACAGAATGATTACCAGACCCACGCGATTCTGGAACAGCGCATGAAGGATGTGATCAAGATGCAGGAGAAGGCGAAGGAGCTCTGATCTTTCCCGTTCCCGAAAATAAAAAAAGAGCGGCAATAGCCGCTCTTTTTGTTTTCAGTCCGCACCAGCTTCAGTCCAGAGGCTTGCGGAAATCCAGCATCCGCTGCAGCGGCTTCATCGCCCGCTTGCCCAGCTCCGGATCCACCAGAATTTCGTTGTCACCGCGCTCCAGCACTCCGCACAGGTTTTCCAGCGAGTTCATTGCCATCCACGGGCAGTTTGCGCAGCTGCGACAGGTGGCGCCAGAACCGGCGGTGGGCGCGATGATCAGCTCCTTGTCCGGGCACTGCTGCTGCATCTTGTAAAAGATGCCCTGGTCCGTGGCCACGATAAACTGCTTGTTCGGGCGGGTTTTGGCGGCATTGATAATCTGCGAGGTTGAACCCACCACATCCGCCAGCTCCACTACCGCCGCGGGGGATTCCGGGTGTACCAGCACCAGCGCTTCCGGGTACATCGCCTTCAGGTCTGCCACACCCTTGGCCTTGAACTCCTCGTGCACGATGCAGGCGCCGTCCCACAGCAGCACATCGGCGCCGGTCTGCTTCTGCACGTAACTGCCCAGGTGCTTGTCCGGGGCCCACAGGATTTTTTCGCCCTGGGCGTCCAGGTAATCCACCACGTCCAGCGCAATGCTGGAGGTCACTACCCAGTCCGCGCGCGCCTTCACCGCGGCGGAAGTATTCGCATAGACCACCACGGTGCGATCCGGGTGCTGGTCACAGAATGCGGAAAATTCGTCGATGGGACAGCCGAGATCCAGCGAGCAGGTGGCTTCCAGTGTCGGCATCAGCACGCGCTTGTGGGGGGTGAGGATCTTGGCGGTTTCGCCCATAAACTTCACCCCGGCAACAATCAGGGTATCGGCCTGGTGCTGGGCGCCGAAGCGCGCCATTTCCAGCGAATCGGACACACAGCCGCCGGTGTCTTCCGCCAGCTGCTGGATCAGCGGGTCGGTATAGTAATGGGCGACCAGCACCGCATTCTGCTCTTTCAGCAGGCGTTTGATGCGCTCGCGCCAGAGCTCCAGTTCTTCCTCGGAATAGTGATGCGCAGCCGGATGCGCCAGGTAATCCTGGACGAAATCCCGCGGATCAATACCGCCACCCAGGGTGGAAGTGGCAATTTTTTCGCTGCTGTCAGTCATGCGGTCCTGTATCTCTGTACTGCCGGGAAAAGCGGGCATTATAACGCCCCGGAAAATTTTCGCCGGTCAGCGTAAGTCTAATCTCGCCAACGGCACAGAACGAGGCACAAAAAGCGCAGGAAAGTATGTAAACAAGGGAAGAAATGGTGGGTCGTGCTGGATTCGAACCAGCGACCAATTGGTTAAAAGCCAACTGCTCTACCAACTGAGCTAACGA
>ENA-ORCV01000388-ORCV01000388.1-marine-metagenome-genome-assembly--contig:-NODE-388-length-34120-cov-5.075346_pt1 | contig 34120 bp, 40 predicted proteins | sample MGYA00237779_ERZ508509 | MGnify/ENA primary metagenome ERZ508509 (study PRJEB26180, sample SAMN06268772) | marine metagenome | isolation source: Bioluminescent Bay, La Paraguera, Puerto Rico | place... | reverse complement strand
GCAACAACCCGCAAGGGGGCCGCTCGATGCGTGCGTCCGAAATCCTGTTCGTGGGAAGCGGCTTTCGCCTCTTCTTTTACTTACTAGGGGCGAAAGCCGCTTCTCACCGTGCAACCGCGAGGCCAATAGGCCGGTGCGGCGTCGAGTCATGCCCAAGAGCAGGCGCGGCCAACATATGGGAGGGGCCGTGTTACCCGCGCAAGCCGATCAAAGCTTCAACCACCGCCTTGCCGTCTTCGCTGTGCCACTCGGCCGGTCCCTGCAGCACCGCCAGCTCGCAACCTTCCGGATCGAGCAGCAGCGTTGCCGGCAAGCCGATGGCCACTGCCTCGCGCTTCAGGCGTTCGAAGGCGGCGAAGGTGTTGTCGGCATAAAGCGGCAGGTTCTGGAACTGACCTTCGTCAAGAAAGGCCTGCGCCTTCTCAAGCCCGCTTTCTCCGATGTCGAGATTGATCGGCAGCACCATGAACTTGTCCGAATTATACGCGGTTGCAATGGCGTCCAGCGCCGGCATTTCCTCGCGGCAGGGCACACACCAACTCGCCCAGAAATTGACCAGCAGCGCCTTGCCGGCAAAATCGGCAACGCTCATCTCAACCCCGGCGGCATCCCTGAACGCCATATCGGCATAGCCGCGCCCATCGCCCGTGCCATTGAGCGCCGCCAATTCTCCCACCGCTGCCGCATCGATGATCTGCGCCTGCGCCTGCTGCACCGGGCATTCATTGGCAGTGCCGGCATTGCCCAGCACCAGCCATGCCGCTATAGACCCAGCAACAATAACGACCCCTGCTGCCACGGGCATGGCCCAGGCGAGAATGGATCGGGGTCCTTTCGAGCGGGTAGTTTCCATGGTGTCTCCGTCGGACAAGGCTCTGAGCAACAAGATGTGGGGCGGCCGCTTTGCCGAGGCGCCCGATGCCATCATGGAGGAGATCAATGCCTCCATCGGCTTTGACCAGCGCCTCTTCCGCCAGGATATTGCCGGATCAAAGGCCCACGCCACAATGCTTGCCGCAACGGGCATTCTGACGCAGGCCGACCGCGATGCCATCCTCGCCGGTCTAGATGAGGTTCTCGCCGAAATCGAGAGCGGCCAGTTCAAATTCTCGCGGGCGCTCGAAGACATCCATATGAATGTCGAAAGCCGTTTGCGCGAGAAGATCGGCGACGCCGCGGGACGCCTGCACACCGCCCGCTCCCGCAATGACCAGGTCGCCACCGATTTCCGCCTCTATGTCCGCGATACCATTGACACTCTGGTCGGCCAGATCAAAGGCCTGCAGGTGGCGTTGGTGACCCGTGCGGAAGAGGAAGCCGAAACCATCCTGCCCGGCTTTACCCATCTCCAGAACGCCCAGCCCGTGACCTTTGGCCATCATCTGCTCGCCTATGTCGAAATGCTCGGCCGCGATGCCGGGCGGTTGGTCGATGCCCGCACCCGCCTTAATGAAAACCCGCTGGGTTCGGCGGCTCTCGCCGGCACCCCCTATCCGATCGATCGCGACATGACGGCACAGGCGCTGGGTTTCGACCGCCCCACCGCCAATTCGCTCGACGCCGTCTCGGATCGCGATTTCATCCTCGAAACGCTCGCGGCAGCGTCCATCTGCGCCATGCATTTGAGCCGCTTTGCCGAGGAAATGGTGATCTGGTCTTCGGCCCAGTTCGGCTTCATTAAGCTCTCTGACAAGTTCACCACCGGCTCCTCGATCATGCCGCAAAAGCGCAATCCGGACGCTGCCGAACTGGTGCGCGCCAAAATCGGGCGCATCCTTGGCGCCCTCAATTCGCTGCTCGTGGTGATGAAGGGCCTGCCGCTCGCCTATTCCAAGGATATGCAGGAGGACAAGGAAGTCGCCTTCGACGCGCTCGACGCCCTCTCGCTCTCGCTGGCCGCCATGACCGGCATGGTTTCGGACATGCAGCCAGTGCGCGAGCGCATGCATGCTTCGGCCTCGGCCGGCTTCTCCACCGCGACCGATGTTGCCGACTGGCTGGTGCGCGAGCTCAACATCCCGTTCCGCGATGCCCATCACATCACCGGCCAGATCGTTTCCATGGCCGAACAGAAGGGCTGCGGCCTTGAAGGTCTGACCATCGAGGATTTCAAGCTGATCGATCATCGCATCGACAGCCGCATCCATAAGGTGCTCACCGTCGAAGCCTCTGTCGCCGCGCGCGCTTCCTATGGCGGCACGGCACCAGCCAATGTGCTGGCACAGGCCGCCCGCTGGAAGACCGCGCTGACGGGCCAAACCCATGAGCCGCGTCCGCTCAAGACGAAAAAGCATGGCGGCCATGGCGACGGCGGTATTGATTAATCCTGCCGCCGCAATAGCCTTGTGGCGCCAGAAGTGATTTGGACGCCAGAATGTCTACGACACCGCGGCAGATGCGCCTCACCGCGCGCCATGTCGCCTACCTCCAGCCGGCCGAAACCGTCGAGGCCCTGCCCCCGCCACCGGACGGCATGCGCGAAGCCACGCTCGCGGACCACGCGGCCACCATTGAGACCCTGTTCGATGGCCCTGACCATCATGACGAGACCTGGGTCTTCGCCTATGGCTCGCTGATCTGGAAGCCGGCCTGCGACTATGTCGAGATGCGCACCGGCCTGCTGCATGGCTGGCACCGTGCCTTTTGCCTGGGCTGGAACACCCGCTTCCGCGGCAGCGAGGACAATCCCGGCCTGATGCTGGCGCTCGATCGTGGCGGCGCCTGCAAGGGCGCCCTCTATCGCCTGCCGCCTGATCGGCGGGACGAATGCCTCATCAAGCTGTTCGAACGCGAAATGGGTTGGATGCCCACCGCCTTCCCGCCCCGTTGGGTTCGGGTGCGCGCCGGCGAACGCATTGTGCGGGCGCTGACCTTCTGCATCGACCGCAATTCGGGCCGCTATGTTTCCGGACTTTCCGACGACCAAATCGCCGACGTGCTGGCCCGTGCCACCGGCACGCGTGGCTCCATGGCCGAATATCTGCATGCCACGGTCGATCATCTCGAGCAGATGGGCATCCACGATCCCCATCTTTGGCGCCTGCAGCATCTGGTCGCCGAACGCATCGAAGCCGCTTATGAGGCGGATCGATAAGACTGGCTTTTGTTTTGCGCGCGTCCAGTTTAGGGAAGGGCCGCAACCAGCGGGGCAACAATGGTCCACCACTTCAATTCGCGTGATGGCGTGCTTTTCGCCGAAGACGTCAACATCAACGATCTGGCGGACAAGGTCGGCACGCCCTTCTACGTCTATTCCAGCGCCACCCTGCGCCGCCACGTTCGTGTGGTCCGTGAAGCCTTCGAGGGTATCCCGACGCTGATCGCCTATGCCATGAAGGCCAATTCCAACCAGGCTGTGCTCAAGCTGATGGCCTCGGAAGGTTGCGGCGCCGACGTGGTGTCGCTGGGGGAACTGGAACGCGTCCTGGCCGCGGGCATCGCCCCGGACAAGATCGTTTTCTCCGGCGTCGCCAAGACGGTCGCGGAAATGCGCCGCGGCCTTGAGGTCGGCATCAAGTGCTTCAATGTCGAAAGCGAACCCGAACTGGAACGGCTATCCATGGTCGCCGCCGATATGGAGCTGACCGCCAAGGTTTCGGTACGCATCAACCCCGATGTCGACGCGCGCACCCATGCCAAGATCTCGACCGGCAAGTCCGAGAACAAGTTCGGCATTTCCTACAAGCGCGCCCGCGAGGTCTATCAGCGCATCGCCGCACTGCCCAATATCCGGGCGGTCGGCGTGGACATGCATATCGGCAGCCAGATCACCGATCTCGAGCCCTTCGGCAATGCCTTCGGCCTGATGGCCGAACTGGTGGCCGACCTGCGAGCCGACGGGCATCACATCGAGCACATCGATGTCGGCGGTGGGCTGGGCATTCCCTATAATCACGACCAGGAGGCTCCGCCGCATCCCGAGGCCTATGCCGCGGTCGTCCGGGACAAGGTCGGGCAATTGGGCTGTTCCTTGGTGATCGAGCCCGGGCGCCTGCTGGTGGGCAATGCCGGTATCCTTGTTACGCGGGTCGAATATGTGAAGAAGGGCGACAAGGACTTTGTCATCGTCGATGCAGCCATGAACGACCTGCTGCGTCCCACGCTCTACGAGGCGCACCACGATATCCAGCCCGTGAACCCTTCCAACCTGCCCCCGATCACTGGCGATATTGTCGGCCCGGTCTGTGAGACGGGCGACTACCTGGCCAGGGGCCGCACCATTCCCGGCGTCGAGGAAGGCGATCTATTGGCGGTGATGAGCGCCGGCGCCTATGGCGCCGTAATGGCCTCGACCTACAACTCCCGGCCGCTCATCCCCGAGGTGCTGGTCGATGGTACCCGCTGGCACGTCATCCGCCCGCGCAGATCACTCGACGAGTTGATTGCCCTGGACAGCGTTCCGGACTGGGTGTGAGCGCTATGGGATCTGCGATTGCCGCGCCAGCGAAACCACTTCGACCGGTTTCCCGGCCAGCGCGTCGTCCACTTTGGCCAGAAGGTCGGCCAGCGTGAACGGCTTGGCGATGACGTCATAAATCAGCGCCTCCAGCCCATGGGCGCGTTCGCGCTGGTCTGCAAACCCCGTCATCATCAGAATGGTTACGTCCGGATAAGCCGCCCCAACCTGCAAGGCCAAAGCAATGCCATCCATCACCGGCATCTTGATATCGGTCAGCAGCAGGTCGAAGCGCCCGGCTTCGGCATCCATGGTTTCTGCCGCAAGACCACCATCATCTTCCGCCACCACCTCGTGACCCTTCATGGTCAGGGCGCTGACGACAAAGGCGCGGACTGACGGATCGTCTTCGGCAACCAGAATTCGGGCCATGGACTTTCTCCTAAGCGATAGTTGCAGACAGGAAGGCCTGCCGCGCCGCCTCACAGGCGCAATAAGCTGACATGGAAAGCAATGATTGGTTTTCCACAGACGTTCCCGATCCTAGTGGTGCGCCGCGGCCGGTGGCGGCTCTGCAGCGGGAGTGTGATCCGACGCGGCCGGGGCATGATCCCCCGTTGGCGGGTGAGTCGGAGCCGCTGGCGTGGTATGTTCAACGGGCGCGCCTGCCTGGGGGACAGGCGCCGCATGTGTCGGTGCACCAGAACCCGGCGCAGCCCCGCGCTCGGGCGTTGCGCCGCGATTGGCGAAACTCAGCTTTACCCGCTCTGCCTCGCTGGGGGGCAGTGACAGGCGTGTGTCGAACGTGGCCCGTTCCCCCGTCATCAGGTCACGCACCCGCGGGGCGACGCTCCATTCATAGACCGCATGCCCACTGGCATCGAGCAGGCTGACCACCACCGGCGGCACCGGCACCGGCCGGGGTGACCGTCCGATGATCTGCGCAGAAACTGTCAGCACATCATTGCCGCCAGACAGGCTTTTGAGTGTCTCCAGACCGTCAAACTCGAGCCCCACTACATTGACGCCCAGACCAACCGCCTCATAGAGGCCCGCAAGGTCCGGATAGCGCTCAACGATCGGGACACGCCAGTAATAACCGCTGCCCAAGAGGCTTGCCAGGATCAGCACGCCCGAGATGCGTGCGGCGCGGCGCAGACGGGCCATGGGCAGTCGAGAGACGATTGCATGTTGACGACGGGAGAATTCAGCCTGCCGCTTCTTGAGCGCAGCCGCATCAACTCCTGGGGGCGCCAGAGGCGCCTCTGGAGCGGTGGCAACCCGGCCTCGTGCAGTCGATACCGCGCCCTCTTCGGCCCGCATCGCCTCGTCCAGCGCATCCTCGGCAATGGCCTCGAACAGCTTGTCATCTTCCGTCGTGACACCGCCCTTGGACTTGCTCTCGGATTGTGTCGCGATAACCGCGTCCTGTGTCCAGGCCTGATGACAATGCGCGCACTGTACCTTGCGCCCTGCCGAGCCGATCGCCTCGTAGGTCACCTGATACTTGGTCTGACAATGCGGGCAGGTGATGATCATCAGACGGCGCGCGGGCTCCCGGAATGGTCTGCCGACCCTATCCCCGCCGGGTTAAGACTCCTCAAACCGGCCAAGCACCAAATTTGTGCCGCTTTCCCCCGGCCAATGGCTCGGCCATGCCGCGGGCGAAGGCCCGCGCTGCTATGATGGCGCAAAGCTGATTCGCTTTTGTGCCGCCGATTTCAACCGGACGAGCTGGGAGCACCCGTTCTTGATCGAGTTTTCCGATGTGGGCCTGCGCTACGGCAATGGTCCCGAAATACTCAAAGACCTGACCTTTTCCATCGAGCCTGGCTCGTTCCACTTCCTGACCGGCCCCTCCGGCGCCGGCAAGACCAGCCTGTTGCGCTTGCTGCTGCTGTCGACCAAGCCCAGCCGGGGCAAGGTGACCATGTTCGGCGAGGATGTGGGCAATCTCGATCAGGACAGTCTCCTGCAGATGCGACGCCATATCGGCATTGTCTTCCAGGAATTCCGCCTGCTCGACCATCTGACCACCTTCGAAAATGTCGCCCTGCCGCTGCGCGTGCTGGGCCAGCCGGAGAGCGAATACCGGCCCAATGTCATTGAGCTGCTCGAATGGGTCGGGCTGGGTGAGCGCATGCACGCCCTGCCAACCCTGCTCTCGGGGGGTGAGAAACAGCGCGCCGCCATTGCCCGCGCCGTCATCGCCCGGCCCAAGGTGCTGCTGGCCGACGAGCCCACCGGCAATGTGGACCCGGATCTTTCAAGCCGGTTGGTACACCTGTTTGCCGAACTCAATCGCACGCTTGGAATGACGATTATCCTGGCCACACATGAATTGCCGCTCCTCGACCGCTTTGCCTATCCCCGAATGGTGCTGAACAAGGGGGAGCTGACCATCCATGATTAGGCAATTGCTCACCCTGGTGCCCCGGCGCGGCGGTGGCGCCCCCATCGTGCCGGAAAAGAGCGTGGCTGGACGGACACTGCTTCTGCTCGTGACCATCATGGCCTTCCTCTCGGCGGTAACGCTGGGCGGGGTAATTCTGGTGCAGAAATCGGCCATTGCCTGGTCGGCTGATGTGGGGCGGGAACTGACCATCCAGATTCGCCCCATGGAGGGCGAGGTGATGGACTCCAATCTGCGGACTGCCGTATCGCTCGCCCAATCAACGCCGGGCGTCGCCAATGCGCGAGCCCTGACCATCGAGGAAAGCCAGGCCCTGCTCGAACCCTGGCTCGGGGCCGGCCTTGACCTTTCCGCCATTGCCATCCCCCGCCTGGTGGTTGTTCAATTGTCCGATCCCGCAGAGGCCGATATCGAGCAATTGCAGCGCAATTTGTCGGCCATCAAGGGCGCCAGCCTCGACACCCACGCTGCCTGGCGGCAACAGCTCAACACCATGGCCGGAACGGTCGTGCTCTCGGGACTTCTGGTGCTGGGCCTCATCGGCGTCGCCACGGTTCTGGCCATTATCTTTGCCACCCGTGGCGCCATGGCGACAAACCGCGAAATCGTCGATGTGCTGCATTTCATCGGCGCCTCCAACAAGTTCATTGCTGGCGAATTCCAGGGGCGGTTTCTCTCCATTGGCCTGCAGGGCGGATTTCTGGGAGCGCTGCTGGCGATCCTGTTCTTCCTGCTCATTGGCACGGCTGCTGGCAGCGTGCTGCCCAGCGAGGCCACCGCCCAGGTTGGCGCTTTGTTCGGTCAGTTCCTGCTGGGCTGGGAAGGCATGGCCTTCATCCTGGCCGTGGTGCCGGTGATCGCCGTGCTGACCGCCATCACCTCCCGCACCACGGTACGCCGCTATCTGAGCGAGGCTTCCTGAACCGGCAGCCTCGCCAAGCGTTCCACATCAAGCTATGACGGGGCGGAGCCGGGGGAGGCAAAGCAGGCATGTCGATCAGAGCCGCGATTCAGGCGATCCGCACCATTTTGTTCTACCTGGTCTTTATCGGCCAGACGGCCATCCTCGCCATCATTGCCGGGTCCATTGGCATCCTCTTCGGGCGCACCCGCTTCGGCTGGGCCATTGCCCGCTACTGGTGCTGGTCCAACGTGATATTCCTGCGTGCCCTGACCGGCATGGGCACCGATGTCGAGGGCAGCGAGAACATACCGCCTGGTGGTTGCATCATTGCTTCCAAGCACCAGTCGGACTGGGATATCTTCGCTATCTTTCCGCACACCGGGCGCCCGGCCTATATCGCCAAGAAGGAGTTGATGCGCATCCCCTTCTTCGGTTGGGCCGCCCATTCGCTCGACTGTATCGAGATCGACCGGCAGAAGGGCGCGCAGGCCATTCCCGAAATGATCAGCCAGGCCAGGGACGCCATCGCGCGCGGCTGCCGCATCGTCATCTACCCCGAAGGCACGCGCAGGGCGGTGCTGGCGCCGGCCGAGTACCGCCAGGGTATCGTGCGCCTCTATACCGAGCTTGGGGTGCCCGTGGTGCCGGTGGTGCTCAATTCCGGCCTTTTCTGGGGACGCAACAGCCTGGTGATCTGGCCCGGCACGGCAAAGGCCCGCTTCCTTCCACCGATTGAGCCTGGTCTGGCGCCCGAATTGTTCCGCGCCCGGCTGCATGATGTCATTGAAGCCGAATCGACACGACTGACGCTTGAGGCCATCGACGAGGGGATCGGTAGGCCGCCCGACGCCAGCCTGCAGGCACGCGCAGACGCCCTCCGCGCCGCGCCCAAACACTAGATGTTGACCAAAAAGGCGAACCAGACCATAGATGTAGTGCGAACAATTCAGGCAGCTTGACGATCAATCAAGTTTGTTCTAATTTTGTTCTTCTTCTGGGGACGCAGGGGATGGTCACGTGATGCTCACAGCGAATGCACAGAGAGCAATTGGACGCCGGGCAGGTCAGATGCGCTGGCAGGGCCGCTCGGGCCGCCAATATGCGCTCGACCAGAAAAGCCTTGAGCACTTTGCCATGGAAGATACCTGCCTCTATCTGATTGCCAAGGGCAGCCATGTGCTGTGGGTTGGCTCGACCCAGGACCTGGTTGCCGATCCGATGAGCCGCACCCGCTTCCGCCTGGCGCTCGACTGCGCGACCGACGTCTATAGCCTGCCAGCTCCGGAACACCGCCTGGCGATGATTTCCGACCTGGAACAGGCCGCACCGGCATCCGAAGCGGTGGCTCAGGCGGCCTGACCCTCACCGGGCTGATCCTCTGCCTGCAACTGCCGGGCCAGCTGCGTCAAGGCGCGATCGGTGATCCCCAGCTGGGTCAGATGCGCGGCCGTATTGAGCACATAGTCCACATTGCGCCCCGAAATACCCACCCCGGCCCGGATCATGGCCAATTGCTGCTCGACGCTCAATGGCCCGGCAAATTGTTCGTGCGTCTCGTCGACCACATAGGTCAGGGCGCTGACCCTGCGCCCGTCGGCCAGCGTCACCGGCCGCCAGACATCACGATAGACCGCCGTGACCAGTTCCCGTGCATCGAGATAGGCGCGGACCTCCGTCCAGGCGCTGGCCGATACTTCAAAAGCCATGCCCCGACATGAGCCGCCGCGCGTCAAACCGAAGACCAGACCCGGCACATCCCGCGTGCCGCGATGGTGATGGGAGATGATCGAGAGGGACCGGTGCGCGCCGCGCAGCAGGCCCAATTGCGCGCCGAGAAACGAGAAGCCAGGATTCCAGATCAGCGATCCATAGCCAAAAACCCAATGCGTCTTCCCGGACGCCTCGAAATCGCGTTCATTCGCCATAGCGCAACCACTTTCCCCATTAGGCTAGCGACCCCGAACGCGCCGGGCAAGGACATCCTAAGCCCGCCGAACCACGCGGGGATATGTGGCGTCTGGCGAGGACGATGCAAACCCGCTTCTGACAATCGGGCAGCAAGGATATGAAGGGGCCATGAAAAAGCGAATCATCATCCTGGGCGGACTTATACTGCTCGTCGTGCTGGGCTGGACTGGCGCCTGGTTCTTCATCGCGGGTCAACTGCGCCAGCAGATCGAGCTGCAGGCGCTGGCCGATGGCGAGACGGCGCCACAGCTTGTTTGTGGCGAGCTGGCAATCGGCGGTTTCCCCTTCCGTTTCGATGTCGAATGCAGCACGGCATCGCTCGTGTCGGGCGATCTGCTGGTCGAAATTCCCTATATGCGCGCCAGCGCCATGGTCTATCGGCCCAACCATTTGCTCGGTGCCGTGACCGGACCGGTGATGCTTTCGGACGCTTTCACCGGCATGCGCCACCAGCTCAACTGGACCGAGACCGAGGCCAGCCTCCGGATCGAGGACTGGCGCATCGCCAGGCTATCGATCGTCGCCGACGACATCGCCTGGACGGACACGCTCTTCGGCGACACGCTGATCGCCTCGGCCGATCATATCGAGGCGCATCTGCTCGACATGCCCGAGCAGCACGATGCCGAAGCCGGGCGCGCCGCCCTGGCCGGTTATCTGCGCGCCGAAGCGCTCTCCGCCCCCGGCATCGACCTAACCGGCGCCAATGCCGAAATCGAGCTGGAAGCAACCGCCCTGCCAGATGATATCCGCAATTGGGGTGCAGCGCCCATTCTACCCGACTGGCAGCAGGCCGGGGGTAAGTTGCGCATTGTGGCCATCCGCGCCAATGATGGCAGTGCCGATCTCAACGCTTCCGGCGAGCTTGCGCTCGATTCAGAGGGTTTTCCCACTGGCTCGATCAGTATCGATTCCCTGGGCGTTGCCGAACGCATCGGGCCTTATCTCGAGGAACCCTGGCGCACCCTGGTGCTGGGCGTGCCAAGCGAAGACGGGCGGCACAGTAACCAGCTCAATTTTGCCGGCGGCGGCCTGTCGTCAGGCCTGGTGCCCATCGCGGCGCTGGCGCCATTGTTCTAGGCGTCGTCCCCGCCGCCGTGGTCGCGCACCGGCGCCGGTTCGGGTATCGGCGGTTGCTCATGCGGGCGGCCGAAATCGGGCGCCGCGGAATCCTGACCCGCATCGATGATCGAGCGGCGGATGGCCCGGGTGCGGGTAAACAGCGCTTCGAGCGCCGGTCCATCGCCCATGCGAACCGCCCGCTGCAGCACGGACAGATCTTCGAGGAACCGGCCCAGCATTTCGAGTACCGCATCCCGGTTGGTCAGGAAGACGTCGCGCCACATCACCGGGTCGGAGGCGGCGATGCGGGTAAAGTCGCGGAAACCGCCGGCCGAGAACTTGATCACTTCCGATTTGGTGACGGTTTCCAGTTCATCGGCCGTGCCCACGATATTGTAGGCAATCAGATGCGGGATATGGCTGGTGATCGCCAGCACCATGTCGTGGTGGGCCGCATCCATGCATTCCACCATCGAACCCATGGCCCGCCAGAAGGCGACCAGCCGGTCGGTATCGGCCTGGGCCACGCCCTCGGTGGGCGTCAGGACGCACCAGCGGCCGGCAAAAAGTTCGGCAAAGCCGGCCGAAGGCCCGGAATGCTCGGTACCGGCAATGGGGTGGCCGGGAATGAAGCTGACGCCCGGCGGCACATGCTGTCCCACCTGCCGGACGACATGTTCCTTGACCGAGCCCACATCGGACAGGATAGCGCCCTTTTCCAGATGCGGTCCGATTGCCGCCGCCAGGGCACCATAGGCGCCGACCGGCGCGCAAAGGATGACAAGATCCGCCCCGCGCACCGCCTCGGCGGCATCAAGGGTGTAGATGTCGCCCAGACCCAGCTCGCGCGCCTCGTCCAGCGTTTCCTGCCGGCGGGTGGCGATGGAAATGACCTCGACCAGTCCCTGCCGCCGCGCTGCCAGCGCGATGGAAGAGCCGATCAGACCGATCCCGATAAGGGCCAGCTTCTTGAAATGCACGCTCATGGGGTCTCGTCCATGGATTTGAGCACCTCGGCGACGCCAAGCATGGCGGCCTCTGAGCCGATGGAAATGCGCAGGGCCTGTGGAATACCGTAGGAGGCCCCGATTTCGCGTACGATGTAGCCGGCCTCGGCCAGAGTCTCGAAGGCCCGGGACGCCGTTTCGGCGCTGTCGAACAAGACCATGACAAAATTGGCCTGGCTGGGCACGACGCGCATGCGGTTGCCTTGCAGCTCGGCCGTCAGCCAGTTACGCCACTTGGCATTGTGCGCCTTGAGCTTTTCGTTGAAGTCCAGATCGCGCGCCGCGGCGGCCCCGGCCATTTGGGCCGGGAGATTGACATTGAACGGCCCGCGGATGCGGTTGATGGCATCCACGATGTGATCGGGCCCGACCATCCAGCCGATCCGGGCTGCGGCCAGCCCCATCTTGGAGAAGGTGCGCACCATGACGACATTGTCGGCCTCGCGCACCAGATCCAGCCCGACGGAGAAATCCGGGGCGGTCACATACTCGGCATAGGCATTGTCGATGACCAGAAGGACGTCGGACCGGAGACCGGCATGCAGTCTCCGTACCTCGGCGTCCGACAGATAGGTACCGGTCGGATTGTTCGGGTTGGCCAGCCAGACGACCTTGGTTTGCGCGGTGACGGCAGCCAATAGCTTGTCGACATCGGCGGTGTAGTCGGTTTCATCCACCAGGACTATGTTGGCGCCGGCTGCTTTGGTGATGATCGGATAGACCGAAAAGCCGAACCGGTTCATCACCGCCTCGTCGCCTTCGCCCAGATAGGTCTGGGCGAGCAGATGCAGCAAGTCATCCGAACCATTGCCACAAACGATGCTGGCTGGATCGACGCCGTGGACGTCGCCCAACGCTTCGCGCAGCAGGCGCGAAGAGCCCTCGGGATAGATTTCGAGCCGATCCGCCGCTGCGGCAAAGGCGGCCACCGCCTTGGGGCTCGCACCAAGCGGGGATTCATTGGCCGAGAGCTTGATCGCCTGGCTGCCCGGCTTGCCGGACTTGCCCGGCAGATAGGGCGCGATATCGAGAATGCCGGGTTGCGGCGTGGGACGCTTTGTATCGGACATCACAAGGTTTCTAGCTGGCGGGAAAAGCCGGGCGGACCATAGTGAAACCTGACATCAAAGGCAAAGCCTCTCTGCGCGCGCCAAGCCGGATCGCCGCCCGGCCTGTTGACCTCGCGGTTATGAAAATAAGAGCGGAGTCCCGAGACGGCGATCGTCCCTGAAACTAAAAAACTGAGACGAAAGCCGCCTCGGGAACGCCGGGATTTCTCGATAGGGGATAACTTGGCGAGCTGTCCGGCACGAGCACCCCCAGGGCACCCGCTTTCAGCTGCCGATCAAAAGACCGACAGCAGGCGCGAACTCTCACCCGCCGACCCCCAGACCATGACGGCACGCGACTGCCCCATGCCCGGCTTTCCCTCCCGCCACTGGTCGCTGCAGGCCGCCCTATCGCGAGAGGAATGAGGGCATTATGTGGGAGGTTTTGGCACCGGGGATAAAAATCGTGGCGCGGGCGCGGTGAGGGCCAGAGACCGGCGCAGCGGGCTCGCGGAATTGCAGGGCATCGCTCATCCAGGACCGCCCCTTGCCGTGGTCGAGGCGGCTTGCAGGCACCGCAATCATCACCCGCTTCGGGCCGTCGCCGTGCTCAGGCCCGGCATCCTGACATAACGCTCCGCGCGCTTGCGGCGTGGCACCGCCGGGAAGGCCTCCTTGCGGGCGCGGATACAAATGACCCCGCTCATGGCCGGTCCAAGCAGGCGTCCCGCCCGCTCGAAGAAGCGCGGATACTTGACCACCAGCCGCGACTGGAATGGCGGCAGGAACAGGGCATCGCGCCACGCCTCGGGCACGAAGCTGTGGTCGCGCAACAGCTTGTCGAGCTGCCCGCCCGAATAGGGATTGCCCTGGCCGAACGGCGTATTGTCGCGCTGCGCCCAGATGCCCCTGCGGCGCGGCACCACCAGCAGCAAGTGCCCATTGGGGGCGGTGACGCGCCAGAGCTCGCGCATCAGCTCCTCGGCATCGGCGACATGCTCGAGCGCGTGGATGGCAATGGTCAGATCAATGGCCGCATCGGTGAGCGGCATTTCCAGGGGGTCGCACAGCACGGTGCGCGACGGTCCCTCGCGTGGCCAGGCAGAAGCCCCCTGCCGCGCTGGCATGAAGGCCAGTACCCGCTCGGCAGGCTCCAGTGTGAAGCGCAGATAAGGTGTGGCAAAGCCCAGGCCGAGGACGCGACGTCCCTTGAGATCGCCGGCCAATTCCATCACCTGCTCGCGCACAAGGGCGCGGGACAGGCGCCCGAGAGGAGATTTGTAAAAACCAATAAGGCGGGTGACGTCGCTGGTCATGAGCGGACAGTGCCAAAGGCCCGTGAACTTGTCCAATCCGAGGTTGTCATTGTCTGGTGCGCTCCCTAGCTTGCAGGCAAATCGAGAAAAGGAGATGACCGATGGGCCTGATCGTGGATGTGTTTTCCGCCCGCAGCGACAATTTCGGCTATCTGGTGCATGATGAGGCCACAGGACGCACAGCTGCCATTGATGCCCCTGAGGCCGCCGCCATTCGCGAGGCGCTGGTTCAGCGTGGCTGGACGCTGACCGATATCTTCATCACCCACCACCATGTCGACCATGTCGAAGCCATCCCCGAACTCAAGGCCGCCTTCGGTGCCCGTGTCGTTGGCCCTCGCGAAGAGGCCGACAAGATCGAAGGGCTGGATGAACTGGTGGGCGACGGTGATGTCATCACCCTGGGCGAAACCAGCTTCGAGGTGATGGCGACCCCCGGCCACACGTTAGGGCATGTGGTGTTTTACGATCGTGCCGGCGGGCATCTGTTCTCGGCCGATGCGCTGTTCTCCCTGGGCGTGGGGCGCATGTTCGAGGGCACGCCGGGCCCCATGTGGGCGGGGCTGAAACGCCTGCGCGACCTTCCCGACGAGACACTGGTCTATTGCGGGCACGAATATACGCAGTCCAACGCTAGGTTCGCCCTCTCCATCGACCCGGACAATGCGGCGCTCAAGGCCCGCGCGGCCGAGGTGGACAGCTTGCGCGCCGCCGGTCGGCCGACCATTCCGTTCAATCTGGGCGCGGACAAAAAGGCCAATCCCTTCCTGCGCGCCGATGCCCCGGAACTGGCGAGGCATTATGGCCTTGAAGGCGCAGACCCGGCCGATGTCTTTGCTGCCATCCGCAAGGGCAAGGACAATTTCTGACGCCTGACCCTTGTCAAACCACCAGCAAGGCCGCTCAGCACGAGCGGCCTTTTTCGTGCAATTGCCTGTGAACCGATCACGTTTGCGGATCGAAATTCGTTAACAGACTGTTACCATCTGGCATGGCGCTTGCTGCTTAAGGAGTAGAGCGCCGTGAGTTCTGTGCCATTCCGGCACAGGACGGCCCGAAATGGTACAGTCGATGGCCGAACTGACACAGAGCGACACAGTCTCCTCCGGCCTGCCGGTGGCGCAGGCCCCGTCCGGCCCGCGTCCCTCGCTGGCGCGCAGCACCCCTACTGCCGCCTTTGTCAGCCAGCTCATTGCGGCCCGTGCGCATATGCCGGCCCAAAGAACCCGTCGCATCGGCACGCCGGAAGGCGCCGTGGGGGCCTATGGGCAGACGGCCCGCCTCACCCAGCGGCGCATGCCGCAAGGCTATCGCAAGACCGTTCTCGCCTGAGGCTCTCAGTTCATCGAGACATCGCGGCTGGCCGAGGTGATCGAGACGGTGAAACCGGCCACCACGTCGATCAGGCTCATGACCATGAGCAGGAAGAAGACTGAGCTGGAGGCCGCGCCCACCAGCAGGAACTCCACCAGATAGACAACGAAAACCACCATGGAGAGCATATGCTCGATGATGGAGGAACGCGCCGTATTGGTGGATTTGAGCACCTCGAAAAACAGGAGCAAGATGCCCACCACAAGCAGGAAATCGCCCGCAGTGATGGCCCAGGGCATGCCCGAAGGCATGGGGATGGAAAATAGCCCCGCGCCCCAATTGACCGGATTGCCGCCGAAGAACAGGAAGACCACCAGATTGTAGAGCACGAAGGGCACCACCAGCAGCGGGATGATGAAACCATTGCTGCGCGGGCGCGGCGCATGCGGGGTGGGCATCATGACGGTCTCGGTCATTATCAGGCCTCCGGATCAATGCCGGCCACCATGCCAGAGGTTTTTTGCGGGCGGAAGCAGTCGATCCGCGAAAACAATGATGCGATGGCTGTTTAAATCCCGGATGCTGAACCGTCGCAGCAATGACGGCCGCGCACAGGCGGCAGACAATTCGGGGCCGTTCCGGCCCGAGAGGAGGAACCCATGCCCAATGCCAAGAACACGATCTGCATCTGGTACGATAGTGAAGCCGAAGAGGCCGCCAATTTCTATGCCGCGACCTTCCCTGACACCCGGGTGATCGGTGTGCATCGCGCGCCCAGCGACAATCCCTCCACCAAGGCGGGCGCCGTGCTGACCGTGGACTTCACCGTCATGGGCATTCCCTGCATCGGGCTCAATGGCGGCCCGCACTTCAAGCACACCGAAGCCTTTTCCATGCAGGTGGCCACCGCGGACCAGGCAGAAACCGACCGCTACTGGAACGCCATTGTCGGCAATGGCGGCGAGGAAAGCATGTGCGGCTGGTGCAAGGACAAGTGGGGCATCTCCTGGCAGATCACCCCGCGGGTGCTGTCCGAGGCCATGCAGGCCGGCGGCGAGGCTGGCAAACGGGCCTTTGAGGCCATGATGGAGATGAGAAAGATCGACGTGGCGAAAATCGAGGCGGCGATCAGGGGCGAATAAGCAAAAGGCCCGCACCGAGGTGCGGGCCTTCTTGATCTACTTCTTCAGCTTGAGCGGCCCGACCATCTGTTCGGGCTTCACTTCGGCGTCGAATTCTTCCGCCGTCAGCAGGCCCAGATTGATGGCCTCTTCCTTGAGGGTCGTGCCGTTCTTGTGGGCGGTCTTGGCGATCTTGGCGGCGTTGTCGTAGCCAATCCTGCGGTTGAGCGCGGTCACCAGCATCAGCGACTGGTCGACCAGCTGCTTGATGCGCTTGTGGTCGGGTTCGATGCCCACGGCGCAATTGTCGTTGAACGACTTGGCGGCGTCGGCCAGCAGGCGCACCGACTGCAGGAAATTGTAGGCGATGACGGGCTTGAAGACATTGAGCTCGAAATTGCCCTGGCTGGCGGCGAAACCGATGGCGGCGTCATTGCCCATGACCTGGGCCACGACCATGGTCATGGCTTCGGACTGGGTGGGGTTGACCTTGCCCGGCATGATGGACGAGCCCGGCTCATTTTCCGGAATGGTGATTTCCCCGAGGCCCGAACGCGGGCCGGAGGCCAGCCAGCGCACGTCATTGGCGATCTTCATGAAGGCCACGGCGAGTTGCTTCAGCGCACCCGACGAACCGACAAAGGCATCATGCCCGGCCAAGAGGGCGAACTTGTTGGGGCCAGTGACGAAATCGCGCCCGGTCAGTTTGGCGATCTCGGCCGCCACAGTCACGGCGTAATCCGGATGGGCATTGAGCCCCGTGCCGACGGCCGTACCGCCCAGCGCCAGTTCCTTGAGTTGCGGCATGGTCGCCTTGATTGCGGCCAGGGCATAGTCGATCTGCGCCACCCAGCCCGAGATTTCCTGGCCCAGGGTCAAGGGCGTCGCATCCTGCAAATGCGTGCGGCCGATCTTGACCACATCCATGAATTCTTCGGACTTGGCAGCCAGCGTGCTGCGCAACAGTTCGACGCGCTCATAGAGATAGCCCTCGACCGCCTCGACCGCCGCAATATGCATGGCGGTGGGATAGGTGTCGTTGGAACTCTGGCTCATATTGACGTGGTCATTGGGGTGCACGGGCTTCTTGGAGCCCATGGTACCGCCGGCCATTTCGATGGCGCGGTTGGAGATCACCTCGTTGACATTCATGTTGGACTGGGTGCCTGAACCGGTCTGCCAGACCACCAGCGGGAAGTGATCGCTGAGCTTGCCCGAAATTACTTCATCGGCGGCAGCGACAACGAGGTCGCGCGTGGCTTCATCCATCAGCCCGAGCTTGTGATTGGCCAGCGCCGCGGCTTTTTTCAGGACACCGAAGGCGGTGACGATCTCGGTGGGCATCTTCTCCCCGCCGATATCGAAATTCTGGAGGCTTCTTGCGGTCTGCGCGCCGTAATATTTGTCATTCGGCACCTCGATCTGGCCCATGGTGTCCGATTCAACGCGCATGCTCATGATTGCCCTCAGCTCCGGTTTGGCCGCTTCTGGCGGCGGCGGGAAAAACAAAACGGCCGACCCTTTTTGGGGGCCGGCCGTCGAGATATCAGAAAAAGCGCATCAGCGCCCGCTCGCCTTTCGGCTTACTTCTTTGCCGCGAGAATCTGGCGACCGCGATACATGCCGGTCTTGAGATCCACGTGGTGCGGACGGCGCAGCTCGCCCGAATCCTTGTCTTCGACATAGGTCGGGTTGGCAATCGCGTCGGCCGAGCGACGGAAACCGCGCTTCATCGGCGAGGTCTTGCGTTTTGGCACTGCCATGGTCGGTACTCCGAATTCAAATTCATTGTGCCGCCGAAAGCGGCCCAGAGAGGTCTCTCTGTCAGGATTGGTGGGGTCTATAGAGGAGAAAGCGCGGCTTGGCTAGTACCTTTTGATCCACCTACGCCGCCACAATATCGGTGTGGATGAAGTCATTGCCTTTGAACAACAACGGGACGCCATGCACGCGCGCGCAGGCATAGGCGAAACAGTCCCCCATATTGAGGTCGGCCTTGTGGCGTCCCTTTCCGAAACGCTCGAAGGCGACCATTGCGGCGCGTCCTATGCCTTCGGAAATGCTGACGATTTCGGCACCGATCTCGGCAAGGAATTGGTCAACCAGGTCCTGCGCCTCGCCCACTGAACACGCGCGTTTCCGCGCCAGGCCTGCGACCGTTTCATAGACGGCAATAGGTGACATCAACGCCTTGTCCGCTCGCTCGAGCTTGGCAGTAAGAGCTGCACTGTCTTCTTCTCCACTCAAAATGGAAATGGCCGCAGATGCGTCGACGAACACTACTCCTCTCCGGACAGGGCGTCGAAGAAGGCCTTATCCGCCTCTTCGCCAGACGGGGGATAGGCTTGGTAGCGCGCAACCAAAGGCTTGAGCCGCTCGGCAAGTGGAACCACCTTGCGCTGCCGCTCCAATTCGGCCTCAACTGCACGGCGGATCGTGTCGGTTAGACTTAGCCCCGTCATGCGTGCCAGCTTTCGCACCGCAGCATCGGTCGTTTCATCGCGCACATAAAAGGACATGTATATACTCCAATACAAAAGAGTATATACGATCAGCCCCACCAGGCGTCAAGAATCGTTAAAGCGCCAGCCGTCCATTCTGTCCGACGCAGGCCGCGCGTTCACCATATTGGCGGGCCCGGTTTTCGACGATCCCGGCCACGCGCACCAGGCCCGCGCTCGGGCGGGCGGGGTTGCGGACAATCGGATTGGGTAGGGTCACCGCGAGCAGGCTCGCCGTCCGCCAATCGAGGTTCTGCGGTTCGCGGCCAAACGCCCGTTGCGCGCCGGCCGCCACCCCGAATTCGCCCTCCGGTCCCCATTCGGCGATGTTGAGATAGATTTCCATGATCCGGCGCTTGGGCAGCACCAGGTCGACATAGGCCGCCAGGGGCACTTCGAGCGCCTTGCGGATGACACTTTGACCGTTCCACAGGAAGAGATTGCGCGCCACCTGCATGGTCAATGTCGAAGCGCCGCGTGCCTCTTCGCCTGCCAGATAGTTTTCGACCTCGGCGCGCAGGGCCGCGACATCAATGCCCCAATGGCGGCAAAACTGCCCATCCTCGGAGAGGATCACCGACGCCTTCAACCGATCGGAAATATCGTCGATATCGCGCCATTCCCGCGTGACACTCTGGCCGGTGAGCATGCGGGTGAGCATGGGCACCGACACAGGCTGGACCACCAGATAAAGCGGCGTCAGCACCAGGGGGACGGCGACCAGCATGGCAAGGATGCCGAGCGGAATGCGGAGATAGTGCCAGAGAGTTTTCTTGCGCCGAGGCATGCTGGCTGTGTACCGATATCCCCGCTGCAGGCCAATACCCTCACCCTTGATCCACCTCCCCTCAAATCTCTCCTCGGGAGAGATTTGACCTCCGGGACGGATCGAAGCCCACAAGGGGAGGGAGACGATGAACTCCGAGCGTCGGGCTTGTGCATCCCTCCCCTGGATGGGGAGGCAATGAGGGTGGGGTGCCGACCTTGCAGGAACGTCTTGCCGCCCCTCATCCAAAACGCTAGCAACATCGCCATGTACGACTTTTCTGCCGACAGCGCCGATTGCGCCCGCGCCATAGAGGCCGGGCTCTCAGACTATCTCTCCGGCGCGCGGCTTTCCGGCCCCGGCCCGGCCGCCGATCGGGTGGTGGCCGCCATGCGCCACGGGAGCCTGGAGGGGGGCAAGCGCCTGCGGCCCTTGCTGGTGCGCCAGGCCGCCGCCATCTTTTCAATGCCTCGCGAAGCCGCCCTGCCCGCCGGGCTGGCGGTGGAAATGGTGCATTGCTACTCGCTCATCCATGACGATCTGCCCGCCATGGATGATGATGACCTGCGGCGCGGGCGCCCCACCGTGCACAAGGCCTATGACGACGCCACGGCCATCTTGGCCGGCGACGCCTTGCTGACCCATGCCTTTGCCGTGCTGGCCGACCCCCAATGCCATCCCGATGCCGAGGTGCGCATCCGGCTGGTGGCTGAACTGGCCGCCGGCAGCGGCGTCGGCGGCATGGTCGGCGGACAGATGCGCGACATCGAGGGCGAGCAGGGCGGCTTTTCCGAAGATGACATCGCCATCATGCAGGCCATGAAAACCGGCGCCCTGATCCGCGCCTCGGTGCGCATGGGCGCCATATTGGGCGGCGCGGATGCACGGGCCCTCTCCGCCCTGACCGCCTATGCCGAGGCCGCCGGGCGCGCCTTCCAGCTGGCCGACGACATTCTCGACGTGACCGCAACCCCCCAGGCCATGGGCAAGGCGACCGGCAAGGACGCCGGCCTTGGCAAGCAGACCATCGTGGCGCGGCTCGGTCTCGAGGGTGCCCGCGCCATGCTTGACAAGACCGTCCATGAAGCCATTTCCGCCCTTCGCACGTTTGGGCCCCGGGCGGATGGCCTGCGCGCCACCGCCCGCTTCTTCGCCAGCCGGGAGAACTAGGCCATGGCCATCTTGCAAAGCGTCAATATCGGCACGCCCCGACCCATTCCGGCCAAATCCTCCATGACCGGCATCTACAAGGAACCAGTGCCGGATGATCTCGAGGTGGAGATCGGCAAGCAGGGCCTTGAGGGCGACGCGATCATCGACCGCAAGCATCACGGTGGCGTCGACCAGGCGGTCTATCTCTATTTCGCAGACGACTACGCCTGGTGGAGCAGGACGCTGGAGCGCGACATCGCCCCCGGCACTTTTGGCGAGAACCTGACCATTGGCGGGGTCGGAGGGCGCAGCGTCTGCGTTGGCGACCGTTTCGAAATCGACGATGTGGTGCTGGAGGTGACGTCTCACCGCACCCCCTGCAGCGTGTTTGCGGCGCGCATGGGCAGCCCCGCCTGGGTCAAGCAATTCTTCAGGGCCGGGCGCCCCGGTGCCTATTGCCGGGTGATCGAAGCGGGCCGGGTGAAGCCGGGCGAGCCGGTCATCCACGTACCCTTTGCCGGCGACCGGATCACCGTCAGCCAATTGCTGGCGCTTGAAGGCGTGCGCGATATCGAGCCCGAACTGATGCAACGTGTGCTCAAGACCCCGGTGCACTACAAGATGCGCGCCGAGTTCGAAGAGAAACTGGCCAAGCTGTTCTGAGAAAGATTGATGAGCCTCGACACCGTCCGTTCTGACCTTGCCGCGCGTGCGCCTGACCTCTCCGTCATTGTCACCGGCGAGTCCACCGCCACGGTGCAATTGGCCGCCCAGGTGCATGGGGTGGAGCCTGGGCAGATCGCCAAGACACTTTGCATCAAGGTCAATGGCGACGAATTTCTGCTGGTGACCCGCGGCGATGCGCGACTGGACAACCAGAAATCCAAGACCGCCTTTGGCGGACGGCCCCGCATGCTGGGCGCCGAGGACGTGTTGCGCCTGACCAGCCACCAGGTTGGCGGGGTCTGCCCCTTCGGCCTGCCCGCCCCGCTGCCGATCTTTCTCGACACCTCGCTCAAAATTTATGACCTGGTGATCCCGGCAGCCGGCGATACCCACTCATCCGTGAAACTGAGCGTCGATCGCCTGGCCGAACTGTGCGGCGGCAAATGGGTGGATGCGTGCCAATTGCCGGGCTGAACCAGCGCGCCCACGACTTCATCAGCGGCCGCATGCCCCTGCGCGCCCTGCCTTTTCGTCCCGATATTGCCATCCATACGCCGACCCCGCAAAGCGGCCTTGTCGGCTGGCTGGCCAGTGAGGGGCTGGACGATGAGGCCCCCTATTGGGCCTATGCTTGGGGTGGGGGCGCGGCGCTGGCCCTGTACTTGCGTGATCATCCCCAATTGCTGGCAGGCAGGACGGTGCTGGATTTCGGAACCGGTTCGGGCCTGGTCGGCATTGCTGCGGCCAGGGCCGGCGCCGCCAGGGTCTGGGCCGTGGACGCCGATCCCATCGCGCCGGTTGCTGCCCGCCTCAACGCTCAGGCCAACGGCGTTGCGCTCGATTTGTGGGACCAACCAGGCCTGCCAGAGGCCGATATCATCCTGGCCGGCGATGTGTTCTACGATGAGGCCGTCGTGGCCGAGACCTTGCCGATCCTGATGCAGGCCGCAAGCGCAGGAACACACGTTCTGATCGGCGATCCGTTCCGGCGATCCCTACCACTCGACCGCCTCGACCTTCTGGCCGAATATGATGTCGAGGACATGGGCGGCAAAAGTCCTGTGCATGCCGCGGTCTTTGCCTTGCATCCCCGGACCATCTGACCTGCCTGCCAACGCTTGCCGGAGGGGGCGGACCGGGTCTATATGCCGACCTGTGAGGACGACCTCCCCCGACAACCGGGATCAGCGTGCGGGACGGCCCGGAGCCCAAAGGGGACTTCCATGCGCAGCGCAGCCGACCGCATCCGCCACGCCATTTCCTTCGAGATCATCGGCATCTTGCTGGCGACGCCTCTGGGCGCCTTCGTGTTTCAGCTGCATGCCGGAGACAGCGCCGTCATCGTCATCGGCAGCGCGACCATCGCCATGGCGTGGAACTACATCTACAATCTCGGCTTCGACCATGCCCTCAAGGCCCTCGGGCGGTCGACGGAGAAAACTCTTGTCGCGCGCATTGTCCATGCCGTGCTGTTCGAGATCGGGCTCCTGCTCATGCTGATGCCGCTGATCGCGCTTTATCTCGGCATCAGCCTCTGGGAAGCGCTGGTCATGGATCTGGCCTTCGCCCTCTTCTACATGGGCTATGCGCTGGTCTTCAACTGGGCCTATGACCGGCTGTTTCCGCTGCCCGAATGGGACAGGCAGAAGGCCTGAGCGCATAAGAAAGCCAGCCGGCGGACCGGCTGGCCAGACTTTCACCAGATATCGCTATCAGCGCACGCGATAGGACGAAATGATGTCATTGTTCCGTCCCTGCAGGCTGGGGCGGTTGCGATCCAATACGGCACACCGGCCATTGAAATTGAAGTCTTCGCACACCTGTACCTGGGCATCGCCGCGCACCCGGATGGACGAGATACGATCATTGAAGCTGCCCAGGCTGGCATCGCGATCGCCCGGCTGGGCACAGAAGCTGGCACCGCGGTAATTGTAATCTTCATAGAAGCAGACTTCACCGCTGGGCCGGCCCGGACGCGGCTGGAAATCGCCGCCATTGCCAACGGAGAACGAGAAGCCCGGCACGTTGAAGCTGAAGCTGACGTCAGGTTCCGCACTCTGCTGGCCACCTCCGCCAGCATTGCTGAGATAGCGGGCCGAAACCCAGCCATCAGGTCCATTGTGATTGATGCGGCACCAGCCCGACTGGCAACGCTCGACCTGCACGCGTTCCCCGCGATCAAGCACGTCGATGGCACGATAGCCGGTGCCCGGACCCGAGCGCACATTCAGAGCCGCTGTGGCGCGCGCATTACCCGAGACGGAGGCACCCGAGCCCGAATCCTGCTGCCCGCCCCCGTCACCACGATCGGTCAGATAGCGGGCCGAGACCCAACCATCCGGGCCATTGTGGTTGATACGGCACCAGCCCGACTGGCAGGTCTCCACATCGACGGTCTCGCCTTGATAAAGCACGTCCACGACGCGATAACTGGTGCTGGGCCCCGAGCGCACATTGAGCGACGCGGTGGATTGGGCGGCCTGTGCCGCGGCCATTCCGACCAGGCTGAAGCCAAGTGCGGCACAAAGGGTTTTGCTCAATTGCATGAGTTCCTCCTAGCGGGTTTTGTTGTTTCGCCCCTTGCAAGGCCCAATCCCGCAATCGGAGGAGAGTTCCGACTTAACCTGGCATAGTGCCGCTATTCGGCGGCATCCTGCTTTCCATTGCCGAACTTGCGCTCGATATAATCGGCCACCATCGCCTTGAACTGGTCGGCCACATCGGCGCCGCGCAGGGTGGCGACCTTTTCGCCATCGACAAAGACCGGCGCCGCGGGCGTTTCCCCAGTGCCGGGCAAGGAAATGCCGATATTGGCATGCTTGCTTTCCCCCGGCCCATTGACGATGCAGCCCATCACCGCCACCGACAGCGTCTCGACGCCCGGATAGCGCTCGCGCCATTCGGGCATGGAGGTGTTGAGATGGTCCTGGATCTCCTTGGCCAGCGTCTGGAAGGTCGTCGAGGTGGTGCGCCCGCAACCCGGGCACGCCGCCACCACCGGCAGGAACTGGCGGAAGCCCATGGTCTGCAGCAATTCCTGCGCAACCTTGACCTCCGTCGTGCGGTCGCCACCCGGCTCGGGGGTCAGGGAAATGCGTATCGTGTCGCCAATCCCCTGCTGCAGCAATATGCCCAGCGCCGCCGAGGAGGCGACGATGCCCTTGGACCCCATGCCGGCCTCGGTGAGCCCCAGATGCAGCGCATAATCGCAACGGGCGGCAAGGTCCTGATAAACAGCGATCAGGTGCTGGACGTCGGAGACCTTGGTCGAGAGCAGGATCTTGTTGCGCGCCATGCCGAGTTCCTCGGCTCGGGCGGCCGAGAGGAGCGCGGACTGGATGATCGCCTCGCGCTGCACGGCAGCGGCCGAGATCGGCGCATCCGAAGCCGCGTTCTCATCCATGAGCTTGGTAAGAAGCTCTTCGTCCAGCGAGCCCCAATTGACCCCGATGCGCACAGGCTTGTCGTATGTGTTGGCAATCTCGATCAGCGTCGCGAACTGGGTATCGCGCTTGGCCTTGAAGCCGACATTGCCCGGATTGATGCGGTACTTCGCCAGCGCCTCGGCACAGGCCGGATGGTCCGTAAGAAGCTTGTGGCCGATATAGTGGAAATCGCCCACCAGCGGTACGTCATAACCCATGAAGGCGAGGCGGTCGCGGATGATCGGCACGGCGGCGGCGCTCTCGTCGCGGTCGACGGTGATGCGCACGATTTCCGAGCCGGCGCGGGCCAATTGCATGACCTGGCGGACGGTCGCGTCGATATCGGCGGTGTCGGTATTGGTCATGGACTGCACCACCACGGGGGCGCCACCGCCCACCATGACGCCGCCCACATTGACGCCCACCGATTGCCTGCGCGCTGCGGGACCCGCCATGTGCAAACCTCTTTGTTCCAATGCCCCCGAGATAGGACTTCCCTTTGACGCTGGCAACTGAACAATAGCGTGACAGCAGTGTGCGGGGTGCCCCCAATGCCTGACCAGAATGACGCTTCGAGCACGATCGATGCCTATATCGCCGGCCTGTCACCGCCCTTCCGCGACGCCATCGCGCATCTGCGCCAGACCATTCGGGCAGCGGCCCCCGAGGCCGAGGAGATCATCACCTATGCCATGCCAGGCATTGGCTTCCATGGCCCGCTCGTCAGCTATTGCGCCTTCAAGAAGCACTGTTCGCTCTTTCCCATGGGCAATGCCGTTTTCACTGGCATGGAAGAGGAGATCGCGCCCTGGCGCACCTCCAAGGGCACGCTGCAGTTTCCGCCCGACGCGCTGCCGCCGGACGAGTTGATCGCCCGCATCGTCAAGGCGCGGATTGCGGAAAACCTGGCCAAGGCCGAAGCGCGCAAGGCCGCACGGCGAAAGACGTGAGGCGGCGAGGCCGGCCGGCATCACAAATGTGATCCCGCCGATCTTGAACCAGGCCGGGCCGGGGCCATCTATGAACCATGATGACCATGCTCTTCACCCGCCTCATCCTGTTCCGCAAGGAAGTCGTGCAGCTCTGGAAAGCCTTCTGGGCGCCAGAGACGCCGTTTCATCTCAAGGCCGCAACGCTCTTCGTCGCCTTTTACCTGGTGAACCCCTTCGACATCCTGCCCGACTTCATCCCGCTGCTCGGCTGGGTGGACGATATCGTGCTGGTGCCGCTGATGGTCAGCTGGATCGTCAGCCGGCTGCCAGTGCCGGCCAAGGTCTATGCGGGCAAATATGGTCCGACCGTCGACGGCACGGCACGACGGAAATAGCTTCCTCCCCTCGGATGCCCCATTAGCCTGCCTTCAAAGACCGCCTAATCCTGCTTCCCCTCAGGTTGGGACGAGCAACAAATCTGCCGGAGGAAGCGCCCATGAGGCTGCTTCTTCTTCCAGTTTTGGTCATTTGCGTCTTCCTGATGGCAACCCGGACGGAGGCAAGATCATTATACGTCCTGCCCCTGTGCACATAACGCTGGTCACTGTCCGCAGCGGTATCGTTCCCCTCGATTGACCAATGCAGCGTCTCATAGGCGCGAATGAGATCTGCAAGAACCTCAAAGCGAACAGCCTCTTCCGTTCCCTTTTCCGGTTCGTTGAGAAAATAAGGCTCAACCTCGGCGAGAGCCCAGGTCAGGTCCTCCTCCGTTCGGATGGGCCTAATGTTCATCTATCGTCCCTGCATCAATCTTGTCGTAGTCGGCGTGTGTGCCGACGAACTTCACATATATAAGGCCAAAAGCGTAAGCGTTGTAGGTTATCAGCCGGTATTTGTTACCGCCGATGTCAAAGACGCTGCGATTGTCGGCCAGAAAGTCGACGTTTCCGCCAAACGCGTTCTTGATGTCCTGCGGCGTCAGCCAACGCGCTCTGGACGCTGTGGCATACCATTCGCGCAACGGACGTTCGGCCTGGGGGTGCTTCTCCCAGAACGTTTTCAACGTCCGTAGCGCCAGAATGTGCACAGCTTAGTCCAGCCGCACGAGCAGGTCCTTGGCGTCGATCTGGTCGCCCGGCTTGATCAGCAGTTCCGCCACCGTGCCATCGACTTCGGCATGAATGGCGGTTTCCATCTTCATGGCTTCGATCGAGCAGAGCACGTCGCCGGCCTTGACTGCCTGGCCCTCCTTGACCGCCAGGGTCGAAATAACCCCGGGCATGGGGGCGCCGACCTGTTTCGGATCGCCCGCTGCAGCCTTGGCGCGCACCACCACATCCCCGGCCTTCAAACGATCCGGCACGGTGATGGTGCGCGGCTGACCGTTAAGATCGAAGAAGCAGCGCACCTCGCCCTTTTCATTGGTCGGCGCGCGACCCTGATAGGTGACGACGAGCGTCTTGCCCTTTTCGATATCGACCAGCAGTTCGTCACCTTCCTGCAGCCCATAGAAATAGACCGGGGTCGGCAACACTTCGGTGGGGCCGTACATATCCTGGGTCTTCTCGAAATCCGAATAGACCTTGGGGTACATCAGATAGGACGCAAGGCGGTAGTCATCGACCGCAACGCCAAGCTCCTCAGAGACCTTCTTGCGCTCGGCCTCCAGATCCACATCCTTCAGATAGGAACCCGGACGTTCGCTGAGCGCCTGCTTGCCCTTGAGCACCTTCTTCTGCAGCGCCTGCGGGAAACCGCCCGGCGGCTGGCCGAGATCGCCGGCAAAGAAGCCGACGACGCTGTCGGGGAAGGCAATGTCCTTGTCCGGGTTCTCGACATCGGCGCGGGTAATGCCGGCCGAAACCATGGCCAGCGCCATGTCACCCACCACCTTGGATGACGGCGTCACCTTGACGATATCGCCGAACATCTGGTTGACGTCGGCATAGGTCTGGGCGACCTCGTGCCACCGCGTCTCCAGCCCCAGCGAACGGGCCTGTTCCTTAAGATTGGTGAACTGCCCGCCCGGCATTTCGTGCAGGTAAACCTCTGAAGCGCCACCCTTCAAGTCGCTCTCGAAGGCGCGATACTGCGTCCGCACCGCTTCCCAGTAGAACGAGATTTGCCGGATTGCCTTGGCGTCGAGCCCCGGATCACGATCGGTATCGGCCATGGCCGCCACCAGCGAGCCAAGCGTCGGCTGGCTGGTTGTGCCGCTCAGGGCATCCATGGCCGCATCGACAGCATCGACCCCGGCATCCACCGCCGCCAGCACCGTCGCCGCGGCAGCGCCCGAGGTGTCATGGGTATGCAGGTGAATGGGCAGGCCGATCTCTTCCTTGAGGGTTGCAATCAGCTTGCGGGCAGCAGCGGGCTTCAACAGCCCCGCCATGTCCTTGATGCCCAGCACATGGGCGCCGGCCTCTTCCAGCTCCCGGGCCAGGGCGACGTAATATTTGAGGTCATATTTGGACCGGTCGGGGTCCAGCATGTCGCCGGTATAGCAGACGACGCCCTCGCAGACCTTGTTGGCCTCGATCACCGCGTCCATGGAGACGCGCATGTTCTCGACCCAGTTGAGGCAGTCAAAGACACGGAACACATCGACGCCGCCTTCGGCCGCCTGCTTGACGAAGAATTTGACGACATTGTCCGGGTAGTTGGTGTAGCCCACCCCGTTCGAGCCGCGCAGCAGCATCTGCGTCAGGATATTGGGCGCGCCCTCGCGCACCTGGCGCAGCCGCTCCCACGGGTCCTCGTTGAGGAAGCGCATGGAGACATCGAATGTCGCCCCGCCCCAGCATTCCAGGCTGAACAGGTTTGGCAGCCCGCGACTATAGGCCTGGGCAATGCGGGTGATATCGAAGCTCCGCATGCGCGTCGCCAGCAGCGACTGATGCGCATCGCGCATCGTGGTGTCGGTGAAGAGCACCCGGTTCTGCGCCTTCATCCACTTGGCCAGGCCCGCGGGGCCATCGCGATCCAGAACCTGGCGACTGCCTTCGATCACTGCAAGCGGCGGGAATTCCGGCACGATCGGCGCTGCCGCGTCGGCTGGTGGCCGCGGCCGGTCGCGCACTTCCGGGTGCCCATTGACCGTCACATCGGCAATATAGGTCAGGAGCTTGGTCGCCCGGTCCTTGCGCGGCTTGAAGTTGAACAGGTCCGGCGTGGTGTCGATAAAGCGCGTCGTGTAGCGGTTCTCGACAAAGTCCGGGTGCGTGATGATGTTTTCAAGGAAAGCCAGATTGGTGGCGACGCCGCGAATACGGAACTCGCGCAAGGCACGATGCATGCGAGCGATGGCCTCGTCGGCACTGGGCGCCCAGCAGGTGACCTTTTCCAGCAGCGGATCGTAATAGCGGGTGATCACCGCGCCCGAATAGGCGGTGCCACCATCAAGGCGCACGCCGAAGCCGGTGGCACCGCGATAGGCAGTGATGCGGCCATAGTCGGGAATGAAGTTCTGTTCCGGGTCTTCGGTGGTGACACGGCACTGGATGGCATTGCCGTTGAGCTTGATGTCCTCTTGCAGCGGCACACCCGATTCCGGCGTACCGATGACGGCGCCATCGAGCAGGTGGATCTGCGCCTTGACGATGTCGATGCCCGTCACTTCCTCGGTAACGGTATGCTCGACCTGGATACGCGGGTTCACTTCGATAAAGTAGAACTTGTCGGTATCGGCATCCATGAGGAATTCGACCGTGCCGGCGCCACGATAATTGGCGGCCTTGCCCAGGCGCACCGCCGCATCGGTGAGGCTCTTGCGGACGTCGTCGGAAAGATAGGGCGCGGGGGCGCGTTCAACCACCTTCTGGTTGCGCCGCTGCACCGAGCAGTCGCGCTCGAATAGATGCACCAGATTGCCGTGATCATCGCCAATCAGCTGCACCTCGACATGGCGGGCGCGCTCGATCAGCTTTTCGAGATACATCTCGTCCTTGCCGAAGGCGGCCTTGGCTTCGCGCTTACCCTCAGACACCTCATGGACAAGGCTTTTCTCGTCCATGATCCGGCGCATGCCGCGCCCGCCGCCGCCCCAGCTGGCCTTGAGCATCAGCGGATAGCCGATCTCGGCGGCCATCTTCTTGACCGCGTCCATGTCGTCAGGCAGCGCTTCGGTGGCCGGCACCACCGGCACGTCGGCCTTGATCGCCATATTGCGGGCGGCCACCTTGTTGCCAAGGTCGCGCATGGTCTGCGCCCGCGGACCGATAAAGGTGATGCCGGCATCTTCGCAGGCATCGACAAATTCCGGACTTTCCGAAAGCAGCCCATAGCCGGGATGGATGGCATCGGCCCCGGAAATGCGCGCGATGCGGATATATTCATCGATCTGGAGATAGGCTTCGACCGGGCCCTTGCCCTTGCCGATAAGATAGGCCTCGTCGGCCTTGAACCGGTGCAGCGCCAGCTTGTCCTCTTCGGCATAGGCGGCGACGGTCTTCAGACCCAGCTCATTGGCGGCACGAAACACGCGGATGGCGATTTCGCTGCGATTGGCGACGAGAATTTTCTTGATGGGCATTGGTGTCCATTCCGAGCAGGAGGGGGCGTGGACCGCATGCGGTCCGGCTCAGCACTACCGGCGGCATGGACGGTTGTCCGCCCAACCGCCGAAAACTTGGGTCTATTTCTGGCCGAGATAGCCGGCCAGATGGCTCATGTCGTAACCGGCTTCGGCCGCCTGGGCGATGATCTGGTCGGCCGGGGCCTCCCCAGCCTGGCTCAGCGCCCAGAGCGTGGTCGAACGCGTGCCCGACCGACAAAAGCAGAACACCTTGCCGTTGCTCCCCTCAAGCACGGCTTTGGTAGCATTGACGAGGTCAGGGTTGACCCCTTCGCGGCCCAGCGGGATGGCGTGATAGGCAAGCCCGGCAGCCTTGGCGGCCGCTTCTATTTCCGCTCCGGCCGGCTGGTCGGGCGCTTCGCCATCCGGCCGGTTGTTGACGATGGCCACAAAGCCCAGGTCCTTGAGCGTTTTCACGTCCTCAGGCTGAATCTGTCCTGAGACGCTGACGTGATCGTTGATCCGCTTCAATTCCAAGGCTCGTTTCTCCCCATAAGCCCCTGCAATTCCGGCCGTCGGCGCGCTGGACGGCGTACACCCGGCCCCGAATGTGCAGGCATGGCGCTGGCGCGCGATGGCCCCGTTATAGCCATGCGGGCAGGTGGCGCGCAACTGGCAGGCCGGGCAAAGCTGTCATGGAGCTGTCGCAGACCTCAGGCAGCGCAGACGATCTTGTGCCCGGCCAGCGGCGCGGGGCGCCCCAGGTGATAGCCCTGCAATGCCGTACACCCCGCCTCGGTCAGCATGCGCAGCTGTTCCTCGGTCTCGATGCCTTCGGCGACCACTTCCAGCGACAGCGCCCGGGCAATGTCGCAGACTGCCGAAACGATCATGGCATTGACCGGATTGGCCGAGAACTGGGCGACATAGGTCCGATCGATCTTGATGATGTCGAAGGCGAAGTCCCTGAGATAGTGCAGGCTGGCATGCCCGGCCCCGAAATCATCGACGGCCACGCGAATGCCCATGGCCCTGAGGGCGGCGAGATTGGCCATTTCGACGCTGTTCTTCTCGAGCGGTGCATTCTCGGTGATTTCGACAATGATGCTGGTCGGGGCCGTGCCGGTTTCCATCAGGATATCGGAGAACGCCTCGGCAAATTCAGCCCGGCGCAGCTGCTTGGGCGAGACATTGACCGCCACCGGGCCACCCAGCCGCCCGATATCGGCGCAGACCCGCCGCAGCACCCATTCGCCCAGCCGGTCGATGAGGCTGCTCTGTTCGGCCACGCCAATGAACTTGTCCGGGGCGATCATGCCCCGCACCCGATGCCGCCAGCGCACCAGCGCCTCATGCGACTTCACGGTGCGCGTCTGGCTGTCAAAGACCGGCTGGTAGTGCAGCTCCAGCTCATCCATCAGAATGGCGGCTCGCAGTTCGCGCTCGATGAAGCGCTTGTAGCGCTCCTCGCCCAGCATGTCGGGATCAAAGGGAACCACGCAACCGCGCCCGGCCTGCTTGCCGCGATAGAGCGCCAGGTCGGCAATGGCGATCAGCTCATTGGGATCGTCGCTGTCGAGCGGCGCCAGGGCCACCCCGATGGTCGCCGAAAGCGGCGTCGTCCGCCCGGCGATGGTGTGACCATTTTTCAAGTGGCGCAACAACTGCTCGCCCAACCGGCACAGGGCCGGCTTGTTGTCATGGCCGGGGATCAGCACCCCGAATTCGTCGCCACCCAGCCGCCCGATAATCGCCCCCGGCAACAGGGCCTGCATCTCCCGCACCAGGGTCACCAGTGCCGCATCGCCTGCAGGGTGGCCGGCGCTGTCATTGAGCACCTTGAGATTGTCCATGTCGATCTGGAGATAGCCCAGGGCAGACAGGGAACCGCCACTGGCGTAGCGCCTGAGTTCGTCGAGGAAATAGGAGCGGGTGAACGTGCCTGTCAGCGCGTCACGATGGGCCGAGGCCAGCGCCTCGCTGACCGCCGTCTGGGCCTCAGCAATCCGCCGGCGCACCAGCCTTTGCGTCACCAGCAGCATGATCGGAATGGCGCCGGCTAGGCCGGCCATTGTCCAGGCCATCTCCGGCTGCCAGGGGCCACCCAGCGCGCTGATGACATTGAGGATCAGGAGAATTCCGGCCATGCACCCGACCACGATGCGCAACCGGTCATGGGCCTCCGCGACAAACGCAAAACTGGGACGGGCCTTCATGGCGTAACCTGGCTAGTCGAGCTTGGGCGCAACCATGGCCCAGCAACTGTGAATCAATCCTAAATTACTGAAAAAGAAGAATTTTAGCTCAGGGCGAGCACCAGAAGGGGCGCCACGCTAATGCCCCTGTGCGACAGCCAGGTGACAATGCGGACGCCCCTTTCCCGAATGGTTGCTGTGGCGTTAAGCGCTAGCTTTCGCCCACGCCCGGCGTGTAGCGCGCCAGCGCACCGATGATGCGCTTGGCGGTCACGCGGCCGATCTGCTTGCCGTCATCATCGGTGACGCCCACCCATTGGTGCTCGGCAAAATAGGGCAGCACGTCTTCGCAGCGCGCATCAGCGGGCACCTTGTATTCGCAGTCTTCAAAGGACCCGCGTTCCATGATGGTGCGGACATGGATGGCGCGCGCCTTGTTCACTTCCCGCACGAACTCCTCGATATGCTCATTGGCGGGCTTGAGCACGATATCCTCGGGCTTGCCCTCCTGCTGCACCGCCCCGTCCTTGAGCACGGCAATGCGATCGGCAATCTTGAGGGCCTCGTCGAAATCGTGGGTGATGAACAGGATCGTCTTGCCCAGGCTCTTCTGCAGGTCGACCAGCTGGTCCTGCATGCCGGAGCGGATCAGCGGGTCGAGCGCGGAAAACGCCTCGTCCATCAGGATAATATCGGTATCGAGCGCCAGCGCACGGGCCAGGCCCACACGCTGCTGCTGGCCGCCTGAAAGCTGGCGCGGCCGGCTCTGCTCATAGCCCGAAAGCCCCACCGTCTCGATCCACTTGGCGGCCCGCTCGAGCCGCTCGGCTTTGCTGACCCCGCGCACCTCCAGCCCATAGGCGACATTGTCGATCACCGAGCGGTGCGGCAACAGGCCGAACTTCTGGAACACCATGGCCACGGTATTGCGGCGATAGGTCCGGAGGTCCGGCAGGCTCATCTTGAGCACATCCCTGCCCTCCACGATGATCTCGCCGGCGGTCGGATCAATGAGCCTGTTGACGTGACGGATTAGGGTCGACTTGCCCGAGCCGGACAGGCCCATGACCACGAAGATCTGACCCCGGGCAATATCGAGCGAAACATTGTCGAGACCCACCACATGGCCGGTTTCGGCCTGCACCTCGGATTTCGACTTGTCCTTCTGCAATAGCGCCAGCGCGCTCTGCGGATCATCCCCGAAGATCTTGGTGACGCCCCGCATGCGGATGGCCAGGTTGGTATCGGTTTTCACGTCATGCATGTCAGCGGGCCTCCGCCAGGCCGATGCGGGCCTGGAGCTGTTTGCCGAAGGATTGGGTGATGCGGTCGAAGATGATGGCGAGGATGACGATGCCGATGCCGCCGACGAGCAAGCTGACGGCCGCCACCGCGCCGAGCAGACCGGTCAATATCTGAG
>ENA-ORCV01000385-ORCV01000385.1-marine-metagenome-genome-assembly--contig:-NODE-385-length-34480-cov-4.356103_pt1 | contig 34480 bp, 30 predicted proteins | sample MGYA00237779_ERZ508509 | MGnify/ENA primary metagenome ERZ508509 (study PRJEB26180, sample SAMN06268772) | marine metagenome | isolation source: Bioluminescent Bay, La Paraguera, Puerto Rico | place... | reverse complement strand
TGGTAATGCGCCCCGCGCTTCAATTCTCGAATTCCCGCGCCTGGGTCGCCGGCAGCGCGCGCGCCGCGCTGGGCGGTGTGCTTGTGGCCGCCGTCGCCATCCTCGCCCTGGGCGCCGCCACCGTGCTGGCGCTTGCCGCCCTCACGGCCGCGGCTTTCATCGCCGCTTTGGGCGCGCTGCTCTACGCTTTCGCCCGTCTGCGCCGCCGCGCCGCGCCCGCCAGCGCGCCGCGCACGCTGGAGGCCCGCCGCACCGGCGCGGGCTGGACCGTGGACGCGCTCGGCCGCTTCGGCTGATCTGAATTCCTGAAAGCCTGACCGTGATCGAGCGGCCGTCGCCGAATTTCAATTCCCGCGACGGCGCGCCGGTCGACATCCTGCTGCTGCATTACACCGAAATGGAAAGCGCCGAGGCGTCGATCGCGCGGCTGACCGATCCGGAGGCGAAAGTCTCTGCGCACTATCTGGTCGACCTCGACGGAACCGTCACCTGCATGGTGGCCGAAGGCGACCGCGCCTGGCACGCGGGGGTCTCCTCCTGGGGCGGGGAGACGGACCTGAACGCCCGCTCGGTCGGGATCGAGATCCAGAATCTCGGCCATCCCGCCGGCCTGCCGCCCTATCCGGACGCCCAGATCGAGTCGGTCATCGCCCTGTCGCGGGACATTCTGGCCCGCCACCCGATCCCGCCCGCCCGTGTGCTGGCCCATTCGGATGTCGCGCCCGCGCGCAAGATCGACCCCGGCGAGCATTTCCCCTGGGCCCGGCTGGCGGCGGCGGGCGTCGGCCTGTGGCCCGGCGACCAGGGCGCGGGGGAGGGCTGGACCCTCGCCATGGGCGACGACAGCGACGAGGTCGCGCACCTGAAGGTGGACCTCGCCGCCTTCGGCTATGGGATCGCATCCCACCCGGCCTTCGATGCGGAGGCGGAGCTGGTCGTCACGGCCTTCCAGCGCCATTTCCGGCCCGAAGCCGTCACCGGCGCGGCGGACGCCGAAACCCGCGCCCGCCTGACACGTCTGCTGGAGCTGATGGGCCAGGACCGGTCTCAGGAATCCATTCGGTGACGCGCCGCCCGTCAGGGCCTATATAGCCCCCGTGGTCAGACGGCCGGGCGGCCGCACCGCCAATCCGGGAAACCGGGGCGGTGAGGAAAGTCCGGGCTCCACGGAGGCAGGGCGCCGGGTAACACCCGGCAGGAGCGATCCTCGGGATAGCGCCACAGAGAGCAGACCGCCGCAGGCTTCGGCCCGCGGTAAGGGTGAAAGGGTGCGGTAAGAGCGCACCGGGCTCCCAGCAATGGGGGCCGCATGGCAAGCCCCGCCTGGAGCAAGACCGAATAGGGACGGCGCGCCGGTGTTCGCACCGGCAGGCGGGCCTCCGCGCCGCCGTCCGGGTGGGTCGCGTGAGGCGCGCAGCAATGCGCGTCCCAGAGGAATGGCCGTCCTCGACAGAACCCGGCTTACAGGCCGTCTGACCGCATTTTATCCCCAGTTTGTCCACAGGGCGGGCCGCTCCGGCGGTCCGTTAACGGATTGTTCTGTGTCCGTTCCAGTCTAGCCAAGCACAACCCCGCAAAAACCCCGAAAACTCTTCGATTCAGCAGCGTTTAACTCTTGTTATCCCATATTTTCCCATGCTATCCCATAGATCGGCGTTCTCGCCCGGAACGCCATCGGGGCAGAAGGGCCGCTAATGTTCCTCTCCACGTCGGAACACACGCTGGATTCCAAGAACCGGGTCTCCGCCCCGGCGGCGTATCGCGCCGAGGTGGCGGGCGACCCGCATCAGGGCCTCTATGTCTTTCCGCACCCTACCGAAGGGTTTCTTGAGGGCGGCGGAGAGGCGCTGATCGCCTCCTACAAGCGCAAGCTGGCCCGCCTTCCGGTCTTCGATCCGCGCCGCCGCCAGCTCGAATTGCTGATCCTGGGCGCCGCGCGCCGTCTGGATTTCGACGCCACCGGCCGCATCACCCTTCCGAAGGACTTCATCGAGCGCGCTGGCCTGAACGGCCGCGTCGTCTTCGTCGGCCGCGGCGAGCGCTTCGAGATCTGGGACGCCGGCGCCTTCGACACGGCGCTGGAGGAGGCGCGCGCGGGCGCCAGGGCGCTGCTGGAGGATCCGGCCGTGCTCGACCTCTTGGGCGGGGACGAGGAATGACGGCCCCCACGCCCCATGCACCCGTCATGCTGAATGAGGCGGTCGCCGCGCTCGGCCCGCGCGACGGCGGCGTCTATGTCGACGGCACGTTCGGCGCGGGCGGCTATTCCCGCGCCATCCTGGCCGCCGCCGACTGCCGCGTCGTGGCGTTCGACCGCGATCCCTCCGCCCAGGCCCAGGGCGACCTGCTGGCCGAGGCCTATCCCGGCCGCTTCCAGCTGATCCGCGCGCCCTTCTCCTCGCTGGAGGAAGGCCTGCGCGAAGCGGGGGAGGAGGGCGCCGACGGCGTCGTCTTCGACCTCGGCGTTTCTTCCATGCAGCTGGACCAGGCCGAGCGCGGCTTCTCCTTCCGCTTCGACGGCCCGCTGGACATGCGCATGTCGGATTCCGGCCCCACCGCCGCCGACGCCGTGACGCACCTGCCTGAGGCCGATCTGGCGCAAATTTTCCGCGTCTATGGCGAGGAGAAGAAGGCCCGCCGCGCCGCCGGCTTCATCGTGCGCGAGCGCGAAGAGGCCCCGATCGACACCACCGCCCGGCTGGCCGACATCGTGCGCGCCGCCGTCGGGACAAATCCGAAATCCAAGATCGACCCGGCCACGCGCGTGTTTCAGGCCCTGCGCATCTATGTGAATGACGAGCTGGGCGAGCTCGCCCGCGGCCTCGCGGCGGCGGAGCGGGTGCTGCGTCCTGCCGGCCGTCTGGTCGTCGTCGCCTTCCACTCGCTGGAAGACCGCATCGTGAAGCTGTTCCTGCGCGCCCGCTCGGGCCGCGCGCCCGCCGGCTCCCGCCACCTGCCCCAGGCCGATACGGGGCCGGAGCCCAGCTTCGACCTGCTGAAGACCGGGGCGCAGGGCCCGACCGAGGCGGAGGCGGACGCCAATCCGCGCGCCCGCTCGGCCAAGCTCCGCGCCGCCGCGCGCACCGCAGCTCCTTCGTGGGTCGACGATCTGGCCGACCTGCTGCCCGCCGCGCCACCGCTCGCGGCGCTGGAGGCGGCGCTATGATCCGCGCGCTGAACACCATCGCCCTGGTCGTGGCCGTCGTGCTCGCCTTCGCGCTCTATAAAGCGAAGACCGAGGCGCACGCCGCCCGCGAACGCCTCGACGCCCTGACGGTGATGGTGGAGGAGGAACGCCGCGCCGCCGCCGTGCTGCGCGCCGAGATCGCCTTCCTGGAGCGCCCCGAACGCCTGCGCGCGCTGGCCGCCCGGCATCTGGGGCTGGAGCCGACTGACCCGGACCGCGAAGTGGATATGGAGCAGGCGCTGCTCGCCCTCGGCCTGCCGGACCCGGACGCGCCCTCGCGCGCCTATGTCCAGGGGCTGGAGCCCGAATCCGCACCCCAATCCGCGCCCGCGTCCGCCGATCTCCCGCCGGCACCGCCGCCCTCCCGCGTCGCGGAGGCCGCGCCCGTTTCTGAGCCCGCGCGCGTGGTCGAGGCCGCGCCGCTGCCGCCGACCGCCGATCTGCGCGGGTCGGAAGACCCCATCGCGGCGCTGATCCTGAACGCAGGGGGGCTGAATTGAGGCGCGGCGTCCGTCTGTTGTCGCGCGAGGATGCGCCGCAACCCATCACCGAACAGTCCGCGGTCCATATCGCCCGCCGCTTCGCCCTGCGCGATGAGGAGCGCGCGGCGCTGGAGGCGGGCCGCAGCCGCATCGCCGCCATCGCCGTGGCCTTCTCCATCGGATTTGCTGTGCTGCTGGCCCGTTCGGTCACCGTCACGCTGACCCCGCCCTCCGGCCCCGCCGTCGCGGCGGCGGAGGCGGTGCATTCCGGCGCGCGCGCCGATCTGGTCGACCGCAACGGCGAAATCCTCGCCACCACGCTGGAGACCCACTCGCTCTACGCCGACCCGCGCGAGGTCTGGGACGCCGACGAAACCGCCCGCTCGCTGGCCGCCGTCCTGCCCGAACTCGACCCCGCCGGAATCGCCGACCGGCTGCGCCAGCGCCGCGCCTTTGTCTGGGTCGCGCGCAATCTGACCCCGACCCAGCGCCAGGCGGTGTTCTCGCTCGGCATGCCGGGCCTGCATTTCGTGGCCGAGCCGCGCCGCGTCTATCCGCGCGGGCCGCTGGCTGCGCATGTGCTGGGCGCGACCGACCGCGACGGCGTCGGCGTGAACGGGCTGGAGCTGGGCCTGGAGGACGAGATCGTGGAGGCCGGCAAGCGCGGCCGGCCGCTGCCGCTGTCGCTCGACATGCGCGTCCAGTTCGCGCTGGCCGACGAGCTGCGCGCCGGCATGGCGCGCTTCACCGCAAAGGCCGCCGCCGGAATCGTGATGGACGCCCGAACCGGCGAGGTTCTGGCCATGGCCTCTCTGCCGGATTTCGACCCCAACCGCGCCGGCGCGGCGGACGAGAACGCCCGCCTCAACCGCGCCGCCACCGCCCAGTATGAAATGGGCTCCACCTTCAAGGCCTTCACCGTCGCGATGGCGCTGGAAGAGGGCGTGGCGACGATCAATTCGCGCTTCGACGCGACCGAGCCGCTGCGCGTCGGCAATCACACGATCAACGACTATCACGCCGAGAACCGCATCATGACGGTTCAGGAGATTTTCGAGCATTCCTCCAATATCGGCGCCGCCAAGATGGCCATGGAGGTCGGCGGGGAGCGCCAGCGCGCCTTCCTGCGCGGCATCGGCCTGATGGACGCCGCGCCGGGCGAGCTGCCGGAAATCCAGAGCCCGCTGGTCCCCACCGACGCCCGCTGGGGGGAGGCGACGATCGCCACGGTCTCCTACGGCCACGGCATGGCGGTTTCCGAGCTGGCGACCGTGGCGGCCTTCGCCGCCATCGCCAATGGCGGCAATTATGTCGCCCCGACCTTCAAGGTCGTGCCGCCGGGGACCGAAGTTGCGGCCAAGCGGGTGATGTCGGCGGGCACCGCGGCCGACGTCCTGCGCCTGATGCGCCTGGTGGTCACCGACGGCACCGGCAAGAACGCGGAGGCCGACGGCTTCATGGTCGCCGGCAAGACCGGAACTGCGAACAAGGCTGTCGCCGGGGGCTATTCCAATACAAAACTGGTGACCTCGTTCGCCGCCGTTTTCCCCTTCGACGATCCGCGCTATGTCGTTCACATCCTGTACGACGAACCCAATCCAACGCCCGAGACTTACGGCTACCGCACCGCCGGCTGGAACGCCGCGCCCACGGTCAGCCGGGTGGTGACCCGCATCGCCCCCATGCTCGGCGTCGAACGGCGCGAGGAGCCGTCTTCCATGATGCCTGCAATCCAGGGCGCCCCGATCCTGGCCTCCTATACCGGGGGCGGCGAATGAAGCTGGCGGAGCTTGTGGCGCCGCTGGCCGCGCCATCCGGGACCGAAGACCTCGAAATTACCGGTCTCGCCGCCGACAGCCGCCAGGTGAAGCCGGGCTATCTGTTCGCGGCCATCAAGGGCCTGGCCCAGGACGGCCGGGAATACGTGCCGCAGGCCGCCGAAAAGGGCGCTGTCGCGGTGCTGGCCGACACGGGCACGACGGGCCTCGACCTGCCGGTGGTGGAGGCCGGGGACGTACGCCTCGCTTTGTCGCGCATCGCCGGCCGCTTCTATCCGCGCCAGCCGGACACCGTGATCGCTGTCACCGGCACCAACGGCAAAAGCTCCACGGTCGAATTCCTGCGCCAGATCTGGGCGCGGGCGGGGCTGAAGGCCGCCAGCATCGGCACGCTCGGCGTGCGCACCGAACAGGGGCGGGCGGAGCTGGCGCACACCACGCCGGATCCGGTCGGCGTGCACCGCATGCTGCAGGCCCTGTCGGAGACCGGCATCACCCATGTCGCGATGGAGGCCTCCAGCCACGGCCTGAAACAGCACCGCATGGATTCGGTGCGCCTGGCCGCGGCCGGTTTCACCAACCTGACCCAGGATCATTTCGACTATCACCCGAATTTCGAGGACTACTACACCGCCAAGCGCCGCCTGTTCGACGCGCTGACGCCCGAGGGCGCGCCCGCTCTGATCGTGGCGGACAGCGAGTGGGGCCGCCGCATGGCGACCGCCGCCGCCGACGCGAAGCTGAACGTCCGCACCATCGGCTGGGCCGGCGATTACCTGAAGCTGGACGAGATTTCGCCCCGCCCGGACAGCCAGATCCTGCACCTGAAACTGCCCTCCGGCCCGGTCGAGGTGTCGCTGCCGCTGATCGGGGAGTTCCAGGCCATGAACGCCCTGCTGGCCGCGGGCCTGGCCGCATCCGCGGGCATGGACCTGGAGCCGGCGGTCGAGGCGCTGGCCCATCTGCGCACCGTGCGCGGCCGGCTGGACCCGGCGGGCAAGACCGCCGACGGCGGACAGGTCTTCGTCGACTACGCCCACACGCCGGACGGTCTGGACCAGCTCCTGCGCGCCGTGCGCCCGCACGCGCGCCGCGACGTCTGGGTCGTGTTCGGCGCCGGCGGCGACCGCGACCCGCTGAAGCGCAGCAAGATGGGCCTGGCCGCCGCGCGCCTGGCCGACAAGGTCATCGTCACCGACGACAACCCCCGCTCCGAAGACCCCGCCGCCATCCGCGCCGAAGTGCTGAAGGGCGCGCGCGGGGCGCAGGAGATCGCCGACCGCCGCGACGCGATTTTCGACGCCGTGGGCCGGATCGGGGAGGGCGATGTCCTCGTAATTGCCGGAAAAGGCCATGAATCGGGCCAGATCTACGGCAAGGATGTGCGCCCATTCGACGACATGAAGGTGGCGCGGGAAGCCATCGCGGAGACCGGCGCATGACAGAGGCCCAGCCGCTCTGGTCCGCCAGCGAGGCGGCCGCCGCCACCGGCGGCGCCCTGCAGGGCGGAACGGACTGGGCCGCGTCGGGCGTCGCCATCGACAGCCGCGCGCTGGCCAGGGGCGACATCTTCGTGGCCCTGACCGACAAGCGCGACGGCCACGATTTCGTGCCTGCGGCGTTCGAGGCCGGCGCATCCGCCGCGCTCGTCTCCCGCCCTCTGGGCGCGGGGCCGGAACTGGTCGTGGACGACGTGATGCAGGGCCTGCGCGATCTGGGCGCCGCGGCCCGCGACCGCAGCGCCGCCCGCCGCGTCGCGGTCACCGGCAGCGTCGGCAAGACCGGCGTGAAAGAGGCGCTGCGCACCGTCTTTTCTGCCGCCGGAAAGGCCCACGCCTCCGAAAAATCTTTCAATAATCACTGGGGCGCGCCGCTGACCCTGGCGCGCATGCCGCGCGACACAGAGCGCGCGGTGTTCGAGCTCGGCATGAACCACGCCGGGGAGCTGACGGAGCTGTCGGCCCAGGTCCGCCCCCATGTCGCGGCGGTCACCAAGATCGCGCCCGCCCACATGGCCTTCTTCTCCTCGCTGAAGGACATCGCAGAGGCGAAGGCGGAAATCTTCACGGGGCTGGCGCCGGGCGGCGCGGCCGTCATCCCGGCCGAGACCCCGCATGCGGAGCTGCTGGCCATTCGCGCCGGCCAGTCGGGCGCCAGGGTCTTCACCTTCGGCCCCTGTCCGGGCGCGGACGCCTGCATCGTCTCCTATGCCTGCAACGACAATGGCGGGGCGGGGGAGATCGACCTGTTCGGCACGCGCGCCAAATTCAGCGTCGCGGCCCCCGGCGCGCACTGGGCGGACAACGCCGCCTGCGTCCTGGCCTGCGCGCACCTGGCCGGCGTGCCGCTGGACACGGCGCTGGATGCGCTGGCCGGTTTCGCGCCGCCTCAGGGGCGCGGCGCGGCCATGCCCGTTTCGGTCGGCTCGGCCGACATCGTGCTGCTGGACGACGCCTATAACGCCAACCCGGCCTCCATGGCCGCCGCGCTCGCCGCGCTCGGCGCGCGCCGGCCGGAGGGGAAGGGCCGCCGCATCGCGGTGCTGGGCGAGATGCTGGAGCTGGGCGAGGGCGCGCGCGACTTCCACGCCGCGCTCGCCTCCGACGTCGACCGCGCGGCCGTGGATCTGGTGATCGTCGCCGGCGAGCTGATGGAGGCGCTGTGGTCCGCCTTGCCGGACCAAAAGCGTGCGGCGCGCGTTTCGGGGTCGGAGGAGGCGATCGCCGCGCTGAAGGACACGGTCCGCAGCGGCGACGTCGTGCTGGTCAAGGGATCGAACGCTTCCGGCATGGGCCGGGTGGCCGAGGCGCTGAAACGGGGGGCGGCCTGATGCTTTACGAATTTCTGGTCCCGCTCTCCGACCAGTTCACCATCTTCAACGTCTTCCGCTACATCACCTTCCGCTCCGGCGGGGCGCTGGTGACCGCGCTGCTGGTCGCCTTCATCGCCGGTCCGCCCTTCATCCGCTGGCTGCGTTCGAAACAGAAGAAAGGCCAGCCGATCCGCACCGACGGGCCGGAATCCCACATCTTCGAAAAGGCCGGCACGCCCACGATGGGCGGCTTTCTGATCCTGCTGGCGCTCGGCATCGCGACGCTCCTCTGGGCCGATCTGCACAATCCCTATGTCTGGGTCGTGTTGCTGCTGACCTTCGGCTTCGGCGGCGTCGGCTTCATCGACGACTACAACAAGGTCTCGAAGAATTCGCACAAGGGCCTGGGCGGCAAGGCCAAGCTGGCGCTGGAATTCGTCATCGCCGCGGTCGCGGTCGTCGTCACCGTCATGGCCGCCAATCGCACCGACCCGTCCGGCGATTTCGGCTCCATGCTGGCGCTGCCCTTCGTCAATGACGTCCTGATCGACCTCGGCCCGCTCTATATCGTCTTCGGCATGCTGGTCGTGGTCGCCATGGCCAATGCGGTGAACCTGACCGACGGCCTCGACGGCCTCGCCATCGGCCCGGCGATGATCGCCGCCACCTCCTTCGCCGCCATCGCCTATCTGGCCGGCAACGCGGTGTTCGCCAACTATCTGGGCATCCACTACACGCCCGGAACGGGGGAGCTGACCATCCTCTTGGCCGCGATGATCGGCGCCGGGCTGGGCTTCCTCTGGTTCAACGCGCCGCCGGCGGCGGTCTTCATGGGCGACACCGGCTCGCTGGCGCTCGGCGGCATGCTGGGCATGACCGCCGTCGCGGTGAAGCACGAGATCGTTCTGGGCGTGATCGGCGGTCTGTTCATGCTGGAGATGACGTCTGTCATCGTTCAGGTGATTTCCTACAAGACCACCGGCAAACGCATCTTCCGCATGGCCCCCATCCACCACCATTTCGAGAAGCTGGGCTGGAAAGAGCCCACCATCGTCATCCGCTTCTGGATCATCGCCGTCATCCTGGCCCTGGTCGGCCTGTCGACGCTGAAGCTGAGATAGGCCCATGATCCCTGTCCCGGCCTTCAAGGATCGTTCGGTCGCCGTGTTCGGCCTGGCGCGCAGCGGCATCACCGCCGCCAAGGCGCTGATCGCCGGCGGCGCGAACGTCCATGCCTGGGACGACAACGAGGCCTCGCGCGAGCGCGCGGCGGCGGAGGGCGTGCCGGTCACCGACCTGAACAAGCGCGACTGGTCGGACCTGGCCGCGCTGGTCCTGTCGCCGGGCGTGCCGCTGACCCATCCCGAGCCGCACCGCATGGTCCAGCTCGCCCGCGCCACCGACACCCCCGTGATCGGGGATATCGAGCTGTTCGCCCTGACCCTAGAGGCCATGCCGCCGGCCGAGCGTCCGCGCGTTGTCGGCATCACCGGCACCAACGGCAAATCCACTACCACCGCCCTGACCGGCCACATCCTCCACCGCGCCGGGCTGGACGTGCGCGTCGGCGGCAATATCGGCCGCGGCGTGCTGGACCTGGACGCCCCTTATCGCGGCGCGGTCTATGTGATCGAGCTCAGCTCCTACCAGCTCGACCTCACGCACTCCCTGCGCTGCCACGCCGCCGCCCTGATCAATCTGGAAGAGGATCATCTCGACCGGCACGGCGACATGGAGGGCTATGCCCGCGCCAAGATGCGCATCTTCGCCAACCAGCAGGCGGACGATTTCGCGGTCGTCGGCGTCGACGACCCGATGTCCCGCCGCATCGCCAACCGCTTCAATGTGGAGAAGCAGCGCCGCGTCGTGCCTGTGTCCGCCAGCCGCGCGCTCAGCCGCGGCGTCTATGCGCTGGGCGGCGGGCTTTACGACTCCATGCAGGGCAGCGCCCGCAAGGTGGCGGATCTGACCCGCGCCCTCGCGCTGCCCGGCCGCCACAACGCCCAGAACGCCGCCGTCGCCTATTCGCTGGCCCGCCGCTTCGACATCTCGGCGGAGATCATCGCCGAGGCGCTGGTCAGCTTCCCCGGCCTCGCCCACCGGATCGAGGTCGTGGGGAGGCGGGGCGAGGTCCTGTTCGTCAACGACTCCAAGGCCACCAACGCCGACGCCGCGAAGAACGCGCTGGCCGTCTATGACGACATCTTCTGGATCGCCGGCGGCCGCGCCAAGAAAGAGACGCTGGCCAAGCTGAAGCCCTATTTCCCGCGCATCGCCAAGGCCTATCTGATCGGGGAGGCCGCCAAATCCTTCTCCGACCAGATCCGGGGGGAGGTGGACGTGGACATGAGCGGCGATCTGGAAACCGCCGTCGCCCGCGCCAGCGCCGACGCCGCGGCCAGCGGCCGCCCCAACCCGGTCGTGCTGCTGAGCCCCGCCTGCGCCAGCTTCGACCAGTTCAAGGATTTCGAGGACCGGGGCGACGCCTTCCGCGGCCTCGTCGCCGGCCTGTCCGGCGTCAATCCGCGCCAGATGGCGGAGGCGTGACGTGGCGATGATCACCAGCACGCGCACCCACGGGGCCGACCTCACCGACTGGTGGTGGAGCGTCGACCGCGTGATGATGGTGGCGCTGCTGGCGCTGATCGGCGCCGGCGTCCTGCTGTCCCTGGCCGCCAGCCCCGCCGCCGCTGACCGCCTCGGCCTCGCCGAACCGTTCCACTTCCTCTACCGCCACGGCTTCTATGCGGTGATCGCCACGGTCGCGATGATCGTGCTGTCGACCCTGTCCAATCAGGACGCGCGCCGGGTCGCCATTATCGGCGCGCTGGCCGCACTCGCCTTCACCGCGGCCACGCTGCAGTTCGGGACGGAGGTCAAAGGCGCCACGCGCTGGCTGCGCCTCGGCTTCTTCTCGCTGCAGCCGTCGGAATTCCTGAAGCCCGCTTTGATCGTCACCGCCGCCTGGCTGTTCGCCGAACAGCGGCGCGGCGCGCCGGCCGTCGCTGCGGCGGTCGCCGTCGCGCTGTATTTCGTGGCCGTGGCCCTGCTGCTGGCCCAGCCGGATTTCGGCCAGACCGTTCTGCTGACCGTCTGTTTTGGCGCGCTCTTCTTCCTGGCCGGCCTGCCGATCTTCTGGACCGTGGTGCTGGCGGCCTGCGCCATGGGCGGCTCCTTCGCCGCCTATGCGGTGTTCCCGCACGTGGCCAGCCGCGTGAACCGCTTCCTCGACCCCGAAAGCGGCGACACCTACCAGATCGACCGCGCGACGGAGGCGCTGGGCCGCGGCGGCTTCTTCGGCGTCGGCCCGGGCGAGGGGCAGGTAAAGGCCTCCCTGCCGGATGCCCACACCGATTTCATCTTCGCCGTGGCGGGTGAGGAATACGGTCTCGTCGCCTGTCTCCTGATCGCCGGCCTGTTCGGCGTCATCGTCTGGCGCGGCCTGCGCGCCTCGATGCGCATGGCCGATCCGTTCCTGCAGCTCGCCTCGGCGGGCCTGACCCTGCTGATCGGCCTGCAGGCCTTCATCAATATCGCGGTGAACCTGTCTCTGGTGCCGCCCAAGGGCATGACGCTGCCCTTCGTCTCCTATGGCGGCTCGTCGATGCTGGCCACGGCCTTCACCGCCGGGCTTCTGCTCTGCTTCACGCGCCGCCGCCCCGGCGTCTACGACCACCGGGGCGCTTCGTGAGCGCATCGTCCGCGAATGCGCCGCTGGCCGCGCTCGCGGCCGGCGGGACGGGCGGGCACATGTTCCCCGCCCAGGCCCTGGCCGAGGTTTTGAAAGCCCGCGGCTGGCGCGTGGCCCTGTTCACCGACGCGCGCGGCATGGTCCATGCCGGCGCCATCCCGGCCGACCGGCGGGTGGAGCTTCGCGCCGGCTCCATCGCGCCCTCAAAGCCGATCAAATCCATCGGCGGCGCCATCCGTCTGGCCCAGGGCCTGATGACCGCGCGAAAGGATTTCGCCGCCGACCGCCCGGATGTTGTCGTCGGCTTCGGCGGCTATCCGGCCTTTCCCGCGCTGCTCGCCGCCAGACTCGCCAAAATTCCGTATGTGATTCAGGAGCAGAACGCCGTGCTCGGCCGGGTGAACCGCCTGTTCGCGGGCAGTGCGGCGGGCGTCGCCGCCGGCTTCGCGAAGCTGGAGCGCATGCCCTCCGGCGCCGATTTCACCGTCACCGGCAATCCGCTGCGCCAGGCCGTGCTGGCGGCCGCCGGCGCGCCCTATGAGGCGCCCGCGCCGGACGGCCCGCTGCGGCTGGTCGTGCTGGGCGGCAGCCTCGGCGCCGCCATCCTGTCCGAAACCGTGCCGCGCGCGGTCGTCGCTTTGCCGCCCGAGCTGCGCATGCGCCTGAAAGTGACCCAGCAGACGCGCGAGGAATCGCTCAACACCGCCCGCAAACTCTATGCGGACGCGGGGGTGGAGGCGGTCTGTTCGCCCTTCTTCCGCGATGTCGCCAGCCTGTTGCGCGACGCGCATCTGGTCGTCGCCCGCGCCGGCGCCTCCACCGTCTCGGAACTGGCCGCCGTCGGCCGCCCCTCCATCCTCGTCCCGCTGAAGATCGCGATGGACGACCACCAGACCCATAACGCCGCCGCTTTGGCGGAGGCCGGCGCCGCCGACGTGGTGCAGGAGCATGAATTGACGCAGGAGGGGCTGACGGCTCTGTTGGCGCGCCGCCTGGCGGACGGGCCGGATCTGGCCCGCCGCGCCGCCGCGGCCGCCCAACATGGCCGCCCGGGCGCGGCTGAGGATCTGGCCGCGCTCGTCGTCCGCGCGGCGTCGTAGCATTTGGAGAGCGTATGAAACCGCGTGGCGTCGCCCCTTACGAAGTCGGTCCGATCCATTTCGTCGGCATCGGCGGCATCGGCATGAGCGGCATCGCCGAGGTCATGCTCAATCTCGGCTACACGGTGCAGGGCACCGACATCCGGGAAAACCCGAATGTCCTCCGCCTGCGCGAGCACGGCGCCACCATCCATATCGGCCATGAGGCCAGGCATGTCGGCGGCGCCGGCGCGGTGGTGATCTCCAGCGCGGTGAAGAAGGACAATCCGGAGGTCGTGGAGGCGCGCTCCCGCTCCATCCCGGTCGTCCGCCGGGCGGAGATGCTGGCCGAGCTGATGCGCCTGAAATACGCCGTCGCGGTCGCCGGCACGCACGGCAAGACCACGACCACCTCCATGGTTTCGGCCCTGATGGACGGCGGCGGCATGGACCCCACCGTCATCAATGGCGGCATCATCAACGCCTATGGCGCCAACGCGAAGCTGGGCGGCGGCGACTGGATGGTGGTGGAGGCCGACGAGTCCGACGGCTCCTTCCTGCGCCTGCGCGGCACGGTCGCCATCGTCACCAATATCGACCCCGAACATATGGAGCATTACGGCGATTTCGACACGCTGCGCCGCGCCTTCGTCCAGTTCGTGGAGGCGATCCCCTTCTACGGCTTCGCCGTCTGCTGCATCGACCATCCCGAAGTGCAGGCCATGGTCTCGAAGATCGAGGACCGGCGCGTCGTCACCTATGGCTTCAACCCCCAGGCCGACGTGCGCATCGACAATCTGATCCCGCAGGGCCGGATCAGCCGCTTCGATCTCTGCTTCCGCGACTCCTCGGGCGACACCGCCGAGTCGTGGAAGGATCTGCGCCTGCCCATGGCCGGCCGCCACAACGTCCAGAACGCCGCCGCCGCCGCCGCCGTCGCGCGCGGCCTCGGCGTGCCCGAGGAACAGGTGCGCGAGGCCCTGGCCGGCTTCGAAGGGGTGAAGCGCCGTTTCACCGATGTCGGCGGCTGGAACGGCGCGCGCATCATCGACGATTACGGCCACCACCCGGTGGAGATCGCCGCGGTGCTGAAGGCCGCGCGGGAAGTGGCGGACGGCAAGGTCATCGCCGTGGTCCAGCCGCACCGCTATTCGCGCCTGCACGACCTGTTCGACGAATTCTGCACCTGCTTCAACGACGCCGACGCGGTGCTGGTCGCCGACGTCTATCCCGCCGGCGAACAGCCTATCGAGGGCGCGGACAGGGAATCCCTCGTCGCCGGCCTGAAAACGCACGGACACCGCAAGGCCGCCGGCGTCTCGCGCGACACGCTCGCCCCCGCCGTCGCCGCCCTGGCGGGCGAGGGCGATTTGATCGTCTGCCTCGGCGCCGGCGACATCACCGCCTGGGCCGCGGCGCTGCCGGAGGAGCTGGCGGCGATCGGCGAGAAGCGGGCGCAGGCGTGAGCTTCGACTCCCTCTCCGAACGCCTGCCGCCGGTGCGCGGCAGACTGATGGAGAACGCCGCGCTCGCCCCCTTCACTTGGCTGCGGGTCGGCGGGCCGGCGCAGGCGCTGTTCATCCCGGCCGACGCGGACGATCTGGCGGATTTCCTGGAAGCTACGCCCGAAGACATTCCGGTCTTCGTCATGGGCGTCGGCTCAAACCTTCTGGTCCGCGACGGCGGCCTGCCGGGCGTGGTGGTCCGGTTGGGCCCGGCCTTCGGCAAGATCGCCGCGCTGGACGGCGCGCAGATCCGCGCCGGCGCCGCCGCGCTGGACAAGAAAGTGGCGCTGACCGCCGCCGACGCCGGGATCGCCGGCCTCGAATTCTATTCCGGCGTCCCCGGCACCATCGGCGGCGCCCTGCGCATGAACGCCGGCTGCTACGGCGCCGAGACCTCGGACGTGCTGGTGGAGGCCGCCGCCCTGACCCGGAGCGGCGAACGCGTGACCCTGTCGCGCGACGATTTCGGCTATTCCTATCGCCACTCCGAGGCGCCGGAGGATCTGATCTTCATCGAAGCCCTGTTCCAGGGCCGCCCCGACGATCCGGCCGCCGTGAAGGCGCGCGTGGACGACATCACTGCCCGCCGCGAAGAAACCCAGCCGATCCGCGAAAAGACCGGCGGCTCCACTTTCGCCAATCCGGACTCGCCGGTGACCCATCCGGACGGCCGCAAATCCTGGAAGCTGATCGACGCCGCCGGGGGCAGGGGTCTCATGGTCGGCGGCGCCCAGATGAGCGAGCTGCACTGCAATTTCATGATCAACACGGGCGAGGCCACCGCCGCCGACCTCGAAGGCCTCGGCGAGGAAATCCGCCGCCGCGTCCGCGAGGATGCCGGCGTCGAGCTGCGCTGGGAGATCAAGCGCGTGGGGGTGAACGCATGAGCCGCATCGCCGTCCTGCTGGGCGGGCCCAGCGCCGAGCGCGACGTGTCGCTGGTCAGCGGCCGCGCCTGCGCCGCCGCGCTGAAGCGGCTCGGTCATGACGTCGTCGAGGTCGACCCGAAACAGAAGGCCGATGTCTGGGCCCTGCTGGAGCAGGCCGATCCGGACCTCGTCTTCAACGCCCTGCACGGCCCCTGGGGGGAGGACGGCGTGGTCCAGGGCGTGCTGGAGACGTTCGGCCGCCCCTACACCCATTCCGGCGTGCTGGCCTCCGCTTTGGCCATGGACAAGCAGGCCGCCAAGGCCGTCTTCGCCCAGGCGGGGCTGGACGCGCCGGAGGGGCGCCTGGTCACCCGCGCAGAGGCCGCCGCCGAGCACCCCATGGCCCGCCCCTATGTCGTGAAGCCGAATAATCAGGGCTCGTCCTACGGCGTCCATATCGTGCGCGAGGGCGACAACCGCCCGCCCGAACAGCTGGCGCATGAGGGCGTGGATCTGGGCGACATGGTGCTGGTGGAGGAATTCATTCCGGGGCGCGAACTCACCACCGCCGTGCTCGGCGACCGGCCCCTGGCGGTGACCGAGATCATCCCCAAGACGGCGTTTTACGATTTCGAGGCGAAATACGCCGCCGGCGGCTCGGTCCACCAGATCCCCGCCGATATCCCGGATTCCATCGCCCGCCGCTGCCTGGACGACGCGCTGAAGGCGCATCAGGTCACCGGCTGCCGCGGCCTCACCCGCACCGACTTCCGCTGGGATGCAGCTAACGACCGGTTAGTGTTACTCGAAATTAACACCCAGCCCGGCATGACTCCCACTTCGCTGGCGCCGGAACAGGCGGCCCACGCCGGCATGTCGTTCGATCAGCTCTGCGCCTGGATAGCGGAGGACGCTTCGTGCCCAAGGTGACCCGCGCCAATTCCTCCCGATCGCCCCGGAAGGGACGAAAGGGCGGCGCCTCACCTGCATCCGGCCGCAGCGCCCGTAATACAAGACGCGCCCCCGCGCCCCCCGCCTTTCTCAGCCATGTCCGCAACCGCGCCTCCGCGGCCCTGCGCGCCGCCCATTACCGCACCTCCGCCGCCGCCCGGCTGGTCTCCATCGTCTGCGTCCTGGTGATCGGCGGCGCGGTCCTGATCCTGATGGGTTTCGGCCGGATGGAGCACGCCGCCGCCTGGGCCGGCGCGGCCGCCGACGAGGCCCTGCGCGGCGCCGGCTTCCGGCTGGAGACGGTGGACGTCGTGGGCGCAGAGGCCGCCTCCTTCGACCAGATCCGGGAGGCGCTGGCCGCCGATTCCGGCCATTCCATCTTCGCGCTGGACCTGGAACAGGCCCGCGCCCGGGTCGAGGCGCTGGACTGGGTCGGCGACGCCCGCGTCTTCCGCCTGCTGCCCAACCGCATCCAGGTCGTGGTCAATGAACAGACCCCGCTCGCCCGCTGGCAGATCGACGGCGCCATCGTGGTGATCGACGTCAACGGCCAGCCGATCAACACCGCCGCCAGCCCGGACGGCGCCGCCCGCTACGCCGCTCTGCCGCTCGTGGTGGGCGAGGGCGCCGCCGGACCGGCGCCCGCCCTGATCGCCGCCCTGCGCCAGTTCCCGGACGTCGCCGGCCATGTCGAGGCCGCCCAGCGCGTCGGCGAGCGCCGCTGGACGCTGTTCCTGGATTCCGGCGCCCAGCTGCATTTGCCGGAGACGGACGGAGAGGCCGCGCTCGCCATCGTCAGCGAGCTTCAGGCCCGCCGCGGCCTGCTCAGCGCCCCGGCCGAATCCATCGACCTGCGCAATCCGGACCAGATTGTCGTGCGCCCGCTGCCGGAGGATGCTCCGGACGGGGCGGACGGCCGCCCCCGGGGACGGGAGGCATGAGGCCGATGGACCTGTTCGGCGGCGCCGGCGCGCGCAAGGGGGAGGACCGGGGAGCCGGCAAGCCCCAGCTTCAGGCCGCGCTCGATATCGGCTCGTCCAAGATCGCCTGCTTCATCGGCCGCGCGGACGGGGAGGGGGTGCGCGTCATCGGCGTCGGCCACCAGTCCTCGCGCGGCGTGCGCTCCGGCGCCATCGTCGACCCGGACGAGGCCGAAACCGGCATCCGCGCCGCCGTGCAGCAGGCCGAGCGCATGGCGGGCGAGGCGATCGCCTCGGTCACCGTAAACCTCTCGGTCGGCCAGCCGCGCAGCCACCGCATCGTCGTCGAAGGCCCGCTCTCGGGGCGGGAGGTTCAGGACCGCGATTTGCGCCGCCTCCTGACCGAGGCGCTGAACCAGTTTCAGGAGCCCGACCGCGTCGTCGCCCACGCCATCCCGCTCTCCTGGAGCGTGGACGAGGACCGCGGCGTGCGCGACCCGCGCGGCATGTTCGGCCGCTCGCTGGGCGTGGAGATGCATATCGTCACCGTCGCCGCCGGCCCGCTGCGCAATCTCGCCGCCTGTGTCGAACGCTGCCGGCTGGACATCCGCGCCGTCGCCGCCACGCCCTACGCCTCCGGCCTCGCCGCCCTCGTCGAAGACGAGCGCAATCTGGGCGCGGTGGTGATCGACATGGGCGGCGGCGCCACCTCGGTCGCCGCCTTCTCCGAAGGCTCGCTCGCCTATATCGACGTCATCCCCGTCGGCGGCCAGCACGTCACGACCGACATCGCGCGCGGCCTGTCCACCCCCGTCGCCTCGGCGGAGCGGATCAAGACCATGTTCGGCTCGGTCCTGGAATCCCCCGACGATGATCAGGAGCTGATCCCAACCCCGCAGATCGGGGAGGAGGACCGCGGCGAGACCAACCACACCCCGCGCAGCCAGCTGATCCAGATCGTGAAGCCCCGCCTGGAGGAAACGTTCGAGATCGTGCGGGAGCGTCTGCGCACCGCCGCCGTTGACCGCGCCTCGGGCCGCCGCTGCGTCCTGGTCGGCGGCGCGTCCCAGCTTCCGGGCGTGCGCGAACTCGCCGCCCGCATTCTCGAAAAACAGGTCCGCATCGGAAAGCCCGAACGCATCGCAGGGCTCGGCGACGCGGTCTCCGGCCCCGGCTTCGCCTGCGCCGCCGGCCTCCTCCGCCACGCCATCCACGGCCCCCACGAAGCCCTGACCGGCCCCCCCGACCTCCGCGAAGGCCGCAAACGCCGCCGAGACCCCGCCCGAAACCCCTCCGGCCCCATGGCCGAGGCGTTCTCGTGGTTTCGGGAGAATTTCTGAGGCTTCTTAGCGTTGCGACTTCCGCACATGTGGCGGGACGAACGGGCGGAAAGACCATTTACATTCAGGACTTGGGACGCCCCAATGCCGTTCGATTCACGGCGTGCGGGGATCCATGCCCATTCTGAACTGGCTTACGCGAGATGAGGATATTCGTGCGGCGCAACGCGCCCCGTATCGCCTATTGGAGGAAGTCTCGGAGCTTTCTGCAGGCGACCGTGACGCCGGCAATATGCTTATCCAAGGAGACAACCTGGAAGCGTTGAAGGCGCTGCTCCCATTCTACGCCGGCCGCGTGAAGTGCATCTATATTGACCCGCCTTACAACACGCGCTCGGCGTTCGAGCACTATGATGACAATTTAGAACATACACAGTGGCTATCGATGATGTGGCCACGATTAGAATTGTTGCGCGACCTGCTGGCTGAGGACGGCTCCATCTGGGTTTCCATCGGGGATACCGAGGGACACTACCTCAAAGTGATAATGGATGAGGTTTTTGGCCGCTCCAATTTCATTGCCAATGTCGTGTGGGAAAAGTCGGACAGTCCCAAAATGGATTCTCGCCTCTTTTCGTCGCGACATGACCATATTCTTGTTTATGCGAGGACTCGCGACAAATTCACACTGCGCCGAGAACCGGGCGCAATTCCGAATCACTACAACAAACGTGATGAGCAGGGCCGCCCATATTACACTAAGCCTCTACGGGCCATGGGCAGTGGAGATGATACGCGCGAAGCCCGCCCCACAATGTGGTTTCCTCTGATAGCTCCAGATGGCACTGAGGTTTGGCCAAAGCGAAAAGACGGGTCGGATGGTCGATGGAGGTGGGGCCCGGAAAAGTGTCGGGCAGAGCGCGCTCGCATCGATTGGGTCGAAGGTAAGGAAGGTTGGTCTCCATATTTTCGTATCTACGCCGACACCCGAACGGGGCCTCCCGCCGAAACAATATTTCACCATGAGTATGCGGGTAGCAATCGCACGGCGAAACTAGAGATCAATTCCCTATTCGGAGAGGAGCCATTTACGACACCCAAACCGGAAAGATTGCTTCAGCGTATTTTGCAAATTGCCAGCGATCACGGCGACCTCGTTCTCGATTCTTTTCTCGGCTCCGGCACCACGGCGGCGGTCGCTCACAAGATGAGGCGGCGTTATATCGGTATTGAAATTGGCGACCATGCCTTTACCCACTGTGCGCCTCGCCTAGGAAAAGTAATAGAAGGCGAACAGGGTGGCATTTCAAAAGCGGCAGAATGGAAAGGTGGCGGCGGATTTCGCTTTTTCCGTCTCGGCGTACCCATCTTCGATGAAGAGGGCCATATCCAAAATGAGATCCGCTTTCCTGAACTAGCAGCCCATGTCTGGTTCTCGGAAACCGACCGCCCGTGGGATGGCAAAGGGGAAAGCCCGGCATTGGGCATCCACGACGGCCGCGCCTTCGCCCTGCTCTACAACGGCATCCTTGGAGACAAGCGACCGGGAGGCGGCAACGTCCTTACGCGCGCGACGCTTGCTTTAATCCGTGAAGAAATCGCTGCGATCGATGCCGCATTTGATGGCCCGCTCACGATCTACGGCGAGCAATCGCGTCTAACGGCAACCACGCTCGACCGCGAAGGCATCACATTCAAGCAAACGCCGTACGACGTGCGGGCGCGGGCGTGAGAGGCAGCTATGAAGCTAAAGCAATATCAGACAGACACGCTTCATATCCTGCGCCGCTTTTTTGAGGAGGCACGCATCGCTGGCCCGAAGGCAGCGTACGAAGCCATCGCCGCCGAACCGGAACAAGCGAAGCGACTTGGCAAATACGGCGGTGACTATACGCCACTAAGCGAGCTCCCTCGCAGCCCATACATCTGTCTGCGCCTGCCAACAGGCGGGGGTAAGACGATCCTCGGGGCGCACGCGGTTGGCATCGCACGCGACGCCTGGGTGGAGAAGGACTATCCGATGGTCCTTTGGCTCGTACCGTCCAACACGATTCGATTGCAGACGGCTGAGGCGCTGAAAAATGTTCGTCATCCCTATCGCCAAGCCTTGGACGAAGCGTTCGATGGCCGCGTTCGCGTCTTCGACATCGGCGACTTCACCCAAATTCGCCCTCACGACATTCGCGATCACTGCTGCATCGTAGTCGGCACGATCCAGGCTCTGCGTGTGTCGAATACGGAAGGCCGGAAGGTCTACGCGCACAACGAGAATATGGAGCCACACTTCACAACGCTGCCAAAAACGCTTCCGGGGCTGGAAACCTCAGACGATGGCGCGGTGAAATTCTCCTTCGCGAATTTGATGCACATCCACCGCCCGTTGATGCTGGTCGATGAAGCACACAATGCCGTCACAGGCTTAACGCGCGAAATGCAGGGCCGCGTAAATCCGTCCGCCATCGTCGAGTTCACGGCGACCCCGCGTACCAAGTCCAACATCCTGCACAGCGTGACAGCTCAAGAGCTGAAGCAAGAGGAGATGGTCAAGCTCCCCATCATCCTCTCCGAACACGACAGCTGGCAGAATGCAGTGAACGGCGCGGTGGCGGCCCGCGCATCCTTAGCGGAAACGGCCACGGAAGACCCAGATTATATCCGCCCAATCGCGCTGTTTCAGGCACAGAAGAAAAACCAAGAGGTGACGGTCGAGGTGCTGAAAAAACACCTCATTGAGGTAGAGCAGATCGACGAAAACAAGATCGCCGTAGCCACCGGCGATCAACGCGAGCTGGACGGCCTCGATCTTTTCGACCCTGCCTGCGCAATCGAACACGTCATTACAGTAGAAGCGCTCAAAGAAGGTTGGGACTGCTCCTTCGCCTATACGTTCTGTTCGGTTTCGCCCATCCACAGCGCCGTAGACGTTGAGCAACTGTTGGGACGTGTTCTTCGTATGCCCTATGCAAAGCGACGAAAGAATGAAGCGCTCAATCGCGCATATGCGTTTCTCTCCGAACCGTCCTTTAGCGCGGCCGCACAAGGGTTGATCGACAAGCTGGTGGCAATGGGCTTCGAGGAGGACGAGGCCAAAGACAATATTGAACCAGCGCAGCCCGAGCTCGACGAAGACGGCACATTATTCGGGCCACATGGCCGGCCCGCCCCCACCTTCAAACACACCGTTCCCGCTAGTCCTGAGCTCCTGTCCAAGCTTGAGGGGCGCAAAGGTGTTTCGGTCAACGAAACCGAAGAAGGGATGGTCGAGATTAGCGTCAGCGGCCCCGTAGACGCCGACCTGGAATACGAAATATCCGAGTCGTTAGCGGAAGATCGGCGCACGGGCTTTTCGGAAGCCCTCACAAAATTTCGTAAGGAAAATCTTTCGCCCGCGCAGCGTGGAGAGGAATTCCGCGCGCCCCGTCTTATGACGGATATTCAGGGCAATTTGGAATTCGCGGACAGCGACATTTTCATGGAATTCCATGAATGGTCGCTCCGCGATTTTTCACCCAAGCTGGGTGAAAGCGAATTTGCAATTCGGGAAACGGCGCGCAGCTTCGAAATCGATCTAGACGGCAACCGAGTTACCTATCAATTCGCCACCGAAGATGAGCAATTAGCGCTCGATATCGATATCGAAGGCTGGACGCCCGAAGCGCTAGCCCTTTGGCTCGACAGGCAGGTGCGCCAGCCCGATCTACCACATAGCGAACTGTTACGCTGGCTACGCGAATTGGTCAGCCACCTGATCTCAACGCGTGAAATGCATATCGCCGCGCTGATGCGCTGCAAATTTATTTTGGCGCGGAAGGTGCGCGAAAAAATCACGGCAATTCGGAATGAGGAACGCGGGAAAGCGTATCAAAAATTCCTGTTCGCGCCCGACGCGCACCCCGCCGTTTCGTTCGACAATGGATTTTCGTTCAAGCCGGGCATGTATGATGGCGTCCGCCGTCATCGTGGGCGTTGGAAGCCCCGGAAACACTTTCTCGGGCCAGACAACGTGCCGGCATTCGATGGCGCTGAAGGCGGAGAGGAATTTCAATGCGCGCAGGAACTAGACCGCCTGCCACAAACCAAATTCTGGATTCGAAATGTCGCCCGCCATCAGAATTCATTCTGGCTGCCGACAGCTCGGGGAAAATTCTATCCTGATTTCGTGGCCCAACTAGAAGACGGCCGCATATTGGTCGCAGAATACAAGGGCGCGCTGCTCGCCCCAGAAGGTGTGGATGACACCAACGAAAAGCGGACCATTGGTGCGCTTTGGGAACGCGAAAACGCTGGGCGTGGGCTTTTTCTGGTTGTTGAAAAGAACGTTGATGGCCGAGATATAAGAGCACAACTGCTCCATAAGGTTGGCGATTGACGCTATTTTTCGGCCACTTACTTTTGCGGTAGGCGTGCAAACCCACCTCCTTCATCCTCCCCCTCCAAACCTCCCGTAATCTCCGCCGCGGTTCCTCCCCACCGGGGACGCGCGCAATCAACGTGGGGGAGGGGCGGGCGTGGCGCATCCGGCTCTGGGGCGTGATACCCCCAGGCGCCCGGTGCGGCCGGCGGGCAGGGCGGATGGCACTAGACGACCGACCATCCCAATCCCGCTCTGGAACCGGGGGCGAGAGCCTTCGAGAAATCCACGCGCGGAGCGTCGGCGGCGGGCTCTCAAAACCGTTGGCGCCTTAAAATCCGGGTTCGCAGCTGACGCTCCGCTCCCCGATCGTTCTGCATCCCGCCTCAAAGGAGCGGCCGGATTCGCATGTCCGGGTGGCGATTTCGCGCGCCCGGGCGGGAACCGCCGCGGCGCTTACGGGTTCGAAACCCGGCGTGTTGCAAAAGCTTCGTGAAAACGTCACATTCGATAAGCGGCGGGCGGCTAAGGACTTTTTAACCATGAAATCTGCCTTATCCACAGACCGGTCCACAGGACTGTGGAGGATTTCCATGCGTGAAGCCCTCGCCAGACTGCGGCGCGATCCCGCCTCCGCCGCTTCGGACGCCGCCGCTCCGGCCCCCGCGCTGCGCCAGGTCGGGGCCATTCCCTGCCGGTTTGCGGGGGGCGAACTTCAGCTCCTGCTGGTCACCTCGCGCCGCACCGGGCGCTGGATCTTCCCCAAGGGCAATCTGGATCCGGGCGAATCCGCCGGCCGCGCCGCGGCGCGCGAGGCCTATGAGGAGGCCGGCGTCTCCGGCGCGATCGCGGACGCCCCCATCGGCGCCTATCGCACCCGCCGCGTCCGCGCCCGGACCGAGCTGGCGGAGGTGGAGATGTATGTCCTGATCGTCTCTGACGAGCACGAGACCTGGCCCGAGCGCGGCGAGCGCAAGCGCCGCTGGGTTACGCTGGACCAGGCGCGCCGCATGATCCGCACGCCCGGCCTGCTGCGCCTGGCCGAACAGGCCGAGCGCCGCTTCCTGTCGCTCGCCGCCTGAGCGTTTCGGCCCTTACTCCACCGGAGCGGGAACGAAGACCGGCAGCTGCTCCAGCACCCGCCGCGTAATCACCCATTCGCCGCCGATCTTCTCCAGCGTGTCCTCATAGGACCCCGAGCTGGACAGGTGCGTCTCCCCCGTCGTGCGGCCGACCGTGATGCCATAGGCGCTGTGCGTGGCGTGGGTTTCGTCCTGGAAGGTGATGACCGAATTGGTCATGACGTGGAACAGGCGGGCGCTGGGGTCCGATGCGCCCGCGGCCTCCCGCTCGGCCCGGCCCTCATTGCGCGCGGCGATGAAGGCGGCCAGCTCGTTCTGCCCCGTAAACGTGTCGTCATTATATTCGAACACCCCGTCGGCGGCGAAGGCGCTGGCGAACAGCTGCGGGTCGTTCTTGTCGAAGCCCTGCACATAGCGCTGCAGCGTCTCGGTGATCAGCGCCCGGTCCTGCCAGGTCCCCAGCCGGTCCGGATAGTCCTGGGCCATCGCCGGCCCCCGCCAAGGCGGTCGTGGACAGGATCGCGGCTACGGCGGCCGCGCGCATTGTGTTGCTCATCTGGAATCTCCCCATGGTTCAAACGGCGGGTCTGTCGCCCGCATTTTCAACAACGCATCAGGCCGCCCCGGGGTCCTGTGCGCAAGGAGACGCCGCGCTATGATCGGCGCCGATGATGCTCGCACATGTCCTCCTGCTGTCCTGCGCCCTGGTGGTGATCACCGTCACGATCCACTTCCTGGGCATCACCGCCATCCTGTCCACCATGCGCGCCCGGCTGGAGCGCGCGGGGCCAGCCACTGCCCTCTGGCGGCAGGGCGCGCTGGTCCTGGTCAGCGTGCTCGGCCTGATCGGCCTGCACGCGGTGGAGATCTGGGTCTACGCCCTGGCCTATCTGGCGCTGGGGGAGTTCCACGATTTGGAATCGGCGCTGTATTTCGCCACCGCGACGTTCAGCACGGTCGGCTATGGCGACGTCGTGCTGGACAGCCAGTGGCGCATCCTGTCGGCGGTGGAGGGGGTGAACGGCTTCGTCCTGATCGGCTGGTCGACCGCCGTGCTGGTCGGGGTCAACGCCCGCATGCGCGCGGCGGAGGACCGGTTCCTGTCCGAAGCCGACCAGACCTGAACGCGGCAACTTATTTGCGGCGGAACGCGTCCAGCGACACGACCGAGCCGCCCTCGGCCGGAACCGGCGCGTCGTCCTGGCCTTCGGGCGCGTCTTTGGCGCCGGCCTTCGCCGTCTTGTCCGCGCCGTCCGCCTTGGGCTTGCCGCCCGGCGCGGCGCCCGCGCCGTCGTCCCCGAACTGCAGGGCGAATCCGACGCTCGGATCGTGGAAGCGGGTGACCGCGGCATAGGGGATGCGCAGATATTTCGGCGCCCCGCCGAATTTCAGCGTCACCTCGAAGGCGTCGTCGTTCGCCTGCAGCTCCCAGAACTGGTGCTCCAGAACGATCGTCATCTCTTCGGGATATTTGTCCAGCAGCTCGGGATCGATATCCACGCCCGGCGCGGTCGTCGCGAACGTAATATAGAAATGGTGCTGGCCGGGCAGGCCCTCACGCGCCACGCGCTTCAGCGCATGCTTGACGACGCCGCGCAGCGCTTCGCGCGCCATGACGTCATAGCGCATCAGATCGGTCGGCATGCTCCCCCCATTGAGCATCCATGTCCCCTCAGGACAGCGGAAGGTAGCGGGCGGTGAGCCGCAGTCAATTGCTGCAGGTTGCAGCCGCTGCGCAAGATATGCGCCTGTGACAATTATGGCGGACAAGAAAAACAGGGCGGGGAAGAGAAGAGGGGGCTTCTGTTGCCAGGCGCCCCCGAGCCCCGCCTGACCGAGCTAACCGGTCAGGGCTTAAGTGCGAGATACTCGCGCTGCGTTACGCAGCGAGAGCGACCTCTTCAGCAAAGTTGTCATTGGCAACTCTGATGTATGGGCTTTTAACGCAGCACCGTGCGGGCGAAAGCAAACACCTTTACACGTCTGTCGATCCTGATCGGCCCCATCAGAAGTCCCGGACCCTGACCCGGGATTTTTGGTGGAGCCGGCGGGAATCGCACCCGCGTCCAGTCCGCTTATTACGTGCGCGTTTATCGCCATAGTCCGCCGAAACGGACAGCATCCATATAGGGCTTTGGGCGGTTAATTTGAAGTAGCGGCGCCACAGTTCGTCCCCGGCCGGACCATCGCCTATACAATGCGACTCGATGCGGCAGTATCTCGACCTTCTGCGCGACGCGCTGGACAACGGCGTACAGCGGTCCGACCGGACCGGCACCGGCACGCTGGGCCTGTTCGGGCGGCAATTGCGGTTCGACCTGTCGGACGGCTTTCCGCTGGTCACCACCAAGAAACTGCATGTGAAGTCCATCATCTATGAACTGCTCTGGTTCCTGCGCGGCGACACCAATGCGCGCTGGCTGCAGGAGCGGGGGGTCAGCATCTGGGACGAATGGGCGGACCCGGAGACGGGGGAGCTGGGCCCCGTCTATGGCAAGCAGTGGCGCAGCTGGGCCGCGCCGGACGGCCGCACGATCGACCAGATGGCCAATGTGATGGACCAGATCCGCGCCAATCCACATTCGCGCCGCCTGCTGGTCAGCGCCTGGAACCCGGCGGAGGTGGACGAGATGGCCCTGCCGCCCTGCCACTGCCTGTTCCAGTTCCATGTGGCGGACGGCCGGCTGTCCTGCCAGCTCTATCAGCGCAGCGCCGATATCTTCCTGGGCGTGCCGTTCAACATCGCCTCCTACGCCCTGCTGACGATGATGGCGGCCCAGGCGGCGGGGCTGAAGCCGGGCGATTTCGTGCACACGTTCGGCGACGCGCATCTGTATCTGAACCATGTCGACCAGGCGCGGGAGCAGCTGTCGCGCACGCTGCGGCCCTTGCCCGCGATGCGCCTCAATCCTGCGGTCACGGACCTGTTCGGCTTCGCGTATGAGGACTTCACCTTGGAAAATTACGACCCGCACCCGCACATCAAGGCGAAGGTGGCGGTATGAGCGCCGGACCGAAACTCGCTTTCGTGGTCGCGCGCGCCCGTAACGGCGTGATCGGCAATCAGGGCGCGATGCCCTGGCATATCCCGTCCGAAATGGCGCTGTTCAAGCGGCTGACCATGGGCAAGCCGTGCCTGATGGGGCGCAAGACCTGGGACGGGCTCTATAAAAAGCCGCTGCCGGGCCGCCCCTGCCTGGTGCTGACCCGCGATCCGGACTTCGCCGCCGGCGGGGCGGAGGTCTTCAACGATTTCGCCCCGATGCTGGCGCGCGGGCGCGAACTGGCCGAACAGATCGGTGCGGACGAAATGACGGTGATCGGCGGGGTCGCGCTGTTCGACCTGGCCATGCCGCATGCCGACCGCATGTATCTGACCGAGGTCGACATGGAAGCGGCGGGAGACGTCGTCTTCCCGCCGTTCGATGAATCGCACTGGACCGAAACCACGTCGGAGCCGGGCGGCGGAAACGGAGAGCCGCCCTGGCGCCTGCGTGTGCTGGACCGGGCCTGACGGCGGCTCAGGGCCGCAGCTTGTCGATCCGCTTGCTCAGGTCGCTGACATTGTCGGTCAGGTGCTCCAGCAGATGCGGCCAGTCCTTTTCGCCGGCCGCCTTGGGGCCCAGCAGGGCCGTGGCCGCCGCCGCGCCCAGCGCGCCGGCCACGCCGAAGGCGAAGGCGGTGAATTTGGTGGCCCGGTGGCGATGGGCCCGCGCGGTCTCGCCCGGGTTCTGGCGCAACCAGACAAAGGAGCTCGCCGCGCTCGCGCCCAGCAGGGCGGCGGCAAGCCCCCCGGCCAGGATCAGGGTCGTGTCGTCGTGTTTGCGCTTTCTCATGCGGAAGTCTCCCGGGGGAACAGCATTGCCATGGCTTGCCCACTCTAACGCGAAACCATCCTGCCCCGGTTCCCCTTCCGCTCCGATTTTTTCGCGGGGCCGGGCCGGTCACGCCGCTGTGCGGGGCGGCGCGCTTGATCCGGAACCCCAATACCGTCACAACTCGGCCCAACCGAGCTTCGAGGAAAGGCGCACACCCGGCCGATGCCCTGGAACGACAATGCGAATAATGGCGGCCCCTGGGGCGGGGGCTCCAATGGCGGAAACGGCGGCGGCGGCCGCAAGAACCCCTGGGGCACTCCGCCGCCCGGCGGGCCGCGTCGTCCGCGCGGCTCCGGCACGACGGACATCGATCAGGCGCTGCGCAATGTGCGGGACCGGTTCCGCGGCGGCGGCGGCGGCAAGGGCGTCAGCGGCCTGGCCGCGGCGGTCTTCGCGGTCGTCGTCCTACTGGGCTGGGCGCTGACCGGCATCTATTTCGTGGAGGCCCAGGAAGAGGGCGTCGTACTGCGCTTCGGCCAGTATGACCGCACGACCCCGCCGGGCCTGCGCTATCACCTGCCCTGGCCGGTGGAGCGGTCCTTCACGCCGGAGGTCACCCGGGTCCAGCGCGTGGACATCGGTTTCGAGACCGTCCGCGGTGGCGGCTCCCGCGAGGTCCAGCCCGAAAGCCTGATGCTGACGCAGGACGAGAATATCGTGGACATCGATTTCTCGGTGTTCTGGGTCATCAGCGACGCCAAGAACTTCCTGTTCAATGTCGAGAATCCGGAAGACACGGTGAAGGCCGTGGCCGAAAGCGCGATGCGCGAGGTCGTCGGCAACAACCAGCTGGAGCCGATCATCACCCGCGGCCGCCAGATCGTGGAGCAGGACGCCCGCGACCTGATCCAGACGACGCTCGACGAATACGGCGCCGGCATCCAGATCCGTCAGGTCCAGCTGCAGAAGGCCGATCCGCCTATGCGCGTGATCGAGGCGTTCCGCGACGTCGTGAACGCCGCCCAGGACGCCGAGACCGCGATCAACCAGGCGACCGCCTACCGCAACCGCGTGGTGCCGGAAGCGCGCGGCGACGCCGCCCGCATCGTGCAGGAGGCCGAGGCCTATCGCGAACAGGTCGTGGCCGACGCAAACGGCGAGGCGAACCGCTTCGTCTCCGTTCTCGAAGAATACGAGCAGGCGCCCCAGGTCACGCGCCAGCGCATGTATCTGGAGACGCTGGAGCAGCTTCTGGCGCGCTCCGACAAGATCATGCTGGACAGCGACGCTGGCGAAGGGGTCATCCCCTATCTGCCGCTCGACCAGCTGACCCAGCGCAACCGTCAGGGGAGCGGCCAATAATGCGGATTCCTCTGTTCGTTCTCATCGGCGTGGTGCTGGTGGCCGCGATTCTGGCCTCCACCATGCTGTTCGTCGTGAACCAGTACAGCCAGTCTCTGGTCCTGCGCTTCGGCGAGCCCATCCGGGTCGAAAACGCCTGGAGCAGCAGCGAGGAAGACCCCGGCCTGAAGGTGAAGATGCCCTGGGACCGGGCGCTGATCTTCTCCCGCAAGCTGCTGGAGCTGGATTTCCCGGAACAGGAAGTGATCGCCGCGGACCAGGAGCGCCTGGTCGTGGACGCCTTCGCCCGCTACCGCATCACCGATCCGCTGCTCTTCTATCAGGCCGTGCAAAGCGTCGATGGCGCGCGCAGCCAGATGCAGGACTATATGGAAGCCAGCCTGCGCCGGATCCTCGGCGCCCAGGAATCCGGTGACATCATCTCCGGCCAGCGCGCCGCGCTGATGCAGGCGGTGCGGAACGAAGTGAACGCCCAGGCCAATGACGACCGGCTGGGCGTGGAGATCGTCGACGTCCGCATCCGCCAGGCTGACCTGCCGGAACAGAACGCCGAACGCGTCTACACCCGGATGGAGACCGAGCGGCAGCAGCGCGCCGCCGAAATCCGCGCCAATGGCGAGGAAGAGGCGCGCCGTATCCGCGCGTCTGCTGACCGGGACGTCACCGTCCTGTTGGCCCAGGCGCGGGAGGAATCGGAGACCGTGCGCGGTGAGGGCGACGCCCGGCGGACCCAGATCTACGCCAACGCCTATACCCGCAATCCGGAGTTCTTCGCCTTCTATCGGTCCATGCAGGCCTATGAGACGGCGATCGACGAGGGCACGACCATCGTGCTGTCGCCGGATTCCGACTTCTTCCGCTACTTCTCCAGCCAGGGCGGGGGAGCCGGACAATAGGTCCCGGCGCGCTGATTCTGTTCGGCCTCGGCGTAGCCGTGGCGCTGGAGGGGGTGGCCTACGCCCTGTTCCCCGCCGCGATGGCCCGGTTCGCGCGCGAGGCCTCCGAACAGGGGCCGGAACGCCTGCGCGGGGCGGGTGTTGTGGCTCTGGCGGCGGGCGCGCTGCTGATCTGGCTGGCGCGGCGCCTTGCGGGCTGAACCTTTGAAATTGCATGATTGCATACTGATTTGCCGTTCGAGAGCGCCTGAATTGCCCAGACTCGCCGTTCTCTCCGCCCCCGTCCTGTGTGTGGCCGCCCTGTGTGTGGCCGCCGCGCCGGCGATGGCCCAGCGCGGGGGCCCCGAAAGCTTCTCCGAGCTCGCCAAACAGCTCGCGCCTGCGGTGGTGAACATCTCCACCCAGCAGACCGTGACCTACAGCAACGGCCTGCCGGAATTCCCGCCGGATTCGCCGCTGGAGCGGTTCAACGATTTCTTCGGCGGGCCGGGCGGCGACCGCGTGGCCAACTCGCTGGGCTCTGGCTTCGTCATCGACGCCGAGGGCGTGGTCGTCACGAACAACCATGTCATCGAGGGCGCGGATGAGGTCGTGGTCAATTTCGTCGACGGCTCCAGCCTGGAGGCGGAAATCGTGGGCACCGACCCGGCCACGGACCTGGCCGTGCTGCGCGTGGTGTCCGACGATCCGCTGCCGGCGGTCGAGTTCGGCGATTCCGACGCGGCCGAGGTCGGCGACTGGGTCGTCGCCATCGGCAACCCGTTCGGCCTGGGCGGCACGCTGACCGCCGGCATCATCTCGGCCCGCAATCGCGACATCCAGGCCGGCCTCTACGACGACTTCATCCAGACCGACGCGGCGATCAACCGGGGCAATTCCGGCGGGCCGCTGTTCGACATGGACGGCCGGGTGATCGGGGTGAACACCGCCATCCTGTCGCCGACCGGCGCCAATGTCGGCATCAGCTTTTCCGTCCCGTCCAATATCGCCGCGCCGGTTGTGGCGCAGCTTCTGGAATACGGGGTCACCCGCCGCGGCTGGCTGGGCGTGGCCACGCTGGACGTCACCCGGGCGGTGGCTGAGGAGTTCGACCTGGACGAGGCGGCGGGCGCCATCGTCACCACGGTGACAGAGGACGGCCCGGCGGACGAAGCCGGTCTGCAGGAAGACGACGTCATCCTGTCCTTCAACGGCGTGGAGATCGCGGACTCCCGCGAACTGTCGCGCGTCGTCGCCCAGACCACGGTGGGCGAGACGGTTCAGGTGGAATATCTGCGGGATGGCGACCGCGAGCGTACGCGCGTCACGGTTCAGGAGCTGGAATCCGATACCCCGGCGCCCGCGCCCCGCCAGCGGGACCGCGATTCCGGACCGCAGACGGCGGAGCTTCTGGGCATGACGCTGGCCCCTCTGACCAATGCCGACCGCGGACGCCTGCGCCTGGCGCCGGACGTGCGCGGCGTGGTGGTGGTCGCGGTCGACGAGAACAGCGACGCGGCCGGCAAGGTGCGCGAGGGCGACGTGATCGAGGAAATCGCCTGGGAGCCGATTTCCAATCTGGCCGAGGCCGAGCGCCGCGTGGAGGCCGCGCAGGCCGAATCCGCGGCGCAGATCCAGATCGTGATCAATCGCCGCGGATCGCTGCTCGTCCGCTCCCTCGCCCAGAACTAAGTGGGCCAGAACTGACTGAGCCCCAGCTCCTGACAGACCCCTAGGGGAGAATGGCGGGGCCTAGTCGGCCCCGCGCTTCTGCCACCAGCCGCGCTTGGCGGGCTGTTTCGGCTTGTCTTCCGCCGGGGCGGGCTCCGGCGCCGCGGTGGCGGTTTCGGGGAAGTCGATGACCTCCGCCTCGGCCGCCGGTTCCGGTTCGGCGTCCGCCTCTTCCACCTCTTCCGCAGCGTCCTCGGCCGCGGCCTCTTCGGCCTCCGCCTCGGCTTCCTCGCGGTCGCCGGCGTCCGGGTCTTCCCGGCTTTCTTCCGCCTCGGCTTCGGGGGCCTCGGCTTCCGGCTCGCTTTCGGCGTCGTCGGCTTCCGCTTCGGCCTCCGGCTTGGAGGTGTCGGTCGCGGTCAGGGCTTCGTCCTGCTGCGGCTCCACGACTTCCATGCCTTCGGCCTGGCTGTCGTCGGAGTCGTCCTCGGAGTCCCCGTCGGAATTGCTGTCGGAGCTCGCGTCGGCATCGCCCTCGCGCCGGCGGCGCCCACGCCCGCCGCGCCGTCCCCGGCGTCGGCGCTTGCGCTTCGGCTGACCGTCGCTGTCGGTGTCGTCGCCCGAGTCCGCGCCCGCCTCGGATGCCGAGTCGGCGTCCGCCTCGTCCTCGGCGTCGTTCGACTCTTCGGAGGCCGTGTTGGTCTCCTCATTCGCCCGATCCTCGGACGAGCGGCGTCCGCGCCGGCGCCGGCGGCGGCGTCCGCCCCCGGACCCCGAGCCCTCGGACGAGTCGCCGGAGTCCGAAGCGTTGGCGTCGGTTGCTTCCTCGGGCTCGTCGGCCTCGGCGTCCTTGGCGCTCAGCGCCTCCAGGCGTTCCAGCTTGAAGTCCGGCGGGGTCAGCGAGGGGTCGACCTCGATATGCGCGCACATGCCGAACTGGCTTTCGAACAGCTGCAGCTCCCCGCGCTTTTCGTTCAGCAAATACAGCGCCACTTCGCCCGGCGTCTTCACCCGGACCAGGGCCGAGCGCTTCTTCAGGGCCTCTTCCTCCAGCGCGCGCAGGACGTGCAGCGCGGCGGAGCGGCTGGACCGGACAAAGCCGGTGCCGGCGCAATGCGGGCAGACTTCGGTGGACCCTTCGAACACGCTCGCCCGGCGGCGCTGGCGCGACATTTCGAGCAGGCCGAACTGGCTGATCTTGCCGATCTGGATTCGCGAGCGGTCGGCCTTCAGCGCATCGCGCATCCGCTTTTCGACCGCGCGGTTGTTCTTGTTCTCCTCCATATCGATGAAGTCGATCACGATCAGGCCGGCGAGGTCGCGCAGGCGCATCTGGCGGCACGCCTCGTCGGCGGCCTCCAGATTGGTCTTCAGCGCGGTCGCCTCGATATTCCGTTCGCGGGTGGAGCGGCCGGAGTTCACGTCGATCGCCACCAGCGCCTCGGTCTGGTTGATCACCAGATAGCCGCCGGATTTCAGCTGGACGACCGGCTGATAGATCTGGTCGATCTGGGTCTCGACCTGCTGGCGCATGAACAGCGGGATGCGGTCCTTGTAGGGCTGGACCTTCTTGGCGTGGCTCGGGATCAGCACACGCATGAAGTCCTTGGCCTGGCGATAGGCCTCGTCGCCCTCGACCAGGATGGATTCGAAATCCTTGTCGTACAGGTCGCGGATCGCGCGCTTGATGAGGTTGCCTTCCTCATAGATCAGGGCAGGGGCCGCCGATTTCAGCGTCTCTTCCCGGATCCGCTCCCACAGGCGCAGCAGATATTCGTAGTCGCGCTTGATCTCCGCCTTGGTGCGGGAGAAGCCGGCGGTGCGGATGATGACGCCCATCCCCTCGGCCAGGTTCAGGCTCTCCACGACTTCCTTCAGCCGCTTGCGGTCGGCGTTGTCGGAAATCTTGCGGGAGATGCCGCCGCCCCGGCTGGTGTTCGGCATCAGCACGCAATAGCGGCCGGCCAGCGACAGATAGGTGGTCAGCGCCGCGCCCTTGTTGCCGCGCTCTTCCTTGACGACCTGCACCAGCAGCACCTGACGGCGCTTGATGACTTCCTGGATCTTGTAGGAACGCAGCGCCCGGCGGCGGCGCTTGGCCGCCTGCTCGGCGATCTCGGCGGCTTCCTCTTCGGCCTCGGCCTCCTCAGCGCCGGCTTCGGCGCCCGATTCGGCCTCGCCCTCGGCGGATTCGGCGTCTTCCTCGTCCTCGTCCTCGACCGCCTCGGCTTCCTTCTCCTCTTCCTGGATCAGCTTCTGCCGGTCCTCGAAGGGGATCTGGTAGTAGTCGGGATGAATCTCCGAAAAGGCCAGGAAGCCATGGCGGTTGCCGCCATAGTCTACGAACGCCGCCTGAAGCGACGGTTCGACCCGGGTTACTTTTGCAAGGTAGATGTTGCCAGCAAGCTGGCGTTTGTTCTCCGACTCAAAGTCGAACTCTTCGACCTTGTTGCCGTCCACGACCACCACGCGGGTTTCTTCCGCATGGGTCGCATCGATAAGCATTTTCTTTGCCATTGTATCTCATTGCACCCGCACGCGCGATCGCCGCCCCGGGGGGAGCGGTCGCGGATAAAGGGTGACTTGTCTGGGCGAGCAATGGCGCGGCTGCACGCAGGCTGCGCGGGGGTTTCTGCCCCACGTCATCTCCCATCAGTGCCGCGTCGCGCCTCATCGCGTTTCTTCTCCGACCCATTTGCTGGGCCCGTTGCGGTCCGGCAGGGCCTTGGCCCCCGGACGAATGTCTGGCGTTCGGGCTTTGTCGTGCCCGC
>ENA-ORCV01000384-ORCV01000384.1-marine-metagenome-genome-assembly--contig:-NODE-384-length-34543-cov-2.912639_pt1 | contig 34543 bp, 38 predicted proteins | sample MGYA00237779_ERZ508509 | MGnify/ENA primary metagenome ERZ508509 (study PRJEB26180, sample SAMN06268772) | marine metagenome | isolation source: Bioluminescent Bay, La Paraguera, Puerto Rico | place... | reverse complement strand
GGACGAGAGCTGGCGCCAGAAAAACGACGACTACTACAAGTCGCTGCGCAGCTCGGGCTAACGCCTGATCCCCTCACGATCGCCCGCGGGACCCATGTCCCGCGGGCATTCCTGAACGAGGCCGCACACACGGAGTCGCGTCATGACGCTCGGCACAATCCTCATCATCATCCTGATTCTCGTTCTCATCGGCGCGTTGCCGGCGTGGCCGTACAGCCGGGGTTGGGGCTATGCGCCGGGAGGCGTGCTCGGAACGGTCCTCGTCATCGTTCTGATCCTGGTTCTGCTCGGCCACATCTGACCGGCCGGCTCCAGGCGGAAACCACTTCCAACATCAGGGAGGCCGACATGGCCATGGACAATCTGAAAGACCTGTTCGTGCACTTCGTGCGGGACATGTACTACGCCGAAAAGCAGGTTCTGAAGACGCTGCCGAAGATGGCGCGCAAGGCGGATTCCGACGCGCTTCGCAAGGCCTTCGAAGACCACCGCGAGGAAACGGAAGAGCAGATCGAGAACCTCGAGAAGGTGTTCGACATACTGGGCCTGAAGGCCCGGGGCGTCACCTGCGAGGCGATCCAGGGCATCCTCGACGAAGGCAAGGAGATCATGGAAGAGGCCGGCGACAAGGATACCTGCGATGCCGGCATGATCGCGGCCGCTCAGGCGGTCGAGCACTACGAGATGACCCGCTACGGCACCATGGTGGCGTGGGCGAAGCGGCTCGGTATGGACGAGGCCGCAGACCTGCTGCAGAAGAATCTCGATCAGGAGTACGCTGCCGACGCCAAGCTTTCGGAACTGGCCGAGGGCGGCATCAACAAGCAGGCCGCCTGACCATCAGCAGTCCGTCGGCCCGCAAGCGGGGCCGAGACAGCAGCGGTGCCGGATCCCCTCCGGCGCCGCTTTTCGTGTTTCGCTTGCGTCCCTCAGATGAACGGGCGCGGGCGCTCATCGCTCTCTTCCGCCTGCGCGATCTCCAGCAGCTTCTCCTTGTCGCGGATCTCCAGGAGCCGGTCCTCCCAGGCGATGCAGCCGGTTGCGCGCAGTCGCTTCAGCGTCTTGTTGGTATGAACGAGCGACAGACCCAGCGTGTCGGCGAGATGCTGCTGGGTCAGCGGCAGCGCGAAGCGGCTGCCGGTGGCGAGGCCGGCGCTCCTGGCGCGTGCATACAGATACCAGACCACATAGGCGATGCGTTCCAGCGCCGTGCGACGGCCTATCGTCAGCAGGTGCGCATCGAGCAGCCGCTCTTCGCGGGCCGCCAGCCAGGTGACATCGAAGGCAAGGGACGGCTGGTCGGCAAACAACGACCAGAGGCGATCGCGCGGGAACACGCAAAGCCGCATGTCGGTCAACGCCTCGAGGCCGTGATCCATCACGTCGAAGACCGAACTCTGCAGCCCGACCAGATCGCCGGGCATGGCGTAGTTGAGGATCTGGCGGCGCCCGTCAGGAAGCGTCTTGTAGCGGAACGCCATGCCTTCCAGCACCGTATAGAGATGCGGGCTGTTCGACTCTTCCAGAACAATCGGCGCACCAGGCCCGATCGCCAGCTCCCCGTGCTTGAAGTCCTCGACGAAGGCGAGTTCGCTTTCCTCGAACTCGCGAAAGGCGGGGAGCCGCCGAAGCGGGCACCTGGTGCAGGGGATCGTCATGCTTTCCTTTGGCGCCGGCATGCTGCGTCCTCGCGGGTATGTCTTTTTTCAATGACACGGAGCGCCGTCCGGTTCCATCTTCGCGTCCATCGGTTTTCGCCGAACCGGCGAAGCACGCGCGGTTTGGGAGGAGGTTACAGGGTGTCGCCTTCACCCAACCGCGCGGCGCTACTGGTAACGGATTGCGAAACGCTCGCCCTGCGGCTCGATGAGCTGCTGCGCGCGTCGCGCGGCGTCGCCTGGTCGATCTCGCTCGCGCGTGACGCGGACGCCGCTACCGCAGCCCTTGTCGGCGGACACGTCGATCTTGCCGTCGTGGATCTGATCCCCGCGCTCGATGGTGTGATAGCCGGATTGAATCGGGTGCGCGTGCCGACCCTCGTTCTTTCTCCTCACCCTGATGCCGTCACCCTGCGCCCTGCGGGAGACTGGCGTGTCCGGGTGGCCAAACGGTACGACGACGACGCACTCGCAGCGGCCCTCCAGCATCTGTTCTGAGAACCGATTGAACCGGAGCCATCGAAATGCGGGACAGACGGCGCAGGTCCATGCGCCTATGATCGACATTGCAGGAGAGCGAATGGTGATGTCCGTCATCGAAGAGCCTGCCGCAATCAGGACAGGGAAATGAACAGTCTTCTTGAATATCTCTTCGGTGCGGCGAGCTTCGTGCCGCATGGCTATTGCCTGTTGTGGCGTACGGACCTCGTTGCCCTGCATGCCGTCTCGGACTTGGGGATTGCGGCTGCCTATTTCGCCATACCGATCGGGATACTCGTGTTTGCCGCCAGACGCCCGGACATGTCGCGGGAGGCGAAGCAGGTCGCGATGCTGTTCTCGGCTTTCATCATCCTGTGCGGCATCACCCATCTCGGCGGCCTCGCGACGCTCTGGTACCCCTATTACGGCCTCGACGGACTCGCGAAGGCCGTCACCGCCTTCGTCTCGATCCTGACGGCAATCGTCGCGTGGCGGATGATGCCGCAACTCGTCGCCATACCTTCGCCGCGCCAGGCCGCGCTGATGAGCGAGCGCCTCGTCGAGGAATCGTCGTCGCGGGAGCGGGCCTACGAGGAACTCGAGCAGGCGCGGCGCGACCTGGAACGGCAGGTCGCGGAACGGACGCGCGAACTCTCGGAAGCCAAGCAACTGTTCGAGGCGGCAACGCGGGGCTCGCAGATCGCCATTTTCTCGCAGGACCGCAGCCTGACCTACACCTGGGCTCACAATCCCTGGCTGGGACTTGCGGACGCCGACATCGTGGGAAAGACCGACGAGGCCGTTCTGCCGGATTCGGTCTGCGCTTCGGTCGTCGCCGTGAAGCGGCGCGTTCTGGACGGCGGCGAGCCTGAAACGTTCGAGACCGAAATCCCGGCCGGCGACGTCTCCTACTGGTATCGCATCGACGTCACCCCTTTGCGCGACGCGACCGGAACAGTGGACGGCATCGTTACCACGGCGATCGACATTTCGCGGAGCAAGCGGCTTGAAGCCATGCGGGCGGACCTGAGCGACCGTCTCGCCGAAACCGTGCAGCGGTTCAACCTCGCCCTGCGCTCGAGCGACATCATCGTGTTCTCGCAGGACACCGAGTTCCGCTACACGTGGTCGAACTCAAACGAAACCCAGGTCGGGCCGATCATCGGCCGCACCGATGACGAGCTGTTCGAGGAGCCGGACCTCTCGCGCATCCAGGCATTGAAGAAGGAAGCCATGGCGGCGCGGGAGCCGCGCAACGGCGAGGTGCGGGTCGACAGCGGCGGCGACGTGCGCTGGTACGACCTGTTCGTCGAGCCGAATCTTTCGGCCGATGGCGAGGTGACGGGGATCACCTGTTCGGCGGTCGACATCTCCGACATGAAGCGCAACGAGGAACAGATGCGGCTCGTCATGCGCGAGCTGACGCACCGTTCCAAGAACCTTCTTGCCGTCGTGCAGGCGATCGCCAGGCAGACCGCGCAGCGCGCCGAGACCGTATCGGACTTCCTGCAGAGCTTCGGCGAACGGCTTCGCGCCCTCGCCGGCGCGCAGGACCTGCTGGTGACGGACAACTGGGCGGGCGCACGCCTCGATCAGCTGATCGAGGGCCAGCTCGGACACTACCTGCCGAGCGACCAGTCGCGCATCGTTGTCGAGGGTCCGGAAGTGACGATGACGCCGGAAGCGACGCAGGTTCTCGCGCTGGCACTGCACGAAATGGCGACGAACGCCGCGAAATACGGCGCCCTGTCGAACGACAGCGGGACCGTTGCGGTGACTTGGTCGCCGCAAGAGCAGGACGGGGTGCAGGTACTGAAAATCCTGTGGCGCGAAGAGGGCGGCCCGCCGGTCGCGCCGCCAACGCGGAAAGGCTTCGGCCGCATCGTCGTCGAACAGAACGTGGCCCGGTCGCTCGACGCCGAGGTCGTGCTCGCGTTTCCGCCCGAGGGCGTGCGTGCCTCCTTTGTCATTCCGGTCGCGAATTTGTCCCCGGCGGGCAACTGACGGGACAGGGAAACGCGCGCACCGCCGGGACGGCAGCTTCAATCGCGATCGAGGTCCAGCCGGCCTTCGACGGCTGATATGGCGGCTTCGAGCTCTTCCCGGTCGGAGTCGTTTTCGACCGCACGGCGCATGTCATCCCGGATCAGACCGAGGTGCTTTGCAAGCAGCGGGTGGTGAGACCGGTGTGCGATGCCGGCGAGGCGATCGATGGCCTGCACAAGCCGGAGGGTCACCGTCACGTTGCCGGCGGATGCACGGCGCAGCGGATGCAGGGCCGTGCCGACAAGCGACTCCACAGACACGCCGTCGAGCCACAGCCGGGGCGTTCCCTCGCCGTCCCTGTGAAGCGGCGGCGGCGCATAGCCGCGAACCGGTAGCGCCAATGCGGCCGACAGCTGGTCGATGCAGGCAATCGCGGTGTAGCTGTCGTTCACCCCGGGCGACAGAGCCCGCATGGCGATCTCGACCAGAAGATGGACGGAAAACTCGGCGTCCGATTCCGAAGTCCTGCGGCGTTCGAGCACAAGCGCATCGAGGATCGCCTGCGCCAGCCGGTCGGAATCCTGCGCGCCGTTGACGATTGCGATCATCTGGCCGTCGATCACGAAATCGCCGACGCTGGAGGTCATCTCGACGAAGGCATCGTTCTCGCAGGCGGCGTCGCAGATTGCCGTCGTATCGAGCGCGGTGATGTATCCCGACGCATCGCTTTCCACGCGCATCGCCTCGCCATCGCCGCGAACGTCGTCGATCGACAGGGGCTCGGTATCGTCGCGGACCGCGATCTTCTCCAGCTCGGAGACCAGTTGCACGGACACACGGCCGATTTCGTTGTCGATCGAGACACGCTCGGCGACCGAACGGATGAAGACGATAAGCGAGACCAGGGTCGCGCCGGTAAGCACGAGCGCGCCGAAAGTCGCGGTACGCGGAACGACGTCGGCGTCGATCCGGCTCAGGACGACGATGGTGTAGACGAAGGTGCCGACCAGCAGCCCCGCGGTGACCTGGGTGGTGCGGTCGTTGGTGAAGCGTTCGATCAGGCGCGGACCGATATTGCCGGCGGCCAGGGTGAAGACGATCAGGGTGAGCGAATAGACCAGGCTCAGTACCGTCATCGTCGAGCCCGCAATGGTCGACAGGAGCGTTCGAGCAGTATCCGGGTTGACGGGCGGCAGAAGGCGGACGAACAGGGTCGACACCCCGCCGCCACCAATATCCATCTGCAGCGCGCCGATCGAGAGCAGGAAAGCGGCCACAGCGAAAATGGCCGGAACGGCGACGAAGCTCCGCGCCAGGCCGGTCCATAGGCGGGCGGCCATCGTCACGTCCCCGGCGAGGCGATCTTGCCCAGGAGTTCGACCAGCAGGGCGGTATCGACAGGCTTCTGCAGGATTGGCACGCGCTCCCCGAAACGCTGGACGAGGTCGGCCGTCTGATATCCCGTGCAGAGAACAAACGGGACGTTCAGTTCGCTCAGGCGCTCCGCAACCGGCAGGCTCGTGGCGCCGTGGCCGAGATTGACATCGAGAATGGCGGCGACGGGCCGCTCGGTCTCGATCGTCGCCAACGCCGATTCCGCGTCGGAAAAGGGACCCAGAACGTCGAACCCGGCATCCAAGACGACGGTTTCGAATTCCATGGCGATCATGAATTCGTCTTCCAGGATCAGCACACGCCGACCCGGTTCCGTGCCGCCCGCACTCATGACCCGGCGCCTTCTGCAAGTCGCTCGCGGAAGTGGATGCTTGCCGTCATCGGGCGAATCCGGTCCCAGGGGATCTCGATGCGGCAGGCGACTCCATCCGGCGCGAAATCCAGTTGCGTGGTGCCGTCCAGGTCATAGGTGATACTGCGCTCGAGCAGCAGGGACCCGAAGCCGCGGCGGTCCGGCGCCGCCACCTTCGGACCATTGCTCTCCTTCCAATGGAAGACGAGGCAGCGGTCGTCGGCCTCCCCCTGAAACTCCCAGCCGATCTCAAGCCGGCCCTCGGAGACCGACAGTGCCCCGTACTTTATCGCGTTGGTGCCGAGTTCGTGGATCGCCAGCGCGAAGGCAAGCGCGCCCTTCGGGTTGATGCGGATCGGACTGCCGGACACCGTGATCGACTGACCTTGCTCGAAGGGCTGAAGCTCCTGCAACACGACCGTCCGCAAGTCGGCCCCGAGCCAGCGCTCGCGGGCCAGCAGGTCGTGCGCCCGCGCCATCGTGGTGATGCGCCCGAGCAGGGCGTTCTCGAACGCATCGACCGTCTCGTGGCCGCGCGCGGTGCGCCGCACGACGCCCTGTACGACCTGGAGGGTATTCTTCATGCGGTGATCGAGTTCGCGCATGAGCAGCCGCTCGGTCTCCGCCGCCTCGACGCGCTCTGTGACGTCCAGTGCGGAGACGACCAGATGGGATATGTCGCCGTTTACCGCGGTGACCGGCCGCACCGCGACGTCATAGACCGCCTGCCCGAGTTCGGTTTCCGCCGCGAGAACGTCGAGCCGGCATTCCTCGCCCCTGGCCGCCCGCAGGATGGCGAACTGCAGTGCGTCGCGGTTCGCCGGGTCCTCGTCCCACAGCGACAGCTTGTCGATCGGCAGGCCGAGGACATCCGTTTTCCCGGCTTCGACGGACTCGCGTGCGGCGCGGTTCGCGCTGACCACCTGGCCGTCGGGGTCGGTCATGAAAACAAGCGGCACGAGCCCGTCGAGCGTCCTGCGCAGCCGCGTCTCCGCCGACTGGAGTTCCTGCCCGCGGCGGGCCGCCGTCGTATAGCCGACGAGCGCGGCTGCCGCTCCGAGCCCTGCCAGCAGAACGAGGGTCATCAGGCCGTAGCCGCGCGCATAGTCCGCGGGCCCTGGCGTGCCGCTCACATCGATGCGCCAAAGCCGGCCGGAATGATTCTGATGGTCGACCACGCGGAACGGTTTGGAATCGTCGGTGACGTTCGGCGTGTCGACGGGTGCGCCGCCGCGCAGCTCGAGCGGTCCGATCTCGATATCCACCTTGCGGATGTCCGATGACGCAGCTTCCGCCGTCGCGATCAGCCTGTCGATGTCGATCGACCCGCTGACGAGACCGATCACCTCTCCGTCGACGACGACCGGCTTGTAGAAGATCACGCCGTGTACCGGTTCCTGGCCGCTCGAGGCGAAGGTGACGACATCGGTGGATGTGCCCAGATGGGTCTGGATCGCCATGTCGACGGCGAAGCGGCGTTGCGGATGGGACCGTATGTCGAAGCCGTAGGTCGACGCGTTACCTTCGAAGAAATAGGTGGCCGTTGCGGGATAGTGGAAGTCGGCCGGGGCGGCGGGGACGCGCTGACGGTCCTCGGACAGGGTCCATATCCCGATCGGACTGCGGCCGGCGCGCAGCAGTTCCGCCTCGAACTGCGGCCGGTCCGCCTCCGCCACGCGACGATAGAAGGCGAGTGCCCGCAGACCGGAAACAGGCCCCATGCCTTCGACGAACCCGATGAGATCTTCCTCGTCCGCATCCGGATTGGCGACGTAGTATCCCTGCACGGCACGCACCGTCAGAAGCGCCCGGTCGAGCACCAGGTCGACGTTGGCAAGAGCCGCCTTTGCGGTCGCCGAAAACGCGTCCACCTGGCTCTTGCGCCATGACATGTAGGCGAACGCAGCCGCCGCGACCGCTATCGCGACGATTACCAGCGCGGCCAGGCGACTCTGCGTTGCTGTCATACTCACTCACCCATAGCCCCGAGCTTGGCCCGAGACCGAGCCCCAGTTCGAAACGCGCAAGGTTCGGATTGGTTCCAGGCGACAGAAAAGTTTTTATTCAGGGAGAATCCCTTTCCACCGGTCAGGCCACGGAGCGGCTCGCAGACCGAGGAGTCACGATCGGCTGGGACGTGGAATCCGGCCCGAACTCGGCACCGGACTCGACTGACATGATCTCGGCAAGGCGCAGGCGCGCGCGATTGACCCGGCTCTTGACCGTGCCGACGGCACAGTCGCAGATCTCGGCGGCTTCCTCGTAACTCATGCCGGAGGCGCCGATCAGGATCAGCGCCTCGCGCTGGTCGGGCGGCAACCGGTCGAGCGCGGTCCGGAAATCGCTGAAGTCCATGTGCCCGTCCTGCTCGGGATGGGTCGCCAGGGTCGCGGCCATGGCGCCGTCTGCATCCTCGACTTCGCGCCGCCGCTTGCGCAGTTCCGAGTAGTAGGCATTGCGCAGGATCGTGAACAACCAAGCCCGCATGTTGGTGCCGGGCTCGAACGTGTCGAGCTTGGTCCAGGCTTTCACGAGTGTATCCTGGACGAGATCGTCGGCCCGGTCGGCGCGGCCGCACAGCGATATCGCGAAGGCGCGCATGTTGGGCATGTGCTCGAGGAGCTCCTTGCGCGGATTCATCGGCCGGACTCCAGGTCGGACTCCGGCACATCGCCGCCCTCGCGCGAAACCTCGTCGAGCTTTTCGAGCAACTCCACGAGCCGATCCGGGATCGGTTCGTTGAGATAGGAGTCGTACATCGATTTTAGCTGCGATCCGATATGGGCCTGCAGATGCTCGTCGATGCCGCCGCTCACGTCGGCGTTCGAATAGTGCTGGTCCTTCTGGGTCACCTTGCGCCTGCTCTCGTCTTCATTTGTCATTCATCATCCCCCGATGCGACAGTCGGCCAGCACCCGGCGCCAGTCGACAGCAACGGTGAAACGCGCGCGAACGGGTATGGTTCCACGAGAGAAATATTTTTTCTGTGGGGCGGAACCAATCCCGGCCCGGGGCGTTTCAACGACTTGAATTCGGGGTTTGCAAGGGGAGTCCAAATGTCCATCGCAATGACCATTGCGCCGCATCTGCCTTATCTCAGGCGGTTCGCCCGTTCGCTTACGGGCTCGCAGCCCGGCGGCGACGCCTATGTGGCAGCGTGCCTGGAGGCGATCATAGCCGACCAGTCAATCTTCGACACATCGCTCAACCCGCGCGTCGCGCTGTACCGGGTGCTCGTCGGGATCTGGGACACGATCGAACTCAACAATCAAAGCGGAACGCTGGAATCGCCGTTCGAGCGCAATCTCGATGCGCTGACGCCGCGTCCCCGCCAGGCGTTCCTGCTGACGACCGTCGAAGACTTTTCCATCCCCCAGACCGCCCAGATCCTCGATACCGACGAGGCGGGCGTCAAAGCACTGATCGACGAGGCAGGGCAGGAAATCGCCTCGCAGGTCTCCACCAACGTCCTGATCATCGAAGACGAGGCGATGATCGCGATGGATCTGGAGGCGCTCGTCACCGGCCTTGGCCACGAGGTGTCGGGCCTTGCCAGGACCCACCGCGAGGCGATCGCGGCCGCCCGGGAGCGGCGGCCCGGACTGGTGCTTGCCGACATCCAGCTCGCCGACGGCAGCTCCGGCCTCGAGGCGGTCAATGAAATGCTGGGAGAGATCGACGTGCCGGTCATCTTCATCACCGCCTATCCGGAGAGACTGCTGACCGGCGAGCGGCCGGAACCGGCCTTCCTGATCACCAAGCCGTTCCAGACCGATACGGTGAAGGCCGTGATCAGCCAGGCACTGTTCTTCGACACCCGTGCAGGCAACCAGGCGAAGGCGGTCGCCAACGGCTGACCGCTCTACTTTTTCGCACAAGAAATCAGCGGGCGCTTCGGCGCCCGTTTTTATTTATTCGGCGAAATTTCGCGGAACCTTTTCCGCTTGGACGCGTTCACGACACTGAACAGCACCAAGATCGAAAGGAGAGCGGAATGTTGTATTGGGCCTTGGTTTTTCTGGTTGTCGCGCTGATCGCCGGCGCTCTCGGCTTTGGCGGTATCGCGGGCACATCGGCAGGGATCGCGCAAGTCCTGTTCTTCATCTTCCTCGTCGCGCTTGCCGTGTCCGTCGTCATGCACATGGTACGTCGCGCCTGACCCGGATGACATCGCCAGATGAAAGGCCGGCCACTTTCCGAGTGGCCGGCCTTCTTCGTTTCGGCGCCATGTCCGGACATAAGAAAGCAGACAATAAAAAAGGCCGCGGTTGGGGGAAACCGCGGCCTTTGGGGGCTGGACAGCGACCGGACCACTTGTCGGGAGGAGTCCGGGTCGGCCGGGTCCGGCCACTGTCGACAAGAATAACGAACAGCGGCGCATTCGGTTCCGGCCCGGGATAGAGAAATTGGTCGTCCGGCTACACATTCTTTCGATTCCTCCGGAACCAAAACCGGCCGCAACCGTTGGACCCGTGTCACCGTCGCGACCACCCGATTCACGTAACAGGAGACGAGAGAATGCCCCGCGCCACGAACGTGCTCAACGTCAAACCGCAGACCGAAAACGTGCGTACGGGCATTGGCGAGGACGACCGCAAGGACATCGCGCAAGCCATCTCCCGGGTGCTGACCGACACCTACCTGCTCGTCATCAAGTCGCACGTGTACCACTGGAACGTCGTCGGTCCCCTGTTCCATCCGATCCACGAGATGACCGAGGAACACTACGAAAATCTGTTCCAGGCCTGCGACGAGCTGGCCGAACGCATCCGGGCGCTCGGCCATCCCGCGCCGCTCACCGACACGAGAGTGCTGGCGGAAGGCAACATCATCATCGAAGCCACCGCGCCCACCGCGCGCGACATGGTCCAGGACCTGGTGTCCGATCATGAGGGGCTTTGCCGGACGATGCGCGAAGCCGCCGAACTCGCCGAGGAGAAGGGCGACTTCGTCAGCCACGACCTGCTGACGGCCCGGCTGACCTACCACGAAAAGGTCATCTGGATGCTGCGGGCCATCATCACCGAGTGAGGCGCACCATAGGCACCCGGACGGTGCGGTGCTGACCGGCACAACGCAAATTTGGAGCAGATCATGAACCTGAGCGCACCACTGCAGTCCATTTGGGACATCGCCCGCGAGGGCATCGCAAAATCCACGGGACGCGGCAACGAGAGCGCCGCCATGTCCGAGGATGCTGAAAAGGAAGCGGAGCGGATCCGCGACAAGGCCGATCACACCGGCATCGGTGACGCGGCCCGGTATGACGGCGAGACGCCGTTGGACAACTCGTAACGGAGGCAGACATGGGTATCGAAGTCGGAGGCCTTTTCGGCCTCATCATCCTGGTGCTCGACATCTACGCGATCGTGAAGATCGTCGGGTCGGGCGCCTCCACCGGGGCCAAGGTGCTTTGGATCCTGCTGATCCTGGTCCTGCCGGTCGTCGGCTTCATTCTGTGGCTGATCTTCGGTCCGTCCAGACCGGCCACCGCAGTATCCGCATAGCAAGGCCCGATCGTCGATCGCATGCGGCAAACGCCGGGTCGTCCGTCCGGCACTGCCGCTTGCGATGGCCAGATCCATCCGCTGGGTACCGTGTGCGACCCGAGTCGTCATGGCCGTCGAGTCGTGCAATGTCCCGAGCGAATGGGTCGACGACGCCGAGACGCAATACAAAGGTCGCACGAAGATACGGTGTCGGCGAGGACGAGAATCTTGCCGGAATCGAGTGTATTTGCCGTGCTCCAGGGCGGTGAAAGGGCCGATTGACGTATCAAGCCGATTTGCCGGCGACGAACCCGCGATTCGAACAGGTGCAATCCGGGTCTCGACAGGCGCAAGCCGGACGATTTCGACGAATTGCCTTCGGCGGAGAAGGTTGGATCCCGGTTTCCACCGCTCCGCCTGTTCCCAATCGCCAAAATTCTTCCTGGGTCTGAAGCCAGTGGCAATTCCGTCGCGAGAGGCGGCGCTTTCGACGCACACCTGCCGGACAGCAGCACGCTGAAGACGCGGACCGCCGCGCCGTTCTCCTTCTTTCGCCTTTCGCCTTCGCCCTCACAAAACCGAGAAACCTCCGTTCGCGAGGGGCGTGGAATTTGGTGAAGGACGCCCTGGAGGACTTCCGGGTCGGCAGCGGCGACGGCTGCACGATGGGCCCGATCATCACCTCTGCCCAGTACGAAAAAGTCACGGGCATTCTCGAGAGCGCCGAGGCCGAAGGCGTGCAGGTTTACCGGATGGGCGTCGTCGAACAGGATCGGGGGTGGTTCGTGCCGCCGACTTTGCTTACCGGCCTGACCAACGACCATCCATTGGCGCGCGAGGAAATCTTCGGGCCGGTTGCCGCGGTAATTCCATTCGACGACGACGAGGGTGCAATATCCCTCGCGAATGACAGCGACTATGGGTTGGTGGCGGGTCTCTGGACCGCCAGCCTTTCCAGAGCGCACCGGGTCGCTGCGCGACTCGAAGCGGGGCAGGTTTTCATCAACGAGTATTTTGCCGGCGGGGTGGAAACCCCGTTCGGCGGTTACAAGCAAAGCGGATTTGGGCGCGAAAAGGGAATCGCGGCACTGCATCACTACTGTCAGCTGAAAACGGTGACCGCGCGCCTGTAGCAGGTCCGCCGCGCCGCGATGGACATCATTGGAATCCGGCTCCTGCTCCTCTGCCAGATTGCAATCCCCAAGTTTCTTTTGGGTTTGAAGCCAGTGGCATGTCTGCCGGTAGGGGCGGGCGGCAGACAAAAACCGCGGCCGTCTTTCTCCGATCGCCTTGCTTTCCCAAACCTGATGGTTCCGCAGGAGAAATCCGGATCCGTTTCGCCGGCCCATGTCTGCCCAAACCAAAATGCCTTGCAGTTTCGTTGGGCTGGCAGATCAAAGATTGTTTTGGAGTGTCAACGGGCAGCGCTAACTGTCCGAATGCGGCAGTTGGCCGTTTTTGCAGCAGGCGCGGTGTCGCAAACTGTCCGGAACCTGATGGCGGTCACGGCGACAATGACCCTAAACTGGCCTATGCGGCGTTATGCACGAAGGCGCCCCTGAGCCGGTAGCGTACATTGCAGTGATGTCCCGCAGCCAGGCATCGTTGAAATGCGAGCGAAAATCGGGGATGGGATAATCTGGAATTGCCGATTGCCCCGCCGGAGCCTGGCGGCCTAGCATCGACATGGATGGGCCACGTCCCCGGCCGCAAGGAACGCTCGCAGATCCCATTCCAATCTGGTGACGGACATACGATGGTGGGAAGGTCACCCTACGGGAGTACTCAATGCACTACGCACGACCGAATTCTTTAAAAGATGCCATAAGCCTATTAGCCGAGGCCAAGGGCAAAGCCTTCGTCCTGGCAGGCGGCAGCGACCTTCTGGTGCGTATGAAGAGTGGCCATGTCGAGCCGGATCTGATCGTCGATATCAAGAAGATCGACGGGCTCGACGAGATCAGGAAAACCGCCAACGGCTTTCGGATCGGGGCGGCCGTCCCCTGCGCGGCGATGGGTGAGGCGGCAGCGCTGAAGAAGGCGTGGCCGGGCGTCGTCGAGGCCGCCAATCTGATCGGATCCAAGCAGGTGCAGGGACGCTGCACCATCGTCGGCAACCTGTGCAACGCTTCGCCCGCCGCCGACAGCGTGCCGGCACTGGCGGCGGCCGGGGCCAAGGCGGTGATCGCCGGGCCGAAAAGGAAGCGCACGATTGCCGTCGAGAAGGTGGTGACTGCGCCGGGCAGAACGTCGCTCGGCAAGGGCGAGATCGTCGAGGCGGTCCTGCTCGACAAGCGCCCGGCGCGGTCGGGCGATGCCTATCTGCGCTTCATCCCCCGGACCGAGATGGACATTGCCGTGGTCAGCGCCGGCGTCAGCCTGACGCTCGACGCCAAGGGCGTGGTGAAGGCGGCGCGCGTGGCACTGGGCGCGGTAGCGCCGACGGTGCTGCTGGTGACGCCGGCCGCAAAGGCCATTGTCGGCACGAAGCTGGAGGACGCGGCGCTGGACAAGCTGGCTGCCGCCTGTTCCGCAGCGTGCAGCCCGATCGACGACAAGCGTGGCACTGTCGAATTCAGAACCAAAGTTGCCGGCGTGTTGGCCAAACGCGCCGCCAGAATTGCCTACAAGCGGGCGGGAGGAAAGTGATGCCGGGCTTAGCTGTTTCAACCACGATCAACGGCGATGACGTCGAGTTCCTCTGCCAGGCGGAGGAAACCCTGCTCGACGTGCTGCGCGACCGCCTCGGGCTCACAGGCGCCAAGGAAGGGTGCGGGACCGGCGACTGCGGCGCCTGCAGCGTCATCGTCGATGGCCGGCTGGTGTGCTCTTGCCTGGTGCTGGGCGCGGAGGCCGATGGCAGCCGCATCGAGACGATCGAGGGCATGGCGGACGGCGAGACGCTGCATCCCCTGCAGTCGAAATTCCTCGAACACGCCGCACTGCAATGCGGCGTGTGCACGCCGGGGTTCCTGATCGCGGCAAAGGACCTGCTTGCCAGGAACCCGGACCCGACCGAGGAGGAAATCCGCTTCGGGCTCGCCGGCAACCTGTGCCGCTGCACCGGCTACGACAAGATCGTGCGCGCCGTTCAGGACGCCGCACGCACGATGAAGGGAGTGTGACCCATGGGTTTCGATGCGAGCTATACGGCCCAGAAGTTCAAATCCGTCGGCAGCCGCCCCGTTCGCCCCGACGGCGTCGACAAGGTCACCGGCCGCGCCCGGTTCGGTGCGGACTTCAACATGCCGGGGCAGTTGGTCGGGCGCATTCTTAGAAGCCCGCACGCCCACGCGAAGATCAAGAAGATCGACACGTCCAGGGCGGAGAAGCTGAAAGGCGTAAAGGCGGTCATTACGGCGGCCGATCTGCCCGATCTGACCGACGGCAATGCGGAGATGTACGACATCCTCGACAACTGCATGGCGCGCGGCAAGGCGCTGTATGACGGCCACGCGGTCGCCGCAGTCGCCGCGGTCGACGCCCAGGTCGCCAGAAAGGCCCTGAAGCTCATCAAGGTCGACTACAAGGTGCTGCCGCATGTCACCGATGTCGACGAGGCGGTGAAGCCCAAGGCGCCCCTGCTCCACAAGGACATGTTCACCGGCGGCGTCGATCCCAAGCCGACCAAGCCCTCCAACATCGCCAATCGCAGCCAGTACGGCCACGGCGATATCGAAAAGGGCTTCGAACAGGCCGACGTCATCATCGAGCGCAGCTACAAGACCGAGCAGACGCATCAGGGCTATATCGAGCCCCATGCCTGCGTGGCGAGCGTGAATGCTGACGGAAGCGGCGATCTATGGGTGTGTACCCAGGGACATTTCGTCTATCGCCAGCATTGCGCCGAGCTGCTCGGCCTCGACGTCTCCAAGCTGCGCGTCACCTCGTCGGAGATCGGCGGCGGCTTCGGCGGCAAGACCCATGTCTGGGCGGAGCCGGTGGCGCTTGCGCTGTCGCGGAAGGCCGGGCGACCCGTCAAGCTCGTCATGACGCGTGAAGACGTGTTCCGCGCGTCGGGACCGACGAGCGCAACCTCGATCGACGTCAAGATCGGCGCCAGGAAGGACGGCACGATCACGGCGGCTTCGGCGACGCTGCGTTATTCCGGCGGACCCTATTCCGGCATGTGGGCCGAACTCGGCGCCATGACCGCATTCGCCTGCTACGATCTCAAGAACGTCCGGTCGGTGGGATACGAGGTCGTCGTCAACAGGCCCAAGACGGCAGCCTACCGCGCCCCGTCGGCGCCGATGGCCGCCTTCGCGGTGGAAAGCGCCGTTGACGAGCTGGCCCACCAGATCGGCATGGACCCGGTCAAGTTCCGCATCAAGAACGCCGCAAAGGAAGGCTCGAAGTCGTCTTACGGCCCCGTCTACGGCCCGATCGGCATCGGCCCGACGCTGGAAGCGGTCAAGAAGCACCCGCACATGAAGGCGCCACTCGGCAAGAACCAGGGACGCGGCATGGCCTGCGGCTTCTGGTTCAATTTCGGCGGCCAGACCTGCACCGATCTCAATATCGGAGCCGACGGCACCGTGACGCTAGCGGTCGGCACGGTCGACGTGGGCGGCTCGCGCGCCTCGCTGTCGCTGGTGGCGGCCGAGGAGCTCGGCATCCCGTACTCGCAGGTCAAGGCCGTCGTCGCCGATACGGCGACGCTCGGCTACAACGACATGACCGACGGCAGCCGCGGAACATTCTCGTCGTCGATGGCCACGATCTCGGCGGCCCGAAACGCCATCGAGGTGATGAAGGAGCGGGCTGCCAGGATGTGGGAAATCCCCGTCGAGAACGTCATCTGGGAGAACGGCCAGGCCAAGGCCAAGGGCAAGAAGTACGGCAATCTTCCCCAGCTCTCGGTCAAGGACATCGCCGCCGCAGCGGGCAACACGGGCGGACCGATCGCGGGGCACAGCGAGATCGTCGCCGATGGCGCCGGCGTCTCGTTTGCCACCCATATCTGCGACGTCGAAGTGGACCCGGAGACAGGCGCCACCAAGGTGCTGCGCTACACGGTGGTGCAGGATGCCGGAAAGGCGGTGCATCCAACCTATGTGGAGGGTCAGTATCAGGGCGGTGCCGCACAGGGCATCGGGTGGGCGCTCAACGAGGAATACATCTACGGTGAGGACGGGCGCCTGCAGAATGCCGGCTTCCTCGACTACCGGATTCCGGTGTGCTCCGACCTGCCGATGATCGATACCCAGATCCTCGAAATCCCCAATCCCAACCATCCCTACGGGATCCGGGGTGTGGGCGAGACGTCGATCGTGCCGCCGCTGGCGGCGATCGCCAATGCGGTGTCCAACGCGGTCGGCGTCCGCATGACCCACATTCCCATGTCCCCGCCGCGCATCCTGGCGGCGCTCGATGGAGAAACGGCGGACTGATGGTCCACCTTATGCGATGGTCCGGGTGACGCGATGGTCGAGGTGACGCTTTGGGCCTCGCTCGGCGCGGCTGCCGGGGGCAAGGAAAAGCTCGACATCGAGGCCAGGAATATCCGGGAGCTGTTCCGCAAGCTGGCGGAACAGCATCCCGGTCTCGAGCCGTACATAAAGCAGGGCATCGCCGTTTCGATCGACGGGGTGATCTATCGCGATACCTGGTCGAAGGAACTGCCTGAAGACGCCGAGGTCTTCCTGCTGCCGCGTATCGCCGGCGGATGAAGTTGAATCTTTTTCGTCGTTCGACCGCTGGAGCTTAAGCCCCGGACAAACGGCCAGGATCGACGCTGGCCGGCTTTTCCGCCCTTCGTTCCGCTGCATAGAGCGCGAGTGCACCGAAGCGGTAGAGACCGTGGACGAACTTGCCGTACGCCAAGGCGCGCGCCGGCGAGGGGCCCTCGCTGATCGAATGCAAGACCTATCGGCATTCCGGCCATTCCCGTACGGATCCCGCGACCTATCGGCCAAAGGGCGAACTCGAGGAATGGCTGAAGCGCGACCCGATACCGTTCTATCGCCAGCGGCTCGCCGAGTTCGGTGTTGATGCGAAGACGATTGAAGCGATCGACGCGGAAAGCAAACGCAAGGTCGATGAGGCGACGGAAACCTGCAAGGCCTCGCCGCCGGCGCCTGAAGAGGTGCTGACCACCGACGTTTACAGCGATGGAGGCTGGGCATGGCGGAACTGACCTACCGCGAAGCCGTCGCCCGCGGCATCGCCCAGGAAATGCAGCGCGACGCAAACGTCGTCTTTCTCGGCGAGGACGTCGCCAAGGCCGGCGGCGTGTTCAAGGCGACTGTGGGCCTGCACGACCAGTTCGGCGACGCGCGCGTGCGCGACACGCCGATTTCGGAACAGGCGATCCTCGGCGCGGCCATGGGCGCGGCGATGACGGGCCTGCGGCCGATCGCCGAAATTATGTTCGCCGATTTTGCGGCCGTCTGCTTCGACTACATCGCCAACGAGTTTCCGAAGCTGCGCTACATGACCAACGGCCAGATGTCTTGCCCGCTGGTGGTGCGCACGGGCAACGGTGGCGGGGCGCGTTTCGGTGTTCAGCATTCGCAGTCGATCGAGAACTGGACGATGATGATCCCCGGCCTGAAGGTCGTGGCCCCGTCATCGCCGGTCGATGTCATCGGTCTCATGGCCGCCGCCGTGCGCGACGACAACCCCGTCATGTTTCACGAGCACAAGTCGCTCTACGCGATCAAGGGCGAGGTGCCGGACGGCGAAATCGTCGACAGCCTCGGGAGCGCGAAGATCCTGCGTCCGGGAAGCGACGCGACCATTCTGGCGCTCGCGCTGATGGTTCCCAGAGCACTGGACGCGGCCGAGACGCTGCACCGCGAGCACGGTATCGATTGCGAGGTGATCGACGTGCGCTCGCTGGTGCCGCTCGATACGCAGACGATCCTGGGATCGGTCTCGAAGACCGGCCGGCTGTTCACCGTTGAGGAGAATCCCCGGCTGTGAGGCTGGGGCGCGGAAATCGCCTCGATTGCGGCGGACGAGGTGTTGTGGGATCTCGACGGTCCGATCGTGCGCATCACGACGCCGCACATACCGTTGCCTGCGGCCGACCATCTCGAGGACCTGGCGCTGCCGAGTGCGCCGCGCATCGTCGAACGGGTTTCGCGCGTCATGAACGGGTCGACCCTATGAGCGCCGACGTCCTGATGCCGCAGCTCGGCGAAACCGTCGCCGAGGGTAGAATCCTGACCTGGTTCAAGCAGGTCGGCGCTGCCTGTGCTGCACGGTGCGCAGCGATCTCGTCGGCACGATGAACGCGCTTTATCATGATCGCCAAGCGGGCCGCATCCCGCCCTTCGACAACGTCGTGATCGAAACGTCGGGGCTGGCCGAGCCCGGACCGATCCTCCAGGCCTTCCTGTCCGAACCGACTCTCGACGGGCTCTACACCGTCGCCGGAGTCGTGGCGATCGTCGACGCCGTATACGGACCGGGGACCTGGGACGAACATGAGGAGGCGGTCCGACAGGTCGCGCTTGCCGATACGGTTCTGATCTCGAAGCTCGACCTGGCCGACGGCGAGGGCCGCGAAGCGATGCTGCGTGCCGAGGTCGCGCGGATGAATCCCTCAGCAACCGTGCTGAGGACAGACGATCCTTCGCTGTCCGTTGCAGAACTCCTGACGCACGCCGGGTTCGATCCTGCTACGCCGGGCGCCGACCCGCGGGCATGGCTGAAGGCGGATGCCTTCGCCGATCGGACGGATCACGACCATACCCGATGTGACGATCCGGATCATGATCAAGCGCCTGGCGGGGATCATCATCGCGGACATGACCACGATCACGAGTTTCGCGACCGGGGTATCGAGACCTTCGTGCTGATCCGCGACGAGCCGCTGACACGCGAGGCGGTCCAGTTCCTGCTCGACGGGATCAGCCAGAACCTCGGAGCGAACCTTTTGCGCGTCAAGGGGCTGGTAAACGTTGCCGAAGAACCAGGGCGGCCCGCAGTAATCCTGGGCGTACAGCATCTTCTGCATACGATGAGCTGGCTCGACCGCTGGCCGGACGAGGACAACCGCACGCGCATCGTGTTCATCACGCAGGGTGTAATGCGGGAGACCCTGGCGGAAGTGATCGAATTGCTCGACCGGATAGCCGAGCGGACCTCGCGCGCGCGACTAAAGGCGCAACAGGGGACTTCCACGTGATCACCTTTCAAGACCCGAGATGGTTTCGGAATGCAGCGACTGGAGCCAATTTACCCCGGTTCCAGATGCTCGGCAGGTTGCCAGGGCACCAATGCTCTCGGTTTACGCATGGCTTCGGATGCTCCTCGGGTCCGTGTCTACCGCGTCAGTCGCGGGGAGCCGAGCCGCAGCCAGGCGCCGCGCTATGCCGTCGATCACAAGGACGGCCGTCTGCGGCTGATTGATGTTCGGCACGCTGAGGAAAGTGCCGCTCGGACCCGAGTTGGTGACCGTAAAGGTGCCGCCGGTCATGTCGTCGGGCGTCAGTTGATTCTCGCGCGCCTTGCGGGCCAGGTCGGCAACCGCCCTCGTCAGGCCGTTCACGTTGAGACTGTCGGCATTCCGGATGACCGGGACGACGAACACACCACCTTCAACGTCGGCAGCATCAAGGGCGGTTCGGCGATCGACATCGTTCTGCAGTCCTGCGAAGTCATGGGGTCCTACGAAGTCATCGGGGAGTTCCGCCCCGCGCCCGAAGAGGATGTCGCTGCCCTGACGAGGCGATAGAGGCGTTCGTCACCCGTACCTCGCCTTCCGGGGTACGGCATTCGTCGAAAATCCTGGCCGTGTTTCGTTGCTGTAGCCCGATCAGGTTCGCAGCGCGCCGTGTCCGGTCCAGGCTCCCTCGGAAAGGCCATCAGGCGGACGAATGGATCGCCGTCGATCAAATGCGCACCGCAGGAAGGTTTCTTGAGGAAATCGGACGCTGGGCAACCGGGACAGGGCCATAGCGGGACCGGCGATCAGTATGTCGAGCAATCGAATGGCGGTTCGGGCAACGAGCCCGCCGGGCGTCTCGGCAGAGTGCCCACACACATCGGGGCAGGCCATCCTGTTCAGCACGTGGAGGTTCGTTTCCGGCCCATCCCGACGGGTCAGAGTGGCTCCAGATAGGGCAGCTTTTCGGGGATCGCCTGACGTATCACGGCGTCGACACGTGCGATCGCACGATCGCGCGATACGCGCAGGTGTTCTTCCAGTTCCTGCGCGGCGGCCTCCGGGCGGCCGCGCTCGATATGCTCGACGATTGCCAGATGCTCGGGGAGAAAGGGCTCCGACACGAACAGGCTCGGCGTCCAGCGGTACAGGAAACGGTGGGCGATCAGCAGCGACTGCTGCAGCGCGATAGCCTGCATCAGCGTTGTGTTGCCGCAGTAGCCGAGCAGTTCGACATGCAGCTCTTCCTCGAGCCGGTCCAGCGTCGCGCCGCCGATCTCGTCGGCGTTGGCGATGGCGTCCTCGAGATTCCTCCGCATCCGCGCGATCAGTCCGGCCGGCACGTTCGGTGCGGCCTTGATCAGGGCTTGCGGCTCGAGAATCCAGCGCAGTTCGTACAGCTCGCCGATGTGCTCCGGGCTCAGTTGCGGTGCATACCAGCGGGACCGTTCATCCTTGCGAAGCACGCCGCGCTGCTGCAGGCGTCCGATCACGTCCCGGGCGACGGTGCGGCTGACGGCGTAGTGGCGGGCAAGCTTGGCCTCGTTCAGGCGCCAGCTCGCGAACGAGATCCGTGCGATGATTTCGTCCTCGACCTCGCCGTAGATCCGTTCCCAGCTGGACATCGACACGAGCCGGATGTCCTGCCACCCGGCAGGCGCGGGCGTATCGGGCGTCGGCGTTTCGGGCGCGGCGCGGGCAGCATCGTCTTCGCTGCATACCGCGTAGCCGCGGCCTGCCGACTTCTCGACGAAGCCGCAGCGCTCAAGTTCAGTCAGCGCCTGGCGCGCGGGGGCGCGGCTGATCCCGAACTGCGCGGCAATCGCGGACTCGCGCAATCGCGTGCCGCCTGCGATCGCGCCGTCCTCGATCTGGCCGGCAATGATGCGGAACACGCGTTCGTAGAGACGCGGCGCCGGGCCCGAGGAGACTGCCGGTGTTGCGTTTTCGCCCGCGCCATCGTCGCGTCGGGAGGAGCCGGGCAGCCGGCTTGCAGAAGTGGTTCGCGGCGACGCCATTATCTGCCAGTCTACGCGCTATCGCGCAGCTGTCATATCCCGGACGACAGGTAGCCGCCGTCGACGCGCAGGGTGGCGCCGCTGACGAAACGGGCAGCGTCCGAGCCGAGATAGACGGCGGCCCCGACCAGCTCGGGCAGTTCCCCCATCCGCTTCATCGCGCTGCGCCGTCGCGCTTCGGCCTTGCGCTCCTCGGGCATCCGGTCGCGGTTGAGATCGGTCATGAAGAAGCCCGGGGCGATCGCGTTCACACGCACGCCCCTCTCGCCCCATTCGGCCGCAAGGCTTTGCGTGATTCCGGCCACGCCCCATTTGCTCGCGCAGTAGGCGGCGGCGTTCGCCCAGCCCGTGTGGGCGGCGAGCGAACTGATATTGACGATGCTTCCCCGGCCGCGCTCGCACATCCCCCGGCCGAATTGGGTGCAGGCGAAGAACACGCTCTTCAGGTTGGTGTCGAGGATGGCGTCGTACTCCGCCTCGCTGAGCTCCAGCGCCGGCTTGATCGCGGTGGTGCCCTGGCAATTGACGAGCACGTCGACGGGGCCGTGATCGGCTTCGATCGCTTCGCGCAGCTCCAGGAGCGCCGCGGCCGCTCGCGCATCCGCCTGATAGGCGATCCTCGGGCCGTTGCCTCCGAGCTCGGCCGCGACGGCGTCGAGCGCGTCGCGCCGCCGGCCGGCGATCAGCACGGTCGCGCCGGCGGCCCTGTAGCCCAGCGCGATCTCCCGGCCGATGCCGCTCGATCCGCCGATAACCAGCGCGGTGCGGCCGGCCAGCGAAAAGTCGTTCAGATCAAATGTCATTCAAGTCCTCCTGGCGGGCTCCGCATCTGCCGGGCCGATGCGGGGGGGGGCCGTCATTTTCGATATCCCCCATTGTCCAAAACCGCAATTATGTATAGTGTACACAAAAGACATTATTTGCGACGGCATCTGTTGGGGTTTCCGCCGCGAGGGGGAGGAATACGGGCATGACAGGTCGGCTCGCCGGCAAGCGCGCGTTCGTCACCGGTGCGGGGCAGGGCATTGGCCATGCGGTTGCCCTGGCGTTCGCGGCCGAGGGGGCGGAGGTCGTGGCGGCCAGCCGCACGCTCTCCAAGATGCGCGACCTGCCCGAGGCAAATCCCGCCATCACACCCCTGGAACTCGACGTGACGGACGGTCCGGCTATCGACGACGCGATCGCCTCGGCTGGTCGGATCGACGTGCTGGTTAATTGCGCCGGCTGGGTCCACAACGGCACGGTGCTGGAGTGCAGCGATGCGGACTGGGCGCGCAGTTTCGATCAGAACGTCACGTCGTGCTTCCGCGCTATTCGCGCGGTTCTGCCGGGCATGATGGACCGGGGAAGCGGCTCGATCGTCAACGTGGCCTCGGTCGCCTCGAGTATTACCGGCGTGAACAGCCGTGCGGCCTACGGGGCCAGCAAGGCGGCGCTGATCGGCCTTACCAAGGCGGTCGCCCGTGACGCGATCAGGACCGGCGTCCGGGTGAATGCGCTGTGCCCGGGCACGACGGACTCGCCCTCCCTGCAGGACAGGATCGAGGCGACGGACAACCCGGAGGCGACGCGCCGCGCGTTCCGGGACAGGCAGCCGGTCGGCCGTCTTGGAACGGTGGAGGAAATGGCCGCCGCGGCCGTCTACCTGGCCGGCGTCGAGTCGGCCTTCATGACCGGACAGCTTCTCGTTGTCGACGGAGGCCAGACGCTGTGATGTCGGGGCCGACGGATATGGCCGACATGGTGTCGCGCAAGGTGCGCGAGGACAACCTCGACCGGTTCTGCCGGCAGGCGCTCGCCGCGGCCGGGGCGGACGAGGCGACGACGGATGCGGCCGCTCGGGCGATGATGCACGCCTCCCGCCTCGGCGTTGACAGCCACGGCGTCCGGCTCCTGCCCCACTATGTCTCGGTCCTGATCGGCGGGCGCGTCAACGGACGTCCGCACATGAAGCTTGCCGGCGGCTCGGCAGCGGTCGCGACCCTCGACGCCGACGACGGACACGGCGCGCTGGCGACCTTCACGGCGATGGAGCACGCGGTCGAGATCGCCGCCAGGCTGGGGATCGGCGCCGTGGCCGTGCGGCGCAGTTCCCATTTCGGCGCGGCGGGCGCCTACGCCCTTGCGGCGGCCGAATCCGGCTTCATCGGACTTGCAACCTGCAATGCCGACAGCGTGGTACGTCTGCACGACGGAGCGGCGCCCTTCCACGGGACCAATCCGATCGCCTGCGCGGTTCCGGTTCCCGAGGGGCGTCCGTGGCTTCTCGACATGGCGACGAGCGCGATCCCCTACAACCGGATGCGGCTTTACAAGAGCCTCGGCGTACCGCTTCCCGCCGGCGTCGCCTCGATGGCCGACGGACGCGACGCGGTCGATGCCGACGACGCCGAAATGCTCGCGCCGATCGGCGGCGAGTTCGGCTTCAAGGGGGCCGGGCTGGCCGGCCTTCTGGAGATCTTCAGCGCCGTCCTGACCGGCGCCACCCTGAGTTTCGACCTGCCGCGGATGGTCGGATCCGACCTGACGACGCCCCGCAATCTGGGCGCGTTCGTAATGGCGATCCGGCCGGACGCCTTCGTCGATGCGGAGACGTTCGGGAACGGCATGCGCCGGTATCTCGACCGGCTGCGCGAGTCGCCCGTGCGCCCGGGCGGCGCGGTCCTTGCGCCGGGAGACCGGGAATGGGCGGAAGCGGAGCGGCGCCTGGCCGATGGAATTCCGCTCGATCCCGAAACCGTCGCCGGTTTCGAGGATCTGGCGGGCCGGTTCGGGCTCGGGCTGCCCTTCGATCCGGGCGGCCCGGCCCGTTCGAGTGAAAGTACCAACCAAGAGGAAACCAAGGGAGAGAGCAGATGACGCACATTCGTAGCGGCTTGCTACCGCTTTGTATTGCTGCGGGAATGCTGGCAGCAGCCAGCCACCCGGCAAGCGCGCAGGATACCTACACCCTGCGCTTCAACCACGTGCTCGGACCGAGCGAACCCTACCACGCCGGCTTCACGAAGTGGGCGGACCGGGTCGCCGAGCGCACCGACGGCGGTCTGAAGATCGAGGTGTTCCACAGCGCCCAGCTCGGCGTCGAGGAGGACATCATCGAGCAGATCCGGCAGGGCGCCAATATCGGCCAGAACACAGACTCTGCGCGGCTCGGCAACTATGTCCCCGGCATCGCGATCGTGAACGGCCCGTACTTCGTCTCATCGATGGACGAAGCGTTCGCGCTGGCCGATCTGCCGACCATGAAGGCCTGGCAGGAGGAACTGGCCGACGAGCACGGCATCAAGGTCGTCTGCTTCGACTGGGTGCAGGGCTTCCGCCACTTCTTCACCAACAAGCCGATCCGCAAGCCGGAGGATCTGGCCGGGCAGCGCATCCGCACGCCTCCCGCGCCGATCTGGCAGGAATCGATCCGGGCGCTCGGCGCCGAGCCGGTGGCGATGAACTTCACCGACATCTATCCCGGCCTCCAGCAGAAGGCGGTCGACGGCGCGGAACTGGTCTATCCGAACATCACCGCCGCCAACATGTATGAGGTTCTCGACCACGCCAACGAAACCGGGCACATCCTGCTGGTGAACTTCCAGGTCGTCAGCTCGGACTGGTTCAACAAGCTGCCCGAGGACTACCAGACCGCGCTCGTCGAGGAATGCCGGGCCGCCGGCCAGGAAACCTCGGCGACGATCGCCGCAGCCGTCGAAAAGGCGAAGGCAACCGTTGCGGAGAAAGGCATGACCATCGTCGATGACGTCGACATGGAGGCCTTCCGCAAGGCGGGTGACAAGGCCTATGAGGTTCTTGGCCTCACGGAAGCGAAGAACAAGGTGCAGGCCGAGCTGAACAAATAAGGGAACGTCGCCGAACCTGTGCCGGCGGGGACTGTGAATGCGCACACTCTATGCTTTCGTTCTGAAAGTCGAGGCAGTCCTCGCCGGGACATTCCTTCTGCTCATGGTGGCCCTGATCTTCACCGGTGGCGTGGCGCGCATGCTGCACCATCCGCTCAACTGGACGATCGATCTGGCCACCTGCTTCTTCGCGTGGGCGTGCTTCCTGTGCGCCGATATCGCCTGGCGCAAGGACGCGCTGATGCGGATCAACCTCCTGCCGTCGCGGTCCACGCCGCGGGTGCGGCGCGCCCTGCTCCATGCCAACTACCTCCTGATCTGCGCCTTTCTGGTCTACGTCATCTATGCCGGCGCGTGGCTGTCATGGGTCAGCCGTGCCCGCAGCTTCCAGGGCATTCCCGGCGTCAGCTATTCCTGGGTCACGATGAGCATCGTGGTGGGCGGCGCGCTGCTGCTGACGACGACCGTGCTGAAGATCCGCGCGGCGCTGCGCGAGGACGAACCGGACGGCGCGTCGGCGCCGCTACCGGACTGAACCTGCCATGCTGCTCGTCACCCTGGCCTTCGTCGTCCTGCTGCTGATCGGAATGCCGGTCGCCTTTGCCATCGGCATTTCCGGCGCCCTGTTCTTCATCCAGCACCCGGAGCTGCCGTTCACGATCCCCGTCCAGGTGACGGTCTCGCAGACCCAGAACTTCGCGCTGCTGGCGGTTCCGCTGTTCATCCTGGCCGGCAACTTCATGAACCGGTCCGGCATCACCGACCGCTTGCTGACGCTCGCCTCGGTGCTGACCGGGCGCCTGAAGGGCGGGCTCGCCCAGGTCTCGCTGGCGCTGTCTGCGCTGATGGGCGGCGTCTCGGGATCGGCGATCGCGGACGCGGCGATGCAGTCGCGCATGCTCGGCGAGCAGATGGTCGGCCGCGGCTTTACCCGCGGATTCACGGCAGGCGTCCTGTCCTTCGGCGCCGTGCTGACGCCGATCATTCCGCCCGGCATCGGCATGATCCTCTACGGGACGATCGGCCAGGTCTCGATCGGCCAGCTCTTCGCGGCGGGCTTCGTTCCGGCGGCGCTGCTCTGGCTTGCGCTGTCGGTGTCCGTGTGGCTCACCGCACGGCGGCGCGGCTATCAGCCCGAAAGGAAAACGAAGCCGAGCGTGCGCGAGGCGGGCGCCGCCATTCGGGGCGGGATCTGGGCGCTGCTGTTTCCCGTCTTCCTGCTGCTTGGTCTGCGCATGGGCGTGTTTACGCCCTCGGAGATCGGCGCCTTCGCGGTGGTCTATGCCGTCTTTATCGGCGTCCTCGTCTATCGCGAGATGAAGACGGAGGGATTCCTCACAGCGCTGGAGGGAAGTCTCGCCGATGTCGGCGCCGTGATGTTCCTGATCGCGCTGTCGGCGATCTTCAGCTACGGCATCGTGCTGGAACGCGTACCCGACGTCGTGTCAGGGTGGATTCTCGGTGCCACCGACAACCTGTATGCGGCAATGATGCTGATCGCGGCCTTCATTCTGGCGATCGGTTTCTTCGTCGACGCAACTGTCCTCATTATCATGCTGACCCCGATTTTCCTGCCGCTGGTACGGCAGCTCGGCGGCGATCCGGTCCATTTCGGAATCGTGTTCATCGTCGCCGCGACCATTGGCAACTTCACTCCGCCCGTAGGGGCCGCCATGTACGCGGTGTGCTCGATCCTGCGCTGTTCGGTCGGCGACTACACGCGGGAATCGATGCCGCTGTTCGTTGCTGTTGCTGCGGTGACGCTCCTGCTGATCTTCGTTCCCGAGATCGTCCTGTTCGTACCGAACCTCATTTTCGGGCGATAGGATAGGGCAAGGGAACTGTCGGATTTGTCCGGCAACCGCGTTGGCCACAGTCGCGATCCGGAATCTTCGCCGACTACTGGCGAAGGGGGTTCGCCTTCGGCAGGGGGGCGTCGGATGCGGTGGCGGACTTTTCCCGAAGGCCGAAGGAAGCGAGATCCGCCGGCAATTTCCGTCCGCCGCAGACATAGGGCCGCATGTTGACCGGGCTACCTGTCGCTTCCGACCGTTGCATGCCGTTTATAGTCGGCCGTCCGGACGGCAACAGGCTGTAGGCGCCAACATCCTCGAAGCCGGATTCAAGCAGTCGGGCCGTCACTTCGTTGCGCTGATCTTCGGTCATCCCGCCGAGAACGATGGCGGCGAGGCGTTGGCCATCTCGCGTTGCCGTCGCGACGATGTTGAATCCGGACTCGCACACGTAGCCGGTCTTCATGCCGTCGGTCCCGTCGAAGCGACCGATCAGCTTGTTGTAGCTCGGCATGACCGTCGCGCCGACCCGGATCGAAGGGATATCGAAGAAGTCCTGGTACTGCGGAAAATCGCGAATGAGCGCCCGGGTCAACAGCGCCATGTCGCGGGCCGTGGTGACCTGGCCGGGATCATGAAGCCCGTGCGGATTGACGTATCTCGTATCGGTCATCCCGAGGCGATCCGCCGCCGCATTCATCTCGGCAACGAATTCGCTGCGGCTGCCGGCAACCGTTTCGGCAATGGCCTCGGCGACCGAGTTCAACGAGGCAACGAGAATGATCTTCAGCGCTTCCCCGAGATCGACGACGGCGCCTTTTTCCAGCAGGTATTCGCCGGCCGGCGTCTTTGCGCCGTCCGGAAGAATGACCGGCGAGCGGAGGTCTATTTCGCCCCGGCGAACAGCCTGGAAGGCGACGTACGCGGTCATCAGCTTGGTCAGCGATGCCGGATGCCACGGTGTGAATGCGGCGTGCGAATGCAGGATCTCGCCGTTGCGCGTATCGAAAACGAGCGCCGGTCCCGCCGAGCCGGAAGCGGGAAGGACGGCCAGACCCGCGAGTAGCAAAACGGCAGCTGTTATTCTCTTCCAAAGCACATTCATCGTCGGCTCCGAAAAAAGGCGGTTCATCGAACGAAATTTTGGTCCGATGCGCATTATTCGAACACATTGCATACTGGGCTCCTCGGTGTCGAAAAATGCCGCTGGCTGTCAGCGTATCCGTCTGGCGATGTCGCGGTGCGTCAGCGGCAGGCGTAAACGCCCGAGCGTCCGGATTGAGGGGAATCAATGCCGATATGGCGCGATGGTCGAGGGTAGCCTGGTAAGACGAGGTAGACGGTCATGGACTGGGCGCCGATTCACAAAACCGAAGCCGCCATCGAGGCGGCCAACATGCCGGACTATGAGGCCGAGCGGCGGCGTTTTACCTGGGAGCAGGCGCGCGCAGAACTTGCCGGACTGCCGGAGGGACGCGGGCTCAACATCGCCCACGAAGCCGTCGACCGGCACGTCGCCGAGGGCCGCGGCGATCGCGTCGCGATCCGCTGGCTCGCGCGCGACGGTGGCCATCGCGATGTCACCTATGCCGCGCTTTCCGGGCAATCCAGCCGCTTCGCCAACGGCCTGATCGGCCTTGGCGTCGGCAAGGGCGACCCGGTGTTCGCGCTGCTCGGGCGCGTGCCGGAGCTCTATGTGGCGGCGCTCGGCACCTGGAAGGCGCAGGCAGTGCTGTGCCCCCTGTTCGCCGCCTTCGGGCCGGAGCCGGTCAAGGCGCGGATGGAGATCGCCGGCGCAAAGGCAGTGGTGACGACCGCGCGGCTGTACAAACGCAAGATCGCGCCGATCCTTGCCGACCTGCCGACGCTCAGAACCGTGATCCTCGTCGGTGGCGGTGATGGCGGAATCGACTTCGACACCTTGCTCGAGGCGGCTTCGCCCGATTACGAGATCCCTGCAACCGATCCTCAGGACCTCTCGACGCTGCATTTCACCTCGGGCACGACGGGCAGGCCGAAAGGCGCGATGCACGTGCACCAGGCGGTGGTCGCGCACCGGGCGACGGCGCGCTACGCGCTGGATTTGAGACCCGACGACGTCTACTGGTGCACGGCCGATCCGGGCTGGGTGACCGGCACCTCCTACGGCATCGTCGCGCCGCTCAGTCTCGGCTGCACGATGCTGTCGGACGAGGAGGAATTCGACGCCGAGCGCTGGTACCGGACGCTTGCCGACCAGAAGGTCAATGTCTGGTACACGGCGCCGACGGCGATCCGGATGCTGATGAAGGCCGGCGCCGATCTGGCAAAGGGTTACAACCTGTCGAACCTGCGTTTCATCGCCAGCGTCGGCGAACCGCTCAATCCCGAGGCGGTCGTCTGGGGGCAGGAAGCCCTCGGCCTGCCGATCCACGACAACTGGTGGCAGTCGGAGACCGGCGGCATCATGATCTCCAACTTCGCGTCGATGGACATCCGGCCCGGCTCGATGGGCAAGCCGCTGCCCGGTATCGAAGCCGCCGTGGTGCGGCAGGCCGACGGCGGCGTCGAGGTTGTGAGCGAACCGGGCATCGAGGGCGAGCTGGCCCTGAAGCCCGGCTGGCCGTCGATGTTCCGCGGCTATCTGCACGAGGAGGCGCGCTACGAAAAATGCTTTGCCGACGGCTGGTACCTCTCGGGCGATCTCGCCGCGCAGGATGAAGCGGGCTATCTCTGGTTCGTCGGCCGGGCCGACGACGTGATCAAGTCGGCCGGCCATCTGATCGGTCCCTTCGAGGTGGAGAGCGCCCTGATCGAGCATCCCGCGGTCGCCGAGGCCGCTGTCATCGGTGTCCCCGACCCGATCGCCATGGAGGTGGTCAAGGCCTATGTGGCGCTCAATCCGGGCTTCGAGGCCGGCGAGGACCTGCGAAGGGACCTGATGGCGCACGCGCGCAAGCGGCTCGGGCCGGCGGTCGCCCCGCGCGAGATCGACTTCCGCAAGAACCTGCCCAAGACCCGCTCCGGCAAGATCATGCGCCGCCTCCTGAAAGCACGCGAGCTGGGCCTGCCCGAAGGCGATATCTCGACGCTCGAAAGCGACGAGCAGGCCGCATGAGCGAGCGGGAGGAAAAGGTCCACCTGACCAAAGAGCACGCGCTCGAGCTGATGCGCCAGATGGTGCTGATCCGGCGCTTCGAGGAAACCTGCGCCGAGCTCTATTCGGCCGGCAAGATCCGCGGGTTCTTGCATCTTTATATCGGCGAGGAAGCCAACGCCGTCGGCGTCATGCAGGCGCTTTCGCCGGAGGATGCTGTTGTCGCCACCTATCGCGAACATGGTCACGCGCTTGCCCGCGGCCTGTCGGCGACCGAGGTGATGGCGGAGATGTTCGGCAAGGCGTCTGGATCCAGCCGCGGGCGTGGCGGGTCGATGCACATTTTCGACGCCGGGCACCGGTTCTACGGCGGCAACGCCATCGTCGGCGGCGGGCTGCCGCTCGCGGTCGGACTGGCGCTTGCCGACAAGATGCGGGGGCTCGACCGCGTCACCTGCTGCTTCTTCGGCGAGGGCGCGGCGGCGGAGGGCGAGTTCCACGAATCCCTCAATCTCGCCGCACTCTGGAAGCTGCCGGTGCTGTTCGTTTGCGAGAACAACGGCTACGCCATGGGCACGGCACTCGACCGCTCGGAATCCGAGACCGACATTCATCTCCACGCCGAGAGCTACCGCATCCCCGCCGAGGTGGTCGACGGCATGAACGTGGTCGAGGTTGAAGCGGCTGCGCGGCGCGCGGTCGCGGCGATCCGGCGCGGCGAGGGACCGCGGTTCATGGAAAACCGCACCTATCGGTTCCGCGCCCATTCGATGTTCGATCCCGATCTCTATCGCGACAGGGCCGAGGTCGAGGAATGGAAGGCGCGCGGGCCGGTGGTGCGGATGCTCGCCTGGCTGCAGGACTCCCACACGATCCACGACGACGAGATGGCGGCGATCGAAGCCGACTGCAAACGGATCGTCGACGAGGCCGTCGCCTTCGCCGAGGCTGCGCCGTGGGAGCCGGTCGAGGATCTGACCGTCGACGTCTACACGCCGCACGAGACCGCATCATGAGTGCGTCGACACTCACCATGACCTATCGAGACGCGGTGCGCGAAGCGCTGCGCGAGGCGATGCAGCGCGACGAACGCGTTTTCCTGATGGGCGAGGATGTCGGCCGCTACGGCGGCGCCTACGCCTGCTCGAAGGGGTTGCTTGAGGAATTCGGCGAGGACCGCATCCGTGACACGCCGCTGTCGGAATCCGGGTTCACGGGCGCGGGCATCGGCGCGGCGCTCGGCGGCATGCGGCCGATCGTCGAGGTGATGACCGTCAATTTCGCTCTGCTCGCCCTCGACCAGATCGTCAACAACGCCGCCACCATCCGTCACATGTCGGGCGGCCAGTTCTCGGTTCCGGTGGTGATCCGCATGGCGACCGGAGCCGGCCGCCAGCTCGCCGCCCAGCACTCGCACAGCCTCGAGAACTGGTTCGCCCATGTGCCGGGCATCCGGGTCGTGGCGCCCGCCACCGTCGCGGATGCGCGCGGCATGCTGTGGACGGCGATCGAGGATCCCGATCCGGTGATCATCTTCGAGCACGCCACGCTCTACAACGAGGTGGGCGAGGTGCCGGGCGAGGGCAATACCGAAGTCGACATCGACAGGGCCGCCATCCGGCGGGAAGGCGGTGATGCGACGATCATCACCTACTCGGGCAGTCTGCAAAAATCGCTCGATGCCGCCGAGGCACTAAGCGGTGAGGGCATCGACTGCGAGGTAATCGACCTGAGGACGCTGCGGCCGCTGGACGACGCGACGATCATCGCGTCGGTGGCGAAGACCCACCGCGCCGTGATCGTCGACGAGGGCTGGCGCTCGGGCAGCCTGGCGGGAGAGATCAGCGCCCGCATCACCGAGCAGGCTTTCTACGACCTCGATGCGCCGGTTGCCCGGGTCTGCTCGGCCGAAGTGCCGATCCCCTATCCGCGCCATCTGGAGATGGCCGCGACGCCGCAGGTCGAGACTGTCGTCGCTGCGGTGAAAGGCGTGATGCGGCGATGAGCGCGTTCCGCATGCCCGCGCTCGGGGCGGACATGGACTGGGGCATCGTCATCGAATGGCTCAAACAGCCCGGCGATGTCCTGTCGCGCGGCGATATCGTCGCGGTGGTCGAGACGCAGAAGGGCGCAATCGAGATCGAGGTGTTCGAGGACGGCGTGCTCGAGGAGATCAAGGTCGAGCCGGGCCGCAAAGTGCCGGTCGGCGAGGTGCTGGCGCTGATCCGGGGCGCCGGCGAGGCGGCGGCGGAGCCTGATGTCGTGCCACCTCCTCCCGAAGAACCAAAGCCTGTAACCGCCCCGGTAACGACAGCGGCACCTGCGATTCCTGTGCAGGAAGGTCTCAGGATTTCTCCGGCTGCCCGCCGGGAGGCGGAGCGGCGGGGTATCGATCCGGCAGCCGTCGCAGCAGGCCCCGATGGCATCATCGGTCTGAGGGAGATCGAGAGCGCCGCGCCGGCACCGCCGCGTGCCGCCGGGCCGAAAGGTCTCGACCTCGACGAGATGCGCAAGGCGATCGCGGCTGCGATGGCGCGCTCGAAGCGCGAGATCCCGCACTACTACGTATCCCGCACCATCGACGTCAGTTTGCTTATGGACTGGCTGGCGACGGAAAATGCACGCCGACCGGTCGAGGCGCGGCTGCTTTATGCGGCGCCGCTCCTGAAAGCGGCGGCACGCGCCCTGACGAAATCCCCGCAACTCAACGGCCGTTTCGAGGAGGGCGTGTTTCGCCCTTCCGGAGCGGTTCATATCGGTGCGGCGACGGCGATCCGCGGCGGCGGGCTGATCGCGCCGGCCATTCACGACGCCGACACGCTCGGTCTCGATCAACTGATGGACAAGCTGCGCGATCTGGTGGCGCGCGTGCGCGGCGGGCGACTGCGGAGTTCGGAGATGATGGATCCGACGGTAACGCTGTCCAATCTCGGAGAGGATACCGCCGACGCCATGTATCCTGTGATCTATCCGCCGCAGGTCGCGATAATCGGGTGCGGGGCGATCGTCGAGCGGCCCTGGGTCGTCGACGGCAAGGTGGTTCCGCGAAACCTGATGACCGTTTCGGTCGCCGGCGACCACCGCGTCTCCGACGGGCGCATGGCGGCCCAGTTCCTGAACCGCTTCGACAGGCTTCTGCAGACACCGGAAGCGCTATGACCGACGACGAACTGGCCGAACTGATCAAGTCGACGCTGACCGGCGTTGCGCCTGATATCGAGGGTGAGGAATTCGATCCCGACGAGACCTTCCGGGAGCAGTTCGAGATCGACTCGATGGATTTCCTGAACTTCGTCATCGCGCTGCACAAGGCGACCGGAGTCGAGATCCCCGAGGCAGACTATCCGCAGCTGCAGACATTGTCGGGCGCGATTGCCTATATGAAGTCACACGGCAAGGGCGACTGAACCGCCCGGCACCGCAGTTCCGTGAGCCTGGATCCCGACATTGAACCATACGCCCGCGACCGAAACCGATCTCTCCCGCCTCGAACAGCGTCTGGGACGGATCCATGCGCGCCAGCGGCTCGGCGTGGAACGGGATCACGAAGCACAGGTCTTCGGATACGGACGCAACTTCTTCCACTTCGAGAATTCGCGGCTCTTCGCGTTTTTCGTGGAGTACACGCTCAAGCTGACGGGCTTCTACTGGCGCGGCAGACGCAATGCTGCGCGCGTCGAGGTCCGGGAGAACACCGTCCGTTCGGCGACGCTGCCAGCGGCGTTTAACGGTTACACGATCCTGCAGCTGAGCGACCTGCACTGCGATATCAGCGGCCGGGCGATGGAGAGTGTCGCCGGACTGCTGGACAGGCTCGACTACGATCTTTGCGTGATGACCGGCGATTTCCGTGGCCCGACCTACGGTCCGCACCAGGCGGCCGTCGACTCGGTTGCCAAGCTGTTGCCGCGGATTACCGCGCCGGTGCTCGGCGTACTGGGCAATCACGATACCGTGCTGATGGTGCCTGCGTTCGAGGACCTTGGCATCCGCATGCTGCTGAACGAAGCGGAAGCCGTCGAGCGGGGCGGGGCGAAGATCCATATCGTCGGCGTGGACGACGCCCATTTCTATCGCGCCGACAATATCGAGAAAGCCGCGGCCAACGTGCCGCACGAGGAATTCTCGGTGCTGCTCACCCATACTCCGGAGATCTATCGCCAGGCGGCCCATGCCGATTTTGACTTGCTGCTGAGCGGTCATACGCATGGCGGGCAGATCTGCCTGCCCGGCGGAATTCCGATCACGCTCGATTCCGTCCTGCCGCGCCGCCTCGGCTCCGGTGCCTGGACCCATCACGCCATGGCGGGCTACACCTCGGTGGGCGCCGGC
>ENA-ORCV01000382-ORCV01000382.1-marine-metagenome-genome-assembly--contig:-NODE-382-length-34652-cov-4.519508_pt1 | contig 34652 bp, 29 predicted proteins | sample MGYA00237779_ERZ508509 | MGnify/ENA primary metagenome ERZ508509 (study PRJEB26180, sample SAMN06268772) | marine metagenome | isolation source: Bioluminescent Bay, La Paraguera, Puerto Rico | place... | reverse complement strand
ATATTGCGCGACTGGTGGACAGTACCTCGGAGCGGTTGCGCTTCAGCCAGGAACTGCTGCAGACCACGGTGGAGACCATCAGCCAGGGGATCAGCGTAGTGGATGCAGATCTGCGCCTGGTGGCCTGGAACCGCCAGTACCTGGAGCTTTTCGAATACCCGGAGCGGCTGCTCTATATCGGCTGTCCGGTGGCGTCGCTGTATCGCCACAATGCCGAGCGTGGCCTGTATGGCCACAGTGAGGACCCGCAGGTGCTGGAGGAGCATGTACAGCGGCGTCTGGACCTGTTGCGCCACGGCAGCGCGCACCGTTTTGAACGTCGCCTGCCCAGCGGCGCGATTGTGGAGGTGCGCGGTACGCCCATGCCCGGTGGCGGCTTTGTCACCACCTTTACCGATATCAGTGAGTATCGCGCTGCGGTCGATGCCCTTGAACAAACCCGCCGCGGCCTGGAAGACCGGGTACTGCAGCGCACCGCGGAGCTTTCCGAAAGTAACCTCGCGCTGCAGCAGGAGAACCGCCGGCGCGCCGAGGCAGAAGTGCAGATCCGCGAATTGCACCGCGCCAAGACCCGCTTTCTCGCCCATACCAGTCACGACCTGTTGCAGCCGATCAATGCCGCGCGCCTGTTTATCGCCTCGCTGCAACAAAAGGCGGCGGCGGGTAGCTGGCGGGAAATGGGCGACGATATTCACTATATCGACAGCGCGCTCACCTCGGCGGAGCAGCTGATCGGGGCGCTGCGGGAAATCAGTCGCCTGGACGCTGGCAACCTGACCCCCAAGCGGGAGCACTTTCCGCTGCGGCAATTGCTCGACGGGCTCAACGCCGAGTTTTCGGCGATTGCCGGCGAGCGCGGTCTGCAACTGGATTATGTGGCCACCGATGCCTGGGTGTTCAGCGACCGCCACCTGTTGCGGCGTATCCTGCAGAACTTCCTCAGCAATGCGTTGCATTACACCACCCGGGGGCGGGTACTGCTGGGCGTGCGCCACCGCGGCTCAGACGGGCAATGCGGGGAAAAATCCCTGGAAATCCAGGTTTGGGATACCGGGCCCGGCATTGCACAGGACGTGCAGGCAAAAATCTTTGATGAATTCGTGCGCCTGGGCAGCAGCGAGCGCAGTGCCGACAAGGGCCTGGGGCTTGGCCTCGCCATTGCCAAGCGCAGTGCCGACCTGCTCGGCCACCGCATCAGCCTGCGGTCGGTACCCGGGCGCGGCTCCATGTTCAGTATTTGCGTGCCCCTCGGACAAGTGCAGGTTGCGGCAATACCGCGGGTAAAAACGTCCCTGGCGGCGGGCAACCTCTCTGCGGTCGCGGTGCTGTGTATCGACAACGAAGTGGATATCCTGCGGGGCATGCGCAGTCTGCTGGAAGGGTGGGGGTGCCGCGTGGTAACGGCCACTTCCCTGGAGGAAGCGCTGCGTGTGTGGAGCGATTCCACGCCCCCGCAACTGGCCATCGTCGATTATCACCTGGATCGCGGTGCCACCGGGGTGGATGCGCTGGATGCGCTGGGCAAGCACTGGGGCGCCGCGATCCCGGGCATACTGGTGAGTGCGGATATTTCCGAGCAGGTGCGCAACAGCGCCGCGCAGCGGGGGTTGTTTTATCTCGCCAAACCGGTGAAGGCGGCGGCGCTGCGCAACCTGATTCGGCGGCTGGTGCGCCGGGTATCGGTGTAGCGGATTGCCCCGCCCGCCGTTAACTGGTCAGTTGAGCTGTTCCTGCTTGGCTGGGGGCCGCTGGGGCGCTGCAAACTGGCCCGGCTGCTCCACGTCGAGGCTGCTGAGAGCCAGCACCGCCTGGGTGCGGGAATTCACTTCCAGCTTGCGGAACAGGGCGGTCAGGTGTGCCTTGACCGTCGCCTCGGTCACCTGCATTTCGTAGGCAATCTGCTTGTTCAGCAGGCCCTCGGCGAGCATGGTGGCAACGCGAAACTGCTGCGGAGTGAGGGTGGCGATGACATCGGCCACTTCGTTTTCAGTTTCACCGGTGCCGCTTTCGCCGGCCGCGTAGCGCTCCGCAATTTCCTTTGGCAACCAGATTTCCCCGTCGAGGACCTGTTGCAGTGCCTCTGCCATCATTTCCACCGGCGCCGACTTGGGCAGGAAGCCACAGGCTCCGTAGTCGATGGCGCGGCACATGATTTCGGGTTTTTCATTGGCGGAGACCACCATCACCGGCAGTTGTGGGTACTGGCCGGCGAGAAAGATCAGGCCGCTGAAACCGTGAGCACCGGGCATGTGCAGGTCCAGCAACAGCAGGTCGCAGTCCGGGTGCCGGGCCACGCAGTCCTGCAGGCCCTGCAGGTCGCTGGCCTCGAAAATTTCCGCATCCGGGAAGGTCTGGGTAATCGACTGGCGCAGGGCGCCGCGAAACAGCGGATGGTCGTCCGCAATAATGAACTGGTGCGCCGGTTGCCCGGCATCACTTTGAGATTTCATCGCTACATCCCTTCGGTTCGAGGGGCCATATTTCCAATGTACACGGAAATTGCCGCCCGTTCTTATTATTTAATTCTATAGTTTCCGGGCGCAGGCTGGGATGGCGCTGCTGCGCGCGGAATTTTTGCCAGAAATAGCCCCGCTGTTGCCAGCGGGGCTATCTATTGGGTCAATCCAATGGGTCAATCCATTGGAGCTACCCATTGGTGCAGTCCCGGATCACACGGCTTCCGACAGTGCCGCGTGGTTGGCGATCAGGTTCTCCACCACACCGGGGTCGGCGAGGGTGGAGATATCGCCCAGCTGGTCGGTTTCATCCGCGGCAATCTTGCGCAGGATGCGGCGCATGATCTTGCCGGAGCGGGTCTTCGGCAGGCCCGGCGCCCACTGGATCACATCCGGGGTGGCGATGGGGCCGATTTCCGAGCGCAGCCAGTCGCGCAGGGTTTTGCGCATGGCCTCACTGGGTTCCTGGTCGGCGTTCAGGGTGACGTAGATGTAGATGCCCTGGCCCTTGATGTCGTGGGGGTAGCCCACTACCGCGGCCTCGGCCACGGCATCGTGGGCCACCAGCGCGCTTTCCAGCTCGGCGGTGCCCATGCGGTGGCCGGAGACATTGAGAACATCGTCCACCCGCCCGGTGATCCAGTAATAGCCGTCCTCGTCCCGGCGCGCGCCGTCGCCGGTGAAGTACATATTGTCGAAGGTGCTGAAATAGGTGTCGACGAAGCGCTGGTGATCGCCGAATACGGTGCGCATCTGTCCCGGCCAGCTGCCCAACAGTACCAGGTTGCCCTCGTTGGCGCCGTCGAGGATGTTGCCCTCGTTGTCCACCAGCGCCGGTTGTACGCCGAAGAAGGGGCGGGTGGCTGACCCGGGTTTCAGGGCAGTGGCACCGGGCAGCGGGGTGAGCATGGCGGCACCGGTTTCGGTCTGCCACCAGGTGTCCACGATCGGACACTGGCCGCGGCCGAAGGTGCGGTGATACCACTTCCACGCCTCGGGGTTGATCGGTTCGCCCACGGTGCCCAGCAGGCGCAGGCTGTCGAGGTGCGCACCGGCAACCGGCTTGTCGCCCTCGGCCATCAACGCGCGAATAGCGGTTGGGGCGATGTACAGAATATTGATCTGGTGGTCGTCGATGATCTGCGCCACCCGGGTCACGTCCGGGTAGTTGGGCACACCCTCGTACATGACGGTGGTGGCGCCATTGGCCAGCGGGCCGTAGATGATATAGCTGTGGCCGGTGATCCAGCCGATATCCGCGGCACACCAGTAGCGCTCGCCGCGGCGGTAATCAAACACGTATTCATGGGTCAGCGAGGCGTAGGTGAGGTAGCCGCCGCTGGAGTGCAGCACGCCCTTGGGTTTGCCGGTGGAGCCGGAGGTGTAGAGGATAAACAGCGGGTCCTCCGCGTTCATTTCCTCCGCCGGGCAATCGTCGCTCTGGGCGGCAACCAGCTCGCCATAGTCGCGGTCGACCTGCGGGTTCCAGTCCACCTGGTCGTCGGTGTAGTTGACCACCACCACGTTCTCGACCCGGGTTTCCTGGCACAGGGATACGGCCCGGTCCACGTTCTGTTTCAATAACACGGAGCGGCCACCGCGGCGCCCGGCGTTGGCGGTGATGATGGTGCGGGACTGGCCGTCGTCCATGCGCCCCGCCAGCGCCTCCGGCGAGAAGCCGGCGAATACCACGGAATGGATTGCACCGAGGCGCGCACAGGCGAGCATGGCCACCGCGGCTTCCGGAATCATCGGCATGTAGATGGTGACGACATCGCCTTTCTTCACACCCAGGCTTTTCAGGCCGTTAGCAAAGCGGCAAACATCGCGGTGCAGCTCGCGATAGCTGATTTCCCGCGAGGTGCCAGGCTCGTCGCCCACCCACAGGATTGCGGTACTGTCGGCGTGTTCCGCCAGGTGGCGGTCGAGGCAGTTGGCGGCAACGTTCAGGGAGCCGTCGGCAAACCAGCGGATATGCAGGTCGTCCTTGGCAAAGGACACATCTTTTACCTGACTAAAGGGTTTGATCCAGTCGATGCGCTGTGCCTGTTCCCGCCAGAAGCCGTCGTTGTCCTCGATCGAGCGGTTGTACAGCTCGAAGTAGGCGTCTTCGTTCAGCAGGGTCTGTTCCGCGTAGGCGGCGGGAACGGGAAAGACAGTGGCTTGGTTGTCGGATTGGTTATTCACGGGCCTGTCCTCGGTGCTTATTTCTCTCCCGTGCATTCTGGCACCGGGGCTCCGACGGGGCGTATTAGACAAAAGTCGAAATGCAGAAAAAACGGGCGTGGGTATCATCAGTCACATAGACATTGGTCGAGATTTGCAGGGGATTTAGACCAATGGTTAATACCGCGATATGACGGAAGGCGCTTTGATCGATACCAGCAGTATTCGACGAACAACCTTCAAAGGAACACGTCATGCCGGCGATAACAATAAATACCCGCGGCTTGGGCCGCACAATCATGATGATAGCGATGGTAGGTGGAACCGCAGCGACACTCCCGCTGATGGCGTCCGCACAGGAAGATTCCGCATCGGTCACTGCGGCCGAACTGCAGCAGCGCATTGCCGAGCTGCAGGCACAGGTGGACCGTCTCGCAGCGCAGCAGACGGCACCTGTGCAGGACCCGGAGCCGGAAAGGAAAACCTTCGGTGGAACCCAGATCCAGATTGGCGGTTACGTCAAACTGGATAGCAACTTCAGCAGTTACTCGGATGGCAGCTCGGCCACCGCGGGTATCGGCGAGGACTTCCTGGTGCCCTCCACCATTCCGATCGGCGGTGACAGCGGCGATACCCGGTACCACGCTCAGGCCAAGTCCTCGCGCCTGTTTATCAAATCGCATTCGGAATATGGCAGCGGCGCCATCAACACCCACCTGGAGATCGATGCCATGGCCGGCGGCCAGGGCGACGAGCGCATCAGCAACTCCTACGCCCAGCGCCTGCGCCATGCCTATGTGGACTGGCAGATGGATGGCAGCCGCAGCCTGCTGGCGGGGCAGACATGGTCCACATTTTTCAATGTGGGCGCACTGCCGGAGGGGCTGGACTTTGTCGGCCCGGTGGGAACCCTGTTCGAGCGCCAACCCCAGGTGCGCTATTCGCACAAACTGGGCAGCGGGCAGCTGCAGTTCGCGGCGGAGAACCCGGCCACTACCCTGTACAACGGCGCGGAAAATCCGTACGACGACAACAGCACCCCGGATTTTGTGGTGCGCTACAACAACAGCCTGGGTGACCTGAGTTATTCCGCCGCTTCCATGAGCCGTGAGCTGGCCTACGAAGCGGACAGTGAGCGGGAGTCCCGCCGCGGTTACGCCGTCAGCCTGTCCGGCAAGTACCAGTTGGGCCGGGACGACCTCCGCTTTATGTATAGCTACGGCAATGCACTGGGCCGTTACCTTGGCCTCAACAGTTACCGTGCAGGTATCATCGAGGCGGATGGAGAGATCAACCTGATTGACCAGCACGGCGGCTTTGTGGCCCTGCGGCATTTCTGGAACGAGCAATTGCGCAGCAACCTGGTGCTATCCGCCACCGCTGCGGATAACCCGGACACGGTTTCGGATATGACTGCCGCGGCGTATCGCAGCCTGCACCTGAACCTGTTGTATTCACCGGTCCCGAAAATGACCCTGGGCGGCGAGTACATTTTTGCCAGCAAGGAGGTTGAGAATGTCAGCGGCCAGCTGACCGATGATGAGGGTGATTTGCAACGCCTTCAGTTTTCCATGAAATATGTGTTCTGACCCATAAAAATAATGAAGGAGTACTCCTATGAGTTTTGAAACCGAACAGCACGCCGAAGATTACTGGAAGGAGAACCTGCGCATGATGCTCACCTTGTTGGGCGTCTGGTTTGCAGTGTCTTTCGGCTGCGGAATCCTGTTTGTGGACGAGCTGAATACGATCCGCCTCGGCGGGTTCAAACTCGGCTTCTGGTTTGCCCAGCAGGGCTCGATCTATGTGTTCCTGGCGCTGATCGTGGTGTACGCGGTGAAGATGAACAAGCTCGACCGCAAGTACAACGTGCACGAGGATCACGAAGAGCCGGAAGAGTTTGAAGAAGCACTCGAAGAAGAGTTTACCCAGTAAGGGCAGGAGCAGATCATGGATATCCAAACATTAACTTTCCTGATTGTCGGCGCCACTTTCGCGCTGTACATCGGTATCGCGATCTGGTCCCGCGCCGGATCTACCCACGACTTTTACGTTGCCGGTGGCGGCGTCCACCCGGTGGCCAACGGTATGGCCACGGCAGCGGACTGGATGTCGGCGGCATCCTTTATTTCCATGGCGGGCCTGATCAGCTTTATGGGCTACGACGGCGCCGTGTACCTGATGGGATGGACCGGCGGTTACGTGCTGCTGGCACTGTGCCTGGCGCCGTACCTGCGCAAGTTCGGTAAATTTACCGTGCCGGCCTTTATCGGCGACCGCTACTACTCCAACACCGCGCGCACCGTGGCGGTGATCTGTGCGGTGTTTGTGTGCTTTACCTATGTGGCCGGGCAGATGCGCGGCGTGGGTGTGGTGTTCTCGCGCTTCCTCGAAGTGGACATCACCACCGGCGTCATCATCGGTATGGGTATCGTGTTCTTCTACGCGGTACTCGGCGGCATGAAAGGCATTACCTACACCCAGGTGGCCCAGTACTGTGTACTGATCTGCGCCTACCTGGTACCGGCCATTTTTATCTCCATCATGATGACCGGCCACGTGATTCCGCAGATCGGCTTTGGCTCCGAACTGGCAGATGGTTCCGGTACCTACCTGCTGGACAAGCTGGATGGATTGTCCACGGAACTGGGTTTTGCCGAGTACACCTCGGGGACCAAAAGTACCATTGATGTGTTCTTTATCACCGCCGCCCTGATGGTGGGTACCGCGGGCCTGCCCCATGTGATCGTGCGCTTCTTTACCGTACCCAAGGTGCGCGACGCGCGTAAATCTGCCGGCTGGGCACTGCTGTTTATCGCCCTGCTGTACACCACTGCGCCGGCCATCGCCACTTTTGCACGGGTGAACATGATCGACACCATCAACGGACCGGAAGCACAGGGTACTGCCCATGAAGAAGCACCGAGCTGGATCACTAACTGGGAAGCCACCGGCCTGATTTCCTGGGAGGACAAGAACGGCGATGGCAAGATGTTCTACTCCGGTGATGAGCGCAACGAGATGAAAATCGACCGCGACATCATGGTGATGGCCAACCCGGAAATCGCCGACCTGCCGGCCTGGGTGATTGCGCTGGTGGCTGCCGGTGGTGTGGCTGCGGCACTGTCCACTTCTGCGGGGCTGCTGCTGGTGATCTCGACCTCTATTTCCCACGACCTGTTGAAGCGCAACCTGATGCCGAATATCACCGACAAACAGGAACTGACCTATGCGCGGATAGCTTCTGCGGTGGCGATTGCGATTGCGGGGTATCTGGGGATCAATCCACCGGGCTTCGTGGCGCAGGTGGTGGCATTCGCCTTCGGGCTTGCGGCATCGTCGTTCTTCCCGGCCATCATCATGGGTATCTTCAGCAAACGCATGAACAAGGAAGGTGCAATCGCCGGCATGATTTCCGGTATCACCTTCACTGCGCTGTACATCGTCTACTTCAAGTTCATCAATCCCGCGGCGAATACCCCCGACCACTGGTGGTTCGGTATTTCACCGGAAGGTATCGGTACCCTGGGTATGATCGTGAACTTTGCGGTAGCCACGGTGGTCGCGCGCTTTACCGCAGATGCGCCGAAAGATGTGCAGCAGCTGGTGGCGGATATCCGCTTCCCGAAAGGCGCCGGTGAGGCCACTGCCCATTGATTGCCGTTGATTTAGACGCGCTTGACGCCGGGAGCCAGGCTCCCGGCTGACCTTCCAACCAATCAGTCTTCTCTTGGTTTCGACGAGGCCCTCAGACCTTCCCTAAAAATCTGGAGGTGCCTCGTCTTTTTCCCGTCTGAACTTTCCCTGGCCGCGGTTTGCGCGCCCGAGCTGTCTAAACTGATTGCCACGCCAGAAGCGCAACTTCCTTATTGTCGTCGGGCACAGTAACGCAACCCTCACTGCGCATGCCCAGCTTTTCCAGCAGTGCGATAGAGCGCGGATTCGCCGGTGACACAATAGCGACGATACGTTTTAGCCCCAGGCCGTTGCGGGCAAAATCCATCACTGCCTGTGCTGCTTCCAGGGCGTAGCCCCGCCCGCGATACTGCGGCAGAAAGGCATAGCCAATATCCACGTCATCGAGAAAGTCACGCTTGACCAGGCCGCAGAGACCAACGGCTGTTCCGTCCTTCAAGGCTACCTTGTACATACCAAAGTTGTGCCGGCGGTAGGATGCCACCGGGCCCTTTTCGATATAGTCCTGCGCTTCCTGCACGGTGCGCACACCGCGGTCGGCCACGTTATGGATAAAGTCCGGGTCATTCAGAATAGCGAGCATCAGTTCGCCGTCTTCCCGGGTGAGTTCACTGATTGCCAGCCTGGCGGTTTTGCGGTTAAACATGGGGGAGCGTCCATACACAACAGAATGCCGGTAAGGCTAGCGCAGCGAGTGCAGGAATTGAAGATGCCGCTCGTATTGGGAGAGGATATCGGTGAGCAGTTGATCCGTGGTCCAGCCCATCACATCATAGTCCTGCCCACCTTCGCTCAGGTGCACTTCCGCACGGAAATATTTGTCCGGTGAACCGTCATCGTACTCGTCATCGAGCTCCGCATCCGGGTCTGAGGCATTGGGCTTCAGGTGCGCCTTGGGGTAGATCGCGTAGACAAAATCCACCTCTTCCCCCTGGTACACGTGGAGCTTGAGGGTGTGGTTCTGCGATTCGAATAGGGTCTTGAAGCCGTTTTTCTCCATCTCTTCGGCAAAGCGACACAGTGCGGGCTCGCCCACTTCCCGGATATAGCTGCGCACCTCTTCCAGCGAGGGGAGTTGTACCAGGTTGCGCAACCGCCTCTCCCACGACACCGGGTTGCGCGCGGTGATCGGCGCTACCGGTGCGCTCTGGGCATCCCGCTTGGCGGTGTCCGTACGCAGGGCCTTGATCAGACCGTAAATGGCCGCCAGCAGTATCAGTGAGAAGGGCAGGGCGCTGGTAATGGCTGCCGTCTGCAGCGAGCTTAGCCCTCCAGCCACCAGCAGGGCGATGGCCACCACGCCGATAATTGCGGACCAGAATATGCGCTGCCATAGCGGTGTATCGTCGCGGCCGTGGGAGGCGAGCATATTCATCACCATGGCCCCGGAATCCGCCGAGGTCACAAAGAAAATGACCACCAGCACAATGGCGATAAACGAGAGAATGTTGGAGAGCGGGAACTGGTCGAGAAATTCAAACAGGGCCAGGGACTGGTCCTGCTTGATGATCTCGGCGAGGAAGTCCATGCCCTCTACACGGATCATCTGGATGGCGGAATTCCCGAACACCGTGAGCCAGAGAATCGTGATTAATGTCGGCACCATCAGCGAGCCGATGGCGAACTCCCGGATGGTGCGGCCGCGGGAAATGCGCGCAATAAAAATACCCACAAACGGTGACCAGGACAGACACCAGCCCCAGTAGAAAATGGTCCAGCCACCAATCCAGTCGGTGGGCGCATACGCATACAGGTTGAACGTGCGGTTGACCAGTACCGACAGGTAGCTGCCAAAGTTCTGCACGAATGCCTGCAGCAGATAGACGGTGGTACCCATGATCAGCACCGCGAATAGCAGCAGTGCAGCGAGCCCCATATTCAACTGCGACAGCCGGCGGATGCCGGTATCCAGTCCGACTACCACCGACACCGTCGCCAGTGCGGTGGTTACCACAATCAGTATCACCTGTACCCCGGTGCCCACCGGGACCCCGAAAAGATGATGCAGCCCGGAATTCATCTGCAGCACACCAAACCCCAAGGTGGTGGCGACACCGCACACGGTGCTGACGATGGCAAAGATATCCACCGCATGACCGATGGGGCCGTGAATCTTTTCTCCGATGATGGGGTACAGCGCCGAGCGCAATGTCAGGGGCAGGTTGTGGCGGTAACTGAAATAACCGAGGATCAACGCCACCCCGGCAAAAATCGCCCATACGTGGAAGCCCCAGTGGAAAATACTGAGTACCATCGCCTGGCGCGCCGCCTCGACGGTGCCAGCCTCGGCGTCCGGTGGATCCATGAAGTGCATCACCGGTTCCGCCACGCCGAAAAACAGCAGGCCGATCCCGATGCCGGCGCAGAACAACATGGCCACCCAGGACCAGAAGCCATAATCGGGTTTGGAGTGTTCCGGTCCCAGGCGGATATCTCCGAGCCGTGAAAGACTGATCACTAGTACGGTAACCAGCAGGATCGCCACGATCAGCACATAGTACCACCCCATGTAAGTGACGATGGTGGTCTGCAGGCTTTTGAAGAAGGCTGTTGCTTCGTCTTTGAAAATCACCGCGAATGCCACCAGCAATAGCAGTACTGCGGTAGAGGTATAGAACACCGGCGGGTTGAAGCGGGCGGGACTCTCCTGCTGCGGATTTTTCATGGCTGGCCTGTTGGTTGGATTGACGAAGCGACGACCCCGTTACAGGTGGCGGAACAGGATCAGCGCAATGTGTGCAGGAACTGCAGGTGGCGCTCGTACTGCGACACCATGTCGGTGAGTAACTGGTCTTTGGTCCAGCCCATCACATCGTAGTCCTGGCCGCCCTCATAAAGGTGGACTTCCGCACGAAAGTATTTGTCCGGAGAGCCGTCGTCGTAACTGTCGTCCAGCATCTGTTCGGGGTTGCTGGCGTCGGGCTTGATGGTGGCTTTGGGGTAAATACCGTAGATAAAGCTCGCTTCTTCGCCCTGGTGGACTTCCAGCTGGATGGACTGGTTTTTACCTTCGGTGACTGCCGCCTCGTAGCCGTTCTTGTGCATCTCCGCGGCAAATTCATCCAGCGCCGGTTTGCCGATATCGCGAATATACTCATGCACTTCGCTGAGTGACGGCAGTTGCAGGGCATTTTTCAGGCGTCGTTGCCAGGTGACAGGGTTGCGCGCGCTGATGGGGGCGACGATGGCGGTCTGGGTAATCCGTTTGACGGTGTCCGTGCGCAGTGCCTTTACCAGCCCGAACATGGCAATCAACAGGATAGCGGAGAAGGGCAGGGCGCTGGTGATCACTGCGGTTTGCAACGAGCCAAGGCCGCCGGCGAGCAACAGTGCAATGGCAACCACACCGATCAGGGCACACCAGAAAATGCGCTGCCACAGCGGTGTTTCATCGCGTCCGTGGGAAGACAGCATATTGACCACCAGCGCTCCGGAATCCGCGGAGGTGACGAAGAATACGATCACCATCAGTACCGCAACAAAGGAAAATGCCGAAGAAAAGGGAAACTGCTCCAGAAACTGGAACAGCGCCACCGACTGGTCCGCGGCCACAGCCTCACCCAGTTGCGTCAGCCCCTGGTCGAGGATCATATGGATGGCGGAGTTGCCGAAGAAAGTCATCCACAGCATGGTCACCAGCGCCGGTACCAGCATGGCCCCAATCACGAACTCGCGGATGGTGCGCCCGCGGGAAATACGGGCAATAAACAGGCCGACGAACGGCGACCAGGACATCCACCAGCCCCAGTAGAGAATGGTCCAGCCGCCCAGCCAGTCCGTGGGTTCATAGGCGAACAGGTCGAAGGTCTTGCTGACGATCTCCGACAGGTAGCTGCCGAAATTCTGCACGAACGTCTGCAGCAGGTACACGGTGCTACCCAGCAGCAGCACCATGATCAGCAGGATGCCGGCCAGGGTCATATTGAGTTGCGAGAGGCGTTTGATACCGGCATCCAGGCCGAGTACTACCGAAATGGTGGCGAGAATGGTGGTGATGATGATCAGCGCCACCTGGACACCCGGTCCCACGGGTAACCCGAACAGGTGGTGGAGACCGGAGTTGATCTGCAATACGCCGTAGCCGAGCGTGGTCGCGACACCACATACGGTGCCGACAATGGCGAATACATCTACCGCGTGGCCGATTGGGCCGTATATCCGGTCGCCAATCATGGGGTAGAGCGCCGAGCGCAGGGTCAGTGGCAGTTTGTGGCGGTAACTGAAATAGGCCAGGATCAGCGCGACAATGGCGTAAATAGCCCAGGCGTGGAATCCCCAGTGGAAAAATGTCAGCACCATGGCCTCACGGGCGGCGAATACCGTTCCGGTTTCCCCAACCGGAGGTTCCAGGTAGTGCATTACCGGTTCCGCAACGCCGAAGAACAACAGGCCGATACCCATACCGGCAGAGAACAACATGGCAAACCAGGAGGTGAAGTCGTAATCCGGTTCCGCGTGCTCCGGGCCCATTTTTATACTGCCGAAGCTGGACATGGCGATGGCAATGGTGCCGATCAGGATGATGGCCACGGTCATCACGTAGTACCAGCTCATGTGCGCCACAACCCAGGCCTGCAGCGACTGGAACATCGACGTGGCGTGGTCGGGCAGGAGTACCGCGTAGGCCACCATCAGCAGCAGTGCGGCAGTTGCGGAATAAAATACCGGAGGGTTGAAATGTGCCAGTTGTTCGTTACCGTTGTCGCTCATATTACTCATCGTATATTTGTCCGGATTCAGTTACCTGGCATTTCTCGGCTCGGTGCGCGGGTATAATTTTGCGCCTTTTCGACTTAGCATAGACGATCGTATTGCCTATAAGCGTAACGAATAAAGATGTCATTTGATATGTTGATAATTTCTCGAACACTGGCGATTCCACTGGCTGAAGTGGAAATGCACGCGATGCGCTCAGGTGGTGCCGGCGGGCAGAATGTCAACAAGGTATCCACTGCCATTCACCTGCGTTTTGACGTACAGGCATCCAGCCTGCCGCAAGAGATCAAATCCCGTCTGCTAGCCTTGCGTGACCAGCGTATCACCGCGGAAGGTGTGGTGGTTATCAAGGGCCAGCGGTTTCGCACCCAAGAGAAAAACCGTGCGGACGTGCTGGAACGGTTGCGGGAGCTGATCGCCAGTGTATTGGTAACACCCAAAAAACGCTTGCCCACCAAACCCACCAGGGGATCAAGGGAGCGGCGCCTGAAGAGCAAAACCCGCCGTGGGCAAGTCAAATCCATGCGCGGAAAAATTTCCGACTATTGATTGTCGTTGACGAAGTAAATAAAGGATAAGACATGAGCAAACGCTATGACGCGCAGGCGCTGCAACAGTTTGCCAGCGCACTGTTTGCGACTACCCGTATAGATTCGGAGCGTGCGGATGTGATGGCAGACATTTTTCTGCAGGCAGACCTGATGGGTTTTACCACCCACGGTCTGAACCGGGTAGCGAGCAATCTGCAATGGTTGCAGAGCGGTGCATCCCGGATTGCAGGGGAGCCTCATGTGCTGTCTGATCGCGGCAATTGCTTCAACTGGGATGCCGAGTTCCTGCCCGGCCCCTGGGCGGTGACCAGGGCCGTTGATGAAGCGCTGGCACGGGTTGAAGAGCACGGCGTGGTGAGCGCCACCATCCGCCGCAGCCAGCATATAGCCTGCCTCGCCGCGTACCTGCCGAAAATCGTCGAGAAAAACTGTGTTGGTATCCTGACCTGTTCCACGCCGTCCGAGAACACCGTGGCGCCGCAGGGTAGCAAGACACCGCTGTTTTCCGCCAATCCCATCGCCTTCTGCGCACCTGCGGGAGATTATCCACTGCTGTTTGATATCAGCATGTCTGCCACCGCCGGCGGTTACGTGGCGCGGGCGGAACGCGAGGGCCGGAAATTGCCCCACCCGTACCTGAAAGATCGCGATGGAAATATCTCCGATGATCCCGCGGCCTTTACCGACGGTGGCAGTATTCTGCCGGTGGGTGGCGCGGATCACGGATACAAGGGGGCGGCGCTATCGGCGATGCTCGAAGTGCTGTCGATGGCGCTCGGAGGTTATGGCCGCGCGGATGACGCCGGGGACGATGACGAAGCCAATTCCGTATTCCTGCAAATCATCGATCCCAAGGCTTTCGGCCCGGAGAATCGGTTTTTGCGGCAAACCGCTGCACTGCTGCAACTGTGGGAAACCTGTGAAAGTGACAGCGGTGAGCCGGTGCGGGTACCCGGTCGACGGGCGTGGCAATTGCGCCGCGAGCAGCTCGCCAACGGCGTGCGCCTGTATCCGACAGTCGTGGAAGACTTGCAGGCCCTTGCCAAAGAGTACGCAATCCCCATGCCAGCTGTCTTGAGTTGACCGCTGCTGCGACGGAGGATATTTCGGGAATGTCATCGGGGCGTATTGTTCTACTTGTATTTTTCCGCTGCGGCGCGAAATGGGTCTAGGATAGGGGGAAACTGTCACATAAACATCTCAAATAATTAGAGGTTGCAGCCAAAAGGAGAACCTTGGCGATGGAAGATCTGGTCCGCATGACTGCGCTGGAACTGTTGAGTGGCTATCGACAAAAGCACTTTTCCCCAGTAGAAGCGACGCGGGCCATGCTCGCCCAGATCGAACGCTGCAATCCGGTGGTCAACGCGTTTAACCTGGTGGACGAAGAGACCACCCTGGCTGCGGCGCGGGCGTCTGAAGCGCGCTATCACTCCGGAGATATCCGCGGCCTGCTGGACGGCGTGCCGGTAGCCATCAAGGATGTATTCCTTACCGCCCAGTGGCCCACCATCAAGGGCTCCAAGACCATCGACCCGAAAACCACCCTGGGCAAGGAGGCGCCCAGTGTTGCGGCGTTGAATCGACACGGCGCAGTACCGCTGGGGAAAACCACGACCCCGGAATTCGGCTGGAAGGGCGTCACCGATAATCCGGTGGACGGTGTTACCCGCAACCCCTGGGACCCGAGCAAAACTGCCGGGGGCTCCAGCGGCGGCAGTGCCGCGGCGGTGCCGCTGGGTATGGGGCCGCTGGCGCTGGGTACCGATGCCGGCGGTTCCATTCGTATCCCCGCGGGTTTCAGCGGACTGGTCGGCTTGAAACCCAGCTTCGGTGAAGTGCCCCACTGGCCCGCCAGCCCCTTCGGCACTCTCGCTCACGCCGGCCCCATGACCTGGACCGTGGCGGACTGCGCGCTGTTGATGAATGTGCTTTGTGAAGCCGATGTGCGCGATACCAATGCCATTCCCCGGCGCAATATTGACTACCTGGCGGCGATACAGGGCGAGCCGCAAGAACTGTTGCGCGGGGTAAAAATAGCCTTCAGTGCCACCCTGGGATATGTACAGGTGGACCGGGAAGTGGAAGAAACCGTGCGCGAAGCGGCAAAGCTTTTGCAATCGCTCGGGGCGGAAGTCTCGGAAGTCGCGCCGGGGTTTGACGATCCCCTCGCCGCATTTGGCCATCTGTTTTACGGCGGTGCCGCCAATGCGCTGCGCAATATCAGCAAGAAACAGCGCATGCTGATGGATTCACAACTGGTCGCGGTTGCGGACAGGGCCGCGCAACTGACCATGCTGGATTACCTGGAGGCGGTGAACGAGCGCATGGCACTTTGCGAGCGTATGGCGCTGTTCCATAAAAAGTACGACCTGCTGCTCACTCCCACACTGCCGATCACCGCATTCGCCGCCGGGCGCGAGGTCCCGGAAGACTGGCCGAGTACCCGCTGGCCCTCGTGGACGCCCTATACCTATCCGTTCAATCTCACCGGGCAGCCGGCCATCTCGGTGCCCTGTGGTTTTGCCACCAGTGGCCTGCCCATTGGCCTGCAAATGGTGGGCGCGCGGTTTGACGATACAGCGGTACTGCGCGCAGCCCAGGCGTACCAGCTTGCGGCACCACTGACCGACGTGCGCCCGCAGCTGTTTTATGAGAACTCGCCGGAGGAACAAAGCGCGTGAGCCGGTTGGATTTTGATTTTTATGAATCGGAAGATCCGGTCTGGAATCCCGCGCTGTTGACGATTCCCGTCCCCGGTATCCGCAAAATGGTGAACATGGCGGCGACCCTGGAGGACGTGATTCATCTTTCCATCGGTCAGCCGGATGCACCCACGCCGCCCCATGTGATTCAGGCGACGGTCGACGCGCTCAATGCGGGGCAGACCGGATACACCATGGATGCGGGCCTGCCGGAATTGCTGGACGCCCTGGCGGAATATTACGGTGAGCGCTCCGGTCGCTATATTTCCCCGGAAAATATTCTGGTTACCACCGGTGCGACGGAGGCGATCTACCTCGCACTTACCGCGGTATCTGCGCCGGGGCGGGAATTTATTGTGCCGGATCCTTCGTTCATGCTGTACGCGCCATTGATTCGCATGAACGGTGGCGAGGTGAAGTACGTACCGACCCGCGCCGAGAACCACCACCAGCTGGATCCGCAGGACGTCCTCGACGCGATCGACAGCAACACGCACGCAATCATCCTGAATTCCCCGAGCAATCCCACCGGTACGGTTTATCCGCGGGAAACTGTGGAAACCATCGTGCAGGAGGCGGCCTACCGGGGTATTTATGTGATCAGTGACGAGGTTTACGATCACCTGATCTACGACAAACGCGGCAGCGACAACTATGCCAGTGTGCTGTCCTGTTGCTCCGACCTCGATCACGTGATGGTGATCAGCAGCTTTTCCAAAACCTTCAGCATGGCGGGAATGCGCATAGGCTGGCTAATCGCCAGCCAGGGGGCGATCCGCAAACTGCGCCGCTACCACATGTTCACGACCACTGTTGCCAATACTCCCTGTCAGTGGGCGGGCGTCGCGGCGCTCAAGGGGGACCGCAGTTTTATTGATGAGACGGTCAATACCTACCGCAAACGCCGCAACCGGCTGGTGGAGCTGGTAGAGCAGACCCCTTTTCTGGAGGGCTATGTGCCGGACGGCGCTTTCTATATGTTTCCGTCGCTGCCGGAAGGGGTGAATGGCAACAATGTGGCCCTGCGCCTGCTGCGGGAAACCGGTGTGTGTACCATCGCCGGGGATACCTTTGGCGAGAGCAGCCGCAATGCACTGCGCTTCAGTTACGCCACGTCCATCGAAAACATCGAGCGGGCCTTTGAGCGCATTATTCCGTGGATGGAAAAGCAGGATTTTGCCTGAGGTGATTTTGTTTTTTTAGCGCTACTGCGGCAAAGCCGAAGGCCGCTCCGGGGCGGGCGTGAATACGGCTGCGAACAGCGCCGGCGGTGCCTCAGGGCTGCTGCACATCGTCGCTGGAGGGTTGGATCTGCTGCACCAGCATTTCTGCAGTCTTGGTGGCGTTATAGTCCATGATCAGCTGCGGTTCGTCGGTGAACACCCCGTCGGCACCCATGGCCGCGACCAGGTGCAGGTCGTGGGGGTTGTTGACGGTAAATACGTAGGTCTTGAGCCCGCGCCGGTGCCCGTCGTCGACCATTTCCGCGCACACAAAATCCATGCTCAGGTGAAGGGAGTAGGCCTGTAGTGGTTCCGCGCTGGCGGCCAGGTCCAGAGGGACACCATCGATCAGCACCCCGCGGCGCACTTCCGGGATCAGTTTCAGGCAGTCGTAAACCTGGCGGTGGTCGAAAGAGGAGAGAATGTACTGCTCGTAGGTAGCGCCGTTATCCCGCACGTAGGCCTCGATTTCCCGCGCTGCCAGGGCCGCGCAATTGGGGCCTTTCAGTTCGATATTCAGCTGGACATTATTGCCCACCAGCTCCAGCACTTCCCGCAGGGTGGGTACCTGCTCGCCACCGGGCAGCAGTCGCTTGCGCAGTACTTCCGGCGCCAGCTCCGTCAGCAGTTCCTGACCCGCCAGCAGCCGGCCCAGGCGCCGGTCGTGTTTGACGATCAGTTCACCTCCCACATTCCACACATCGATCTCGACGCCGTCGATATCGAATTCCAGCGCGTGGGTAATGGCCTGCAGGGTATTTTCCGTGGCCCGCTTGGGGTATCCGCGGTGAGCGAAGCAGAACATATGATCGGTTGTACGCATCTCTACGGCCACTATAGGGGGATCTCCCAAGGGTCTGATAAAAGTATGACCAGCGAGTGACAGCCACACAATCGGTAACCGGTATTTTCACCGCAGTTTTTATATTGTTTATTTCATGCGGGCCGCGTGTATATAGCGCTCGGTTTTAGAGGGGGCGGGTGGGAGTCAGTGCCCGGCGGCGAGCGGGGTGGCGAGAGGGGCGGGGAGGGCGGTAAGGCCGGGAATTACTCCCCGGCCAGTGCGCGGTAGCGGCCGCGGTGGAAAATCAGCGGCTCGCCACCGGTAGCGGAAAATTCCAGCACTTCACCCAGCAGGATGGTGTGGTCGCCACCTTCGATATTCTGTGCGCGGCGGCAGTGAAACAGGGCCGCACAGTCATCCAGTTGCGGCACGCCGCCTTTGCCCTGGTGCCACTTCACCTGGCCGAACTTGTCTGCACCGCGCCCGGCAAACAGGTTGGAGACATGTTGCTGGTCACCTTTGAGGATGTGGACGGCAAAATACTCGCTTTCGGTGAAGGCACTGTAACTGAGGGCGGATTTGTCGATGCTCCAGAGGATCAGGGCCGGATCCAGGGAGACGGAGTTGAAGCTGTTGACGGTCATGCCCACCGGTTGGCCACTGCTGTCCACGGTAGTGACGACGGTCACTCCAGTGGCGAACTGGCCCAGGGTGTCGCGCAGGGCGCGGCTGCACTCTGCGGGGCTGTCGCCGGCAGTGGTCTGTGTTGCGGAGGAGGCGGGTTTACTGGATGCCGTCATACTGCGTTCAAATGTTGCTCAAAATTTGTGCTGGCGGCCATTCTACGGGAAAAGGCACCGCTTTGCGTTATTTTCTTTAAATTGTGGGCTTTGGATCCCGAACTTCGGATCTTGCGCCGATCAGGGCATCAACGGCGCGCATTCGCTGCTCAGGCGCTCCCGCTCGGTAATGGCGCTGCCGGTCAGGGCGAAGCCCAGCAGCTCGCCATCGCCGCCGCGGAATTCCGCGCGCACGCCATCGTCACTGCCATCGATGTGCCACTCGCCTGTCGCGCCGGCGCGGGGCGGGCAGACCACGGTGGGGCGCAGGGTGGTTTTTACCGCCACCGGTAGGCTGCCGTAATGGACGTCGCTCGGCTCCCCGGTCAGGTTGCGCGCCAGGGCGCGGGCGCTCTGGGTGAGCGGGGCGACGAAATAGAGGCTGTGGCCATCGACTTCGGCGCAGTCGCCGAGGGCGAAAATGTGCTGGTCGCTGGTCCGCAGCTGGCGATCGGTGACGATGCCGCGGTTCACCGCAAGGCCCGCGGCTGCGGCGATGGCGGTGTTGGGGGTGAGGCCCAGGGCCGCCAGGGCCAGATCGGCGACAATTTCACTGCCGTCCGCCAGTTGTGCGCGAATACTGCTGCCGTCGCGAGACAGGTCGCTGACGCCGGCGCCAAAATGGAAGCGCACACCAGCCTGTTGCAGGGACTTCTGGATATCGCGTCCCGCTTCCTCCGGCAGCAGCGCAGCCAGTGGCCAGGGCTGCAGGTCCACCACGTCCACGTCAAAACCGGCCTGCACCAGGTCATTGGCAAATTCGCATCCGATCAGCCCGGCGCCGATCAGCAGTACGCGCCGGCGGTGGGCAAGCGCGGTGCGGAAGCGGTGGTAGTCCGCCAGGCTGTTGACCCGGAACAGGCGCGACAGACCGTCGCCACTGATGGCGGGCAGCGGCGCGCAGCTGGCGCCGGTGGCGAATACCAGGCGGCTGTAGCGCAGCTCCGCGCGGACTCCGCCGCTGTCTGAGACCAGGGTCAGCAGTTTCGCCTGGCGATCCAGATGGGTGACGTGGGTGTGTACCAGGATCTCGATCTTCAGGTCCCGGGCCATGTCCTCTGCGCTACTGGTGGCGAGCTGCTGCGGCGTCTTGCCGTGGGTGAGGGACGCGGACAGCAGCGGCTTGGAATAGAAGGTGCCGTCGTCGCCGGTAATCAGCACCACCGGGGTGCGCTGATCCAGCTTGCGGAATTCTTTTGCCAGGTGGTAGCCGGCGAGGCCGCTGCCGATGATGACCAGGGGGTCTTCACTGCTCTGCTCGACTGGGGCCACCGCTTGCTCGGGCTCCGCCTGCGGGGCTTCGTCGGCCGGCGTGGCCAGCACCATATCGAAGTCTTCTTTACCTACACCGCATTCCGGGCAGGTCCAGTCGTCGGGAATGTCTTCCCAGCGGGTGCCGGGGGGAATGCCCTCCTCGGGGGCGCCTTTGGCTTCGTCGTAGACCCAGCCGCACACCATGCACTCCCAAATCCGGTGGGCGTTGCCGGGAGTGGGGGAACCGGTGGGTGCGGCAGCAGAGGACTCGCTGACTGCCTGCTCCTGCGCTGCGGGGGCGGTGTCACTGTTGGCGCCGGCGGCAACCTCGACCATGGCGAACTCGCCCTTGGTGGCGCCGCACTCGGGGCAGGTCCAGTCTTCCGGGATATCTTCCCAGCGGGTGCCGGGCGGAATGCCATCATCCGGCGAGCCTGTGGCCTCGTCGTAAATCCAGCCACAAATCTGGCATTCCCAAACACGAAAGTCGGACATGGATACCCCTGGGGACAACATAATTCTTGAGGCTGGCTGTAGTGGCCAGCAATTTTTCAGGAGGGGGAGTGTAGGGAAAAAGCGGCGTAAAGTTAACTGGTACCCACGGTTCAGTCGTGTCCATCGGGACCTTTACGGGGAACTTCGCGGGGAGCTTCATACGGGCGCGCCCGGCGCTGGCTGCGCCGGGAACGGGGAAGTCCCGAATGCCCGGTTAGCCGGCGCTCTCTTCGCTGCGCTGGGCGATGGCGGTGAGCGCGCGGTGGTAGGTCTCGCTCAGCTTGTCGGTGCTGTCCACGGTTACCTGCAGGTCGTTGACCAGCCCGTTGTCGAGGCCGTACACCCAGCCGTGTACCGACAGCTCCTGGCCCCGCTCCCACGCGTCGCGCACGATACTGGTCTGGCACACGTGCACCACCTGTTCCAGCACGTTCAATTCGCACAGCAGGTCTACCTGCTGTGATTCCGGGAACAGTTTGATCAGGGTATGGTGTTTGTCGCGCACGTCCTTGATGTGGCGCAGCCAGCTTTCAATCAGTCCCAGGCGCTTGTCCTGCAGCGCAGCGGCAACACCGCCGCAGTCGTAATGGCCGACCACCATGATGTGTTTGACCTTGAGCACCTCGACCGCAAACTGTACAACCGACAGGCAGTTGAGGTCCGAGTGCACCACCACGTTGGCGACATTGCGGTGTACGAACAGCTCTCCCGGTAGCAAATCCACAATCTGGTTGGCGGGCACACGGCTGTCGGCACAGCCGATCCACAGGTATTCCGGCGATTGTTGTTTGGAGAGCTTGAGGAAAAAATCGGGTTTTTCGCGGCGGGTGGATTCGGACCAGACGCGGTTTTTCTGGATCAGGTCTTGAAGCTTGGACAAGGCGTGTATCCTGCTGAGGGTATTTAACAGGGCAGGATAGCCTGTTTGTCATTTTACGCCAACAAACTTGAGCGTTCGGGTAATCGGCGGCCTGTAATTCCGGGCGCCATCTGCTAACCTGCTGCGCGATTAATCGTTAGGGGAATCTGGACATGGGCGTGCGCAATTCAGTGATCCGGCACAAGCGAAGATTGAACCGTCACGGCACTCCGCTGGGTAAACGGCGGCAGAAAGTCCGCTGGCTTCTGGCACAGCGCGCCCGGGTGCGCGCTTACCGGCGATCGTATGAGGAGCGTGAGGCCGCCGCTGACGAACAGATAACAGATTCCAACGCCGACCAAATGCAGTAGTGAGTGAGCACAATATGGTACCGAACAATCAGGCCGCCGCAGCCGATCTGGAAATCCGGATTGCAGACCTTGCCGATCCGTCAGACCGCCGGGATTTTTTGGCACTGTTGGATGAATATGCACGGGACCCGTTCGGTGGCGGTGAGGCGTTGCCGGAGGTCTGTCACCGGGAGCTGCCGGAAAAGCTGGTTGAGTTTCCGGGTGCCTTTACCGTGCTCGCATACCGCGATGGCAAGCCCCTGGGGCTGACGAACTGTTTCATGGGCTTTTCAACTTTCGTGTGCAAGCCGCTGGTGAATATTCACGACGTGGTGGTAAGCGAGGCGGCGCGCGGCGTCGGCGTGTGTACCGCGATGATGGATAAGGTGGCGGAAGTGGCCCGCGAGCGCGGTTGCTGCAAGATCACTCTGGAAGTGCTGGAGAAGAACCACCCGGCGCGGGCGGCCTACCGCAAGTGTGGCTTCAAGCCTTACGCGCTGGATGAGGAATTCGGGCAGGCGGAGTTCTGGCAGCGGTATCTTTGAACAGTACTAAAGACCTTGACGCTAAGGTGGCGATGCCGGGTGCTGCCTTGTGAGACCTTCTAAAACAGGGATGTTTTAGAAGAGCCCCCAGGGATGGGTTCACGGCGTGTCTCACAAGGCAGCACCCGGTAGCGTCACCGCCACCAGATTTATTCAGAACCGGGATTAGCGATTCAGCAGTCCCTTCACCGCATTGGGGAGGTCCGCCGGCAGCAGGATGTTCTTGGCGTTGGTGGAGGTGGACAGTTCTTCCAGTGCGTTGATATAGCGCTCGCCCAGCAGGTACATGACCGGCATTTCCTTGTCGCCGATGGCCTGGGTGACCCGCTCGATGGCTTCGCGGCTGGCGTCTGCCAGGACTACCTGGGCCTTGGCATCGCGCTTGGAGGCTTCCAGGCGGCCATCGGCCTCGAGAATTGCCGCCTGCTTTTCACCTTCGGCGCGGGTGACGGTGGCGCGGCGCTGGCGTTCCGCGGCGGCCTGTTCTTCCATCGCCTTCTGCATGGTGGCAGAGGGGTTGATGTCCTGGATCTCCACCGTCTTCAGGTTGATGCCCCAGTCCGCGATATCGTCGGAAATGGCTTCTTTCAGTTTTGCCTTGATCAGGTCGCGCGAGGACAACGCGGCGTCCAGTGACATCTCGCCGACGATGGAGCGCAGCGCGGTCTGCACCAGATTCTGGATGGCAATTTCATAATCCTCTACGCCGTATACCGCTTTCTCCGGAGAAACGATGTTGATATAGGCGACAGCATTGGCAATGATGGTGGCGTTGTCTTCGGTGATGACTTCCTGGGACGGAATGTCCAGTACGATATCCTTGGTGGTGACCTTGTAGGGCACCTGGTCCACGTAAGGGATGATCACATTCATGCCCGGGTTGAGGGTGCTGTGATATTTGCCCAGGCGCTGCACTATGTGCTTGGAACCCTGGGGCACGATGCGAATACCCATGCCCACGGTGATGACCACCAGCACAACCAGTGCGATAACTACCGATAATCCTTCCACTTGAATCTTCCCCCTGAAAATAAAAAGGCAGCCCGGCTCTTTGAGCGTCGGCGGCTGCGGTTATGTTTGCTTTGTCAATGAATGAGTGCGGTGTCAGTGCGGAGTGACCACCAGGGTGTTGCCGGAAATATCCTGCACCCGTACCCGGTCGCCGATGGACACTTCCGCGTTGCAGATAAAGGTCCATTCGTCTTCACCGAGAACCGGCGCGGGAAAGCGCAGGCGCCCGCGCGATTTGCCGCTGTTGGACTCGATTACCGAACCCACCTGGCCAGTGAGGGCCTCGAACGCCATGCCGGAGGTGGTGCGGTCTTTCCACTTGGGCTGCATTTTTTTATGCCAGAACACCACCAGCCCCAGGGACAGCGCGGCCCACAGTAACAACTGCACGGTGATGGGCATGCTAACGCCCAGCAGGAGCAATCCTATGGCCAGCGCGGAGAGGCCAAACCAGAAAAGTATAAAGCCGGAAACAAAAATTTCGGCGGTAACCAGCAGCAGGCCGAGCACCAGCCAGTGCCAGTAGGCGATGTGTGCATTGAGCCATTCGAGCATGATGGCTTTTCTCCTTTTTATGCAGCTTGTTATGTAATGGTCGGGCGGGTTTGCGGTTGATTATGCCTTAAAACGATAAGCGCCGTTTGGCCTCATGAAATCGGGTGTTAACCGGGGCTGGAAACTACGATTTTTTGCTAATGAAAATTTCGTGATTCGGTCACAAATCCGCAGCAAATCCGCGGGCTTGTGCAATACTTTTTGCAGGCGAATGTGCCGCAATCATGCATCAAATTTGTGCGTATGTATCCCGAAAATTCACTCACTGCATCAAGAGAAATCATGGACGAAGATCTTATGCAATTAACCTCTACCCTCGCCCAGGGGCGTTACCAGTACAGCTGCGATGGGCGCGCCATGCCGGTTCAGGATGACTGGCAACTGGGGCGCGATGCGCAGGGCCGCCAGTTGCTGATCAGCCGCCGTCTGGTCGGAGAGCAGGGGCACGGTATTGAAGTGCGCGCCCTGATGAACTCGGGCCTGGTAACGGATTGCCGCGTGCTCTGGAAAGACGAGGTATCCGAGGTTAGCGCTCACTACCGGTCGGTAACCGCGGACGGTGTGCCGGTCAGCATTGATAACCCCATCGAGGCGGAATGGACCGGTCCCAATGGCCTGCAACACAACACGCTGGGTGGACAGCAGCGCTTGCTGTTTCCGCTGATGCGTATATTCATGGGGCCGCTGCTGAAGCGCTTGTCCGGCATGGAGTTCGGCTGTGAGGTGGTGGCGCCGGATATCGTCGACCCGTCACAGCGTGGCAAACTGCTGGCACCGCGGGTGAGCCACCGCCGTGCTCAGGTCGTTGCGGACGACGCCAATATCCAGGGAGTGCACGACCTGGGGCCCGACGTCAGCGTATTTTCCTACCAGGGCGACGAGGGCGAGCGGGATGCATACTGCTACGTGGACCATCGCGCTCTGCTGGTCGGATACGACTGGCCCAGCAGCACTGGTCGCCTGTGGCAGGTGCGGTTGCGGGACCTGGAGTGGTCACCGGAGCTGACTGCGCTCTGTTAGGCCCTGGCTTTGCGCTGGTTGCCGGCGTGCGACCAGGCGCGCCAAATCTCTGACCGGCTGCACATTTATCGCTCTCAATCCGTGTACACTGCGCTCTGAATTTCACCTGGAGCGCATCACTTGTCCGCTTTTCGTCTCGTGCAATCTGTTTTCCCTGCACGCATCGTATTTTCCGTGCTGGTATCCGGCCTTTCCCTGTTGCCGGTGGCCGCAGCGGCCGCTGAAGTTACAGAGGACCCTCGGGTCGTTGACGGTGAGCAGGCGCCGGCAGAGGGGGATCAGGACATCGAGCTGTTGCAGATGGACGACACCCTGCAGAGTGAGGCGAAGCGACAGGAGAACTGCCTGCGTGAGCAGCTGCTGACCGCACCGGCGAATATCACCCTGGAAGAAATGCGTATCCGCTGCAGGCTGCAGGTGATTCGCGGTTCGCAGCCGGAGCATGAGGCGCCGACTTTTGCCACGGTACCGGAAGTCGCCCCGCAACCGGAGCACGGGCCCAGAGTCAGCGAGCGCGCCCAGGCTATCCGCGACGCGGCCAACAACCCGTTTACCCTGGCATCCCATCACACCAACTACCTGCTGCCGGTGGCCTATAACCCGTCACCGAATACCGCGGGGCTGGAAGATTTTGATGTGGACGGTGACCCCGTCAGCCTGGATCACGTGGAAGTCCAGTTCCAGCTGTCGGTTCAGGTACCGGTGTGGCGGGGGTTTCTCGGCAAGGCGTCCTTTATGAGTGTCGCCTATACCAACCGTTCCTTCTGGCAGGCCTACAATTCCGATGACTCCTCGCCGTTTCGCGAAACCAATCACGAGCCGGAACTGATCATGACCTGGCTCAACGACTGGACGATCTTCGGGTTCCAAAACGTCGCCAACCAGGTCGCCTTCAACCACCAGTCCAATGGCCGCAGCGAGCCGCTGTCCCGCAGCTGGAACCGGGTCTACGCCAATTTTGCGTTCGAGAAAGACAGTGTGTTTTTCTCCTTCAAGCCCTGGTACCGGATTCCCGAGGACGACGAAGAGGACGACAACCCGGACCTGGAGTTCTACCTCGGGCATTTCGAGTTTGTCGGTGGCGTGCAGAAGGGGAATCACGTGGTCTCGCTGATGGTGCGCAACAACCTGCGCTCCGACAACAAGGGGGCGGGGGAGCTGCGCTGGAGCTTCCCCATCGGCAACCGCGTGCGCGGCTATGTGAAGTACTTCAACGGCTATGGCGAGAGCCTGATCGACTACGATGAATCAGTTCAGACCCTGGGGATCGGTTTCGAGCTGGCCCGGGGTACCGGCAGTTGATCACGGTTTGCATAACACGGTTAAGGCATGGGATTTGACGATACCTACAAGTTGAGTGCACACGCGGTCATCACCAATGATGCCGGTGAGGTACTGCAGCTGCGCGCCACCTATGCGGACAAGACCTGGGGCCTGCCCGGCGGCGCCCTGGACCTGGGGGAGACGGTACACGAGGCCCTGCACCGGGAGTGCCGAGAAGAGCTGGGGCGGGATATCGCCATCGACTACCTGAGTGGCGTTTATTACCACCGGGTATACAACTCCCACGTGTTTATTTTTCGCGCACATTTCCTCGATGAAAGCGAGATCCGGCTGTCTTCCGAACACTCCGCATTCGATTACTTTTCGCTCGATTCGCTGTCCCCGGTACAGCGGGTGCGGGTCGGCCACTGCCTTGAATTCGACGGTGAAGTTCAAAGCGCGAAATTTTAACTTGTTCTGTATTTGTGATCACAAATGCGATAGTGTGCGGGTTTGGTGGAGAGGATCCCTGAACACCTGGTTGGCGCCACACAGCGCCGATTCCCTCCATGAAAATCCGCCTTCTATGCTGAAATACAAGAACAAGATTTATGGGTTTGGAACAGACGATGCCTGACCTGGGCAACCTGAGTGAACAGCGACAGCCTCTGGAGTGCCGGGTGGCGTTGGTCAGTAATGATCGCGACCTGAGCAGCAACTGGGTCAACGCCCTGAATGCTACCGCCGCGCAGCACGAAAACCCCTTCGGCCTGCGCTTTGAATCTGTCACTACCGCGGCGCTGGAAAAGCACCTGCGGGAACAGGATCGCCTGCAGGCGCTGATCATCGACGGCGGCTGCAGTACGGAAGAACTCAGCAATGCGGAAGAGCTGGCAGATCGCATGCACGACCTGCGCGCCCAGCTCAACGTCTTTCTGGTGGCACAGAATTCCTTCCTGAGCACCCAGGGTGGGGCGCCCGCTTCGGTGCGCAAGCGCTTCGACGAGCTGTTCGACCGCCGCGAGGGCAATTTCAACCACATGTTCCGGCTGGTGCAGGCATTTATCGCCCGCCGCGCCTCCACCCCGTTTGCGGACACCCTGAAAGAATACGTCTTCAGTGCCCGCGACGCCTGGCACACCCCGGGGCACTCCGGTGGCGACAGCCTGCGCAACAGCCCCTGGGTAGGGGACTTCTATCGCTTTATGGGCGAGCACGTGTTCAATACCGACCTCTCGGTGTCGGTGCAGGTGCTCGACAGCCTGCTGGAGCCCCACTCGGTGATCCAGGAGGCCCAGGACCTGGCCGCCCAGGCCTTTGGTGCCCAGCACTCGTTTTTCCTCACCAACGGCACCTCCACCGCCAACAAGGTGGTGATCCAGCAGATTCTCGGCGGTGGTGGCAAGATCATCGTCGACCAGGCCTGTCACAAGTCGGTGCACCACGCGGTGATCATGAACCGCTGCGAGCCGATCTACCTGAAATCCACCCTGCACCCGGAGTTCGGCATCTACGGCCCGGTGCGGCGCGCGGATATCGAGCAGGCGCTGGATGAACACCCGGATGCCGGCCTGCTGGTGATCACCTCCTGCACCTATGATGGCCTGCGCTACGACCTCAAGCCGATCATCGACTGTGCCCACGAGCGCGGAGTCAAGGTGCTGATCGATGAGGCCTGGTACGCCCACGGTTATTTCCACACCGAACTGCGCCCGACTGCGCTGGAATGCGGTGCGGATTACGTCACCCAGAGCACCCACAAAATGCTTTCGGCGTTTTCCCAGGCGAGCATGATCCACGTGCAGGATCCGGATTTCGACGAGTACCGCTTCCGCGAAAACCTGAATATGTACGCCTCCACCAGCCCGCAGTACCTGATGATTGCGAGCCTCGATGTAGCGCGCAAACAGATGGTGATGGAGGGCTACGGCTGCCTGCGCCACTGCCTGCAGATGGTGGAGACCCTGCGCCGGGAAGTGGACGCCACCGGCGTGTTCCGCGCCCTGACACTGGATGACCTGATTCCCGCACCGCTGGCCGGCGACAATATCCGTCTCGACCCCACCAAGGTCACCATCGACGTCACCGCAAGCGGTTACTCCGGCAAGGAGATCCAGGTCAAACTGTTTGACCAGTTCGGTATCCAGGTGGAGAAGACCACCTACAACACCGTCAGCGTACTGGTAACCCTGGGCAGTACCGAAAGCAAACTGCTGCGCCTGGTGCACGCGTTCAAACAGCTGGCGCGTCAGCCGCGCCGGCGCAGCCATGCGGTCACCGCGCGCCAGCTGCCGGAATTTACCCGCCTGACCTGCCTGCCCGCGGATGCCTACTTCGCCGAGACCGAAGAGCTGCCATTGATGGACAACGGCGTGCTGGCGGAGAAAAAGCTGGTCGGCAGAACCTGCGCCGATGAAATCGTGCCCTATCCGCCGGGCATCCCGGTGCTGGTACCAGGCCAGGAAATCTCCGCACAGATAGTGCAGTTCCTGCAGCAGCTGTTGCAGGGACAGACCGCGACAGAAATTCACGGCCTGATTTTCCGCTCCGATGAGCCCATGTTGCGGGTGGTGTGCGAGCCGAAAAAATCCTCCGGCGACAACGTTAAGAAAGGCGTCAAAAAAGACGGCTGACTTTACTGTTTGGCCAGAACCCGCACGTGTTGCTTGGCGAATACCGGAACCTGGCTGGCCGGGTCCACCAGCTCACCGTCCTGGCGCAGCTCCCAGTGCAGGTGCGGGCCGGTTGCCTTGCCGGTGCTTCCCACTAAACCCAGGATCTGTCCCTGTTCGACCCTGTCGCCTTTGCTCACCAGGCGCTTGTCCAGGTGGGCGTAGAGGGTTTCCACGCCCTGGCCGTGGTCGATGATCACTACCTCGCCGCGGGCACCGCGGGTGCCGGAGAAGGTAACCACGCCCGACCTGGGCACCTGTACCTGGGTACCCCGGGGCGCGCCCAGGTCCATGCCCTTGTGCAGGCGCTGCTTGTTGTGATCAGCGTCCTTTATCGGCCAGGGCCGCATGCCGAAAGCAGAGGTAACCCGGGCGTCGGGTAGAGGGTTGATGAACGCTTCTGCGACCTTGCCGGCCAGTGCCAGCTGCGGCTGCAGGCCCAGGATCAGGACGCCGCCGAGGGTCAGGGACCACAGCGTTTTGCTGGAGCCCTTGCGGGCGCTCTGTTTGCCATTCAGAATATGACGGATTCTCACGGTAAAGCTCCTTTGGTTTTGCTTTGAGAATGCCGCGACAGGATCATTGCCGTGAGCTGTCGCGGTTTGGCGAAGGGTCTTTAGCATTGCCTCTGCGTAGGCCCTTCGCCGTTTCGGGTTTTCCTTTCTGAGAACCTGTTCGTCACAGCCCTGTTCCAGGGCGTCCACCGCCAATTTCGCCAGCGTTTTCAGCGGCCAGTTGAACCACAGCAGTGCCGCCATGCATTGCAGCCCCAGCACCGCCAGTGGATCGCGCCGCGCCAGGTGCTCCAGTTCGTGGCGCACTACCAGGCGAATTTGCTCCAGGGACAGGTAGTCCAGGGTCCACTGGCTGAGAACCAGGGTCGGCGTCGGCAGCGCGGCGGCAAAGGGTGAGATCCGCTCTTCTACCAATACCAGCTTTAGTGTTTTCGGTGCTCCCACCACGCCCAGGTGTCGGGCCAGTGCGCCCTCTGTCGGTAGCGTTTTGCCACGCCTCAGCAGGTTGGCCAGTCGCCAGTGGCCCAAAAACAACCTTCCCATGCCGATGGTTGCACCGATTGCCCAGATCAGGCCCCAGGCCGCGAGCAGCCACTGCCAGGAAACGACGGTATCGTTCATCTTTGCGGTGACATCGACAACCCGGGATGCCGCCTCGACCGGCACCGTCAGTGCCGGCAGGCGCAGTTCAATGGATGGGGCCGTTTCCGCGGCGGGCAGGAAGCCCAGGCAAAAGCTGGCAAAGGTCAGCACCGCTGCGGCCAGCCAGGGATCGCGCCAGCTGCTCAACCATTCCAGGCGGCGGGCCAGCAACACCAGCGCGCCCATGGCGCTGCCACCGACGATCAGGGAGATCAGGCTGGACAGTGCCAGCTGGGCAAGCCACTCAATCATCTTTGCGCCTTCTTGTTGCCTTTCTTTTTATTGCCGGGGGCAAGCAGCGCTTCCAGCTCCTTCAGTTCGCTTTCACTCAGCAGTTCGCTACCGGCGAAGAAGGACGCCGGCACCGGCCCCTTGATCTCCAGTACCCGCTCGGCAAAATCCCGCGCGTAGGCGGCCAGGGTTTTCACCTTGTCTGCGCGGGCCTCGAATACCTTGAGCCCGTGCACTTCGAAGGCCTGTAGCAGGTCCTTGTCCTGCATGCGGTCGAGGGTCTTGCGGGTGGAGGAGTAGGACCAGCCCAGCTGCGCTTCAACCTGCTGGTGGATCTCGCGGGCGCTGAGGGGGGACTGTTGCCAGAGAGCCTTGAGGATGGCCAGCTCGGATGCCGAGGGTTGCTGTTGCATTGCGGTTTGCTCTTGTGACGAGTGGGTTGAGTATGCGACAAGTGTCGCATGTGTGCAACCTGTGTCGTTACTCGGGCCCGACCTGACTGTGCGGGGAGGAGAGCAGGGTGAAAGAAGAAGGCGAGGAAGCCGGGGCGCCGAAACAATCGACAATGCAATTGCGTGACGCGCCCGGTTCGGATTTTGCGCTGTCGGTTACGGGGTGATCAGCGGATTGCCGCGCTCGATAATGGTTTTGACATCTACACCCACCGGCAGGGTGCCGGTGTTGGTAACGCCCTGGGCGCCCAGCCGTGAGGCGATAAACCCTTCCGCCACGGCGGTGTTGCCGTTTTGCATAAGCAGGTGGGATTGCATGGTCAGTGCCAGCTGGTCCACCAGATGGCGGGCGCGATACTCGATCTGGTCCATATCCGACAGTACGCTCTGCAGGTGTGCCAGCGCGCGGTCGTAGCGCAGGTCGTTGCCCTTGCTCTGTGCCAGCTCGTCCATCCAGTTGGCCAGTACTTCCGGGGTTTTGCCGATGGCCCGCAGCACATCCAGCGCCTGCACATTGCCGGAGCCTTCCCAGATCGCATTGATCGGTGCGTCGCGGTACAGGCGCGCGGTGATGAAATTCTCGATCACACCATTGCCGCCGAGGCACTCCATCGCTTCATAGGCGTGGTGCGGTGTGCGCTTGCAGATCCAGTACTTGCCCACCGCGGTACCCAGGCGCATCAGCCGCTTTTCCCGCTCATCATCGAGATGGTCGAAGGCGCGCGCCATGCGCAGGGTCATGGCCACGGAGCCTTCCACTTCCAGTTGCAGGTCCGCGAGCACATTCTGCATCAGCGGCTGGTCGATCAGGGTTTTGCCGAAAGCGCTGCGCTGACTGGCGTGGTAGATCGCCTGCAGTGCCGCCTGCCGCTGGCCGCCGGAGGAGCCGATCATGCAGTCGAAGCGGGTGGCGGAAACCATTTCGATGATCGCCGGTACGCCGCGGCCTTCCTCGCCCACCAGCCAGCCGAGGGCCCCGCGCAGCTCGATTTCCGACGAGGCATTGGAAACATTGCCCGCCTTGTTTTTCAGGCGCTGAACCTGGATCGGGTTCTTGCTGCCATCCGGGCGCCAGCGGGGTACCAGGAAGCAGGACAGGCCGCCGGGTGCCTGCGCCAGCATCAGGAAGGCATCGCACATGGGGGCGGAAGTAAACCACTTGTGCCCTACCAGTTCATAGGTGCCGTCGCCCGCGGGAGTTGCGGTGGTGGTGTTGGCGCGCACATCCGAACCGCCCTGTTTCTCGGTCATGCCCATGCCGATGGTGAGGGCACTTTTTTCGGTATGCGGGCGATTGCTGGGGTCGTAGCCGCGGTCGGTAATTTTCGGCAGCCATTGCTCTGCCAGCGCTGGCGTCAGGCGGATGGAGGGCACCGAGGCAAAGGTCATGGTTACCGGGCAGCCGTGGCCCGCTTCCAGCTGGCAGTGCAGATAGTATTTTGCCGCGCGCACCACGTGGGCACCGGGCCTGGGGTCCGTCCAGGGGCTGCTGTGCAGCCCTTCGCTAAGCGCCAGTTGCATTAACTGGTGGTAGGCCGGGTGGTAGTTCACCTGGTCGATGCGGTTGCCCACGCGGTCGTGGGGCTCAAACTCGGGCTTGTGGGCGTTGGCGAGATAGCCTCGCTCGATCATCTCCGGGCGGCCGCACACTTCGCCGTAGCGCTGCAGGTCGTCTTCCCCCCAGTGACTGCCATTGCGCGCCACCGCATCGCACAGTGCAGCGTCACCGGCATACAGGTTGTGGCCGTGCAGGGGCTGGGGCTGGTTGCTGACGGTATGGGTGCTGGCGAGCTGTGACGGGGCTGGGGTATCGCTCATGGATCGTCTCTCTCTGCGTTGGCTTGCGCGGGCTGCAGTGGCAAGATTAGTCGGCTGGAAAATGGAGAGGACTATCCTAGAGCCTTGATCGCGACGGTAGTTGTCTTGCGGCGCCGGATTGATTGGCTAGTTGTGCCAGATTGCCATCGTGCGTGTATTTGCGTGAACCACTTCAAATGCTGCGCTTGCCGGACAGGTTCAGGGTCAGCTCCAGCAGTCCCGCCCAGGGATCCATTTCCTTACCCCCCTTGATGGCATTGTCCACCGCCCGTGCGCGCAACAGGAAATTTTCCAGGTGGCGGGGGTGTAGCCGCTGGCAGGCGCCCTGCACCAGGGGCTGGCGTTTCTGGATGCGCACCAGGCGGTTGATCGGTTGGCCCTGGTCGAGTTTCTGCTGGATGTCCAGCAGGCTGCGGATTTCCCGCGCGATGGCCCACAGCACCACCGGCGCTTCCACTCCTTCGGCGCGCAGGCCCTGCAGGGTTTTCACGGCGCCGGCGGCGTCGGCGGCGAGGGCTTTGTCAATCAGGCCGAAGACGTCGTAGCGGGCGGAGCTGGCGACGGCGTTGTTCATGGTGTCGGCACTAATGACGGAGTCCTGCGCCAGCAATTTGAGCTTTTCGATTTCCTGGCTCGCCGCCAGCAGGTTGCCTTCGACCCGTTCGGCGAGTATCTGGATGGCTTCCGGTTCGGCGTCGAGTCCGTTGGCGCGCAGGCGCTGGTGGATCCAGCGGGGCATTTCTGCGGCGTCTACGGGCCAGATCTGGATGAGCACGCCCTTGGCTTCCAGCGCTTTTACCCATTTGCTGTTCAGTTGCGAGCGGTCGAGCCGCGGCAGCACGAGCAACAGCAGGGTTTCTTCGTTCGCCATGCTGGCGAATTCCTGCAGGGCCTTGCTGCCTTTGTCTCCGGGTTTGCCGCCGGGCAGGCGCAGTTCGATAATTTTTTTGTCCGCAAACAATGACAGGCTGCCGGCGGCGGAGAGCAGTTGCCCCCAGTCGAAGTTATGTTCGCCGTGCAGCAGGTCGCGCTCGTTGAATCCCTGTTTGCGGGCGGCGTCGCGGATGCTGTCACAGCATTCCTGCACCAGCAGGGGTTCGTCCCCGGTTACTACGTAGATGGGGGCGAGACCCTGTCGAAGGTTCTGTGCCAGTTGCCGGGGGTTGATGCGGGCCATTGTTGCTTTCGCCCGTTACGGTGCTGCGGGGTTGTCGGTGACCGGGGTGCTGACGTCGATGCGCCGCAGGCGGTCGATGATGCGGGCGATCAGTTCGCGGCGCATTTCTTCCCGCTGCAGGCGTTCCTCTTCGCCTTTACTGACGACTTCGTCGTCGTCCCATACGAGGGTGCGGTAGACGTCTGCCTTGGCTTCGGTGAGCAGGGTGCGGCCGCTGCGGTCGCTGACACTGTATTCGGCGCTGGTGATCAGTTCGTATTCGGAGGCGCGACCTTTGGCATCTACGGAGACGGTGCGTTTGCGTTCGTCTTCTTTGTGGATGGTAAGGAGGTAGTCGGCCTGCGAGGGTTCTTCGGCCAGTGGCAGGCCGCTGGTTTGCAGCAGGCTGGTAATGGTTTCGGCGATGTCGCTGCGCGGGTCTTCGCTGGTGATATAGAGCGTGCTGCCGGGCGGGAAGTTTTTCGGCGCACCGCGCAGGTGCCAGCCGCAGGCAGAGATGGTGACGGCCAGGGTTAGAGTTAGAGTGCGCAGCATTATGTTTTTCATCTGGGTCCGTTGTGTTCTTTTGCTGGTGCGGTGGCGGCCAGGCACCGGGGGCGAGTTTTCAGGACCGCTGTAAATACGTCCCTGTACGCTGCGTCGGCGACATCCCTGTCG
>ENA-ORCV01000380-ORCV01000380.1-marine-metagenome-genome-assembly--contig:-NODE-380-length-34726-cov-4.218073_pt1 | contig 34726 bp, 40 predicted proteins | sample MGYA00237779_ERZ508509 | MGnify/ENA primary metagenome ERZ508509 (study PRJEB26180, sample SAMN06268772) | marine metagenome | isolation source: Bioluminescent Bay, La Paraguera, Puerto Rico | place... | reverse complement strand
GGCGGGGAAGGAACGCTCGGCGTCGTCACCGGCGCGGTCCTGAAACTGTTCCCGCCGCCGGCCGAAAAAATCACCGCCTGCGCGGGGCTCGCCTCGCCGCAAAAGGCGGTCGCGCTTCTTTCCCATGGGCAGGAGGCGACCGGCGGCGCGGCGACCAGTTTCGAACTGATGTCGCGGCGCTGTATCGATCTTGTGCTGAAGCATATTCCGGAAACGCGCGACCCGCTTGAAGCGCGCCATGACTGGTATGTGCTGATGGAGTTTTCCGCAAGCGAACGCGGCGCCTTGCGCGGCCGCGTTGAAGAGACGCTCGCCGGGGCTCTCGACAAAGGACTTATCGAGAACGCGGTGATCGCCGAAAGCGAAGCCCAGACGGAGATGCTCTGGCGCATCCGCCATTCGATATCCGAAGCGATCAACGGCGAAGGGCTCGGCGCGCGCCATGATGTTTCCGTGGCGACCAGCGACATTCCCGCTTTCCTCGAACAAGCCGGCGCGGAAGTCGAGCGGCTCGCGCCGGGCTCGCGGGTCGTCGCCTTCGGCCATATCGGCGACGGCAATATCCATTACGATGTCGTCGGCCCGGAAGGCGCCTCGCCTCACGTCCTCGATGACAAGCGCGAGGCGATCGAGGCGGCGGTTTATGACGTGATCGATTCCTTTGACGGATCGATCTCCGCCGAACACGGAATCGGCCGCCACCGCCGCGATACTTTGGCGAAGCGTAAAAGCCCGGTCGAACTTGAAATGATGCGCGCCGTCAAACGCGCGCTAGATCCGAAGGGCGTCATGAACCCGGGCAAGATGCTCTAGATAAGGAAAACAACCGACCATGCTCATGCTTCTTTCTCCCGCCAAGGCGATGAACTTCGACCCTGCGCCGGATGCGCCGAAGGCGACCAGGCCGGCGCTCGCGAAAGACACGGAAGAGATCGCCGCCGTCGCGAAGAAACTGAAGAAGGCAGACATCAAGAAGCTGATGGGCGTCTCGGACGACCTCGCCGACTTGAATTACCAGCGCTTTCAGGCGTTCAAGACGAGCGGGCGCATCGCCGGCGCGAAACAGGCGGCGCTTACCTTCGCCGGCGACGTCTATCGCGGGCTCGATGCGGGAACGCTTGAAAAGGACGACCTTGAATTCGCGCAAAGCCATTTGCGGATTCTCTCGGGGCTTTACGGGCTCCTGCGCCCGCTCGATGCGATCCAGCCCTACCGCCTTGAAATGGGCTCGCGGCTGAAAACCACGCGCGGGGCCAATCTCCACGCCTACTGGGGGCCGGTCATAGCGGGCGAACTCGACAAGGCGCTAAAAAGCCATGACGACAAAACCGTCGCCTGCCTTGCTTCCAACGAATACGCGAAGGCTGTCGATCTCAAATCGTTGAAAGCGCCGTTCGTCATGATGAACTTCAAGGAAGTCAAGGACGGCAAAACGCGGGCGCTGATGCTGTTCGTCAAGCAGGCGCGAGGCATGATGGCGCGCTGGGCCATTGAGAACCGCATCACCCGCGCGGAAGACCTGAAGAAATTTTCCGTAGGCGGATATAAATTCTCCAAAGCGCTGTCATCAGAAAAAGAATGGGTGTTCACGCGTCCGCAGCCGAAGCCGAAAAACAGTTGATTCAACAAGTCACCGCTCAGAAATAAAAGTTTCAAATTTTATTCACACGCCGTAACCCGCATGAACGTTGCGTTACAGCGCACATTCGGAAATTATCCGATTTAATTTCGGCTTGCCGGTTCAATTCTCAGTCGCGCCCGTTATACTGCCGCAAAATCCGACCGATCATTTATGCGTTTCGGCAAAGTGCGCCCGACGGCGTTATTTTGCGGGCGACTTTTTGCGCGCCATATAACCAAGGGGCGATGACATGTCTTCTCAATGTGCGGCTTTTGAAAAGAGCCGAAAGAGCGCTGACAGCGCCAGGAAGCCGGGGCAGGATTTCGGCGACAACCCGATCAAGGTCCGCGAAACCGACCATTACAAGAAGGAATATATCAAAAGCTTCGTCGAAAAATGGGACGAGCTCATAGACTGGAACGCCCGCGCGGAAAGCGAAGGGCGGTTCTTTATCGATATGCTCAAGGCGCGTAACAAGAAAACCGTTCTCGATGTCGCAACCGGCACAGGCTTTCACTCCGTACAACTCATGAAGGCGGGGTTCGACGTTCTCAGCGTCGACGGCTCCGCCGAAATGCTCGGAAAAGCCTTTGAAAACGCCCGCCAGCGCGAACTCGTGATGCAGACTGCGCAGGCCGACTGGCGCTGGCTGAACAAGGATGTTCATCGCAAATTCGACGCCATCATTTGCCTCGGCAATTCATTCACGCATCTGTTCAAGGAAAAAGACCGCCGCCGGGCGCTCGCGGAGTTTTACGCCGCCCTGAAACATGACGGCATTCTCATCCTCGACCAGCGCAATTACGACAACATTCTCGACGACGGTTTCAGCAGCAAGCACAAGTATTATTACTGCGGCGAAAAAGTCACCGCCGAGCCGGAACATGTGGACGCGAGCCTCGCGCGTTTCCGCTACGAGTTTCCCGACGGCGCTGTTTATCATCTGAACATGTATCCTTTGCGCAAAACCTATGTGCGTAACCTCATGAAGGAAGTCGGCTTCCAGCGCGTCAAAACCTATGGGGACTTTCAGGAGAGTTTCGAGGAAAAGGATCCTGACTTTTTTATTCACGTCGCCGAGAAAACCTATGAAGCGTGAAGCGCAAGCCAAAATCGTCGATGTCGCCCGCGACTATTACGACAGCGAAGACGCTGACAATTTTTATTCGGCGATCTGGGGCGGCGAAGATATTCATGTCGGTCTTTACAACCGCACCGATGACATTCGCGAGGCGAGCCGCGCAACGGTTCTGCATCTGGCGGCCAAGCTGACGGGCCTCAATATGGGCTCGCGCATTCTCGATCTCGGTTCAGGCTATGGCGGCGCCGCGCGCGTTCTCGCGAGAAAGTACGGCGCGCATGTCGCTTGTCTCAATCTTTCGCGGGTCGAAAACGAACGCAACAGGATGCTGACCGCCGAACAGGGGCTTGCCGACCAGATCCGCGTCATCGAAGGGTCGTACGACGCCGTTCCCGAACCGGACAGATCATTCGATATCGTCTGGTCTCAGGACGCTATTTTGCATGCGCCGGACCGAAACGAGGTGTTGAGCGAGGCGGCGCGGGTTTTAAAACCCGGCGGCGAGCTGATCTTCACCGATCCCATGCAGGCCGACAGCCTCGTCGACGCCAGCGTCCTCAAGCCGATCTACGACCGCATCCACCTTGCGAGCCTCGCCTCCTTCGATTTCTACCGGCGCACGCTGACCGCGCTCGGTTTCGATGAGATCGAGACCGAAGACCTGACCCCTCAACTCCGCGCCCATTACGACCATGTGGGCAAAGCGCTGCGTGAAAAACGCGGAATCCTCGAACCGGCGATCTCCGCCGACTATGTCGACCGGATGCTGGCCGGGCTTCAGCACTGGGTCGACGGCGCGGACAAGGGCTGGCTGGCCTGGGGCGTCATGCATTACCGCAAGCGATAGATCCGGCCGCGCGCCGTCCCATAAGCGCACTTCGCAGCCTTTCCCGGCGCGGCGGACGCTGTCGGCGCTGTCCCAATATAACACTTTTGTGACAACCATTGACAAAGCGCAAAATGTGCGCAATATTCTATGACAGTTATGTGACGGCCCGTATAAAAAAGGCAATTCCGCCATAAAAACAGGGCGTTAGGAGTAAGTAATGGCTACATATTCACCCTCGAGAGACCACCTCTCCGGACACGGCGATACTTCCGCCGCCATGTTTTATGTCGTTGTCGCCATTGTTGCGATGGCGATCGCCATCCCTCTTGCGATTGCGACTTTCGCATCGTGAATGAGCGCCCCGGCGCCCGTTTCGGGCGCTGATACAGGGCGGCGGCGCGACAGACCGGACAAAAAAGGCCCGCCGCTCGGCGGGCCTTTTTGATTCCGGGGCGGGCGGCTTCAAGGAACGGTCGCCGCCCCCTTCCCCGCCGCTCTGATAGAGGCTGTATGAGAGGCCGAAGGTGATGATCACGGTCAATAGCGTCCAGTAGATCGTGTTCGAGATCAGCCACTTGCCGATCACCGAAATCCAGTTCGATCCATAGGCCTGCCGGAACACGGCGAGCGGCTGCAGCAATCCCCATGCAACCGGAGCGGCGGCCAGCCAGCCGACGACCGGAAGCTTGCTGATCAGCAGCCCGAGCAGGAGATAGGCGTACAGCGCCGCGTGCATGTAAAGGCTGACGACGAAATGGTCGTAGACGAAGAACTTGCGGCGATAGAAATAGAGCAGCAGCAGGATCAGCGCATAGGCGATCGGCGCCAGCAATAACACGCGCGGCAGGTTCTCTTTCACCTCCGCGAGAAACAGGCGCGGATCGTCGACAACCTGCTGACCGGCTTCATAGAGTTGCTGCACATAGGGCTCGAGCCAGGCCGGACCATTGTAATCGGCGTCCTCCCAGTTCGATTCGGTAAACGGCGTCTGTTCGCCGTTTTCTTCAATGGCTTCCCTAGTATCTTCGGCGGCTTGCGGATCGACGCCCTCAAGAACTTCAAGCTGCTCTTCCACGGCCGCAGGCGCCTGATTGTCTCCTGGCTTGACGTCGAAGCTCCAGAACAGCGCGAAGAAGAAAAAGACGCTTGTGAAAAGATAAAGCCGGAAAGGCGGCGAATAGCGCACCCGCTGACCGTCAAGATACCGCCGCGCGAGGCGTCCCGGCCGCGTCAGCAGGAGAAAAATCGTGCGCGCGAGCTTGCCGTCGATGGCGAGCGTGTCGACCAGAAAGTCCTGAACAAGACCGATAACGACGCGCCTTGGCTCATCGCCGCGCTGTCCGCAGGCGTGGCAGTAATCGCCGATAAGCCCCGCGCCGCAATTCTGGCAGGTCTGATTGGATTCAGTCATGCTGGCCGCCCCTTCCAGTCAACGCCTTCCGGCCCCCCGGCGTACGGGCGATGACATAGAGCGGTCTTAGCATGCGCCCCGCGCGGCGGGCAAACGTCAATGCAGCCCGGCCGCGTATCTAGTCCGTTGGCGAATTAGTTTCTGAAGATCGAAACGCCGCCATCAGCAAGAAGCGCATGACCTGTCGTAAAGGCGCTCGCGTCAGAGGCGAGATAGAGCGCAGACTTCGCGATTTCCTCCGGATGCGCCATGCGCTTCAACGCATGAAGGTTGCATACGACTTCAACCGCTTCAGGCGTGTCGGCAAAAGCGCGCCCCATGTCCGTGTCGGTTCCCCCGGGCAAGAGCGCATTCACCCGAACGCCTTTCGGCCCGTATTCGGCAGCCAGCGCCTTCATCAGGCCGATGAGTCCGGCTTTGCTCGCCGCATAAGCCGCCATGCCCGGCATCCCGACGGTGTAGCCGACAAAACTCGATGTAAAGATCAGGGAGCCGCCGCCTTTCTCCAGCTCCGGCAACTGATGCCTGGCCGCAAGAAAAGCGCTTGTCAGATTGATTTCCAGCGTTTCACGCCAGCCTTCAGCCGATACGCCGTCCGTATCGCCCATCTCTCCCAGCGTGCCGGCGTTGTTAAAGGCGATATCAAGACCGCCGCATGACGTAACGGCGAGATCGACAAGGGCTTTGGTGCAGGAGTCGTTGCGGACATCGCCGGCGAAGGCATAAGCGCGGCCGCCCCGTTCAGTAATCTCTGAGACAAGCTCTTCAAGCTGCTCGCTGCGCCGCGCGCCGACGATGACGGCGGCGCCCTCTTCTGCGAACAGTTTTGCGACAGCGCGCCCGATGCCGCTGCTGGCGCCAGTTACGATGGCGGTTTTCCCTTCAAGACTTTTCAATCACCTTCTCCTCGCGAAATTTCGCGGAGAAAAGATCATCCTCCAGCCCTGGCAGCGACCCGGTTCTTGCGCAGCTTTAGTTTTGCGGCAGGTTTTCAAGAAAAAAGCGAACGGCGTTCTCGCCCATCACCGCGCGGATGGTTTCGTCGTCGAGCCCCTCGTCCATCAGCGCCTGCGTCAGCGCGGGAAGTTCCGAAGCGTCGAAGGGAACCGTCGTCGAGCCATCGAAATCAGAACCGAGGGCGACATGCCCGGCGCCGACAAGACCGACGGCGTAATGAATAGCGGCGGCGATGTTTTCCATCGTCGGTTCGCACACGGCGCCGTCCCAGTAGCCGACGCCGATCAGCCCCCCGGCATCTGCGATCTCGACCATGAGATCGTCGGAAATGTTGCGGGCGCTGTCGCAATGGCCCTTGAGACCCGTATGAGAAACAATGACGGGCCGTGTCGTCATCGCCAGCACGTCGCGGACCGTTGCTTCCGAGGAATGCGCGACATCGACGATCATTTGCTTTTCTTCAGCCGCCGCCACAACCGCGCGGCCGAAATCGGTCAGACCCTGATTGCTCATCCCGTGCAGCGATCCGCCGAGCGCGTTGTCGAAGAAGTGCTGGAGACCGATGACGCGCAAGCCGGCGTCATAAAGCCTGTCGAGATTGCCGATATCGCCTTCGAGCGGGTGCGCGCCTTCAATACCGTAAACGCCGGCGAGCTGATTGTTGTCGATGGCGGCCTGAAGATCGGCGCGGTTGAGCGTCATCCGCACGGCGCCGTTCGACATTTTCTCCAGTTCGCGCAGACGCGCCGCCTGATACAAGGCGCGTCCGAACAAGGAGCCCCATGTCCTGACCGGCCAGCGCTGGGCGACCATGAGCTGCGTCAACTGATCCTTGTCGGCTTCGTTCTCTTCATAGTTCTGACCGGGCGGCGACTTGGTGACGGCGGTGAATACCTGCAGGCGGACGCCGCCCTCGATCAAGCGCGGCGCGTCGGTGTGTCCGCGTTTGTGGCGCCGCGCCGGGTCGCGCGCCCAGAGCAGCGTGTCGGCGTGAAGGTCAGCCACCGGAATGGTCGCGTGCAGCGTCTTCGCCGCATCGCTGATCTTGTAAGCCTCATGGGGAATGACGGCGTTGAGCTTATCGTCAACGCTCGAAGGCGCGACCAGAAAGAAATAGCCCGCGCCAAGCGCCGCAAGCGCGAGAACTACGCCGCCGATCCATTTCACCATCGCCGCCTCCCTTTATCGCCGACAGACGAAAGGCGGAATTGTTAAGCGTGATTGATGGCGTCGGCAAGCACCGTGCGGATACTGCTGAGATAGTAGAGCTCCGCCGCTGCATCGTCGGCGCCGTATACATAAGCCCGCCACTGGAAGAAATTATCGAAATTCTCCCGCAGCGCGGGACGCGTATGGGCGTCGATTTTCAGCGCTTTGAATTCCGCTTCCGGATCGCGCGCCGTATAAGTGGCGAGCCGGGTCTGACAAGTGGCTCGCCGATAGGTCTCGACCCAATCCGGCCAGCGTTTTTCGTCTTTTTTCTTTTCCCAGATGACAGTGATCTCGGCGCGATGCGGCGCTTCCGCCTCGCGTTTCAGCGAAGCATAGCAGAGCACGCCCATGGCGAACGGATTGGACTGCAGGAAGCCGGTCTGCTTGTTGATCTGGGCATATGCAAGATGATGAAAACCTTCCTTCACGCCGACACGATCGCCCGGACAGACCGTGCCCGCGGCGGCGACCTGCTGCTGGTGGTAGCGCTGATAGCGGTTGACGCCGCTCGCCACCGATTTTGAAACGGAAGCGTCGTCAGCGAACTCCGCCCATCGCGTATATTCATCGCGCACCGGTTCGAAGTCCCGCTCAGCGCGCCCGAGTTCATGATGGATCGACTCTTCCACGGCGAACGCCATGGCCAGCGTCACGGCGATCGTCGGCGACGGCGCGCGCACATCCGGCTGGCGCGTGTAGTTCATCAAATCGCGGGACGCCGTGTTGAGATTGTGGCGATAGATTTCAAGATCGCGGCGGTATTCATTGGCGTGGAAACGCGCGGCCTCCGCCACTGCAGCGTCAAGCTCGGACTGCGCCGCGTCGCGAACGCGGCGGTTGGCGCGGCTTTTTCTCGACCGATAAGCCGCCTCCGCAACCTCAAGCGACTGTCTCGCGCGGGCGGCGTCGGCCATCCGCCAGGTGAGGTTCTTCTTGGCGTCGCGATACTGGTCGACAACAGTCTGCACGGAATTGCGCCGGTCGCGCAGCCCGGACCGGACATGCTCTTCCCGGATATATTCCTTCAGCCGCGCGATCTCCAGAAACAGGCTGTCGATCTTTTCAGATATCTCGGTGAGCTTGCGATTGGCTTCATCGAGCTTGCTGTCGATATTGATAAGATAGGAAACGACGCCGGTCGGATCGACGCCGCTGGCGACCACCGCCAGCAGATCAGGCGGCATTCCGGAACCGCCGACCGAACCGTCCGCCATGGGCGCATTGTTCCAGAGCTGGAGAATATCGACCAGCGCAATGACAGCCTTCACCCATGGGATGCGCCGCCCGAAAACGACAACGCCGTCGGCGCCGAATTCAAGAAGCTCCTTGAAATACGGCCCCGCCAGACCGCCCGGATCAACCGAGAGCCCCTTCTTGCCGCCGAAAATCTGTGCGGCGGCGGGCGCCGGCGCCAAACCGGCGACCGCAACGGCGGAAACCGTTCCCATAAATTGTCGACGGCTGTACGAAGTTGTTGCGAGTGTCACTGATACCGCCCCCTGCATTCCCCGGCGCGAACATTAACAAAGTCATGAAAACGGACAAGACTGAACGTATGTCCTAATTCCTGCAGGAAGCAGCTACTTGTAATTGCATTATTATTTGCGCAACGCGACATCTGCATTGCGCAATGGATGCGCCACACGCCTCAACGCGCCGTCGCGCGCAAAGCGAACTGCGAAAGATCTTTCGCCTCATCGATGTCAACGAGCGTATTGAGCATGGCGGCGGCGAACGCGTCAGGCAGCGTTTTCATCGTGTCCTTGAGCGCATGCCGGGTCGACCATCTGACGCCGTTGAAAAGGTCCGGCGCGGGGCGGCGGCGCCTGAGGCCGATCAGCCAGTAGCCGCCGTCTTCCGCCGGACCGAAGACGGCGTCGGCGGACCGCAGGCGCGCGAAAGCGTCCTCAAGATGCCGTGCGCGTAAGCCCGGCGCATCGGCGCCGATAATAACCGCGGGGCCAGGCGGCGCGCGCTCGAAGACGCGGCCCATGCGCGCGCCGAGATCGCCGGAGCCTTGCGCGATACGCCTGATACGCGGCGGGAAAAGCGCGCCCCACCCCTTCACCGCTGACGGCGGATCGACCGCCAGCACCGTCTCCCAGTCGCCTTTCGCCGCTTCAGCGATGGCGCGTTCCGTCAGGATACGGAACAGCGCGGCGGCGCGGCCCATGCCGATTTCAGCCCCGAGCCGGGTCTTGACCCGTCCCGCCACGGGCGCCTTGACGAAGATGAAGAGGGTTCCGCGCCTCATCGATAAGACTTCGCCAGCGTTTCCGGCGCAGCGCCGAGATGGAAGCGCATCAGATGCCAGAAATTTTTCAGAATGCGGCGGAGATAGCCGTCACGCTCGTAGCGTTCGGCGGACGTGACCGCCCTGGCGTCAAGAACGTGCAGCGCTTTGCGCCCTTTCGCGCGGACCAGCCGGCGGATGATGTCGACATCTTCAAACAGCGGCATGGGCTTGTAACCGCCGATCGCCTGATAAAGCGCGCGTGAAATTAACAATCCCTGATCGCCGTAAGGACTGCTCAGCAGTCTTGTGCGCGCCATGGCGCCGGCGGCGACAAGTTTTGGCGCAAGCCCTTCCGCATCGAAGCGCAGCGTGAAGACAGCGGCGCGGGCGTCACCCTCCTTCATGAAGGCGCCGGCCTCGCGCTCCCAGCCTTCTTCAAGAATCGTGTCGGCGTGCAGGAACAACAGCCAGCCGCCTTTCGCCGCTTCACCGCCCGTTTTCAGTTGCCCGCCCCTTCCTGCCGGGGCCGTCAACAGTGTCGCGCCGAACGCATCGGCGATTTCGGGGCTGGCGTCCACCGATCCGCCGTCAACGACAATGACTTCCTTGATGAGGCCGCTCATCGCCGCGCGCACCAGCGCATCAAGACATTCGGCGAGCCGCGCTTCGGCGTTCAATGTCGGAATGACGACGGAGATCATGGGCCCTTTATAACGGCGCCGCGCCTGTTGCGACAGCGCCCGCAAGGCTCACATCATTGAGACTCGCCATTGCGCCGCGATCCGATCGCCATCATCGCGATGAAAATCGCAGCGCCGATCCCGGCGCCGACGGCGACGTCCTGCAACGCCACCGCCATGGCGACGCCGACCCCGACGCCCATGCCCACAGCCTGTCCGATATGTTTACGGGACTTCATATGCGGCCCCCTCGCCTAACCGTTGCGCCGCGGCTTGCGGACGAAAAAGCTGACCAACAGCCCGTTGGCAACCGTCCAGCCGACGATCATCCACAAGAACCAGGTCTCGCCGATCGGCTGACCCTCGAAATACTGGGCGCCGATAAGCATCGCGGCGGCCCAGACGAGCGCATTGGCGATCAAGATCACTGCTTTCATTTTTTTACTCCCTTGCACTGGTCTAAAAACATGTGACGCCGCATCAGGATGCGCCGCCGCCGGACCGGCGGCAGGCCGCCGCGCCGCCAAAAGCGATAAACGCCGCCGCGCCAAGCGCGATCCCGACACCAGCATCTTCCAGCGCGACTGTCATCGCGGCGCCGACGGCGACGCCCATGGCGAGGGCGCTCAAGAATGATCTCGTGGTTTTCATCATGCTCACTCCTTTTCCGGTATGAAAATTTCTTCAATCGCAAGGCCGAACACGTCCGCGATCTTGAACGCGAGCGGCAACGAGGGATCGTATTTGCCGCGCTCCAGCGAATTCACGGTCTGGCGCGACACGTCGAGCTTCTCGGCGAGATCGCCCTGCGACCAGCTTCGCTCCGCACGCAGATCTTTGAGGCGGTTTTCCATCTCAGTCCCGCAACCTCAAAACACAGCGGACCGCACCCCACAGCCCGATCAGGAACGGCCCGAACCAAAGCATGTCCCATTCAAATTTGAAGACGCCGAAAGAATGCAGGAAACCGAGCGTCAACGCCGCGAATATGCCAATCACGAGACTGAACGCCGCCGCATCAGCGTGAATGCGGCGCTCTCGCTCATCCATGTTCAGATAAAAACGGAAAAACGCGATGCAAGCGAGCACGACAGGCGCGATCGGCGCGAGGGCGAGCGCTGTCAGCGTCGGCCCCTGCTCTATGCCTTTCGCTGCATAAATCGAGGCGAACAGCACAACAACATAGAGCGTCATCGCCCCGCCAAATTCGAGCAGATACCGCTTGCCCGCTTTTTTGATCCGTTCCGACATCGTCCCGCTCCTTCCCGGCCTTAATCGAACCCGCCCATGGCGATGCGCGCAAAACCCCAAGCAAGGATCAGCAGCGAGCCGAACCACAACATCGGATCTTCAAGCGCAATCACGCCGAAGGACTGTAAAAAACCGCCGGCCGTAGCCGTCAGCAGACCGACGATCAGCGCCGCCCCGGCGGCGTTGGCGTTGATCCGCTGTTCGCGCTCGTCCATCTGCCGGTGGACGCGCAAATAGAAAACGCAAGCGGCCGCCATGGGAATGACCGGCGCCAGCGCAAGCGCGGTTAACGCAGCTGTTCCTGTCACATGGTCTTCCAGCTGCGACGCGATGAAGACTATCGCGAGATAGGCGAGCATGACGGACATGGTCGTCACCGTGTAGCGGCGCTTCGCTTTCCTGATCCGTTCCGACATCGCCCCTCTCCTTTTCGCGCCGCTTCGCAGCGGCTCCGTTTGTCAAGCATCCTTGACATAGTGAGGCCGCCGCCGCCTGTCAAGCATCCTTGTCAACTTAACGATTCTGGTGAAAAAATGTTCTTGATTTGTTCTCTTTCAGTGATAGCCTCACCCCATGGCGCGCGCCGCACACCTTTCCTTTCGTCCTCGCCGCCCACCCAAAGAGGACGCCCCTGCCGCCAAGGGGGAGCCCCTCCCGGGGAAAGGTCGCGGCGCGCGCTCCAACACTTCCGGCCGTTACGAGAAAGAGCAAAAGGAAGGAATCGACGACGGCTGGACCGGCTATGACGTCAATGACGGCGAGGAGCTTCCGCCGCTTCGAACCGAAGTGACGCTCGAGGCGCCGAAAAAGATCATTACCTTCAACAAGAGCCCTTATGTGGGCTTCGATCGCTCGATCAATCCCTATCGCGGCTGCGAGCATGGCTGCATTTACTGTTTCGCGCGGCCGACCCACGCCTATATGGGCCTGTCGCCGGGGATGGATTTCGAAACCAGGCTGTTTGCGAAACCGTCCGGACCCAAACTATTGGAGAAGGAACTCTCCGATAAACATTATAAACCGCGCGTCATCGCCATGGGGACCAACACCGATCCCTACCAGCCGATCGAGCGGCGCTTCCTGATCATGCGCGGAATCCTGAAAGTCTTTTCGAAATTCAATCATCCGGTGACGGTGCTCACCAAGGCGCATCTGATCACCCGCGACATCGATCTCCTCACGCCCATGGCGGAAAAAAACCTGACGCGCGCGATGGTGTCGATCACCACTCAGGACAAGGCGCTCGCAAGATCGATGGAGCCGCGCGCCTCGGCGCCGGCGAAGCGCTTCGAGGCGATAAAAAAACTGAGCGACGCCGGCGTGCCGGTCGGCATCATGACCGGCCCGATGATCCCGGGGCTCAATGACGACGAGATGGAAGCCATCATGGAAAAGGCCGCCGCGCTCGGCGCGAGCTTTTCCGCCCACACGATTTTGCGCCTGCCGCTCGAAGTCTCGCCGCTTTTTCAGGAATGGCTCGAGGCGTTCGCGCGGAGCCGCGCCAAACGCATCATGCGCCATATCCGCGAGATGAACGGCGGGCGCGATTACGACCCGCAATGGTCGCGCGGCGGCGAGATCAAGACGCCCTATGCGCGGCTCATCAACCAGCGTAACGCGGCGATGCGCGTCAAGCTCGGCTTCAATCGCGACCGCGCGCCGCTCGACCTCACCCTCTTCCGCGTACCCGCCGAAGTTTCAGGGCAGCTCGATCTGTTCGGATGAAGCGGCGGCTTTTAAGCGCAGCTACCGTTCCCCGCCGGTCCCCGGTAGAATAAGGGCGCAGACAACGCCGCGGGCGGACCGATGATAACGCGCGACATTCTCTACGAAGAAAGGCCGCCGCGCCCGTCTCTCGCCGCCTTCGTCCAGTGCGTGTGGACCTATCAATCCCCGTCCGAATGCGAGGTGCAGCCGATCACGCCCGACGGAATGCCGGAGCTGATCGTGCATATGGGCGCGCCCTATCTCGAGACCGGCGCCGATGCGCCGCAAGCGCCGGCGGTCATGGCGGGACAGTTGACGCGCCCCTTATCGCTCACGGCGACCGGCGAGGTCGCCGTCATCGGCGTGCGCTTCCGCCCGGACGGCGCGAAGGGCTTCGTCAAACGATCCATGGATTCCATAACCGACAAACGCATCGAGCTTCGCAGCCTTTATGGAAAGGCGGCGGACGAACTCGTGACGCGCGTTCGCAAGACCGGAGATCTTGCAGCCGGCGCCGGCCTCGCCGAAACATTCGTCGAGGAAAACATGCGCGAGGCGAAGCCGCTCGCGCCTGTGCGCGACGCCGTCATGCGCATCATGGACAATCAATCTTTCACGCCGCCGGCGTCCATGTCCGAACGGCAGTTCCAGCGCATCTTCCGGTCCGAGGTCGGCGTCAGCCCGCGCCTGTTGACAGCCATTCGCCGCTTCCGGCGCGTCTTCGACGCCCTCGAAGACGAAACGCGCCGAAGCTGGGCCGCCGCGGCGCTCGACGCCGGCTATTTCGACCAGCCGCAACTGGCGCGCGATTTCCGCCGGTTTCTCGGCTGCACCGCCCGCGAATGGGCGGAGCTGAACGCCGGGCTGGCGAAATCGCTCAACCGCACACAGCCATGATGTCGGAACGATACAAGAAGCCAACCGACCAAAACGCTACGAGAGGCCTGTCCATAACAGGGGGCCGATATGCCTTGCTTCAGACGCGCCGTTTTAATGTTCGCCATGATCGCCGCCGCGCCGGTTTGCGCGGCGAACGCCGCAACCGAAAAACACGCAAGCGCGCCCGAATGGCTCGCCCGCTGCTGGCTGTCCGAAGACGGCGCGACCCGAGAGCAATGGACAGCCGCGCCCGGCGGCTACCTGTTCGGGTTCAGCGTCACGCTTCATGACGGCGCGCCTGTCTTCTTCGAACAGTTGCGCATCGAACCGGGACCGGACGGTCTTGTCTATCAGGCTTATCCGCGGGGACACGGCCCGACGGCCTTCACCGAGAGCGCGGCGTCCGAAACCGCTATCACCTTCGAGAACGCCGCTCACGATTATCCGCAGAAAATAACTTACGCCCTCTCGGGCGAGCGGCTGACAGCGACGATCTCGCTGATCGACGGCGGCAAGGCGCAGTCCTGGCGCTATTCGCCTTGCGCGTAACGGCCAGGTTGAACATCACACAATAAACATGGATGCTGACGCCGCGCATCAGCAAGGGGAGCGGCGCCCGTGACTCCTGAAGACACCATCCGCGCTTATTTCAATGCGTTCAAAACCCGCGACCGGGAAACGCTCGAAAAAATCCTCACTCCAAACTTCATTCATTCATCGCCGTTCGGCCATTTCAACGACCGCGACAAGATGCTCGACGCGATCTGGCCGTCGGTGGGAGACCGCTGGGCGGTCGATCTCGAAATCTTCGGGGAGCATCCGGCGTTCATGGTCCGCTACCGGCACAACGTCGCGCCGCAGCCCCTGCTCGCCGAGTTCATCCGCTTCGAAGGCGACAAGATCGCCGGGATCGAGGTCTATCTCGGCAAGGGCGCAGTCCCCGGCATGGGTTGACGCGGAGACGCTTGTAAAGCACCCTTGACAGACCGGCGCGTCACGCATATGTAAAGTCTCCTTTACAGCAAGGAGGCTCCCATGACGAGGGCATTATCGATCATTCCGGCGCTCATGATGGGCGTTCTTTCCATTCTGGCCTTGAGTATTCCGCCGTCCCGGGCGGCGGACCCGCAGGCGTTCGTCGTTGAAAAATCCGGCGCGGGCCGGCCGGTGGTGTTCATTCCCGGCCTGTCGAGCAGCGGCGAGGTGTGGTCGCTGCTGAAAGCCGATCTCGGCCCTGGCTACGAGACGCATGTGATCACGCTCGCCGGTTTCGCCGGCGTTCCGCCTGTCCAGGGGCCGTTCCTCGAAACACGCCTCGCCGCGCTTGAAGCCTATCTTGAAGCCGAGAACCTTGAGGACGCCGTCATTGTCGGCCACAGCCTCGGCGGGTTCATGGCGATGAAGCTCGCCCTCGCGGCGCCTGACCGCATCGGCGACGTGGTGATCGTCGACAGCGTGCCGTTCCTTGCGCAGTTTTTCCTGAGGGCGCAGACGGTTGCGGAAGCCGAACCGCGCGCCGCCGCCCTGCGCGACCAGCTTCTTCAGTTTACGGATGAACAGCACGAAGCCCAGCAAAGAGGGCTCGCCGCCGCTTCCGCGCGAGAGCCGGAGGCGCAGGCGATCATCCTTGAAGGCTCGCTTGCTTCGGACCGGGAGACCTCGGCGAACGCGGTTTACGAATTGCTGACCAGCGACCTGCGCGAAGAGATCGCCAACATCAGGGCGCCGATGCTGGTGCTATACCCCTGGCGCGCGGGCGGACCCTTCGCCGCCGAACAGACCGACGCCGCCTACGCCGCGCAATACGCCAATGCGAAAACCGCCACGCTGAAGCGCATCGACGACGCGACCCATTTCATCATGCTCGACCGCCCGGAAGAAACCTATGAGGCCGTGGCGGCGTTTCTCGAAGAGTAAGCCTTAAAACCCGTGAACCGCGAGCGCTTTTGAAAAGCGCTCGCGCGTTGTCGCGTTTTCAAACGGGAACGCCCGGAAATAATCCTCCTGCGTCAGGTCCGGTTTGCGCTCGCGCACATTCGCCGCCCAGGCTTTCGCTTTTTCATGGTCGCCATTGAGCTCATGGCACGCGGCGGCGATGGCGGCGATCAGCACATGGGCGCCCGGCGCCCGGGCGGCGTCCTCCGCCCAGCCCGCGGCGGCGGCGTAATCGCCCTCGGCGACAAGAATGAACGCATGCACGCCCAGCATCGCATACCGGAACGGATCGAGCGGGCTTAACTGAAGCGCAAGGTCGATATTGCGCCGCCCCTCCTCGCTGCGCCCGCGGACGGCGTTGGCGAAGCCTTTGACATAAACCCCTTGCGCGAAATTCGGGCTCAGCGACACCGACCGGTCGAACCAGCCGGCGCCGCCGGCGAGATCGTTCTCGATCCAGTGCGCGCGCCCCATGACGTAATTGACATACGGATCGAGCGGATCGATTTCGACCGCCCGTTCGGCGTAACGGCGCGCGCTCGCGACATCGCCCGCGAGGTCGCCCGTATATTTCAGGAACGCGTTCTGAAAATGCGCGGAAGAAAGGCCCGCATGCGCGCGGGCGAAGGCCGGGTCGAGCGCCACGGCGCGCTCGAACATGCCTTGCGCCGCTCCATTGTCCTTCTTGTTGAAGCGGTGCAGATGCTGAACGCCGAGGTGATAGGCGGACCAGGCGTCGAGCTGTTCGGGCGGTTTCAATCGCGCCGCCATCGCCTCGTTCATGGTGATCTGGATTTCCAGCGCCGAGACGACGCGTGAGACGATCTCCTCGCGGATATTGTGAATGTCGTCGATTTTAGCCGCGTAGCGCTCGCCCCAGACGGCGGCGCCGTCGCGCGTATCGGCGAGCTCAACGGTGACGGCGATGCGGTCGCCCGCAACCTCGACAACGCCGGAGAGGCAGTACCGGACATTCAGCGCGCGGCCGACGCCGGCGACATCCGGATCCGCGTCGCGAAACCGGAAGGACGAGCCGCGCGCGATCACGAACAGCCAGCGCAAACGCGACAGCGCCGAGATCAGCTCGTCAGGCAGGGCGTCGGCGATCGGCGCATGGGGACCGGCGACGCCGACCAGCCGGAACGGCAAAACCGCGATCGACGGTTTCGTTCGCGCCGGATTTTGCGCGTCAGACGGCGCCGCGGAAGCGGGCGTCAGGACAAGCGGGCTCGCCGCCCGCGCCTCGGCGACAAAGCGGAAGCCCTGTCCATGCACTGTCTTGATGAACGCCTGGCGCTTGCCGTCGTCGCCGAGCGCCTTGCGCGCCGACTTCACCCGGCTCGTCACCGCCGATTCCGATACGATGCGCCCGTCCCAGATTTTCTCGATAATCTCGTCCTTCGAGACCATGCGGTCGCGGTTCTCGACAAGCAGGTGAATGAGCGCGAAGACCTGCGGCTCGACCGCCACGGGAACGCCCCTGCATCGCAGCTCGACCTTGCCCCCGTCGAGCTCATAGTCGTCGAAGTGATAGATCATTGCGCCGATTATAACCGGTTTCCGGGAAATCTCCCGATTTTCTCCATATCCCCTCCAAGCGCGCCCGGCGGGCGCGTCCTAGGTAAGCCGTGACGCCGCTCACGGATGGTCCGGAGCGGGAACCAAGGAAAAGGAGAACCAACCATGCCTCTCGTCACCATCGACGTTATCAAGGACGTATTCACCCCGAACCAGAAGGCCGATCTCATCGACAAGGTCACCGAAGCGATGATCGAGGTCGAAGGCGAAAACATGCGCCAGGTCACCTGGGTCCGCATCAATGAAGTCGAAGGCGGAGACTGGGCGATCGGCGGCCACAAGCTTTACCCGGCCGACGTTCACGCGCTCGCCGCCGGCAAGGCCGCCTGAACCGGCGGGGACGGCGGCCTTCGCCCGAAGCGCCGCCGCCCCGCGCCTCAACCACAAAAGAAAAGGAGAGAGAAAATGAAGACCTGTCTGTCGCTGGTGCTGTGTGCGATCGTTATCGCCGCAGCATTATCCCCAGCGTTTTATACGGCTGCGATGATCGTCTGAACGCAGCCTTGCATGTCCTGAACCAATCCTTAACGAATGCGGACAACCATGGCTTTTGCTGGTCCGCGCCGCCGGCGAAGGGGCGCCGGGGGATTGGATGCTGAAGATCGACATTCTGACAGCCAAGGAACGCGACATCCCTCCCTATTTCATGCTGGAGGGAATGATCGGTTTCTGGCGCAAGGCCGGAGCGGACATCCTGGTCCGGCCGCTGGGCGAACTTTCGCGAACGCCGGACATCTCTTTTGCGCACATTGCGCGCACTTTCGTTGATGAAAAGGCGCTCGCCCGCGAGCGCGCCGCGGCCCCGGTGGTCAACGGCCGCGTCGCGGACATTTCCAAACGGCGCATCAGCGCCAATGTCGTTTCCCGCAACGATGCTTATGACGGTCCGGTGATCGTCAAGACCAATCTCAACTATCACGGCGTGCCGGAGGAAAAAGACAAGCCCACGGCCGCCCGCGCCATATCCTCGATGCTGCGCCGCTACGGGCTGAAACCACCCGCGCGGCTTATGAACGCGTTGCCCTTCAAGCATTATCCGATCTACGCCGCGAAAGCCGAGGCGCCGTCATGGGCGTGGACCGACGACCGCCTTGTCGTCGAGAAATTCTTGCCCGAAAAGGAAGGCGAAGACTTCGTCACGCGAAGCTGGACGTTTTTCGGCGATCGCAACTACGTCACTAGACTGAAATCGAAATCGCCGCTGGTGAAGGCGACGAACCACCACTTTCATGAAATCCTCGACGCGCCGCCGCCCGGCCTCGCAAGCATTCGCGAAAGCCTGCAGATCGACTATGGCAAGTTCGACTATGTGGAGCGCGACGGCGCGCCGGTGCTGCTCGACGTCAACACGACGGTTTCAATGGGCGCCCGGACGGAACGCCATATGAAACTGCTGGATTCATTTCAGGGCGCGCTTTACGATTACCTGGAATCGCAAGCGCCGGGTGCGTGCGCATGACATCGCGCTTGCCGCCGGTCAGAACCGCTTTCGATTTCTCGCCGCACATGCCGGAAAACGCCGTCTTCATGGGCAAGGTGCTTCCCCCCTGGCGGCGATGGCAAGCCATCGCGCCATTGAGACTCAACGAGATGGCTTCGAACAGCCGTTTTTCCTCTCCCTGCGGCAGGGTCATCATCCATCGCGCCGCCGTCAATGCGGAAATGGGAATGCTGTTCGACTGGGCGGGCCTGACCGACAGGACAACGCCGCTCATCTATGAAACCGACGAAGAGTGTTTGGCGATCGCCAGACGGGAATCCGCCGCCGGCGCGAGCATTCTCGCCAATCACCTTTCCCCCGCCGGCAATATCGACGGCGTCAACTGGCTCAACGCGGCGGCGCTGATTGCGCGGTTTAACAACAAGGCCCGTCTCGATGACTGGGCGCCGGCGGCGCATATTCCGCCGCGAACCATCGCGCCGCCGCGCGAGGCGTTCAAGGCGATCCTAACTCAACAAAAGCCGTTCGTTCTCAAGGCCGCCACCGGCATGACCAATGGCGGCGGCTCGGCCGTCAGGATTTGCGCGAGCGCGGAGGAAGGCGAAGCGGCGCTTGCATCATTTCTGGAAACCGACAGCGATCTTGCAGAAGTCGTCATCGAGGAACGCCAGCTGTTCAAGGCCACCTGGTGCGCCAACCTCGCGATTGTCGAAACCGCAGTGCATTATCTCGGCGGCGCCATGCAGGCGATGACCGAAACATTCCAGCATACGGGCAATTTCTACGGCGCCGGCTGCGCCCCGCCGCAGGCGCTGGAAGATCTGGCGCTCGAGATCGGCGAAAAAGCCCGCGCCGCCGGCTATCGCGGGATCGCCGGCATGGACGCCGGACTGACCGAAGACGGCCGCGTTCTGGTTTACGATCTCAATTTCCGAACCAACGCCTGCACGCAGCAACTCTTGTTGCATGACTCAGCGAGCGCGCGCATCGGCGCCGCAACCAGCCGCGGCTTGCGTGCGGAGTTTTCAATCCCCTTGGGCGAGGTCGTTTCGAAAATCGAGGACCTCGTGAAATCAGGCCGCTTCCTGCCGCTTTCGGCCTTCGATTACGGCCTTTACGGCGGCGAAAAAACGCAAGGCGGCGCGCTTTACGGCGTCGCTTTCGGGAACAGCATGGAAGACTGCCAGAGCCTCGCCGACAAGCTGCAACAGCTTGGCTGACGGTTTCGCCTGCACGCCTTCCCGAATCGGGTGAGATTGCGAGGTCCTGAAAGGATCGTCTCGATGCCGACCCGAAAACTGAAAACGACGCCCACATTCGATATCGAGGACTCGATTCCCGGCGTGATCGCCGGCGTCGACGAAGCCGGGCGCGGACCCCTCGCCGGACCGGTCGTCGCCGCCGCCGTGGTGCTCGACCCGGCGACATGCCCCGAGGGCCTGCGCGATTCAAAAACCCTTACCGAAAAGCGCCGCATCGAACTCGCGACCGCGCTCTGGAAGACGTCGGCGGTCGGCGTCGGCGTCGCGTCGGTCGATGAAATCGACACGCAGAACATTTTGCAGGCGACGCTGCTCGCCATGTCGCGCGCCGTTGCGAACCTGCCGGTGCGCCCCGCCGCCTGCATCATCGACGGCAATATCAAACCGAAACTTCGGACGCCCGCCTATACGGTCGTCAAGGGCGACGCCAAATCCTTTTCGATCGCCGCCGCTTCGATCATCGCCAAGACGACGCGCGACCGGATGATGCGCGAACTCGCCCGCGAATTCCCCGCCTATGCGTGGGACAGGAACAAGGGATATGCGGCGCCGGCCCATCGCGCGGCGCTCGAAACCCACGGCGTCACGCCGCATCACCGCAAAAGCTTCGCGCCGATCTACAATATGTTGTATGCGGACTCTTGTCCCGACCTATACGGGCGCGCCGGTTAACATCTGTTACCGATCCGTTAACGCCTTCTCTTTGCTCAAAAATTTCTCCCGACTCTTGACGCGGACTCGAGCGCGACTCAAAGTGCGCGCTCTTTGATTGATGCGTCTTCTCGGTTGACGTTCGCTAGGACGCCATCCTTCGAGACGCAAAAATTCCTTCATCCTGAAGCCGGGGCGAAGCCCCGCGTCTCGAAGGGCGAAGGAATTTTTGCTCCTCAGGATGAAGGGCGCATAGAATTTGGTTGAGGGGCGGCGATGCCAGTGCAGAAAAAAAAGAAGCCGGCGGCGAAAGGGATCGGCAAGCATCTCGACCGGATCATCGAAGGCGACTGCATCGAAACGATGAAGGCGCTGCCGGATAATTCCGTCGACCTGATCTTCGCCGACCCCCCCTATAATTTGCAGCTTGGCGGCGACCTCACCCGCCCCGACAATTCCCGCGTCGACGGTGTCGACGACGACTGGGACAAGTTCGACTCGTTCAAGGATTACGACAAATTTACGCGCGCCTGGCTGAAAGAAGCGCGGCGCATCCTGAAACCTGACGGGGCGATCTGGGTGATCGGCTCCTATCACAACATTTTCCGCGTCGGCGCCGCCATTCAGGATGCCGGGCTCTGGATTTTGAACGACGTGATCTGGCGCAAGGCGAACCCGATGCCGAATTTCCGCGGCACGCGCCTCACCAACGCCCATGAAACCCTGATCTGGGCGGCGAAGTCGGAAAAGTCGAAATACACATTCAACTACCGCGCCCTCAAAACTTCGAATGACGACTTGCAGATGCGCTCCGACTGGGAGTTTCCGATCTGCACGGGCGCGGAACGCATCAAGGGCGCGGACGGCGCGAAAACCCATCCGACGCAAAAGCCGGAAGCCTTGCTTCACCGCATCCTGATCGCCTCAACCAATCCCGGCGACGTGGTGCTCGATCCGTTTTTCGGGTCCGGGACCACCGGCGCGGCGGCGAAATATCTCGGCCGCCGGTTCATCGGCGTCGAGCGCGACAAGGCCTACATCGCGGCGGCGAAGAAACGCATCGCGAAGGTGAAACCGCTCGAGGAAGAAGACCTCAAAACCCAGCCCTCGCCCAAAGCGGCGCCGCGCGTTCCCTTCGGCGCGGTTGTCGAAACGAAGCTCATCAAGCCCGGCGCCAAACTCTATTCACGCAACAAGAACCATCAGGCGAAAGTGCGCGCCGACGGCTCGCTCTATGTGAAAGACGGAGACGTCGAAATACAGGGCTCGATCCACAAGGTCGGCGCCGCCGTCCAGAACGCGCAGGCCTGCAACGGCTGGACCTATTGGCATTTCGAGGAAAAGACCGGCCTTAAACCCATCGACTTCCTGCGCGACAAGATCAGGAAGGGTATGGCGGGATAGCTTTATGGAATCTGTTTCACTTACTGCTTGGCTAACAATGATCGCAATATTACTGGGGCCAATAATCGCAGTGCAACTAACGCGCTTCCTCGATGATAGAAAGACAAAACAGGATCGAAAACTTGTCATTTACCGTACACTTATTGCCACTCGGGCGGCCAATTTATCCCCAGGGCATGTGGAAGCCTTGAACACAATTGACATTGAATTCAATGGTACTTCACAACGCGAACAGCGCGTAAGAGAAGCTTGGAAAGCATATTTAGATCATCTCGGAACAAAACTCGATTCAATGGAAACATGGACTATTAGGCGGTTAGATTTGCTGATCGAGTTACTTTTTGCGATGGGGCAGTGCTTGGGATATAATTTCGACAAAACACATCTAAAAAATAGTGTTTACGCTCCACAAGGCCACGGAGAATTAGAGTCGGATCAAGCCGCAATACGGCGTGGCTTTAAAGACGTGCTCGAAGGACGTCGGTCAATTTCCATTCGGACAGACGCGTCTTGATTGAAGCGCTGTATCACTGCTTCGTCCAATATAGCGCGTCGATATTATATCCCATGCGCCTAAGATCGCCGAGCGCGCCATCGCGCGTTTCATCGGATATCGTTGGCGTACGGCTTAATATCCAGAGATAACGCCCCTCCGGTTCGCCAACGAGGGCGAGCGAATAATCCTCGGCAAGGCCAATGATCCAATAATCGCCCCAGAAGGGGCCGAAGAAACTGACTTCCAGCTTCGCATTGGTTTCTTCATCGACCACGCGCGCGCGGCCTTTCGCGGCCTTTTCCTCGCCATCGGGCGAACCCTTGCGGCAGGTGTTGACGACGGAAACAAGCCCGTCCTCGCGCCGGGCGTAATCGGCGGTGACGCCTTCGCAGTTTTTCTCAAAGCGGTTGGGAAATCTGGCGATCTCATACCAGCGGCCAAGATAGCGATCGAGATCGACGCTCTCGACGGTTTCGAGAGGCGGAGCCTCGGCGGCGCGGTTGACCGGCGGGCTCGCGCAGGCGGCGAGAGGCAGCAAAACGAAAGGGGCGAACCGGCGCATGATAATCCTGTCGTATTTCCGCGCTAAAGCAGCGTTTGACGTGCGGGGGTGAATTCGTGCGTATAGTTTTATGTATGTTCAAGGAGGCGGGATTCCATGCGGCATTTTCACAACTCGTTCAAACCACTCGCGGCGATCGCGCTCATCGCCCTCGCCGGCTGCGCGACCACGACGCCCGCGCGCGAAGGCGCGCAAGCTGAAACCGCGCCGGAGGCGCAGACAGGCCCCGCGCCAGACGACCGGCTGAACGCGACGCTGTGGATGCAGCAATCGGTCGAATACAAGGCGACGGCGGAAGCGGTTTACGCACTCGCCGCCAGGCGCCTCAATGAAGCGCTCGCAGACAAGAGCTGGACGGCGACCCCGGACGTGCAGCAGGCGGGCTATGAAACGCTTCCGCCCGCGATCATTCTCGATGCGGACGAAACCGTGCTCGACAATTCACCCTATCAGGCGTGGATGGTGACTACCGGCGAAGCTTTTTCGGGAACAAGCTGGGACGCCTGGGCGTCCGCGGGAGAAGCGGACGCCGTGCCGGGCGCTCTCGCATTCACGCAAGCCGCCGCCGCGAAAGGCGTTACGGTCTTTTACGTCACCAACCGCAGCGTAGAGGTGGAAGAAGGCACGGCGCGCAATCTCGCTGAACTCGGTTTCCCGATGAAAGACGGCGTCGACACCGTGCTCACCAAGAATGAGCAGCCGGACTGGACGTCCCGAAAGAAAACCCGCCGTGCGGCGATCGCAAAAAACTACCGGGTGCTGTTGCTGCTCGGCGATAATTTCGGCGACTTCACTGACGATTATCACGGGGACCCTGAAGAGCGGCAGGCGGTCTATGACGCGAACGCCGCGCATTGGGGCCGCGACTGGCTGATGCTGCCGAACCCCTCTTACGGGTCATGGGAATCCTCCGCCTTCGGCGGCGATTACTCGCTCTCGCCCGAAGAGCAGCGCGCCCGCAAGCTCGACCAGCTTCGCGCCTGGCCGGGAGAGTAAACCGCACGCTTGGAAACGCGCCGCCCGCCGCCGAACCTTTCGAAACCGGAATGATGAGCAGCGCGCTCATCGGCGGCGCATCCGTTTTCGTCGCCGTTCCTGGCGCAATGATTGCGTTTCGATACTTTATCACATAACATCACCATCACTCGGGATGGTGAGCGTGAGGCAGTATTTAATCGGCGAACAGGGACGCTTGCGCACGTTATGGCGCCTGGCGATCTTCGCGGCGATCTTCGCCGGCGGCGCCGCCTTACTCATATTTCTCGCCGAACAATACCTTGACGGCGCGCCGAAAGGCTCGCTCGCACGCCTTGGCGCCGTCGCCATCGCCGCCGCCGTCGCCGTCGCCGTCGCCAGGCTTTTTCTCGACCGAAGGAGCATCGCGTCTCTCGGCGTCGCCTTCGGACCCGGCGCCATCTTCGATGTCTTTTTCGGGCTGTTCGTCAGCCTTCTGATCATGACGGCGTTTTTCGTCTTGAACCTTCTCAACGGGCTGATTACGGTTGAAGGGCTCAGCTGGTGGGACGCCGGCGAACCTGACGCAGCGCTCTTTTCAGCGACGCTGCTCGCCCTGCTCGCGCGTTACGCCCTTTCCGCCTTCTGGCAGGAGCTCGTGCTTCGCGGCTATATCTTCCAGAACCTGATGGACGGGCTCGGCAAGTATTTCGCCGTGTTCAGCCTGTGCGCGCTTTCCGTACTCGTCAATGCGGTCACGCCCGGCGCTACCCTGAGCGGCAACATAATCTCCATGCTGATTACTTTGCAGCTTGTCTACGCCTATCTCGCCTCAGGAAGACTGTGGCTGCCGATGGGACTGCATCTTGGCTGGACATTCGCACAAGGCCCGGTGTTCGGTTTCCCGGTCAACGGCGTTGAGACGCCGTCGCTGATCGCGCAAAGCCCGGCGGGGGTCGAGCTGCTTTCCGGCGGCGCGGACAAGAGCATATTGATGATCCCGCTGTTAATCGCCGCCTTCCCGCTGATCTGGGTCTACAGCCGCGGGCGCAACAAAAACACTTAATCGCAAGCCGCCTTAACCGCCTTTTTCATGACGGTCGGCAGTTGCGCTTCTTCAGGCGCAAGCCATTGTTGACCGGCGCCGCGCCGAAACCCTCTCGGCGCGCGCGCTGCATAAATCTCAAGCGTCAAATGGAAATGCGTGAAGGTATGTTGCGCCTCGCCGGTCTTTTTCCAGTTCGCGTTCGCCGGCGCTTGCTTCAAGCCGTCGGCAGGCGCCTCTTCCGTCCAGGCGGTTCCCGGCAGGCCGAGCATGCCGCCAAGCAGTCCTTTTTCGGGCCGCCGCTCGAACAGCATCTCACCTTTCGCATTGACAAGCGCGAAGGCGGCGCCCCGGCGCTGCGGTTTCGGCTTTTTCGCCGCGCGCTTCGGATAGGCTGTCGCGTCGCCACGGGCGAAAGCAGCGCAAAAGCCCGCAAGCGGACACATATCGCAAAGCGGCGCCTTCGGTTTGCAAACCATGGCGCCGAGATCCATCAAGCCTTGCGCGAAATCGCCGGAACGCTTCTTCGGCCAGATCGACCCCGTACGCTCTTTGATCTCCGGCTTCGCCTTGGGTATCGGCGTCTCGATAGCGAAGAGGCGCGCGACCACCCGCTCGATATTGCCGTCGACAACCGGCGCCGGCCGGTCGAAAGCGATCGCGGCGATCGCGGCGGCCGTATAGGCGCCGATCCCGGGCAGCGCCCGCAAGGCTTCCTCCGTATCCGGAAAGACGCCGCCATGCTCAACCGCCACCGCTTGCGCGCATTTATGGAGATTGCGGGCGCGGGCGTAATAGCCAAGCCCAGCCCACTGGCCGGTGATCTCGTCCAGCGGCGCGGCGGCCATTGCTTTCACATCCGGCCAGCGTTTCAGGAATTCATCATAGCGCGGCGCAACGGTCGCCACCGTCGTCTGCTGCAGCATGATTTCGGAAAGCCAGACGGCGTAAGGGTCGGGACGCGCGCCCGCTTTCCGCGCTTTAGGCCCCACACGCCAGGGAAGGTCGCGCGCGTTTTTATCGTACCAGGCGAGCAGCGCAGGCGCGATTGCGTTCAGGTTTTTTCCCCGGGGCGTATCGAAGGCCATGGCGGCGATGTTATGATGCGTCAGCGGCGGTTTCGCAAAGCCCGCAACAAAACAAATGGCCTATCAACAGAAAACCAGACCCGTTCGCCGCGCCGCGCCCGCCGTCGGCCGCGCTGCGTCTGCGGTGTTCGCGGCGCTCGCCCGCAAGACAAAGTTTGTCGAACCGGCCTTCGCCGACAACTGGCCAGACATCGCCGGCCCTGAGATCGCCGGGCTTTGCCGTCCGGGGCGTTTGACCGGCGGCCCCAAGGGCGGGCGCACGCTTGAAGTCTACGCCCCGTCCGGCGCGGAAGCGGCGGCCCTGCAGATGAAAACCGGCGAACTTATCGCGCGGGTCAACCGCTATCTCGGAACCGGCGCGGTCGCCCATATCGCGATCCGGCAGCGCAGCCGCGCCGCGCCGTCCCCGCCGGCCGAAGACGGGGAGAGCCCGCTCGGCAAGGCTCTCGCGTCGTTCCGCGCTGCGGTAAGCCGCCGCGACAAGGAGACCGACGAAGGGAATTAGCCCCCTCAAGGGCTTGCGCCTCAGAGCCCTATCGGCGATTCTCCCCGCCAATTCGCGACCGGCGGCTCTCTTCCGGCGCGCCGTTGATGCAAGAAAGGTTTCCGGATGTCGTTTTCCCCGTATCGCCGTTTTCCCGCGCACGCCGTTTTTCTGGCCATGGGACTTTCCCTCGCCGCCTGCAGCGGCGCGTCATCCGACGAGCCCAAAGCGGCCGCCAATAATGCTGCGGAAACCATCAGCGCCGACGACCCGGAAGGCGCGCTCGGGGAAATGAGCCAGGGCAACCCCGATGCAACCGTGACGCTGATCGAATACGCCTCCGTCACCTGCCCGCATTGTGCAAGCTTCCATGAATCCGCCTTCCCGACGGTCAAGGAAAACTACATCGACACCGGCAAGATCAATTTCGTATTTCGTGAGTTTCCAACGTCGCCGCCGGAGCTTTCGATCGCCGGCTCGATGGTCGCCCGCTGCGCCGCCGACAAGGGCGGCGACGACGCGTATTTCCTGGTTATAGACTCTCTGTTCAAAACCCAGCGGGCGTGGGTTCTGGCGGACTCGCCGCGTGACGAACTGCTAAAAGTCGCCGCCCAGATCGGCATGGATGAGGCCGCGTTCGATGAATGTATTCGCCGCAACGAATTGCTCGACCTCATCAATGAGAATGTCGAGGAAGGCCGCAATCGGTATAATGTGAGATCGACGCCGAGCTTCGTCATCAACGGTCAGCTCCGTCATTTCAGCAACGCCGAAGAGCTTTCCAAGGCCCTCGATGAGGCGCTTGCGAAGGCTGAAGCGGACGCGGCGGAATAACCCCGGTGCGGTTCGGAAAGTCACATCCCGCAGGGGCCGCGCTCGCGGCCCTTTGCTTTTCCACTCTCGCCGCCTGCGGCGGCGCCAGGGAAGAAGAAGCCGCTGCGCCGGCGCCAAGCGAAGAGGCCGATAGCCTTTACGGAGAAGGCGCGTTTGCGGACATGATGCTGGGCGACCCGCAAGCGCCCGTTACGGTGATTGAATACGCGTCCGTCACCTGTCCGGTCTGCGCAGTCTTTCACCAAGCGGTCTTTCCGGAATTCAAGGCGAAATACATCGATACGGGCAAGGTGAAGTTCGTCTTCCGCGAATTCCCCGCCCACAATCCGCAGCTGACATTTGCAGGATCGATGGTCGCCCGCTGCGCCGCCGGAAAAGGCGGGAACGCCGCCTATTTCGCGGTAGTGAACAAGATGTTCGAGACGCAGGAAGTCTGGGCCGAAGGCGACAATCCTCGGCGCGAGCTTCAGAAGATCGCCATGGAAGCGGGGATGGATGAGGCCGCGTTCGAGGCCTGCATAAGGCGCGAAGACCTTCTCGACCTCCTGAACCGGGTCGCCGGGAACGCCCGCGACGAATACGGGGTCGGCGGCACGCCCAGCTTTTTCATCAACGGCGCGCCCTTGACCAATGGCTGGGCGCTGAAGGATTTCGACCAGGCGATCGAACAGGCCTCGCCGGCGGCGGATTAACCCCTCGGCGCCGGGGCTGGTCGCGGCGAAAACTAGCAATTGCTTGAATTTCCTAGTGAAAACGTCAAGAAAAGCGGCTGAAACTCAACCGCCGCACCGTTGCCCAGAGCCTTGAAAATGCCGCTCCCCACCACCCTTTCCCTGTCTCGCGGACTTTCGCAGAGGCCGGCGAACTGCTTGAAAACGCTGGCGATTAAGTTTCCCCAGCCGCGCCTGCCGCAGTTGGCTTGCAGGCAGAATCGGCAATCATTAACGTCTGAAAAGTTGGGCGTTCCGGAGAAGTGGGCTTCGGACGCCTTTTTACCGGGAAAAGACGCGTGAAGTTCACCAATGTCCGACTGGTCGGGTTCAAATCCTTCGTTGAGCCGACCGACTTTGAAATCCGCGAAGGGCTGACCGGCATTGTCGGCCCCAACGGCTGCGGCAAGTCGAACCTTCTGGAAGCCCTGCGCTGGGTGATGGGAGCGACCTCCGCCAAGGCCCTGCGCGGCGAAGGCATGGATTCGGTGATCTTCTCGGGCACCTCGATGCGCCCCGCCAGAAACTGGGCGGAAGTGATCCTCACCCTCGACAATTCTGACCGCTCGGCGCCCGCCGAATACAACGATGCGGAAACGCTTGAAGTCTCGCGCCGCATTATCCGCAAGGAAGAGGGCACGCAGTCGATCTACCGGATCAATGCGAAGGAAGTACGCGCCAAGGACGTGCAGCTCCTGTTCGCCGACGCCTCGACCGGCGCCAACTCTCCGGCTCTCGTCCGTCAGGGCCAGATTTCCGAACTCATCAACGCCAAGCCGCATAACCGCCGCCGCCTGCTTGAAGAAGCCGCCGGCGTGACGGGGCTTCACTCGCGCCGTCACGAGGCGGAACTGCGTCTGCGCGCCGCGGAACAAAACCTCGAACGCCTCGAGGATGTCACCGGCGAACTTGAAAACCAGAAAACCGCTCTCGCCCGGCAGGCGCGTCAGGCGACGCGTTATCGCAACGTCTCCGGCGATATCCGCCGCACCGAAGCGATGCTCTCCTATTTGCGCTGGCGCGAAGCAGTCGCCGCGCAGGAAAAGGCCGCTCAAGGTCTTCAGGAAATTTCCGCCCTGATCGAGGATACGGCGCGCGCCGCCGCCGCCGCGTCGACGGCGCAGGCGGACGCGCATGAAGCGCTCGAACCGTTGCGGCTCAAGGAAGCCGAAGAAGCCGCCGCGCTGCACCGCATGACTGTCGCCCGTGAAGGTCTCGACGACGAGGCGCGCCGGGCCGAAGCGGAGCTCAACCGGCTGACGGCGGAAATCGAGCGTCTCAAGGAAGACATCGCCCGGGAAAAGAGCCTGCTCGCGGACGCTGAAGAAGCAGTCGCGACGCTCAACCGTGAAGAACAGGGGCTCGCCGCCCGCGCCGCCTCGGAAGCCGACCGCCTGCGCGCGGCGGAAACCGCCCGTGACGAAGCGATCTCCGCGCTCGAAGAAATCGAACGCGCCTTCGATGCGAAAAGCGCCGAGGCCGCCGAGATAGACGCGCGACGCAAGACCATCGCCCTCAACATCGCCAGCGCCGAACGCCGGCTTGAAAAAATCGCCGAGCAGCGCCGGGCGTTTCAGGAAGAACGCGACTTCATCGAGCCGACGCCGGAACAGGCGCGCGCGCTTGAAGAGGCGAAGGCGAAGTTCAATACGGCGGAAAACGCCGCGAACGCCGCCGAGGCGGCCTTCCACCGCGCCGAGGAAGAACGCTCAAGCGCCGAGGAACGCGAATCCGCCCTGCGCGGACCGTTGCGCCGGGCCGAGCAAAGCCTCACGGAAATCGACGCCGAACGCGACGCGTTGCGCAAGGTGCTCGCCGCCAACGAGTCTGAGGACTGGCGTCCGCTGATCGAAATGATCGAGGTCGATCCGGGCTATGAGAACGCGCTCGCCGCCGCCCTTGGCGACGACTTAAGCGCCGCGACGGACGAGGATGCGCCCGCCCACTGGTCCGCATACGGCGCGTCTGTCGCAGGCGATGCGCTGCCGGACGGCGCGCGGCCTTTGAGCGAATTCGTGCGCGCGCCTTCACAGCTCGCCCGCCGCCTCGCCGCGATCGGCGTCGTTGAACGCAGCTCCGGCGAACGCTTGCGCGCATCGCTGAAACCCGGCCAGCGGCTGGTCTCGCGCGACGGAGACCTGTGGCGCTGGGACGGATTCGTCGCGCATGCGGACGCCAAAACCGCCGCCGCGATCCGGCTCGAACAGCGCAACCGCCTGCTTGTGCTTGAGCGCGACTTCGACGGCGCCGAAGAACGCCGCAACGCCGCGCACGCCGCCCATGAGGCCGCGCTCGAAGCGCTCCGGACGCGCCAGGCGAACGAACGCGAGGCGCGCTCGCTGTTTTCCGACGCGCGGCGGGCGCTCGATTCAGCGCGCACCGCGCTCAGCGAACTCGAGCGCGAATATGAACGCGCCTCGACTCGCATCGCCTCGATTGACGAGCATCTCGCCCGCCTCGGCGAAGACGAAGTCGAAACCGCAAAAGCCCGCGACGGCCTGAACGAGGAACGCGCGGGGCTGCCCGATCCGGCGCTGATTTCCGAAGGCGTCGCTGCAGCGCGCGATGAGGTCTCGAAAGCCCGCGCCCGCGCCGGCGAAGCCCGCGCCGCCTATAACGATCTCGCCCGCGAAGCAAAGATGCGCGCCGACCGGCTCGCCGAACTGTCGCGCGAACGCGGCGTCTGGGCGACTCGCGGCGAAACCGCATCCGCGCGCATCAACGAACTGCAATCACGCCTTGAGGATACAGGCGCGGCGCGCAACGACGCCGCCGGCGCGCCCGCCGAAATCGAAAAGAAACGCGTCGCCCTGCTCGACCAGATCGCCGGCGCGGAAACGAAACGCAACGACGCCGCCGATGCGCTGGCGCAAGGCCAGGAACGCGCAATGGCCGCGGACAGGACGGCGAAAGCCGCCGACACCGAAGCCGCGAACGCCCGCGAGGCGCGCGCACGTCTTGAGGCGCAGGCCGAAGCCGCCGCCGAACGGGTTGAAGAAGCGACCCATCTCGCGCGTGAAACCTGCGAGGCGGCGCCGGACGAACTTCTCGCCATCGCCGAACACAAGGACGGCAAGGAATTTCCTGAACGCGACGACGTTGAGAAGAAGCTCGATCGCTACAAGCGCGAACGGGAAAATCTCGGCGGCGTGAACCTCCGGGCCGACGAAGAACTGAAAGAAGTTTCCGAACGGCTGGAAGAACTCGGACTGGAACGGGAAGACTGCGAGGGCGCGATCCGCAAGCTGCGGTCGGCGATCGGCGGCCTCAACCGCGAGGCGCGCCAGCGCCTGCTCGAGGCTTTCGAGACCGTCAACGCCAACTTCTCAAACCTCTTCAAGCGTCTTTTCAATGGCGGCCAGGCGGAGCTGCGTCTCATTGATTCCGAAGACCCGCTTGATGCCGGCCTTGAAATCATGGCCTCGCCGCCCGGCAAGAAACTCGCCTCGATGTCGCTGATGTCAGGCGGCGAACAGGCGCTGACCGCAACCGCGCTGATCTTCGCGGTGTTCATGGCGAACCCGGCGCCGGTCTGCGTCCTCGACGAGGTCGACGCGCCGCTCGACGACGCCAATGTGGAGCGCTTCTGCCGCCTGCTGCATGAGATGGCCGCCGAGACCGAAACGCGTTTCGTGATCATTACCCACCATGCGCTCACCATGTCGCGCATGAGCCGCCTGTTCGGCGTGACGATGATCGAACGCGGCGTCAGCCAGCTCGTATCCGTCGATCTCACGAAAGCCGAGCAGCTCGCGGCGGCGGAATAAGCGCCGCCAATCCTTTCCGCGCTTTGGAATTGACTTTCCCGGGGCTAGACTGACCTCCTGAAACCCGACCGAGGAGGCGCTTATGGCTTATGTGGATGGATTTGTGATCCCGGTGCCGAACGGCAACCGCGAGCAGTATCTCGCCATGGCCGAGGCCTGCGCCCCGGTTTTCAAAAAGCACGGCGCGCTCAGCGTCGTCGAATGCTGGGGCGAGGACATTCCGGCCGGCAAGGTCACTTCGTTTCCCTTGGCGGTGAAAGCCGAGGACGGGGAAGCGGTCGTCTTCTCCTGGATCGTCTGGCCGTCAAAGGAAGCGCGCGAGGCCGGCAACAAACTCGCCATCGGGGAACTCGAGCAGATGATGAGCGAAACGGATATTCCGTTCGACGGAAAACGCATGCTCATTGGCGGGTTTGAGATGATCCTCGAGGCCTGACCGGCGCATTTTTCAGGGACCTCTTGCGGCGTCTCGCCGCGCTGGTTTTCAAGGCTGAAAATCAAGCACTTACGCCCGAATTCCTTTGCTTGACGCTGCGATGCGGCGCCTATATGGTCCGCCGCGATTTGACAGGGGCGCCTGCGTTCTGCGTGCGCTCGTTTTCGGGCAGGCTCATGGGCGACGCCATCGATCGAGATGGGGCCGGCAAAGAGGATCCGCCGCCATTGGACGAGTTCTCACGGCGACTGGACGCGATGCGCGGACAGCCGGAAGAGGAAAGTCCGAAAGGCAGCGGGGCCGCATGGGGACGGGCGATGCGCGTCTCCTCGGAACTCCTCGCCGGACTTTTCGTCGGCGCGTTACTGGGGCTGGGGCTCGACCGCTGGCTCGGAACCGCGCCCTGGTTTCTTCTCGCCGGCATCGGGCTTGGGTTTGCGGCGGGGCTGCGGAATTTATCGCGCTCCTTGAAGGAATAGACGGGACAGAAGATGTTTGATCAGCGCGCCGACGGCCCGATGGAGCAGTTCGAGATCCTGCCCATTGTCGACCTGCATTTCGGCTCGATCGATATATCCCTGACCAATTCGGCGCTGTGGATGATCATCGGCACGGCCGCGATCACGATCTTCTTCTTTGCGGCGACGCGGCGGGCGGCGATGATCCCCGGACGCATCCAGTCGATGGCGGAAGTGTTTTACGAGTTCACCTTCGATCTCGTGCGCGACACGATCGGCCCGGACGGCCGCAAGTTCTTCCCTTACGTCTTCACGCTGTTCATCTTTATCCTGATCATGAACCTGTTCGGGCTTCTCCCGTCCTGGCCCGGCCTTGCCCATGAGCTGCACACCTTCACGCCGACGAGCCATGTAATCGTCACGCTGGCGCTGGCGATGCTGACGATCACGATCGTCATCGTTTACGGCTTCATGAAGAACGGGCTCAAGTTCCTCAAACTGTTCTGGCCGTCCGGCCTGCCGCTGTGGCTGATGCCGCTCCTGTGCCTGATCGAGGTGATCTCGTTCCTGTCGCGGCCGCTGTCGCTCGCCATTCGACTGTTCGCCAACATGTTCGCCGGCCACGTGATCCTCAAGCTGTTCGCCGGCTTTGTCGTTTCGCTGATCGGCACGGGCAGCGCCGTGATGCTGTTCGGCATCGCGCCGTTTCTCGGCGCCATCGCGGTGACGGCGCTCGAATTCCTGGTCGCCGCGCTGCAGGCTTATGTGTTCGCGGTTCTCACCTGTATTTACCTAAGCGACGCGGCGCACGCCGCCGACCACTAGGTTTAAGTTTCCCGCGCGGTTTGAAGGGCCAACCGCGGCGACGGGATCAAAGGCTCGAATGAAACTTTAGGAGACTAAAATGGAAGCAGAAGCAGCAAAACTCATCGGCGCCGGCCTTGCGGCGATTCCGCTCGCGGGCGCAGGCGTCGGCCTTGGCCTCATCTTCGGCAACTTTCTTTCCGGCGCTTTCCGCAATCCGTCGGCCGCCGCGCAGAACCAGCCGACCATGCTTCTCGCCTTCGCGCTGACCGAATTCACCGGTCTGCTCGGCTTCGCGATCGCGATGATCATTCTCTACACGTTCTAAGGCGAATAACGCCCAACGCTTGAAGGAGAGGACCCTTGTCCGTCTTCGCATTCGTGATCAGCGCCGCTGCTGCGGCTGAAGAAGCCCACGGGGAGGCCGGGTCCGCCGGCCTGCCGCAGCTCGATCCGGCGTCATGGCCGAGCCAGTTGTTCTGGCTCGCGCTGACCTTCGGGTTTCTTTACTGGCTCATGTCCTCGCGGTTCCTGCCGGCGCTCGGCGGCGCCATTGAAGAACGGCGCGACCGCGTCGCCGACGATCTCGCTCACTGGCTCGAGTCGGTGGTCCACGGCGGCAACGGCGACAAATAGCGCAAACCAAGGCCGCAAAAGGCTTTCCGCGTGTTGACAGGACCCCGTGTCGGGGTATTGTCACCGGCCTGACATTCACAGACCTTGCATCCGGAACATGAGCGAACAGAACCTTCAGCAGACCATCGACGCCGCCTGGGACACAAGGGACACCATTTCTCCCGCGACCACCGGCGAAATGCGCGACGCCATCGAAGCCGCCCTCGACGGGCTCGACGGCGGCCGCCTCCGCGTCGCCGAGAAAGCCGGCGACGGCTGGACCGTGAACCAGTGGCTGAAGAAGGCCGTGCTGCTGTCCTTCCGCCTGAACGATAACC
>ENA-ORCV01000379-ORCV01000379.1-marine-metagenome-genome-assembly--contig:-NODE-379-length-34894-cov-4.246518_pt1 | contig 34894 bp, 29 predicted proteins | sample MGYA00237779_ERZ508509 | MGnify/ENA primary metagenome ERZ508509 (study PRJEB26180, sample SAMN06268772) | marine metagenome | isolation source: Bioluminescent Bay, La Paraguera, Puerto Rico | place... | reverse complement strand
CGACCGGGGCGCGCAACTACACCAACTGCGACTCGCTGCTCATCGGCGACAAGTGCGGCGCCCACACGGTGCCCTACATCGAGGCGCGCAACGCATCGACGACCTTCGAGCACGAGGCGACAACGTCGAAGATCTCCGACGACATGCTGTTTTACTGTCGCAGTCGTGGCCTCGACGAGGAGGAAGCGATCGCCCTGGTGGTCAATGGCTTCGTCAAGGACGTGATCCAGCAGTTGCCGATGGAGTTCGCCGTCGAGGCCCAGAAGCTGATTTCGGTCAGCCTCGAGGGAAGCGTTGGGTAAAAGCGACTGGGATGGCAAGTGATGGCCAACTGGTTCAAGCCGAAGCGCTACGGCTATGGCGCGACACCGGTGAGCTGGCAGGGCTGGGCGCTTGTCGCCGGTTTCGTCGGCGCCGTCCTCTTTCTCGTCTGGGGGCTGATCGGCTTCGACCGTTCCGAGCCGCCGGGTTTCTTCAACCTGATCATGTTCTTCAAATTCGCTCTGCTTCTCGTCTTGGCGCTTTGGCTCGTCTCCAAACGTCACACCGATGGTGAATGGCGCTGGCGCTGGGGCGGGAATAACTAAAGGTTCGCGTAATGAGCTTCCTCGAAATCAAGAATCTGCATGTGACGGTCGACGATCGCGAGATCCTGCGCGGCATCGACCTCACGATCGGCCAGGGCGAGATCCATGCCATCATGGGGCCGAACGGGTCGGGCAAGTCGACGCTCTCTTACACGCTCGCCGGGCGCGACTCCTATGAAGTGACTGACGGCGCAGTGACGTTCGACGGCGAGGACCTCCTGGCGCTCGACCCCGACGCACGAGCTGCGAAGGGCGTTTTCCTTTCCTTCCAGCATCCGATGGAAATTCCCGGTGTCGCGACCATGAACTTCATCCGCACGGCCTTGAACGCCCAAAGAAAAGCGCGCGGCGAGGAAGAAGTCTCGGCGGCGGATTTTTTAAAGCTCATCCGCGAAAAGGCGAAGCTTGTCGGCCTCGACGACGCCAAGCTCAAGCGCCCGTTCAATGTCGGTTTTTCCGGCGGCGAGAAAAAGCGCATGGAGATGCTGCAGATGGCGATTTTCGAGCCGCGTTTCTGCATCATGGACGAAACCGACTCAGGGCTCGATATCGATGCGCTGAAAATGGTCGGCGAAGTGGTGAACGCCCTACGCGATTCGTCGCGCGGCTTCCTTGTCATCACCCATTACCAGCGCCTGCTTGAATATATCAAACCGGACGCCGTGCATGTTCTTGCGGGCGGCCGCATCGTCAAATCCGGCGGGCCTGAGCTCGCGCGGGAGCTTGAAAAGTCCGGTTACGAACAGTTTATCGAGGCGGCCTGACGCGCATGAGCAAGTCTCTCCTCATCAACCCTTCGGCGCTTGAAGCCGGTCTGGAAGCGGCTTTCGCGGCCCGCTCAAAGACCAGCGAGCCCCAGGCGGCGGCGTTCCAGCGCTTTTCAAAGCTCGGCTTTCCGAACCGGCGGGTCGAAGGCTGGAAATGGTCCGACTTCAACGCCGCCCTGCGCAAGCCGCAGGAGAAAGGTAAAAAACCGGCGGCCGGAGAGATACCGCTGTCGCCTTTCGCGGCGCTGCATCCGGTGGAAATCCGCATTGTCGACGGACAGTACCAACTGCCGGAAGGCGCAAGGCCGGAAGGCCTGAGGTTCCGCCTGATCGACCCTTCCGGGACGATACCCGAATTCGAACGCCACCCGATGGCGATGCTGAATGTCGCAATGACCGGGAAGGCGCTCGGGATGCAGGTGGTCGAAGGCGCTGTCCTCAATCGCCCGATCCTCATCCGGCACATCAATACGGGCGCCGGCTTTACATTCGCGCAGACCCTGCTGCGCGTTTCGAAAAACGCCTGGGCGCAGTTGATCGAAACTTATGAAGGCGGCGGCGCCGGGTTTTATTCGCATCTTTTCCATACGGTCGTGCGCGACGGCGGGCGGCTCGACCGGCTTGTGTTGCAGGACACCGGGGGCGATGCGGTCGTTCATGGGATCTGCGCGGCGAAAATCGATTGCGCATCGCGCTTCGACCAGACGGCGCTTTCGACCGGCGCGCGGCTTGCTCGCCACGAAACGCACGCGCATTTCTGGTGCGAGCAGTCATCGGCGAGGCTGAACAGCGCGGCGCTGGTTTCCGGCGGGCGTCATTCGGATTTCACCAGCGACGTGATTTTCAAGGCTGAAGCGTGTGAAACCCGCCAGCTTCATAAGGGCGTCGCCAAGGATCGCGGGCGCAATGTCTTTCAGGGCAAGTTTCATGTCGAGCGCGGCGGCCAGAAAACCGATGCGCGGATGGCGGCGAACGCGCTTCTCCTTTCCGATGACGCGGAGGCGAACCACAAACCCGAACTCGAGATTTATGCGGACGATGTAGAGTGCGCGCATGGGAGCACTTCGGGCGCGCTCGACGAGGATGCGCTGTTTTATCTGCGTCAGCGCGGACTTGACGAGGCGTCGGCCAGAACGCTGCTGGTCGAGGCGTTTGTCGGCGAAGTGATTGACGGGATCGGCGACGAGGCGGCGCGGTATATCTTTCGCGCCCGGGTCAACGACTGGCTGAGGAACGAAGCATGAGCGCCAATTTTCGGCAAAACGAAGCGCCGGCAAAACCGCTCGACGTTGCGGCCCTGCGCGCCGAGTTTCCGATTCTCGCGCGCGAGGCGTACGGTCGGCCGCTCGTCTATCTCGACAACGCCGCCTCGGCGCAGAAGCCGCGCGCCGTCATCGACGCCATGACGGCGGCGATGGAAACCTCTTATGCAAACGTGCATCGCGGCCTTCATCTTCTTTCGAACGAAGCGACCGCCGCTTACGAAGCCGCGCGCAAAACCGCGCAGGCTTTCTTGGGCGCCGCCTCGCCGGACGAGATCATCTTCACCTCGGGCGGCACCGACGCCATGAACCTCGTCGCCTATGCGCTTGGCGTCGATGACATCGGCGAGGGCGACGAGATCATCCTGTCGCTGATGGAGCATCACTCGAACATCGTGCCGTGGCATCTTCTGCGCGAACGCAAAGGCGCGGTGTTGAAATGGCTCGATATCTCCGACGATGGCGAGATCGACCTCGAAACGTACAAGGCGCTGTTCACCTCGAATACCAAATTCGTCGCGATCTCGCACATGTCGAACGTGCTCGGCGCGCCGGCGCCCGCGAAGGAACTGGCGCGGATCGCCCATGAGCATGACGCGAAGATCATGTTCGACGGCTGTCAGGGCGCGGTGCACGGGGCGGTCGATGTGCAGGATATCGACTGCGATTTTTACGCCATGACCGGTCACAAGCTTTACGGGCCAACCGGCGTCGGCGTGCTTTACGGCAAAAAGGCGCTCCTCAACGCCATGCCGCCCTTCAAGGGCGGCGGCGAGATGATCGATCTCGTGACCACCGAGACCGTCACCTATAACGACGCGCCGCACCGCTTCGAAGCGGGCACGCCGCCGATCCTCGAAGCGATCGGCCTCGGCGCGGCGCTCGAATGGATGCGAGGCAAAGGCGTCGAAGCGATCGCCGCTCACGAATCGCAACTGAACGCCCACGCGCTCGAGGAACTCGCAAAGCTCAACTTCGTCAGGGTTTACGGTCGCGCGGCGGCGAAGGCGCCGATCATCGCCTTCACGGTCGACGGCGCGCATCCCCATGACGTTTCGGCGATCCTCGACCGCACCGGCGTCGCCGTTCGCGCCGGACACCATTGCGCGCAGCCTTTGATGAAACGCCTTGGCGTCACGGCGACGGCGCGCGCTTCCTTCGCCGCCTACAACACTCATGAAGACGTCGATGCGCTCATCGCCGGTCTTCACAAATGCCATGAAATGTTTAGCTGAGTAACGAGATGGACGACCAACGCGATATTATTGACATCAAGGGCGCCGCGCCGGCGCCGGAAACCGCTCCGGGCAGCTCCGCCATTCCCGAGGATGAGCTGAACCGGATCACGGCGGACGTGATCCGCGCCCTCAAAACCGTTTACGATCCCGAAATCCCGGTTGATATCTACGAACTCGGCCTCATCTATAAGGTGGATTTGTCGGACGAGCGGCTGTTGACCATCGACATGACGCTGACCGCGCCGGGCTGTCCGGTGGCGGGCGAGATGCCGGGATGGGTCGAGAGCGCGGTGCGCGGCGTCGAGGGCGTCGAGGACGTCACGGTCAATATGACCTTCGATCCACCCTGGACGCCGGAGAAAATGTCCGAAGAGGCGAAGTTAGAGTTGGGATGGCTTTAGAAGTTCTGGTTTGCCCTTCGAGACGCGCCTTCGGCGCTCCTCAGGGTGAAGACGAGCAAGAACCTTCATCCTGAGGAGACCGCGCAGCGATCGTCACGAAGGATGGCGTAGAGGAAATGAGATGGCGAGACCGAGACCTAAAGTCGTTACGCTGACAGACGCGGCCGCCGCGCGCATGAAAGAGATCATGGCCGGCGCGTACGAGAACTATATTGGCGTCCGCATCGGCGTTAAGAACGGCGGCTGCGCCGGCATGGAATACACCATGGACTACGCCACCGAAGCCGCGCCGCTTGAGGAGGTGGTCGAGGAAAACGGGATCAAAATCCTGATCGACCCGAAGGCGATTTTGTTCCTGATCGGCTCGGAAATCGATTTCGTCACGGAAAAACTTTCCCAGCGCTTCGTCTTCAACAATCCGAACCAGACCGACGCCTGCGGTTGCGGCGAGAGCGTGACGATTGTGCCGGCGAAGGCGGATGCTTAACTAACATCTCCTGATCCGCTCATCCCGGCGCAGGCCGGGATCTGGCGATACAAGCCGTACCGCCGGTTTCAGGAGATTCCGGCTTTCGCCGGAATGAGCGATGTTTTAAGATATCGCGATGCCCCCATCCGCCTCTCATCTCGACTACATCAAGGATCTTCTTTCTCCGTTCGGTGAGATCACGACGCGGCGCATGTTCGGCGGCGCCGGCGTTTATTGCGACGGGATGATCTTCGCCATCATTGGTGAGGACGATCTGTGGTTCAAGGTCGATGATGCGACGCGCGCCGAGTTTGAAGACGCGGGGCTCGCGCCTTTCGAAGTCGAGATGAACGGCAAGAAGGGGACCATGTCCTATTACAACGCGCCGGAAGAAATCTTCGACGATCACGACGCGCTGGCGCGCTGGATGACGCTTGCGCTCGCCGCCGCCCGCCGCGGTTACAAGCCGAAGAAGAAAACCAAGTCCAAATCCCGCTCATCCCCGCGGAAGCGGGGATCGAGGTAAATCCGTTTATGGATTCCCGCTTTCGCGGGAATGAGCGGATGAGATTATCCGGCCGGCTTTTCAATACGGAACATAATATCGCTCACTTCCGCCGCGTGCTGACGCCTTCGCCCGGAACGGTCGCCGTCTCCGGATAATATTGATTGCCCCAATCCATCATGTCTTTCAGAACCTTGCGTAAGGCGTGGCCTTTGCGCGTCAGGCGGTATTCGTATCGCACCGGCCGTTCCGAATAGGCTTTCTTTTCCACGATGCCGTGTTCGACCAGTTTCTTCAGCCGGTCGGAAAGAATATTAGTCGGGACGGCTTCGGGAGAGGCTTCAAAATCGCTGAAGCGCCGGGCGCCGAGCAGGATGTCGCGGACGACAAGCAGCGTCCATTTATCGCCGAGAATGTCGAGACACACAGCGACAGGGCAGGTCGATCTTTCGAAATCCGGCAATTTTGGCATGGCGGGCGACTGTAACTTTTTAATTGCAAGTTAGTTTGGTTCTCACTAACTTGCAAAATTAAAGTTACTAGCGCATCCGATCCGGGAGAGATTGATGGCCGATATCCGCGTTTATCATTCGTTTCGCAGCCCGTACTCGCGTCTCGGGCTGCATATGCTCGACCGGTCGGGGCTCGACGCCGAGCTCATTCCGTTTACCGGCCCGCCGGACGGCCACGGGTTCAGCGATCCGTCGGCGAACCCGTTAAAGCTCGCCTATTACATGAATGACGTGCCGCGCATGACCATGCGCATGGGGCTTCCGATCCGGGCGCCCAACCCGTTCGAAATCGATCTTGCGCCATCCTACAAGGCGTCCGTCGCCGCATCGCGCGACGGCAAGGCGCTCGCCTTCGCGCTCGCCGTGTCGGACGCCCGCTGGGGCGAGGGCAGGGATGTTTCAGATCTCGGCGTGCTGCGGGAGTGCGCAAAAAAGATCGACTGGAGCGCCTCGGCGGTTGATGCCGCGCAGACCGACGACAGCATCGATAAAGAGATGAAACGACACCGTGAAATGATCGCCGAGGACGGCGTGTTCGGCGTGCCCTTTGCGGTCATGAACGGCGTTAAATATTGGGGCCACGACCGCTTTCACATCCTTGCGGAAGATGCAAAAGGCACCGGTTAACGTAAGAAGCATTAAAACCGCTTCATCCTGAGGAGAAATTTTTCCTTCGTCCTTCGTGACGAGCCTTCGGCTCCCTCAGGATGAAGGAAAAATTTCGTCTCGAAGGACGAAGCCTTGTCATTTGATGAAAAAGAATACTAAGCGGCGCCTTTTTCGGCCTTGGCGCTTTTCCCGTTGAGATCGGTTTCGGTCACCACTTTATTCCGGCCGGCGTCCTTGGCCGCGTAAAGACATTCGTCCGCGCGTTCGACGAAAGACTCGGCTGTATCGGCGCGCCGGAAGGCGCTGACGCCCATGGAGATAGTGACAACGCCGAGATCTTCTTCCGTGCGGCGTTTTTTAAGGCGCCGCGACTCAATCGCGTTCCGGATGCGATCTGCGAGCTTCTGTGCGTTTTCTGCGCTGGTTTCCGGTAGGATGATCGCGAACTCCTCGCCGCCATAGCGGGCAAGCACGTCCTGACCTTTGATATTGGCGTTCATGACTTCGGCGACGAGACGCAGCACCTGATCGCCGGTCTGATGCCCCCATTTGTCGTTGAACGATTTGAAATAGTCGATATCCGCCATAACGAGCGACAGCGGCGCGCCCGTTGCGGTCGCGTTCGCCATCTGCTGATCGAGCGCCTTGTCGAAACGGGCGCGGTTGGCGACGCCGGTCAGCGGATCGCGCATCGCTTCTTCCTGAATGTTTTCGACATTGCGCTGCAGGACGCTGATTTCGATCACTGACTCCGCGAGCCGGTTTTCAAGCTGCTCATTCTCTGTCCGCATATCCTTGGCGACCGAGATCACGCCTTCCAGGAGCTTGCCGACCGCAGGATAGTCCTCTGTCGTCTGGCGCAACTGGTCGGACAGCGACTGCAGCGTGTCGCGATGATCGACGGCGTTCTCGCCGGTCTGTTCGATCATGTCGTAAAGTCCGGAAATTTCCGACTGGAATTTCGTCACCAGTTCGATGACGTCGTTTGAAAGTCCGGCATGCTGGATGTGGGTCTTGTAAAGCCGGTCGGCGTCGCCCTGGCTCACCTTGCCGAACGAGTCAGCGGCGATCTGGATGTCGCGCGAGAGCGCCGGATTTTTGCCTTCGATATGCGCGTACCAGAGTTCGTAATTCCGCGCCGATGCAGGAAGGCCGATCTTCTTGAGCGCGCCGAGCGTAAGTTCGGCGATGCGATGTGTCGGTTCGACGCCTGGCGTCATTGATAATTTCCCAGCCTGAAACGCGGCGTCGTCGCCGCTTCGCGCCCTTGTGTCCTAAAGCCTAGGATTCTTGCGTAAAAGAAGCGCTAAGCCGGCGCTTAAGACGCCGACTATTCACGATTTGGAAAGATGTGCGTAACCGCGTCTTAACCAGCGACCGCGCGGGTCAGGAATTCCGGCAGGTGATCGCCGAAGCCGACTACCGGCTCGTCATTGCGCTCGCGTTTTTGTGGCGATTTCGGCCTTGCGCTGCTCTTGCGGCGCGGCGCGGGGGCGTCGTCGTCGGTGCGCTTGACGGAGTCGTCCTTTTTCGATCGCCGGCGGCGGTCTCCGGGCTTTTTATCGTCCGATGAACGGTGCCGGTCGCGGACGTCCTTGTTTTCTTCAAAGAAAGCCGAGAAGTCGAGGGCGGGAATGTCCTCGGCGCCGATCGTCTTGAGGATCGATGTGAAAAACTTGTCGTCCGCCGGGGTGACGAGCATCATCGCCGCGCCCTTTTTGCCCGCCCGGCCGGTGCGGCCGATGCGATGGACATAGTCGTCGGAATGGATCGGCACGTCGAAATTGAAGACATGGCTGACATCGGGGATATCGAGCCCGCGCGCGGCGACGTCCGAGGCTACCAGAAACTGGATTTCATCCTTACGGAATTTATCCAGCGTTTCCATGCGAAACGCCTGGGCGAGATCGCCGTGAATCGGGCGGGCGTTGAAGCCGTGTTTCTGCAGCGACTTCGCGACGACGTCGACGGTCGATTTCCGGTTGCAGAAAATGATGCCGTTCTTGACGTCTTTATGGCTTAAAAGTTCGCGCAGGGCGGCGCGCTTCAGTTTTTCGTCCTTGCCTGGCAGTTTCACGATGCGCTGGGTAATAGTGTCGGCGGTCGTCGCTGGTTTTGCGACTTCTACACGAGCCGGATTGTGCAGGAACTGATCGGTGATGCGCTGGATCTCCGGAGGCATGGTCGCGGAGAAGAACAGCGTCTGCCGGGTCATTGGCGTCAGTTTGAAGATCTTCTCGATATCCGGAATGAATCCCATGTCGAGCATGCGGTCGGCTTCGTCGACCACCATGACTTCGATGCCGGTCAGCAGAAGGCGGCCCCGTTCGAAGTGATCGAGCAGGCGCCCGGGTGTTGCGATCAGCACGTCGACGCCGCGGGTCAGTTTCGCATCCTGATCGCCGAATGATACGCCGCCGATCAAAAGCGCCATCGTCAGCTTGTGGTTGGCACCGTATTTTTCGAAGTTCTCGGAAACCTGCGCGGCGAGCTCGCGGGTCGGGGCCAGGACGAGCGAGCGCGGCATGCGCGCTTTGGCGCGGCCCTTTGCGAGGCGCTGGATCATCGGCAGGGTGAAAGAAGCGGTCTTGCCGGTGCCTGTCTGGGCGATACCGAGAACATCCTCGCCGGCGAGCGCCGGAGGAATGGCTTCTTTCTGGATGGGGGTCGGGTTTTCATAGCCGGACGCGGCTATGGCTTCGAGTAACTTCGGTTCGAGACCGAGATCGGCAAACGACATTGAGGCTCCGTCTGGTTTTGTGGACCGGCGGTTCGTTCCTGAACGGCCGGTCTGGCGCATGGCGGGCTATTGGTTCTCAACGCCCCGCTCTTCCGCCGCCCCAAAATCTGGGGATAACAAGCGATGCGTCATCATGCGGCAATGACATTCAGGCGGTGCGTAAAGGCGCTGCGTCTTATGGTGGGGCGGTGAGGCCGGTTGCGCGCGCTGCACTGCAGCATTACCGCCTCCGGACGTAGGGGGCTTCCGCGCGGAAGTCAACGAATTGTCCCGTCCGGCGCTGGCGAAATCGCTGTGTGTGGCCTAAAATCACCAGATTATGAAACCATTCTGGCTTATTTCCGCCTTTCTCAGCCCTCTGATGGTTAACGCCGCTCATGCGGGCGGGATCGACAAGAGCGCCTGCACCTTTAACGGCTTTCCGCTTTACGGCGACGTGCAGGTGGTCGACAGCTTCCCGGACATCAAGGTCCAGATCGTCGACAGCTTTCCGGATCTGAAAGTGCAGGCGGTCGACAGCTTTCCCGACGACTGCGGCGAGTGGAAGTTCGTGGACAGCTTTCCCGACGTCAAAATCCAGTATGTGGATAGCTTCCCGGACATCAAAATCCAGATGGTGACGAGCTTTCCGGGCTTGCCTTAGGGCGGTTCAGTCGGATTGAAACCGGCGGTTTCGCTCCCCATTTTGATGTAGCAGTAAATCGGACCGAGCGATGATGAACGCCCGAAAGTCTAAGATTGCGCTGATGGCGGCGAGTTCGCTGTTGGCCGCCAGCGCTGCGCTTGCGCCGGCGGGCGCGGCTGATTTCGACGCCGCGGCCTATCCGGCGACCGTTGAAGCGCCGTCCGTTGCTCACGCCGCCGACCACGCGGATCAACAATCGAAAGCGCCGCGCTGGGCGCTGATCGCCATCGCCGCCGGTGCGCTTGCCGGGCTGGTAAAACTGATCGGCGCCCGCAGGCTTCTGCGCGCCGCCGGGAAGGGCGCGGCCGTCACCGCGAAAGCCGCCGGCAAGGCGGTTAGGGCGGCGGCGCGGCCGTTCGCCTCGCCGCTGCGTTTCGCAGCTCTGATGGCGGGCCTTTCCCTGTTCGCGCTGACCGGCGTCGGCCTGTACGACGTCGAATGGGTCGGCGGGCTTATCGCCGGCGCGGCGTTAACCGGGTTCTCTGCGTTCGGCGCCTGGAAGGTCCGGAAAGCCTTGGCGCCCGCGCCGGTCAGGGTTAAATCCTGATATATGGTTAATCGAAATTAACTAGTAATATCAGTCAATTAAGACGATTTGCTCGGATTTTGTCTTATTTCCGCCCAATTCGGCCACTATCTGTTTCGCCATCAGAGCACTGGCAGTCCTCAAAGGAGCAAACCGCTTTAAGTCCCCTGTGATCCCCTTGCACAACCCCCAACTTTAAACCCCGCCTCTGGCGGGGTTTTTCTTTCCCCGGGAATGCGAATTCGGGCGGGAATTGATTGCGCTTTGGCGGCGCATCACGATACCTCAGACAGCATGAGTTCCGTACGCATCGCCCCTTCCATTCTCGCCGCCGATTTCGCCCGTCTGGGCGAGGAAATCCGCGCGGTCGAGGCGGGCGGCGCGGACTTCATCCATGTCGATGTGATGGACGGGCATTTCGTGCCGAACATCACCATCGGGCCGGTCGTTGTGAAAGCGATCCGCGCGGCGACGAAGCTGCCTTTCGACGTGCATCTCATGATATCGCCGGTCGATCCTTATATCGACGAGTTCGCCGCGGCGGGCGCCGATATTCTCACCGTTCACCCGGAAGCGGGGCCGCACCTTCACCGCACGCTTCAGCGGATCAAGGCGGCGGGCGTCAAGGCCGGTGCGGCGCTCAATCCGGGAACTCCTGTCGCCGCGGTGGAAGAAGTGCTCGAAGATCTCGATCTCGTATTGGTGATGTCGGTCAATCCCGGCTTCGGCGGGCAGAAATTCATTTCCTCGCAACTCAAAAAGATCGAAACGCTTCGCAAGATGATCGATCGCACCGGCAAGGATATCATGCTGGAAGTCGACGGCGGGATCGACCCGTCGACGGCGCCGAAAGTCATCGCCGCCGGCGCGACCGTGCTGGTTGCAGGATCGGCGGTTTTCCGCGGCGGCGCTCAATCCTATGCGGACAATATTCGTGCGTTGAGAGCGGAAGGATAAGCCATGGCCAATGCCGCCCGGCGCGGTCCGAAGGACATGCTCTCCCGTGTTCAGAAAGCCTGGGGCGAAAGCCCGTTCTATCAGGCGCGTCTTAAAGGTCCGGCCCCGGATCGTTTATTGTATCAACCCGACGATCCGTTCACGCCGGACAAGTCGCTGGCGCTTGCGATCTCCCGCGGACGCCTGCGCCTCGGCGATGAAACCATCGACTGCGAAGGCGAACTTGAAAGCGTTTGGGACCGGACGGTTGAAGGCGGCGCGCTCGAGGCTTTCCTGCATGAGTTCGGCTGGCTTCGCCATCTCGAAGCCCTCGGTGATGATGCGAAACCGGTCGCGCGGACGCTGATGCGGGCGTGGCTCGATCGCTATGAAAAATGGGAAGCGCGCGCCTGGAACCATTTCTTCGTTTCCGAACGGCTGGTTCAGCTTTGCGCCCATTATCCGCTGATCCTCTCGCGCGCCGATGCGCTGTGGCGCAGTCGCGTGCTCACCACCATGGCGCGCCAGACGCGGCATCTCGCCCACAGCGCGCATCGCGCAGAGACCGGCTTCGACCGTCTGATGGCGGCGCTCGGGCTGTGCGTCGCCGGTTACAGCCTGCCGGGCTGCGAAGGGCCCGCCGAGCGCGGGCTGGAGATGGCGCGCCGGGAGCTGCGTTTGCAATTGCGCGCCGACGGCGGTCATGTGAGCCGCAATCCGTCGCGGCAATTGAAACTCGCCGTTCGGTTACAGACGGTGCTGAAGACGATTGAAGCGCGCGGATTCCAACCGCCGGGTTTTTTGCGCCACACGCTGATGCGGGCGAGCGCCATGGCGGCGTTCTTCCGCTGCGCCGACGGAAAGCTCGCCGTGTTCAACGGCGGCTATGAAGATGACGGCCGGGCGGTGCTCGCCGTTTACAATTCGCTGAGCGCAGACTCCGCGCCAATCGGGTTCGCCCGTCATTCCGGCTATCACAAACTGACCGCGGCGCGCGCGCTGATCATCGCCGACACCGGCGACGACAGCGGCGGACACGGGTTCAAGGGCAGCGGGTCGCTGCATTTTTCTTCCGGCCGCAGCCGCATCATCGTCAATTGCGGGAACGGCGGTCATCGCGCAAGCGGCTGGCGCAAGGCGCTTCAGGCCCGCGCCGCCCATTCCGCGCTGTCATTTGACGAGGAAATCGCCGCGGCGCCTGCCTTCGGCCCGATCGCCCATCGCCGGGCCGAGGAGGCCAAAGGCCAGCTGATCGAATTCGAGCGGCAGTTCATTGCGCCGGAAGACGGCGGCGCTTCCTATGTGCGCCGGCTGTTTCTGGCGGCGGGCGGCGGCGATCTGCGCGGTGAGGAATTGCTGACAGAGCTCGAGCCGGAAGTCATTCGCGCGGCGGTCTGGCGTTTTCATCTGCACCCGGCGGTGCGCGCCTCGCTCGCCAGGGACAAAAAATCGGTGATCCTGCTTCTGCCCAACAAGGAGGGCTGGCGCTTCAAGTCGAACTGCCCGGAACTACAGCTCGAAAAAAGCGTCTATTGCGGGGAGGGCGGCGCGCCGGTATCGACCGAGCAGATCGTCATGCGGGCCGCCGCTTATCAGGGCCTTGACGAGCGGCGGAATTTCGCCGCCCGATGGGCGCTGCAGCGGCTCGATGCGATCTGAACGCTTTGCCTGGCGCGTCTTGTCGGCTAATGCTGTCATATCGGGAATTGTGGGGCGCGGATGAACCTCCTTGCGCAATTAATCGAACGGATCAGGGGTAAGGCGGCGCCGCCTCGCGGTTACGCCGCCGGCGATCTCGCGCATGTCCTGCCGCGGCCCCCGCGCAATATCGACCAGCGCGCGGCGCGGCGGCTGTTCGCCGGACGGCGGGTCTTGGTGACCGGCGCCGGCGGTACGATCGGCTCCGAGCTTGCGCGTCAGATTGCGGCCTTCGGTCCGTCGCACCTCACCCTACTCGATAACGCCGAGTTCGCGCTTTACCAGATCGACCTTGAACTGAAAGAGGCCGGCTTCGGTCCGATCATTACCGCGCAGCTCACCGATATTTGCCGCGCCGAGCATCTGAGCCGGGTATTCGACGCTGCGACGCCGGAAATCGTCGTTCACGCAGCGGCCTTCAAGCATGTGCCGATCGTCGAGGAGAACCGCTGCGCCGGCGCGATGACCAATGTTCACGGCGCCAAGAACGTGTTCGACGCGGCGATCGACTGCGGCGCGGAAACCGTCGTTTTCATTTCGACCGACAAGGCGGTCAATCCGACCAGTTTCATGGGCGCGACCAAGCGCATCGCCGAACTCTACGCGCAGGCGCTCGACGTGGCGCAGAACGGCACTCGCTTTGTCACCGTGCGGTTCGGCAATGTGCTGGGTTCGACCGGCTCGGTGGCGCCGCTTTTCATCCGGCAGATCGAGCGCGGCGGGCCGGTGACGGTGACCCATCCCGAGATCATCCGCTATTTCATGACGACGCGCGAGGCCGTGCAGCTTGTTCTGCAGGCGGCCAGCCTCGACAGCGGCGAGGCCAGCATTGTCACCCATGACGGTCGCGTGTTCGTGCTCGACATGGGCGAGCCGGTGAAGATCCTCGATCTTGCGAAACGCATGATCGAGGCGCACGGGCTCAAACCCGGCGAGGACATCGAGATCAAGTTCACCGGCCTGCGCCCGGGCGAAAAACTCTTTGAGGAAATCTTTTTCGACACCGACAAGCTCGTCAAAACCGGCGCCGACGGCGTGTTGCTCGCTTCGCCGGCGATGATCGATCTGCCGCTGCTCAATCCGCGCCTTGAAGACGTTATCCGCAACGCTCTGGCGGGCGAGCAGGAAGCGCTCGACGAGGCGGTGCATCACCTCGTGCCGGAATTCGCCACCGGCGGCGCGGCGTCGGCGAAAGCGGGCGAGCGGCCGAGCCCGAAAGGCCGGTGATCGTGTTCACCCGGCGAACCCTCAGACTATGCTTCATCCTGAGGAGCAATAATTCCTCCGTCCTTCGAGACGGCGCTTCGCGCCCCTCAGGATAAAGGAATTTTTGCGTCGCGAAGGACGAAGCATTCCGGAACAAGACCATCCTAGTTGAGCAAAAAACAAGACGGAGACAACATGACGGACATCCATCCGGTCAAACGGGCGTTGATATCGGTTTCGGACAAGACCGGCGTTGAAGCGCTGGCGCGGCGGCTTGCGGCCTGCGGCGTCGAACTTGTCTCGACGGGCGGCACGGCGAAGGCGTTGCGCGACGGCGGTCTCGACGTTCTCGATGTTTCCGAAATCACGGCGTTTCCGGAAATGATGGACGGGCGCATCAAGACGCTGCACCCGCGCGTTCATGGCGGGCTGCTCGCCGTGCGGTCCGACGCCGCCCATCGCCAGGCGATGGAAGCGCACGACATCCCGGAGATCGATTTGCTTGTCGTCAATCTCTATCCGTTCGAGGAAACGGTGGCGCGCGGCGCGGGTTATGAGGATTGCGTTGAGAACATCGATATCGGCGGACCGGCGATGATCCGCGCGGCGGCCAAGAACCACGCCTTTGTCGGCGTCGTCACCGACCCGGCGGACTACGACGCGGTGGCCGAGGCGATTGATGCCGCCGGCGGGCTCGATGTTGCGCTGAAAAAACGCTTCGCATCGAAAGCGTTCGCGATGACCGCCGCCTATGACAGCGCTATCGCCGAATGGTTCCGGGAAAGAACAGGCGAGGGCTTCCCGCGTCATTTCTCGGCGGCGGGCCGTCTCGTCAGCGAATTGCGGTATGGCGAGAACCCGCACCAGAAAGCGGCGTTTTATAAAACCGGCGACAGGCGTCCCGGCGCGATTTCCGCCCGGCAGGTGCAGGGCAAAGCGCTTTCCTACAACAATCTCAACGACACCGACGCGGCTTATGAACTGATCTCCGAATTCGATCCGGAAACACCCGCCGTCGCGATCATCAAGCATGCGAACCCGTGCGGCGTTGCGACAGCGGACGATCTGTTGACCGCTTACGAGAACGCCCATCGTTGCGATCCGGTTTCGGCGTTCGGCGGCATTGTCGCGCTCAACAGCAAACTCACCGAGCCGGTGGCGCGGAAGATCGTCGAGATATTCACCGAAGTGGTGATCGCGCCCGAGGCGGACGAAGCGGCGATTGAGGTGTTTTCCAGAAAGAAAAATCTGCGGCTCCTCATCGCCGGCGCGACGCCGGGCGCTGATGCGGGCGGACTTGTCATGAAGCCTCTGGCCGGCGGTTTTCTGGTGCAGAGCCGCGACAGTCATCGCCTGACGCGCGACATGCTGAAGGTCGTGACGAAACGCACGCCGTCCGAACAGGAACTCGACGACATGATGTTCGCGTTCCGTGTCGCCAAACACGTCAAGTCCAACGCCATCGTCTACGCGAAGGATGGCGCGACGGTGGGCGTCGGCGCCGGGCAGATGAGCCGGCTCGATTCAAGCCGCATTGCGGCGCGCAAGGCGATTGACGCCGCGGAAGCCTGCGGTGCCCCGGCTACGCTCACAAAAGACTCGGTGGTCGCTTCCGACGCGTTCTTTCCGTTTGCGGACGGTCTTCTCGCCGCGGCGGAAGCCGGCGCGAAGGCGGTGATCCAGCCTGGCGGCTCGTTGCGCGACGATGAAGTTATCGCCGCCGCCGACGAGGCCGGCCTCGCCATGGTCTTCACCGGCGTCCGTCACTTCCGGCATTAGGCAGTTGTGCCGGCGTTGAGAAACGCTATTCCGCGGTTCTTGAGATCAATTCGTCGATCTTGCGGGTGAACAGCGAGAACTTGCCGACGCTGACAGGGCCGGCGAGATCGAGCTCCGCGATCACGCGATGGCAGCGCGCGACGGTGTCGGAATAGCTTTCTTCCCATTGCGCCATGAGCTTGTGCGCCCAGTCGGCGTTTTTGCCCTTCGGCTCGCCATGGGCGAAGGCGATGACGGTCTTGGTCAGCATGCGCTGGCGCGCCGAGATGTCTTCGGTGATCTGCCTTATGGCGATCTTGTCGAAATGATCGACGGGCGGTTCGCGCCGCGCCTTTTCGCGAAGCGCGTCGAAGTGGAAATGCCGCCCAACCGTGAAATAGACGCTGCCGACGCCGGGGTTCGACCAGCCGGTTTCGCCGGCGAGGTCGACAATATCGAGGGCGTATTCGAGCGACGGCAGGGCGGCGGCTTCCTTCGCGAGGTCTTCCGGCGCGCCCTGTTCGATCCAGTAATCGAAGCGGGCCTGCAGGGCTTCGGCGGCGTCGGTGGTCAGGATATCGGGCAGGGCCTTTTTGAATTCCGCGACCGGCGCCTTGTATCTCGTGGCGATCGCCTTGACGCCGCGCTCGAGGATCGCGTCCTTTGAGCGTTGCGCGCTCAGGAGGTGGAACACCTGCTCGCGGAGAAGGCCGGCGGCTTCGAGATAAAGCGAAAGCTGCAGCGACGCGGGAACGCTGTTGTCGAGCGCGTCGATGCGTTTGCCGAAATCGGCGAGAGAATAGATGCGCCGCGCCGATTCATAGGCGAGGCAGACGGTGGCGAAATCGACGCCGGTGGTTTCAACGACGCGCTGGGCGAAAGCGACGCCGCAGGTGTCGACGATCTCGTTCGACATTCGCGTCGCGATGATCTCGCGGCGCAGCTGGTGCGAGACGATCGGCTTGGTGAAGCTGTGCAGCGCTTCCGGGAAATAGGCGTAGAGTTCGGATTCGAACACCGGATCGTCCGGCGCGTGCGACGCGACCAGCTCGTCGAACAGCCACAGCTTGGCGTAGGCGAGAAGCACCGAGAGTTCCGGCCGGGTGAGCCCGGCGCCCTGCTGGCGGCGGTCGTTGATCTCTTCGGCGTTGGGAAGGTGCTCGATCGTCCGGTCGAGACGGCCCTTGCGTTCCAGCGTCGCCATGAAACGCGCGTGAATGTCGAGATCGTCCGCAGCGGTCATTTCCATATGCGAGATCGCGCGGGTCTGGTCGTAATTGTGCTGCAGCACATGCTCGGCGACGTCGTCAGTCATCGAGGCGAGAAGATCGTTGCGGTCTTCGGTTTTGAGTTCCGCCTGCTCGATCGCCGAAGAGAGCAGGATCTTGATGTTGACCTCGTGGTCGGAGGAGTCGACGCCGGCGGAGTTGTCGATCGCGTCGGTGTTGACCCGTCCGCCCTTGAGCGCGAATTCGATCCGCGCGAGCTGGGTGAGGCCGAGATTGGCGCCTTCGCCGATCACTTGCGCGCCGGCTTCCTTGGCGTTGATGCGGATCGCGTCATTCGCCCGGTCGCCGACCCGCCAGTGCTCTTCGGTTTCCGCCTTGAAGTAGGTGCCGATGCCGCCGAGCCAGAACAGTTCAACCGGCGCCTTGAGGATCGCCTTGATGAGATCGCTTGGCGTCAGACTGTCTGCGGTGATGTTGAGCGTCGCCTTGATCTCCGGCGTCAGCGGAATTGCTTTCGCACTGCGCGAGAAGACGCCGCCGCCTTTCGAGATCAGCTTCTTGTCATAGTCCTGCCAGGAGCTGCGCGGCAGATCGAAAAGGCGCTTCCGTTCCTTCCAGGACTTCGCCGGATCGGGTTTTGGGTCGATGAAGATGTCGCGATGGTCGAACGCGGCGATCAGTTTGGTCTTCTTCGACAGCAGCATGCCGTTGCCGAAGACGTCGCCGGACATGTCGCCGACCCCGGCTGCCGTGAACACCTGGGTCTGGATGTCCTTGCCCATCTCCCGGAAATGGCGCTTCACCGCCTCCCAGGCGCCGCGGGCGGTGATGCCCATCACCTTGTGGTCGTAGCCGGCCGAGCCGCCGGAAGCGAACGCATCGCCGAGCCAGAAGCCGTATTCGGCGGAGATTGCATTCGCCGTATCGGAAAACGCCGCCGTGCCCTTGTCGGCGGCGACGACGAGATAGGGATCGGGATCGTCCCAGATCACCATATCGGCGGGCTGCTTGATCTTGCCCTTGATGAGATTGTCCGTGAGATCGAGGAGGCCGCGGATGAACAGCTTGTAGGCTTCGCGTCCCTCTTCATAGACGGCGCCGCGGTCGCCGGTCTGCGGCAGCTGTTTCGGGTAGAAACCGCCCTTCGCGCCGGTTGGCACGATGACCGCGTTCTTGACGCGCTGCGCCTTGACGAGACCCAGCACTTCTGTGCGGAAGTCCTCGCGCCTGTCCGACCAGCGAAGGCCGCCGCGCGCGACAGGGCCGAAACGCAGGTGAACGCCGTCGACACGCGGGCCCGAGACGAAGATTTCCCGATAGGGGCGCGGTTCCGGCAATTCGTCGAGTTTCGCGCTGTCGATCTTCATCGAGATGTAGGGTTTGAAGCCGCCGTCGTCGGCGCGCTGATAATAATTGGTGCGGGTGATCGCCGAGAACAGGTTGAGGAAGCGTCTGAAAATACGATCCTCGGCGAGACTTTCCACATTGTTCAGCCCTTCGAGCACGCGGGCGTCGGCTTCGGCGACATCCTTCTCGCGCTTGTCCGCTTTGCGCGCGCCCGCCGGATTGAAGCGCGCGTGAAACGCGGCGGCGAGATCGCGGGCGATCGCCGGATTGTTCGAGAGCGCTTCTTCCATGTAGGAGAGAGAATAGGAAAAGCCCGACTGGACGTGATGTTTCGCCGCCGCGCGCAGCATCCACGCCTCGCGCCAGTCGACGCCTGCGGTCAGCACCAGCGCATTGAAACGGTCGTCTTCCGTGCGCTTTTCAAGGACTGCAAGTAAGGCGTCCTCGAAGGCCTGGGTGACATCGTCGAGATCGATGCTGAGGCCTTTTTGCTGTTCCGTGTGGAAGTCGTGAATCCAGATAGACTTGTCCTGGCCGTATGGCGCAACGCGGTAGCCGGCTTCCTGAATGACGCTGAGGCCGAGATTTTCGATGGTGGGGATCAGGCCCGACAGCGGCATCGGCCCGCCCCGTCGGTAGATCTTGATGCGGACGGTTTTGTCATTGTCGCCGTCGAGGCGGTAGGCGCGAAGAATAAGCGTTTGCTTTTCCGCCGCTTCCAGCGCCTCAATGTCCTTGAGCGTTTCACTCATGCCGGTGCGTTCTTTATAGCCGGCGGTGAATGCGCGCTCATATTTCTCAAAAAGCGCCGCCGGCGTCGCGCCGCCATGGGCGTCGCGCATTGCAGCGAGCAAGTCGTCGCTCCAGTTGCGGGTGATTTCCCTGATCGCTTCGGTCAGCGCCGCGATGCCCGGTCCCTCCGGCGCGCCCGGATCGATGCCGATGATGTAATGGACGCGCACCAGCGCCGCGTCGCCGAAGAACGGCGAGAAGGTCGTCACGCGCCCGTTGAAGGTTTCGGCGATGAGCGCGCCGATGGCCTCGCGAACATCGGAATTGAAGCGATCGCGCGGAATGAAGACCAGCGCTGACAGGAAACGGTCGAACCGGTCGCGCCGCATGAACAGCTTGGCCCGCGGCCGCTTGTAAAGGCGCAGGATCCCGAGACTGGTTTCCCGCAATGCATCGACGTCGATCTGGAAGAGCTCGTCGCGGGGATAGGTTTCGAGAATATTGATCAGCGCTTTTTCATTGTGTCCGCCCGGATTGAACGCCGTCGCATCGAGCACGGCGTTGACCTTGGCGCGAATGAGCGGAATTTCCGTCGCCGGGCGGTTATAGGCGTCAGCGGTGAACAGGCCGACAAACCGCTCCTCGCCAATGACGGCGCCGTCGACCGAATAGGATTTGACACCGATATAATCCATGTGCACGCGGCGATGCACGAGTGAACGCGCGTTGGCCTTGGCGACCAACACCGGCTCGCTCGACTTGAGGAAGGCGTCCACAGCCGGAGAAAGCTCGCCGGACGCCATGAAAGTCGCCTTGAGTATCTTGCGCGTTGAATCCTTGAGGATGCCGAGATCCTGAGCCGCGTCATGGGTGAATTGCGTTTCGCCGCCCTTGGTTGAACAATTGTAGCGGCGCACGCCGAGAAATGCGAAACGATTGTCCCAAAGCCATTTCAGGAAATCGATTGCTTCCTTTTGTTCCTCGCTTTTAACGCCGGGGATGCGGGTTCTTTCCAGTTGGGCGATACAGGCCGCGAGCCGCGCGCGCATCGGCTCCCAGTCGGCGACCGCGCTCGCAACGTCATAGAGCACCGTGTCGAGCTGGTCTTTCAGTGCGTAAATTTCGGTCTCGACGACGGGCGGATCCATTTCCGCGTGGATGATCGACTCGCGAAACGGCTGGCCGGCGCTGTCGGTGACGCGCGCCCCCTTGTCGTTGCGGGCGATATCGACAACTGCGTTTGAGAAAAACGAGACAGGTTTGCCGGCTTCGGAGAGCGCTGCCGAAATTGAATCGACGAGAAACGGCTTGTCGTCGGTGACGATGTCGAGAACCAGCCGCTTGCCTTTCCAGAAACCGCCTTCCTCGATCCTCAATGAGACTTTATGGCCGCCCGGTTCGCGTTCGGCGGCGTTCGACCACGCGCATGCGGCGCGCGCCAGAAGCAGGCCCGGATCGGCCCAGATGCTGTCTTCTCCTGTCGCGTAGCGCACCAGCTGAGCAAGGTAATTGGCGAAGGCCCGGGTCGGTTCGCCGTTATCGAGAAAGTCCGCTTCTTTTTGTTTTTTGGCGTGCTCGACAACCTGATGAAGGATTTCATCGTCGATATCGGTTACGAAGCCCTCTGGCATTTCTTCCTCACCCGAATTTTATGGCTTTTCGGACGCCCTCTTAACGCGAAGGCTTCAGCATTGTCTAACGAATTAAGAGAGACTTTGACCGAAAGTAGCCGCCGGCGGTTCGGACTTGGAAGACCCTGTTCTAAAGGGCGTTTTGCACTGCCGCATCGGTATCTGCGACAGCACCGGCGACGTCGCCGGTTTCGACTTCCCGGCGCAGAACGCTGGTCCGCGGATTGCGCCGCGCCGACAGCTCGGTCATCGCACGGCAGAAAAAGGCAAGGCATGAAAGGGCGAGGGCGCTCAATGCACCGACAGCGATGACGATCACGAAGTCGCCGGACCGGATTGCCGCCAGGACCGGAATGATCGCGCCCGGCAGCGCGAAGGCCGCGGCGCTGGGCGCATGCGCGGCGTGAAACAGGGAAGCGCCGAAAGCCCCGACCATGGAAAGGGCGAGCGCCTGCAGGAATAGCGCTGGCGGCGCTGTCGCCGGCGTCAGGAGGACGGGCGCTGTCGCGAAAACAACGCCGAGCACGCACAAGGCCGAGGTGTAGCTTGCGCGCCAGCGGAAGGGGCGAGCAGCGATAGCAGCGCCGGCCCTGAAGCGGCTGCGCATCGAGCGCGCGATCCAGAGCGCGCCGATCAGCAATATTGTCCAGGCGGCGGCGCGGGCGGGATAAACTTGGCCGATGGTGACGGCGAGATAGACGCCGACGCCGGCGACCAGGGCAAGCCCGGCGGCGCTCCAGCGAGAGAGAATGTCGATCAGTTCAAGATAGGCCGCGCGTGAGTGCCTTCTGGCCCCGCGGCGGCGCAGCGTTTGCGGCGACTGCTGGGCGAGGCGTTGTAACTCGCGGACGTCTTTGGCTTCCATCGCGGCGGGCGCCATCGAAACGATTCTCTTGTTTTGCGGCGGACTTATGGGACGCGCCATTGCTTAACGAATGGTTAATGCGCACCCTTGGGCTGATTTTCCGGCGATGTCGATGCGCATATGCGCAAATATACGGGCCGCCGGTTTATTGCGGGCGAAACCGGCGGCCCGCCGCGCCGGTACATGGCGCGTCAGGCGAAATGAGAAGGGGGACCTAAGACACTTCGCCTGTTACTGCCTGGGCCTTGTTATTGCCTGGGTCAGACTATGAAGCTCTTTTTGTGTTCGCGGGAAACGCAAGGCACCGCCAACCAGACCCGTGAAAAGGATAATCGCTGGCGCTCGCTCTGTCCGCTAACGGCCGTTCACACTGCCGTGACCGGCTGTCATTCGCCGGCGTTGCGTTTGCGGTAGGCGACATTGATGTCGATGCCTGTCTGCTGGATCTCGCCGCGCAGTGTGTAAGCATCGATATTGGCCGGATCGAGTTTGAGCGCATTGACGACGTCTTCTGCAGCGGCGCGATAGTCGCCCACCGCGATATGAGCGCGCCCGCGCAGCACATAAGCTTCCGCAGAGACAAAGCCCGCCTGTCTGGCGGCGTCGACGGCGGCGATCGCCTCGCTCCATTGCCCTTCGGCGGCGTGCAGTTTTGCAGCGGTGAGTTGCAGCTCGCCGGAATCCGGCACCAGCGTGAAGGCTGCGTTCAGCGCGCGGCGTGCATTGACGATCTCGCCCGCCTCAAGCCAGGCGAGGGCGGCCTGATTAAGCAGGCGCGCGCGCATGTAATCGTCACCCGCGTCTTTGCGTTCGGCGGCTTCTTCGAGCCGCGCGCCGGCGAGTTTGTTGAAGCCGGCCGCCATGTCGGCAATCGCGAGACAATGCTGGGCCTCCGCGCCGCCGCCTTCCTGAGTCCAGCGCTGCGCGTGGGCGCGTCCGGCCTCGAGGTCGCTTTGGACAAGCGCGACGCAGTCGTCATAGCGGGTCGTTACGGGAATGGCCGACGGATCGGCCGCGGTAAGGGCGAGCGAAAAAGCGAGTACAGAAACCATCACGGCTTTTTAGAGGAGAAAAACCCAGCGCGGAAGACCGGATATTCGGGCTTATTCCGCCGCCGTCGGGCGCTGGCGCTCCGCCGCGCCGGTCTTGCCGCCAGCCGCCGGCTTGCGGCGGCGCTTGGCCGGTGTTTTGGCGGTCGCGGTTTTCTTCTTTTTTGCGGCGGGCTCTTCCCCGGCGGGCGTCGGCGCGGCGGCGTCTTTGGGCGCGGCCTTGGCCTGTTCCGGGAGATAGCAGGTCACGCGCGCGCCTTCGCCTTCCTTGGAGTCCATGCGCACCCAGCCGTTGTGAAGGCTGACAAACCGCTCGACCAGCGAGAGACCGAGCCCGGCCCCGGCGCTGGGGCCGCGGCTCTCGAAAGCGTCGAATATCTTCGCGCGGTCCTCCGGTGAAATTCCGCGGCCATTGTCGGCGACCCAGATTTTGACGACGCCGTCTTCCCGCCGCGCGCCGATCGTCACTTCGCCAGCCTCGCTCGTATAGGAAAAAGCGTTCGCCAGAAGGTTGAACAGCACCTGTTTGATGCGGCGTTCGTCGATTTCGGCGGCGCCGATATCCTTGGGGCAATCGACCTTCAGCGCAATCTTCGTGTCTTCGGCCTTCAACGCGGCGAAAGTTGCAGCGTTTTCGAGAAGCCCGCGAATGTCGGCGGGCTTGCGTTCAAGTTCGAGCTTGCCTGCATCGATGGCGGCGAGGTCGATCACATCGTTGATGAGGTCGCGCAAATGATAGGACGCGGAAAGTACGCTCGCGACATAGTCCTTCTGCCGGTCGTTCAGCATACCGAACATTTGCCCGTCGAGCATTTCCGAAAAGCCAATGATCGTCGAAAGTGGCGTCCGGAGCTGATAGGAAACGTGATCGACGAATTTCGATTTGAGCCGATCGGCGTTTTCGAGGATGGCGTTGCGCTCTTTGAGTTCCTTTTCGCGCTCCTTGGAGTCGGTGATGTCGACGAAATGCGCGAGCGTTGCGCCGTCGGGCAGGGGTTCCGCGCCGAACGAGAATGTGCGTCCGTCACGCAAGGAAAGTTCGACGCTGGAGAACGGCTTCCTGTCTTCCGGCGATTTCGACGTCGCAGCTCGCCTGATCTGGGCGAGTTTCGTCTCGCCGCCGACGGTCTTGCCGACGAGCCGCGCGACAATCGTATCCACATGCGGCTTCTTGTCGAGGGTCTTCGCGTCGAGCTTCCAGAGCTCCTCGAAGGCGTTGTTGTATAGCCGGAGCGTGCCGTCAGCGGCGAACACGGCGACCGCTTCGGTAAGATTGTTGAGCGTCGCCTTCTGGACGCTGAGCTGCGTGTTGTATTGCGCTTCGAGCGAGACTTTTTCGGTGATGTCCTCGAAAGCCGCCATGACGCCGCCCAGCGGATGGCGCTGTTTGGCGACGCGCAGGGTGCGCCCGTCCGGCAGGTGCCAGATTTCGTCCGGCGCGCCGGCGTCGCGCTCCGATCCCGGATGGCCGAGGTCTTCCGTATAAAGAGCGAGCTGGGCGGCTTTCCAGCCGTCGTAGTCGGCGGGTTCGGGGAGTTTGCCGTCAAAGCGCAGCTGGTCGAGGATTTCGCCATGATAGGTCCGCCCGGAAAGCGCGGCGTCCTCAAGACCCCACAGCTTCTGAAAGGCGCGGTTGTGATAAATGAGGTTCTGGCTCGCGCCGAAGATCGCGACCGCGGTCTGGATCTGGTCGAGGGTGCGCTGGTTCGCCTCGATATGTTGCTTGAGGTCGGCCTTCGCCTTGTCGAGTTCGGTGGCGTCGACGGCGAGACCGCCAAGCGCCGCGTCGCCTGACGCGTGAAGCGGGGTTTCGATGACGCGCAGCACCCGGCGTTCGCCGCGGCTGTTGATGATGATCCGCCCCTCGACCGCCTTTCGTTCCGATGCGGCGTTCGCGGCGAGTTTTTTGACCGCCGGGTCGAGTTCGATCTGCTGTTTGACCGCTTCGGCGGCGGACGAGGCTTCGACCGCTTCCGCATAGGCGCGGTTGACCCAGACAAGCGCTGCTTCCGCATTGCGCCGCCAGGCGGGAAGCGGCGAGCGCTCGAGCAGCGCATGCGAGCCATGAAGGTCCATCGCGCGCTCGCGGAAGGCGCCGATGATCGCCCCATCTTCGGCCATGCGCACCGCCGGGTCGGTGATCCACAAGGCGACCTGGCCGCCGGCCACCCGGCCGTCGACTTCGATCGAACGGCCGTCAGGCGTTACGACGGCGCCAGAAAAGGCGACGCCATGCGCCCGAAGTTCAACGAGTTTTTCGCGCAGTGTTTGCGGGGCGTCTGTATCGTCTTCTTCAAGCGGTAAATCGCCGAGCGCATTCAGCAGGCGATCGACCGGCGGCGTCTTCGCTGTCTCGCCCTCCGTGGAAAAGGAAAGCAGCGAGGCGAGCGCCGCCGGGCCGCCGAGTATTTTCGGATTGCCCCAGCCGTCCTTCACCGCCTCATTGTCGTCTTCCCAGACCAGAACGAGGCCCGGATGGGCGGAGAGTACGGCGTCGGATTTTTCTAGGCGCGCCTCCATCTCCGCAAGCCGGTTCGACCAGCGCAGGGACTGAGTGCGGGTCGCCGCCGAGACGCGGAACGCCCAGAGGACTGCGGCGATGGTCAGGGCGACGGCGCCTGAAACAGCGATCACCATCGGATCGGCGCCCGAGACTCCGGCCTCGGCCGCGCGCGCCGGCGCCAGTGCGGCGAGCGCCGCTCCGGAACTCATCAATGCTGTTTTCAGAAGGCGCATTCAGCCTTGCCCTAACTCGCGTCCGCCGCCCGATGAACCCCGCAATCTAGGGGGATTCGCCCATATCTAGTGCGTAACCTGCAATTCGCCTTCAATATCTATCGTGTTCGCGCGGGCCCGCTAGAGCCGCCCGGGCGATTTCTCCTTTCGATCAGGTTAAGTTTTCAACAGGAAAAGGCTCCCGGGCCGAGCCCGGGAGCCCGGCGTTTAATCTTCCAGCTTGAAAGCAATGCGCTCGATTACGCCGCGGCGCATGACCGGGCGGCCGTTTTCCATGGCGGGCGGGTATTTCCACTTGGCGACCGTGTTGCGCACGGTGCGGTGGAAGCAGGCGTCGGGCGAATCAATGATTCGCACGTTGACGACCCGGCCTTCGGGCGTGACGTCGAACTGCACCACCACCACGCCTTCAACGCCCTTGCTGGCGCAGGCCTGAGGATAAGGCGGCGGCGTGATGATGGTTGGCGTGATCACCATCTTTTCGCCCTTGAACGTTTCAGTCGTCACCGTGGTTTTATCGATGGTCGTCTGGGTCGGATTAGGTTTGCCGGTCGGTTCGGCGTGGTGAATCACCGGGTCCGGCGGCTTTTTCTTCAGGACTGGCCTGGCCTGTTTTTCTTCTCCGCCCTCCGGGGTGTCCTTGATATTGGCGAGTATTTTGAAGCCAGGCGTATTTGCCGGATCGACGATTACCTCGTCATTCTTGATAAGCGCGGCCATTGCGATGAACAGGATCGCCGTAATCGCTCCCGCGACGGGCAGGCCGAGTATCCATCTTACTGTCGTCATAACGCGCAACTCCTTTCCGGGCTGAGCCCTAGGCAAGGTTTGATGCAGCGCGGCCCATGCGGCGAACGCACGAGAAATCGCGCCCCCGTTAACTGGAACTACAGGCTACTGGAAATGCTACAATAGTAGCAGGATAGCCGGAAATAATAGCGGGAGCAAGATAATTCACGCATCCGCCGCTCATTCCTGCGACCGGTCGGCGGCTGGAATGAGCGGTCAGTATTTCGCAGCTGGGATGGCTTTAATACCGATAGTGATCGGACTTGAACGGCCCCTCGACCGGTACGCCGATATAATCGGCCTGTCCTTCGGAAAGCCGCGTCAGTTTCGCGCCGATCTTGTCGAGATGCAGCTTGGCGACTTTCTCGTCGAGGTGTTTCGGCAGGATATAGACTTCGTTCTTGTACTGATCGCCCTTCGTCCAGAGCTCGATCTGCGCGAGCGTCTGGTTGGTGAAGGATGCGGACATCACGAAAGAAGGATGGCCGGTGGCGTTGCCGAGATTAAGCAGACGGCCCTGAGACAAGAGCAACATGCGCTTGCCGTCGGGGAAGGTGATCATGTCGACCTGGTCCTTGACATTCGCCCATTTGAAATTCTTGAGGCCCTCGACCTGAATCTCGTTGTCGAAGTGACCGATATTGCCGACGATCGCCATGTCTTTGAGCTGGCGCATATTGTCGACGGTGAGGACGTCCTTGTTGCCGGTCGCGGTGATGACGATATCGGCGCGCGGACAGCCTTCTTCCATGGTCACGACTTCATAGCCGTCCATCGCCGCCTGCAGCGCGCAGATCGGGTCGATCTCCGTCACCATCACGCGCGCTCCGGCGCCTTGCAGCGAAGCGGCGGAGCCTTTGCCGACATCGCCGTAACCGGCGACGAGCGCGACCTTGCCCGCCATCATCACATCCGTGCCGCGGCGGATGCCGTCAACAAGCGACTCTTTACAGCCGTATTTGTTGTCGAATTTCGACTTGGTGACGCTGTCATTGACATTGATCGCCGGGAAGGGGAGCTGGCCCTTTTTCTGGCGCTGATAGAGACGAAGAACGCCTGTGGTCGTTTCTTCGGTGACGCCCTTGATGTTGGCTTTCACCGTCGAATACCAGTTCGGCTGTTTGGCGAGGCGACGCTTGATCGTGTCGAACAGCGCGGTTTCTTCTTCATTGGACGGGTTGTCGAGAATAGACGGATCTTTTTCCGCGTCGGCGCCAAGTAGAATGAGCAGCGTTGCGTCGCCGCCATCGTCGAGGATCATGTTGGCGGTCTCGCCGTTTGGCCATTCGAAGATCTTGTCCGCAAGATCCCAGTACTCCTCAAGGCTTTCGCCCTTGAATGCGAAAACCGGCGTGCCGGCGGCGGCGATGGCCGCGGCGGCGTGGTCCTGGGTCGAATAGATGTTGCACGAGGCCCAGCGCACGTCGGCGCCGAGGGCTTGCAGGGTTTCGATCAGTACGGCGGTCTGGATCGTCATGTGCAGCGAGCCGGCGATGCGTGCGCCCTTCAGCGGCTGCGCGGCGCCGAATTCTTCCCGCGTCGCCATCAGGCCGGGCATTTCGGTTTCGGCGATCTCGATCTCGCGGCGGCCCCAATCGGCGAGATTGAGATCCTTGACGACGTAATCGTGATGGCTGGGCGCGTTCATGGGCGAATGTCCTTATAAAAAAAGCCGATATTTCGCCCGGCATATAACAGTGACAGGAGCGCCTGCCAAGAGACATATAAAGATTTCTTTATATGATTTTCCGCAGTTTCTCGCGAGAATGTGTGGCCCTCGAAGCGGCGTCTCCAGTATACTTTAAGGCGGCTGGGCGCAAAGAAGGGATAACGAAGATGAAAACCGCCTATCTTGTGCTGTCGCTTACCGCCGCCGCACTGATGGCTGCACCATCGGCCATGTCGTTCGATGGTTCGGACCCGGCGTCGGGCGGCGACCCCCGACTCGGTGAAGAAGTCAGTCAGATCTGTTTTTCCAGCTCGATTAACCGCTGGAGCGAGGTCAAGGGCGAGGATGGCGTCATCCTGCTCGACCGCACGGCGAACGACTGGTACCGGCTGGAGATCAGCGAAGGCTGTTCGGAAAAGCTGATCCGGCGCGCCAACCATATCAACATCGAGACCAAGCCGGGTACGGGCTGCTTGCGGGTCAATGACTCGATCTCGTTGGTCGATTATGGGGGGCTGGAACTGCCTTGCCGGATCAAGCGTATCAACAAGTGGAATGCAAAAGGGTCGCCGCCGGATATCGGCGAACCGCTGGGTGAGGACGAAGAGGATTAAGCCTCGCCGCTTTCGCAATTCAAGATCGCTTCAAGCCCTTCGCGGTAGCTGGGGTAATGCAGGGTAACATCGAACGCGCGTTTCATGCGCGCGTTCGACACCCGTTTGTTGTTGGCGTAAAACCGTTTCGCCATGGGTGAGAGTTTCGCGTCTTCAAAAGGGATGACTGGCGGCGCCTCTACGCCGAGCAGCCGGCACGCATGTTCGATCACGTCTTGCGGCGGCGAGGGCTCATCGTCCGCAAGATTGTAGATCCGGTGCGCGGGCGGCGCCGTCATGCTGGCCGCCAGCGCCGCGGCGATGTCTTCCACATGCATCCGGTTGAAGACCTGGCCCTCCTTGACGATCCGACGCGCAACGCCTTCGCGCACCCGATCGAGGGTCGAGCGGCCGGGTCCGTAGATGCTCGGCAGGCGGAAGATCATGGCGTTGAGGCCGCATTCGTCAGCGAGCCCGGCCCACGCTTTCTCCGCTTCGATGCGCCATGTCGCCGGCGGCGTGTTCGCTCGCAGTTCGCTTTCTTCGTCGACCCAGGCGCCGCCGTGATCGCCGTAAACCCCGTTTGTAGAGAGATATCCGAACCAGTCGAGCGCTCCGGCGCGTTCCGCTATCGCGCCGCAGGCGGCGCGCAAGGCGGGGCATCCGGTCTCGTCCGGCGGCGTTGATACAAGGATCGCCGACGCGTCCGCCAGCCAGCGCGGATCGAAATGGGCATTGTCGTTCCAGACGTGCGCTTCGATGTCTTCCGCCACCATGCCGGCGGCTTTATCCGGCGATGTGGTCGTTCCTGCGATGCGCCAGCCTGTCGTTTGCAAACGTTTGGCGAAGGCCCCCGCTGTATAGCCGTAGCCGAAACAGAAAAGCTTTTTGGTCATTCGGCTTTGCTCCCTCTTTATCGACTTTCTGTCAATTTCCGCGTAGTGCGGTGCTTCAATTTTGTCAGCGCGCCTAAATCATGTCCCGCCTTTTCGTCGCCCTTTCTATCCCTGAAATCGTCGCCGATGCGCTGTCGACGCTGCAATCGGGCGTTGAAGGCGCGCGCTGGCGACCGGTTGAGAATTTCCACCTGACGCTCGCCTTTATCGGCGAGACTGACCGCCACGGGTTTGGGGCGGCGCTTGATGCGCTCGCCGCCATTGAGGCGCCTGCTTTCGACTTGAGGCTTTCAGGGATCGGCTTTTTTGGAGACCGCCAGCCGCGCGCCTTGTGGGCGGGCGTTGACGCTTGCGATGCGCTCGATCATTTGCAGGGCAAGGTCGAGCAGGCGTTGCGCCGCGCCGGTTTCGATCTTGAGCGCCGCAAATTCAAGCCGCATGTCACGCTCGCCTATCTCAGGAACACGACGCAGCCGGCCGCGGCGGCGTATTGCGCCCGGCACGGGCTCTTTTCCTGTGGCCCGTTTCCGGTCGAGGCGTTTCATCTTTATTCATCGCAGCTCGGCGGCGTCGCCAGCCACTATGAGATCGAGGCGAGTTATTCGCTTTCGTTTTCGAGGTGATCGAGGAAACCTTCAGCGCCCATCTCAATCAGATCGAGCACCTGCTCGAAACCGCCGGCGGCGCCGTAATAGGGGTCGGGCGTTTCGCGCGTGTCGCATTCGGCGAAATCGAGGAACAGACGGATATCGGCGGTTCGGTTCGGCGGCGACGTTTCGAGGAGATCGGTCTGGTTCGACAGATCCATCGCCAGCAAATAGTCGAACTCGTAAAAGTCGGCGAGGTCGACCTTGCGGGCGCGCTGGTGAGAAAGGTCATAGCCGCGCTTGCCGGCCGCCGCGATCATCCGCGCATCCGGCGGGTCGCCCACATGCCACGCGCCGGTGCCGGCGGAATCGATATAGACATCGAACCCTCGCGCCCGCGCCTTGGCGCGCAAGACGCCCTCGGCCGCCGGCGAACGGCAGATATTGCCGAGGCAAACGAAAAGAACTTTTGTGGTCATCAGAAATTCTGCCGATTAAATCTTCCGTCTTTCTAGTCCTTGTCTCTTGAAGCGCGCAACGTCAAACCCAAGCTACCGGCCATTGATCCCGGAAAAGAGAGGAACCCCCGATGAGCCTATCCGTATCGTCTTCTGTCAACGGCGCTGTCGCGCATATGTTCGAAACCTTGCGCGGCGTTCTTGCAAAGGCTGCGGAGCGCTGCAAGGAAACGAATGTCGAGGAGGGCGTTTATTTGAACTGGCGCATGGCGCCGGACATGTTCCCGCTCGCGACGCAGGTCCGGTTTGCGACTGAAATTCCGGCCCGTGCGCTCTCGCGTCTCGCGGGCGCCGAGATCCCGAGTTTTCCCGACGATGAAACCAGCTTCGCCGAATTGCTGGCCCGGATTGATCGCGCCGAGAGCATAATCAACGGACTGGATCGCGCCGCGATCGACGCTGATGCCGATGTGAACATCACCGTGCCCATGGGGCCAATGGAAGTGACCTTGCCGCGCAAGGTGTTTGCGCAGAACTGGATTCTTCCCAATCTCTATTTCCATGTGACGGCGGCCTATTTGATCCTGCGTCATACGGGCCTCGACATTGGCAAGCGCGATTTCCTGATCGGTCTGCGCGACTATATTCCCGGCGCCTAAGTGGGCGGCCCCGTCAAGAATATCGTCGTCCTGACCGGCTCCGGCGTCTCGGCCGAGTCGGGCGTCGCCCCTTTTCGCGATGCGGACGGTGTTTGGGCGAAATACGATTACCGGGAGGTGGCGACGCCGGAAGGTTTCGCCGCCAACCCGGCGCTGGTCCACGAATTCTACAACATGCGCCGGCGCGGCGTTCAGACCGCGGAACCAAACGCCGCGCATCGCGCGCTTGCGGAACTCGAAGCCGGGCTCGAGGCGCGCGGCGGGCGCATGACGCTCATCACCCAGAATGTCGACAACCTTCACGAACAGGCCGGTTCCAAAAATCTTCTGCACATGCATGGCGAACTCTGCAAAGCGGCATGCGCCGCGTGCGGTGATGTTTGCGACTGGCGGGACGATTTAAGCGTCAAGACCGTATGCGGCGCTTGCGGGCGTTCAGGCGCCATGCGTCCTTATGTTGTCTGGTTCGGCGAAATACCGCGCTTCATGGATGAGGCGGCGGACGCAATCATGGCCGCGGAGCTCTTCGTTTCCATCGGCACGTCGGGCTCGGTCTATCCGGCCGCCGGGTTCGTCGCAGAAGCGCGGGCGCTCGGCATCCCGGCGATGGAGCTCAATCTTGAGCCTTCCGAGAACGCCTATTTGTTTAATGACAGCCGGTACGGCCCGGCGACGGAAGTCGCGCCGCAATGGGTGCGAGAAGTGCTGGACGGCGTTTGACCGGCTCTCAGGTAAGGGCGGGAAAAAACAGCAATAACAAACGGGTGGAAGACGTAGCGAAAGCCCCCTCCAGGTCTTGGCGTTGATCCGCGAAGCCTATACGGTCCCTGCAACGAAAGCCTGAGGGGTAGGAATATGTTCCGGACAACATCGCCGTATTTGCTCACCGCCGCGCTGGTTCTGTCGATGGCCGCCTGTTCGCAGCGTGAGGAAAAACCCGCCGCGACGCAGGATGAACCGGCTGCGAGCGATATCGCTGCGGTTGCGGGCGACGCCGGCGAAGCCGCCGCCGATGCGGCGGACGACGCCCAACCCCTCGCCGATGAAACGCCGGAAGCGAGCCAGCCGGAAGCGGCGACGGACGATGCAGACGCTGACACAGCCGAAGCGGACGGCGAAGAAGACGCCAAGGACGACAAGTGGGACGTCGCCGCGCCGCCGCTCGAGACGCGCGATATCGCGATCGATGTCGACGAGGGCACGTGGATGGATGTCGACGTCAGCCCTGACGGCAAGACCATCGCTTTCGATCTGCTCGGCGACATCTACACCATGCCGATGGCCGGCGGCGAGGCGACGCCGATCGCCAGCGGCATGCCTTGGGAAATCCAGCCGCGCTTTTCGCCGGACGGTAAAAAGATCGCCTTCACTTCCGACCGCGCCGGCGGCGACAATATCTGGATCATGAATGTCGACGGCTCGGACAAAAGGCAGGTGACGAAAGAGAGCTTCCGGCTTCTGAACAACCCGACATGGTCGCCGGACGGGCAGTACATCGCCGCGCGCAAACATTTCACGACGCAGCGCTCTCTCGGCGTCGGCGAAATCTGGCTCTATCATATTACCGGCGGCGGCGGCGTCCAACTCGTCGAAAAGCCGAGCCCGCAACATCAGAAAGAACTCGGCGAGCCGATGTTTTCGGCTGACGGAAAATATATCTATTACACCCAGAACATCACGCCGGGCTCGACCTTCATCTATGCGCAGGATTCGAATGGCGATCTTTTCCATATTAATCGCTATGAACTGGAAACCGGGGAGATCGAAACCGCGGTTTCAGGTTATGGCGGCGCCGTGCGGCCCGCGCCGTCGCCGGACGGGCGCACCATCGCCTTCGTGCGGCGCGAGCGCATGGAGTCGAAACTCTATCTCAAAGACCTGCAGACCGGCGAAGAACGGAAGATTTACGACAATCTCGACCGTGACCTGCAGGAAGTCTGGGCGCTCAAGGGCGTTTATCCGAATATGGACTGGACGCCGGACGGAAAGTCGATTGTCTTCTGGGCTGGCGGTAAAATCCGCAAGCTGAATGTCGCGACCGGCGCCGATACGGTCATTCCGTTTCACGTGAAAGACACGCGTGCGGTCATCGACCCGCCGCGGCCGGACATCGACGTGTCTCCAGCGGCGTTCAAAACGACGATGCCGCGCTTTGCAAGCGTTTCGCCGGACGGAAAGAGCGTCGTATTCGAGTCGCTCGGCAAGCTTTATCTCAAGACGTTGCCGAACGGCGAAGCGCGCCGCCTGACAAGTGACGACAACGCCTTCGAATTTTTTCCTTCCTGGTCTTATGACGGCGCCCGCGTGGTTTACGTCTCGTGGTCCGATGCGGGGTTGGGAACGATCCGCACCGTAACGGCGTCAGGCGGCGCCAGCCGGACGGTGACGCGCGAGCCCGGTCATTATCGCTGGCCGCGTTTCTCGCCGGATGGAGCGACCATCGTTTTCCAGAAAGGTTCAGGCGGTTATCTCACCAATGACGACTATTCGGAGATGACCGGCGTTTATGTGGTCCCCTCAGCCGGCGGCGCCGCGCGGCGGGTTATCGATCACGGCAGCGCGCCGCATTTCGGCGCGCGTAACGATCGCATCTTCATGACGACTTATGACGGCGACGCCGGCGTTCTCGTCAGCGTCAATCTCAACGGCCGCGACAGCCGCACCCATGCGTCCGGCGACATGGTTACGGCGTATCAGGTCGCGCCCTCGGGCAAGCATCTCGCATTTGAAGACGATTACAGCGCGTTCGTGATGCCGATGACGCCGGGACCGCAGAAACTCGGAACCGGCAAAGGCGCCTCGGCGCTGCCCGTGACGAAAGCGAGCGGCGACGGCGCAACCTATATGAACTGGTCGGGCGACCGGTTGAACTGGACGCTCGGACCGTCGCTCTATTCGGCGGGGCTCGATGAGATGCTGCCGAAGGCGCCGAAAGGCGAGGGCGACGAGGAAGAAGAAGGCTACGAACCGCCGGAGAGCGGCGCCGATCTTTCGATTTCGGTCAACGCTGACAAGCCTTCGGGCGTGACGGCGCTGACCGGCGCGCGCCTCATCACCATGGCGGGCGACGACGGCGGCGTTATTGAAAACGGCGTCATCGTCATCGACGGCGACCGTATCGCCGCGATCGGCGCGGCGGACGACGTCTCCATTCCCGCCGGCGCGCGCTCGGTCGATGTTTCCGGCAAGACAATCATGCCGGGCATGATCGACGCTCACGCGCACGGGCCGGAGGCGACCGGCGAGATCATCCCGCAACAGAACTGGTCGTCGATCGCCCATCTCGCGCTTGGGGTCACGACGATTCACAATCCGTCGAGCAGCGCCAGCAGCATCTTCGCTGCGTCGGAATATCAGCGCGCCGGGCGTATTCTCGGCCCGCGCATGTTCTCGACCGCCGAAGTGGTCTACGGTGCCAAGGCGCCGGGCATCTTCGCCGCCATCGACAGTTATGAAGACGCGCTCCACCATGTTCGCCGTCTGAAGGTGCAGGGCGCGCATTCGATCAAGAACTACAACCAGCCGCGCCGCGATCAGCGACAGCAGGTTGTCGCTGCTGCGAAAGCCGAGAACATCGCCGTCGTCGCGGAAGGCGGTTCGCTGTTCCATATGGATCTGGCGATGGTCGCCGACGGCAACACCGGCATCGAGCACAACCTGCCGCAATCGATGCTGTATGAGGATGTGCTGAGCTTCTTCAGCCAGACCGACGTCGATTACACGCCGACGCTGACCGTGACTTATGGCGGCATGGG
>ENA-ORCV01000378-ORCV01000378.1-marine-metagenome-genome-assembly--contig:-NODE-378-length-35044-cov-4.264335_pt1 | contig 35044 bp, 39 predicted proteins | sample MGYA00237779_ERZ508509 | MGnify/ENA primary metagenome ERZ508509 (study PRJEB26180, sample SAMN06268772) | marine metagenome | isolation source: Bioluminescent Bay, La Paraguera, Puerto Rico | place... | reverse complement strand
CGACGGCGGCTATGTGACCGCGGTCATGACGCCGGACGGAACCCAGATCGGCAACGTCACCGGCGCCGACTGATCCGCACGGACCATCCGCGAAAGTTTACGGCCGGCGCCCGCGCGCCGGCCGTTTTCTTTTGCCCGGCCTTTTTTGAGTGGGGCCATGCGCCTGCGGCGTGTCGGCGCCTGTTACCCCGGTGTTATAAGCGGGGTCTAAACAGCGCCCACAACCAGCTGAAACGGATCCGCCATGCGCCGCCGCCTGCTTACCGCCGCCGCCGTCCTCGCCGCCGCTCCGGCCCTCGCCCAGAACGCCTCCCAGGCCGATGACAGCTATTTCCAGGCCGCGCAGACCGCGCTGGCCCAGCGCCTGGCGGTCCAGCCCAACACAGGCCGGGCGAAGAACGTGATCCTGTTCGTGGGCGACGGCATGGGCGTCAGCACGCTGACCGCCGGGCGCATTTATCAGGGCCAGGCCGGCGGGGTGGACGGCGAATCCTTCGTCACCACGATGGACACCCTGCCCTGGACCGGCCTCGTAAAAACCTACACCTCCGATTCCCAGATCGCCGATTCGGCGCCGACGGCCACGGCCCTGACGACCGGGGTGAAGACGCGCAACGGCGTGGTCGGCGTCGACCAGACCGTGCCGCCGGGCGACTGCGAGGCCTCCAAAGGCCATGCGCCCGCCACCCTGTTCGAAACGGCGGAGGATGCGGGCCTGGCCACCGGCTTCGTCTCCACCGCCCGCATCACCCACGCCACGCCGGCCTCCACCTACGCTCATGTCGCGGACCGCGACTGGGAGTCCGACGCGGACATGCCCGCGGAAGCGCGCGAAGCGGGCTGCAAGGACATCGCGCTGCAGCTGATCGAATGGTCCCACGGCGACGGGTTCGAGGTGATGCTGGGCGGCGGCCGCTCCGCCTTCCTGTCGGAAAGCACGTTCGACCCCGAAGACACCGAGGAAGGCGGCGAGCGGCTGGACGGGCGCGATCTTGCCGACGAATGGGCCGAAGGCGGCGACGACCGCATTTATGTCTGGAACGAGGCGCAGTTCGCCGCGGCCGATCCCGAAACGACCGGCCACCTCCTGGGCCTCTTCGAGCGCAGCCATATGGAATACGAGGGCGACCGCCCCGCCGACGCCGGCGGCGAGCCCTCGCTGGAGGAGATGACCCGCAAGGCCATCGCCATGCTGCAGCGCGACCCCGACGGCTTCGTGCTGATGGTGGAAGGCGGCCGGATCGACCACGCCCACCACGCCGGCATGGCCGGTCACGCCCTGAACGAAACGATGGCGCTGGACCACGCGGTCGCCGCGGCGCTCGAAATGACCGATCCCGCGGACACGCTGATCCTGGTCACCGCCGACCACAGCCACGGCATGGTCATCAACGGCTACGCCGCGCGCGGCGAGCCGATCCTGGGCCTGTCGCGCTATGTCGGCGGCACGCTGGCCACCGGCTCGGACGGGCTGCCCTACACCACCCTCACCTATGCCGGCGGCCCGGGCGGCGAAGACGGCCCCCGCGCCGACCTGAGCGAGGTCGACACGACCGGCCTCGATTTCCATCAGCCGGCGCTGATCCCGATGGGCTCCGCTCCCCATGCGGGCGAGGACGTGGCGGTGCGGGCCTCCGGCCCCTGGGCGCATCTGGTCTCCGGCACGGTGGAGCAGAATTATCTCTACCACGTCATGGCCCACGCCCTCGGCCTCGGGGATTCCACAGGCGAATAGACCCGACCGGCTGGACGTGATCCGGCTCTTTCCGTTTCATTGCGGCGGCGCAACGGCGCGGGCATAGTCGCGCGCGAAACGTCGCGGGAGAACGACATGGAAATGCCCCCCGAGGCAGCCTTCTTCGTGCTGTCCACCGGCCACTTCGCGCCGCGCTGCTGCCACATCGTGGCGGAGCTGGGCGTCGCCGACGTCCTGGGGGAGGAGCCGATGGCGATCGAGGATCTGGCCGCCAGGGTCGGCGCCCATCCCGACGCGCTGCAGCGCATGATGCGCCTGCTGGCCGCGCACGGCGTGTTCGAGCGTCGCGGCGGCGGTTGGGCCCACACCACGCTGTCCGAATTCCTGAAAGAGGATCACCCCCGCTCCCTGCGCGCCTTCATCCGCATGATTGGCAGCCAGGCGATGTGGGACGCCGCCGGCGCCCTGTCCGAATCGGTGAAGACCGGCCGCACCGGCATCGAATCGGCGCTCGGCCAGAGCATCTGGGAATATTGCGCGGAGAATCCGGAGGACGGCCGCATCTTCGACGAGGCGATGACCGCCAAGTCGCACGGGGAGATCGCGACCATCCGCCCGGTGCTGGACGTGTCGGAATTCGCCCGCGTCGCCGATATCGGCGGCGGGCGCGGCCATATCCTGGCCGCCCTGCTGGAGGACGCGCCGAACACGCAGGGAATCCTGTTCGACCTGCCGGACGTGGTGGCCGCCGCGCCGGACCGCGACCGCATCGAAAAACGCCCCGGCAGCTTCCTGACCGACGACCTGCCGGAGGCCGACGCCTATATCCTGTCCAACATCATCCATGACTGGGACGATCCGGAGGCGAACGCGATCCTGGCCGCCGTCCGCAAGGCCGCGCCGCGCGGCGCCAAGCTGTTCGTGATCGAGGAAATCCTGCCCGACACCCCGGCCCTGCACAGCGCCATGGTGGTGGACATCATCATGCTGGCCGCCGCCGGCGGGCGCGAGCGCACGCGCGGCCAGTACGAGCGGATGCTGGAGGCCAACGGCTTCAAGACCCTGCGCATCGTCCAGACCGAGGGGCCGCTGGCCGTCGTGCTGGGCGAGGCGGTCTAGGCGGCCGAAGGGGGCCGCTTTCGCCGCATTGCCTCGTTTACACCCGGCGGCGCCTCTTTTATAAGCGCGGCTCTCGCGGCCCGGCCCGTCCGGGCTTAGCGGCGCCCAGGTAGCTCAGTTGGTAGAGCAGCGGATTGAAAATCCGCGTGTCGGTGGTTCGATTCCGCCCCTGGGCACCATCTCCCCGCCCCCCAAAGACCTCCGCGCAGACCGGCCTACAGGCCCGCCAGCGTGATCGCGCTTTCGTCGCCCAGAAAGGCGCGGGCGAACTGCGTCATGGCCAGCTCCGCGCCCGCGTCGTCGCCGCGCGCCCGGCGCGCCTGCGCCAGTCCCCAATAGGCCCATCCATTGTCCGGATACTGGACCAGCGTGCGGTAGAATTCCTGCTCCGCCCGCGCGACCTGGCCGTCCAGCAGCAGGGCGGCCGCGAAGCTCTGGCGCGCCGGATAGTGCCAGTAGGGCGGCTCCATATAGGGCAGCATGTCCTGCCGCGCCGCCGCCGCCTCGAACCATCGCACCGCCGCGGGCCAGTCTTGCTCCGCCATCGCCGCGCGGCCGAACACGGTCAGGCGCATCAGCTCCAGCACGTCCGGCGTAGGCGCCCCCATTTCCGCAAACACGGGGTCGGCGGCCATGGCGGTCAGGCGCGCCGCCTCGGCCCGCGCCCCGGCAACGTTCCCCGCCCGCGCGGCGGCCTCGCCCCGGGCATAGGCCCAGGCCGCCTGCGCCAGCGGCGGGGCGTCCGCCGGAACCTCGGCCGCCAGCACCTCCGCCGGGTCGCCATAGCGCGCCAGCGCCAGGATCGGGGCGATCTTGATCGGCATCAGGGCCGGCGCCGCCGCGGCCATCTCCATCGGCAGAACGTCGTCCAGCTTCGGCCCGAACTCGCGCACCGTTTCGGCGTCGCCCGCCCGCTGGGCGGAGGTCAGCACGAAATGGACGTTATGGGGGTAGTAGCCGTAGCGGTAGAACGGATCGGCGGCATCCCCCGCCTGTTCGAAGAACGCCTCGTCCGCCTTGATCGCCGCCAGATTGGTCTGGATGGAATCCCCGAACCGCCCGATCCGGTAATAGACATGCGCCGGCATGTGGACCAGATGGCCGGCGGCGGGTGCGAGGCCCGCCAGACGCTCGGCGAACGGCTCCGCCCGCCACGGGTCGGTCGAGGCCTCCGTCATATGGATATAGAGGTGGATGGAGGCCGCGTGCGCCGGATTGCGCGCCAGCACCGTCTCCAGCCGCCGCAGGTTGGACGCGGTGAACCCCTTGGGCGTCACCCCGCCATATTCCCAGTAATCCCAGGCCTGGGTGTCCATGCCGGCCTCCACGGCCATGGCCTGGACCTCGTCATTGTCCGCGAACCGGTCGGCCGCGGCGTTCATCGCCTCCGCATAGGCCAGATCCAGCGGCGCGCGGTCCGCCGGCGCCTCCGGCGCATAGCGGGCCGCCAGCGCGGCGATCAGCGCCCGCTCCAGCTCGCTGGTCCCGTCCGCCAGCGCCTGCGCCTTCTGCAGGGCCGCCCAGGCCGGCGCATAGGCCTCCGGCGGCATCGGGGCGTTGATGTTGGGGCCCAGCGCCCAGGCCTCGCCCCAGAAGCACATGGCGCAGTCCGGGTCGGCCGCCTGCGCGGCGCGGAAGGCCTGCACCGCCGCGCCGTGATTGAAGGCGTTCGCCCAGCGCAGCCCCTCGGTGAACCGCGCCTGCGCCGCGTCGCTTTCCGTCGTGATCTGCAGGCCGGAATTGCCGAGGCCCGGAGAGGCCGGAACCACCCCGCCCGAACCCAGCCCCTGGGACTGGGCGTAGGCGCCGGCGGCGCGCAGGAACAGCGCCCGCCGCTGGGCGAACCCGTCCTGCCCCGGCCCGCCGCACAGGCTGCGCGCCAGCAGCAGCGGGTCCAGCGCCCGCGCGGCGGCGTCCGCCGTCGCGCCCGAAGCCGCCGGGCGGGGCGCGGGAACGATCTCGATCTGCATCAGCAGGACAGCGGCCGTCGCCGCCCCCGCAAAGAGCGCAATTTTCATCCGCCGCCTCCCCCGAAGCCGTTTTCCGGAAACCGGTAGCCAGTCTACCACAAAGCAACCCGGCACGATTTCACGGATCGATGACAGGGCGACCGATACCCCCGGCATTATACCTATTGAGCGCGTCCAACGCGGCGCTACGGTCTTTGCGGGGACGGGGATTTCCGCACGATGACGGAAGAGAGCGGCGGGACGCCCCTGCTGAGGCAGGAGGCTTCATGACGATCGACACGAGCTGGGGCGAGGACGGCGTGGAATACCGCCTGTCCGGCGTCGTCACGCTGGAAGAATTGCAGGGTTGCGTCTTCAGCTATTCCAGCGATCCGCGCGCCGACACCGCGCGCTACAAGATCATCGACGTGCGATCGGTGGAAAGCGCCGAGGTGACCATCGAACAGCTGGAGACGCTGGGCGCCTTCGAATACGGCCAGACCCTGTCCACCCCCGGCCTGCGCATGGCCTTCGTCAGCGACGGGCGGTTCGACATGCTGGTCGACGCCTTCACCGTGCTGATGAAGGACAGCTCATGGACCGTGCGCAGCTTTGCGGAGCCGGAAGCGGCCGCCGCCTGGGCGAAGGGCGAACAGGCCACCGGCGCAGTCGCCTGAGGCCCGTTCGCGGTCTTCGCGGAAACGCCTATTCGGCGGCGCGGGGGTCGGACTCGCCCAGCCCCGGATAGAACAGCGATTTGTTGTCGCGGGACTCGTTATAGACGGTCCGCTTCTTGAACTTCCATTCGCCGTCGATGCGCGCCAGCTCGTCCTCATAGTGGCCCATGAACAGGATCTCGACCTGGCCGTGCGAGGTGTTGTTGGTCATCGCGAACCAGTAGGCGAAGCTGGTCGCCGTATCGCCGTCCACGTCGATGACGTGATTGATGATCTGGTGGCGCGTGCGCTTCCGCTCGGTCGCGTTCGGGGGGATGTTCCCCATCACCGCGCCGCCGCCGAAATTGCTCATCGCGGCAAAAATTTCGTCCTTGCCGTTCTCGACCCCGCCGACCCAGTCCAGCACGCCGTCCTCGGCCCAGGTGTCCATCACCGTGTCGATGTCGCCGGCGTCGACGGCGGCCATGTAGTGGTTGGACATGTTCTCGATCATCGCCCGGTCGTCGGCATAGGACTGGGCGGCGGCAAGGCCCGGCGCCAGTGCGGACGTCAGGCACAGCGCGGCGGACGCAATGATGGCTGCGGTTTTCATGATGTTCCTCCCCGTTTTGGTTCTGTTTGGGGGGAGCATGCCCGCAAGCGGGGACCGACGCCAGCCTGCCGAAAGGCCCGGACGGGGCCCCGCGATCAGTCCTCGTCGTCCGCCTCGCGCGGGCGCTGGGAGTCCGGCCGGGCGGCGGCCTGCATGTCCTCCTCCCCCGCCGGTTCGCCGGGGATGGAATAGCCGCCCTTCAGCCAGCGGCCGAGATCGACATCCGCGCAGCGGCGGGAGCAGAACGGCCGGTATTTCGGCGCAACCGGCTTTTCGCAGATCGGGCATTTGGCGCTCATGACCCGCCCTCGGTGGCTTTGGGCTGGCGCGTCGGCTGGGCCGGCGGCTCCGCCGGGGCAAGCTGCACCCGGTATCCGGCGCCCCGCAGCAGCGCCAGTGTCTCATAAAGCGGCAGGCCCACCACGCCGGACCAGGACCCGTTCAGCCGCGTGACGAAGGCCTCCGCGATGCCCTGCACCGCATAGGCGCCGGCCTTGCCGTCCCATTCGCCGCTTTCGAGATAGGCGTCGATCTCCGCCGCCTCCAGCCGCTTGAAGCGGACAAACGTCTCGCTCAGCCGGGCGCTCTGCTTGCCGTCCGGGGCGATCAGGCAGACGGCCGTCATCACCCGGTGCTGCCGCCCCGACAGCAGCGTCAGGAATGCGCGCGCCTCGTCCGCGTCCGCCGGCTTGCCCAGGATGCGCCGCCCGGCGGCGACGATCGTGTCGGCGGCCAGGATCCAGGCCCCATCGCAACCGGCCTCCGCCGTCGCCGCCTGCGCCTTGGCCGCGGCCAGCCGCTCCACGGTCTGGCGCGGCGTCTCGCCGTCCAGCGGGGTTTCGTCGATATCGGCCGGACGCACCGCGTCCGGCGCCACGCCGACCCGGCCCAGCAAGCTCAGCCGCCGCGGGCTGGCGCTGGCCAGGATCAGGCGCTGTGCGCCGTCCATTCCGGATTATTTGAAACGATAGGTGATGCGCCCCTTGGTCAGGTCATAGGGGGTCATTTCGACCAGGACCTTGTCCCCCGCCAGCACGCGGATGCGGTTCTTGCGCATCTTGCCGGCGGTGTGCGCGATGATTTCGTGGTCGTTTTCGAGCTTCACACGGAACGTCGCATTGGGGAGGAGTTCGGTGACTTCCCCCGGAAACTCAAGCAATTCTTCCTTCGCCATACGGCTCCTCAAACAGTTTCGCCCCGCTTTGGGCGCCTATATGGCGCCTCAACCGGCAAACGTCGATACACGGGGGAATCGTTCCGCGATCCGCCGCGACAATTGCTGCCGCAATTCGCGGTAGGCGGCGATCCGCCGGTCGCGCGATCCCTCCTCCTGCGTCGGGTCCATCGTCGGCCAGTATTCGGTGGCCACGTCCGCCGCGCGGGTCAGCTCCACCGCCTTGTGATGCGCCTCCGGGGTCAGGGACACGATCAGGTCGAAATTGAGGTCGCCCAGCGACTCGAAATCGTGCGGAACGTGCCCGCCCAGATCCAGGCCGATCTCCTGCATCACCGCGGCGACGAACGGATCGTCCCGCCCGCTGCGCACCCCGGCGGAGGCGGTATAGATGCGCCCGCCCGAATGGGCGCGCAGCAGCGCCGCCGCCATCGGGGAGCGAATTACGTTGAGATTGCAGGCGAACAGCACCGCGCCGGGCGTCCGGTCCGTCATATCGGCCCCGCCCGGCGCTGCAGCGCGCAGATCAGGGTGAACAGGCGGCGCGCCGTCAGCTCGTCGATCTCGATCTTGCCCTTCAGGCGCTCGCGCAGGATGACCGCCGCCTCGTCGTGCAGGCCGCGCCGGCCCATGTCGATGGCTTCGATCTGGGTGACGGAGGCGGTGCGGATCGCCTCGTAATAGGACTCGCAGACCAGGAAATAGTCCTTGATGACCCGCTTCAGGGGGCCGAGCGACAGCGTATAGGTCCGCGCCGCCTCGGCGTCCCCGTCGCGCGCGACATGGAAGACCAGCCGCCCCTCGCTCAGCGAAAGCTCCAGATCGTAGGGGCCGTGATCGGACTCCACCGGGTGGAAATAATTGTCCTGCAGCAGGTCATAGATGGCGATCCGGCGCTCATGCTCCGAATCGGCGCTGGTCGCGGCCAGCGACGCGGAGTCGAGCCGCACGGCGACCAGATGATGGCCGCCTTCGTCTGCGGCGGCCTCAGCCGTCGCCATGCTCCGGACGGCGGCGCGCCGGCCAGGGGTCGGATACGTCCATCAGCCGCGCCTCGATCTGCTCCACCGCCAGGCGCATCTCCCCGCCCCCGGCCAGGATCAGGCGGATATCGCCGCCCGGCGGCTCGCCCGGCGCGAACTCGACCGCCAGCAGGTCCACGATCGCCTCGTCCGCGCCCTGGCGCAGATTCTGGCTGCGTGCGGCCAGCACGCCGTCGAAGCGCAGCATGGCGCGCACCCGTTCGGGCCGCTCGCCCTCCCAGCGGAAGCGGTTCAGCGCCGCGGTGAAGGCCCGGCCCCTGGCGTCGAAATTCAGGTCGCCCAGCCGCAGGATGGAGTCCTGCACCGCGGCGGAGAGGATTTTCAGGTCCTCTTCGTCCTCGGCCAGCAGGCGCAGGCCGGTCGGGGCGGGCCGGCCGCCGCTCACGCCGCCGCCTCCTCCGACCCGTCGCCGCCGTCATTGACCCGGCGGATCGCCGCCCCGGCGCCGGACAGTTTCTCCTCCAGCCGCTCGAAGCCGCGGTCCAGGTGGTAGACGCGGCTGATCTGGGTCTCGCCCTCGGCCGCCAGCCCGGCGATGACCAGGCTGACCGAGGCGCGCAGATCGGTCGCCATGACCGGCGCGCCGCGCAGGGTGGCGACGCCGCGCACCACGGCCTCCCGCCCCTTCACGTCGATCCGGGCGCCCATGCGCATCAGCTCGCTGGCGTGCATGAAGCGGTTCTCGAAAATCGTCTCGCGCACGATGGAAGCGCCGTCGGCGATGCACATCATCGCCATGAAGGGCGCCTGCAGATCGGTCGGGAAGCCGGGATAGGGCTGGGTCTCAAGATCCACCGCCTGCGGCCGGGCCGCCGGATCGCGCGCGATGGTCGCCGTCGTGTCCGCCAGCGTCACGTCGGCGCCCGCCTGGCGCAGCAGCGGCCACAGCGCACTCAGATGCGCCGGGTTCATGCCGGTCAGCGTCACCTCGCCGCCCGCCGTCGCCGCGGCGATGGCGTAGGCGCCGGCCTCGATCCGGTCGGGCACCACGGCGTGGGTGATGCCGCTCAGCCGCTCCACGCCCTGGATGCGGATGGTCGGGGTGCCCGCGCCCTCGATCTTCGCGCCCATGGAATTCAGGAAATCGGCCAGGTCGCCGATCTCCGGCTCGCGCGCGGCGTTCTCCAGAACCGTCTCGCCCTTGGCGAGGGCCGCGGCCATCATCGAATGCTCCGTCGCGCCGACCGACACGAAGGGGAAATTCACCTGCGCCCCGCGCAGCCCCGCCGGGGCGAAGGCGCGCACATAGCCCTGGGACAGTTCGATGGCCGCGCCCATCCGGGTCAGCGCGTCCAGATGCAGGTCCACCGGCCGGGCGCCGATGGCGCAGCCGCCGGGCAGCGACACCTCGGCGCGCCCAACCCGCGCCAGAAGCGGGCCCAGCACGTTGAACGTGGCGCGCATCTTCCGCACCCGGTCATAGGGCGCGATGGTGGAGGTGATTTCCGGCGCATGCAGGGTCAGCGCGCCGGGCGTCCCGTCGTCCACGCTCATGCCCAGATCGACCAGCAGCTCGCCCAGCAGCCGCGTGTCGCGCAGCCGCGGCGTATTGGTCAGCACGACCTTTTCGTCGGTCAGCAGGGCGGCCGCCATCAGCTTGATGGCGGAGTTCTTCGCTCCCGAAATCGGGATGGCGCCACTCAGCGCCCGTCCACCGGTAATTCTGATCGAATCCATGGGTCCGCCGTATCCGCGAAGGGCGCGTTTAGCCTGCGCGCGGCGTCAGAGGAAGGCCCGGCGCCCGCACGCGCTCAGCTCTCCTGCGCGGTGTCGGCGGCGTCTTCGCGCGCCGGGCGCGGCGCCTTGCGGCGGCGCAGATTGCGCCGCAGCGCCTCGGCCAGGCGCTTTTCCCGCTCGCTCTTGCCGTCCTTGTCCGCCACGGCTCCAGACTACGGTCCGGCCGGCGCCCGCGCAAACGAAGGCGGCGGCCCCGCCGGGACCGCCGCCGTCCGGAAAATTCCCGGCTGCTAGCCCTGGAACAGGTTCAAGATGATCTGTGGCTGGCCGTTGGCGATACTCAGCGCCTGCACGCCCAGCTGCTGCTTCACCTGAAGGGCCTGCAGCTTCGCGCTTTCGATGGCCAGGTCCGCGTCGACCAGATTGCCGACCCCGACCGTGAGCGCATCCTGAAGCTTCTGGACGAACTGGCTGTGCGCCTCCAGCTTCTTCAGGTCGGAGCCCAGATTGGCCAGCGACTGGTTCACATTGTCCAGGCTCGCCTGAAGCTGTGTCAGCGCCGTCGTGGCGTTTGTCACCGACGACAGATCGATCGCCGTCGTCAGCGTGATGTTGGAGCCGCTGAGCGACAGATCCTGCGTGCTCAGGGTCAGCGTCCGGCTGGCGTCCGCGTCGGCCAGGAATTCGATACCCCCGGCGATGGAGCCGTCCAGCACATTGGCGCCGTCGAACTCCGCATTGCTCAGGATAACGGTCAGCTGGTCGCGCAGCGCCTTGAAGTCCGCGTCGTAGGCGTTGCGCTGGAAGGTGTCGATGGACGGGTCCAGGGCCGCCGTCGCCTTCTCCCGCATCTGCACCAGCAGGTCGGAGATCGACTCGCCGGCGGCCAGGGCCACGTCGGCGATGGAGATCGCCCGGTCCAGGCTGGTGGAGACCGCGTTCAGGGCGCCGGTGTCGGCCCGCATGTTCTGCGCCACGGCGTAGACCGCAGCGTTGTCCTTGGCGCCGCCGACCTTCAGGCCGGTATTGATGCGGTTCTGCGCCGTCTCCAGCTCGGTGCCGGTCCGGTTCAGATTATGCAGCGCGATCATCGCCGATTTGTTGGTGTGAACGCTCATCACCATGGCGTGGTCCCTCCTCGCGGGTGTCCGTGTCTTGGACATGTAAGGAGCAACGCGCGTGCCATCGGCTGGCCGCAGGAAAGCTACAGCCTTTTCAATACCTTGTTTATTGACTGGAATACAGTTTTCGCGCGCGGCGGGCGCGCGCTGGGCGAAATTCGCCCGGCTCTAGGCAGATTCCGCCTAGACCAGACGGTCCAGAAGCGCCCCGCGCTCGGCGTTCATCGCCTGGCGCATGCGCAGCACTTCCTCACGCGGCCACTGCCGGATCACCTCGCCGGTATTCTCGTCGACGATGCGATAGACGAAGTCGCCGGTGGCCGGATCTTCCTCGATCATCAGCCGGCCGGTCTGGACGCCATGTTCCGCCGAACCGCCAAGATCGCTCGCAACGCGCGACTTGGATACGCGGCGGTCGTCTCCCTGGGCCGTGTTGGCCCGCTTCCGTTCGCCTTCTACCGGTAGCGCCGGATAAGGCGGCATTGCAGCAATATCCGTACTCATCTGATCATCCGCCGACGGGCGCGCCGTCGGCGCCTCCAGGACGCATTCCCGCAAATCGCGTCATAAAATGGCCCGGCGGGGGCCGGACCCCATTGACCCCCGCCGTGACCCTCCCCCTCGGTCTTAGCCGAAGAGACCCAGCAGAACGCCCGGGGACGAGTTGGCGATGGCCAGCGCCTGAACGCCCAGCTGCTGCTTGACCTGCAGCGACTGGAGCTTGGCGCTTTCCTTCGCGAGGTCGGCATCCACGAGGTTGCCGATACCCGTTTCCAGAGCGTCTGACAGTTTGGTGACGAAGCTCGAATGGATTTCCAGAGCCTTCGCGCCCGTGCCCAGACGGGCCAGGGACGAGTTCAGGTTATCCAGCGAGGTGTCGATCGCGGTCAGCTGCGTCGAAGCGTTGGAGACCGTGTCGATGGTCGCGGTCGAGGACAGAGTCACGACCGAACCGGACAGGGACATGTTCTCCGAAGACACCGTGATCGTGTTGCTGCCGTCGGCGTTGGCCAGGGCGACCACATCGGTGGCGCCGCTGATCAGGTTGGTGCCGTTGAAGTCGGCGTTGGACACGATGGTGCCGATCTGGTCGCGAAGGGCCTGGAAGTCTTCGTTCAGGGCGGCGCGGCTGGCGGTGTCCAGCGACGCGTCGCTGGCGGCCAGGGCCTTTTCCTTCATCTGGACCAGAAGGTCGGAAACCGCTTCGCCGGCGGCCAGCGCCACGTCCACCGTGGAGACCGCGCGATCCAGCGATTGTTGAACGGCGTTATAGCCGGAGACGTCGGCCCGCATCTTCTGGGCGATGGCGTAGACACCGCCATTGTCCTTCGCGGAGGCGACTTTCAGGCCCGTGTTGATCCGGGTCTGGGTCTGAGCGAGTTCCGAATTGGTCTTGCTCAGGTTTTGCAGGGCGATCATCGCACCTGCATTCGTGTTGATAGTAGCCATTTTCCTGGCCTTTCCCTTTCTGGTCATGTCGCCGGCGTTTTGCCGGCCTATTTATCCGGCGCCATTTGCGGCACCGAATTCCCACCCTTCCGGATTACCGGAAGTATCCGAGGATCGCCTGCGGAGCCGAGTTCGCGATGCCCAGCGCCTGGATGCCCAGCTGCTGCTTCACCTGCAGCGACTGGAGACGGGCGCTTTCCTTCGCGAGGTCCGCGTCGACGAGATTGCCGATACCCTTCTCGAGGGCGTCGGACAGCTTGCTGACGAACGTCTTGTGGATTTCCAGCGACTTGGAGCCGGTCCCCAGACGTGCCAGCGAAGCACTGAGATTGTCGAGCGAGGTCGCGATGGCCGTGGCCTGCGTCGACGCAGCGGCGGACGTGCCGAAAGACGCCGTGGCTGCAACCGTGACGACAGCGCCGCCCAGCGACAGGTTCTCGTCCAGCACCGTGATCGAGTTCGAGCCGTCCGCATTGGCCAGGGCCGAGATGTTGGTGACCGAGTTGTTGATCAGGTTGGTGCCGTTGAACTCGGCATTCGAGACGATCGTGGAGATCTGGTCGCGCAATGCCTTGAAGTCCTCGTTCAGCGCCGTGCGCGACGCCGTGTCGAGCGAGGAATCCGCGCCAGCCAGCGCCTTTTCCTTCATTTCGACGAGGATGTCGGAGATGGCTTCGCCAGCGGCCAGCGCCACGTCGACCGTGGACTGGGCCAGGTCGATCGAGTTGTTGACGGCCTTGTAGCCCGCGACATCCGCACGCATCGACTGGGCGATCGCGTAAACGCCGCCATTGTCCTTGGCCGACGAGACCGCCAGGCCGGTATTGATGCGCGTTTGAACCTGCTCAAGTTCCATATTGGTCTTGTTCAGGTTCTGCAGGGCGATCATCGCACCCGCATTGGTGTTCACAGACAACATTTCTTGCTCCTTCGTCGGTTCTGACGATCCCTGACGCATTTTGCGCAGGGTGGGCATTTTTGCCCGCCACGCTCTCTGCAACGCCCGTGCCGTCGGCAAACGTGGAAACCCCTTGTTTACCAAGGGAAATAAAGGCCTTTGCCCGCCTCAAATCTTGGATCGCCCGGGCGCGCGCCGCGCCCGGCCGGCCGCGCGGAACGGGCCCGACCCGGCAGGATTTGCCGGGTCCCCGTTGCCCACCGGCAAAATCTGCACGGCAAAATTTGCTCAAAAAGAAAGCCGGGACCGCTGGGCGGCCCCGGCCGGAAAGGAGTGGGTGAAGCTGCGGATTACTGGAAGAACTGCGTGATCAGCTGTGGCGACGAATTGGCGATGGCGAGGGCCTGGACCCCGAGCTGCTGCTTGACCTGCAGCGACTGGAGCTTGGCGCTCTCCTTTGCCAGATCCGCATCCACCAGATTGCCGATCCCGGCCTCCAGCGCATCGGAAAGCTTCGTGACGAAGGCCTCGTGGATCTCCAGCGCCTTGGACCGGGTGCCCAGCCGCGCGAGCGACTGGTTCACATTGTCCAGGGACGTGGTGATCTGGGAGACCAGCGCCGCCGCCTCGGTCTGCGTCGAGAACGACGCAGTCGCGGCCAGCGTCACTACCGAACCGCTGAGCGACATGTTCTCGCTCGACACGGTGATCGTGTTGCTGCCGTCGGCGTTGGCCAGGGCGACGAAGGACGCCACCGATCCGTCGATCAGGTTCACGCCGTTGAAGTCGGCGTTGGCCACGATCGTCCCGATCTGGTCGCGCAGCGCCTTGAAGTCCTCGTTCAGCGCCGTACGGCTCGCGGTGTCGAGCGACGCGTCGGAGGCGGCGAGCGCCTTTTCCTTCATCTGAACCAGAAGATCCGAGATGGCTTCGCCGGCAGCCAGGCCCACCTCGGTCGTGGACCTGCCGCGATCCAGCGATTGCTGAACCACGCCATAGCCCTGGACCTCGGCGCGCATGTTCTGCGCAATGGCGAACACGCCGCCATTGTCCTTGGCGGAAGCCACTTTGAGGCCGGTATTGATCCGGCTTTGCGTCACGGTCAGTTCCTGGTTCGTCTTCGTCAGGTTCTGCAGGGCGATCATCGCGCCTGCATTTGTATTGATGGAGTTATTGATCGCCATCGTTTGGGGTCCTTCCATTCTGGTCGGGTTAGACGCGGATTTTTCCGCGCCGGGGCGTTTTGCCCCGCCCGGCGAATGGCAATCCCCATGCCAGAACGCGCCCCGTTCGGGGCGCGCCAAGCATCTGATTTCGCTATCGGATTATTGCGGCGTCGCGGCGCAGGGCGGGTTCCGCCCGGCAGCTCTTGCCCGCGCGGCCAATTCTGCCGCGCGCATGCGGCCCGATCGGGCCGCGCCGGTCAGGCCGCGCTGGCCGCCCGGTCCGCGCCGGCGCGCTGCTCCAGGCCCTGCATGATCGCGCGGTTGATGTCGATCAGCGGATCGATGTCCGCGCCGTCGCGCAGGATTTCGGAAGAGTATTTGCGCACGAACAGGGCCAGCGAGATGATCCCCGCGCGCAGCTGTTCGGGAAGGGCGTTGCGCTCGTCGGCGCAGTCCTTGGCCATCACGCTCCAGACCTGGCGGTTCCAGGCCAGGGCCGCGGCCGTGCGCGTCAGGTCGGCGCCCGTGCGGGCGTCCATCAGGCTGCGCGTGACCTGTCCGAACAGGCGGTATTCGATGTCGCGCGGCGATTCACCCTGCGCCGCTGCAGTCTGGTAGGCGTGGAACGACATTGTTCTTTCCCCCGGCCTTTCCCCAAAGGCTCTTCTAGGCTTTCAGAAGCTTTTCCTCGTACGCGATCAGTTTCCGGCAGCGCAGCAGCGCCTTGTAATACTCAGACCCCATCACATCGCGGCTGAGTTCGACGCATTCGGTCAGCACTTCCGGATTTTCGATCGCGCCCATGAACTCGGTCATGCGCAGCACGAATTCATTGTAGGCCTCCCCCGCCTTTCCCTGGTCGAGATACATCATCATGACCGGGAAATAGATGCGCTTGGCGGGCGTATCGGCTTCGGCCTGCTGCATGATGTCCTTCTCGCGAAGGACCGAGGCCTTGTTCTGCAGGACCAGCGTGGTGCGGCGTTCGCCGTTCTCCACGACCGCGCCGTTGATCACCAGCTTCTCGCCGGGTTTCAGAGACAATTTCAGCGGCATTACCGGGTCCTGTCCGCACACGGCCGTCCGGGCCGCATGACGCACGCTAGCCCTGTGAGGGTTTAGGAAGCCCTAAGCGCAACCGGCGTTTCCGGCCCGCCCGAAAGCCGCGCGATTATGCTTAATCCAGCCTTAACCGGGCCGCGGCCAACACTTGCGGCATGACTGAGGCTCCTCCCCCGGATTCCGCGCCCGCCGAAGGCAAGGTCCTTCGCGACGCCGCCGAAACGCTGCGCACCCCGGCGCTCCAGCCCGCGCATGTCTCCCCGACTCAGCAAAAGCAGATCGGCCTGCTGAAGCGCGCGATGAAATGCGTGGACAGGGACCCGAACCAGGCGCTGGAGCTGGCGCAGAAGGCCGTGGCGATCGACCCGGGCTTCTCGAAGGCCCAGCACGTCGTCGGCCTGCTGCTCCACCGCAGCGGCCAGCTCTCCAAGGCGCTGGAGCATTACGAACAGGCCTGGAAGGCCGATCCGGCCGATGTCGACATCTATCAGAATCTGGGTCTGGTCGCCTGGCGGCTGACCATGCTGGAGGCGGCGGAGAAATTCTTCCGCCTCGGCATGTCGAACGAGCCCCACCGCAACGACGTGCTGATCAATCTGACCGGCGTGCTGCGCGACATGGGCCGGTTCGACGACGCCATCGAATTGCTGCGCCAGGCCATCTACGCCCATCCGGGCGAGCACAAGCTCTGGAACATGCTGGGCTCGGTCCTGGTGGAGGCCGGCGACCCGACCCAGGCGGAGGTCTTCTATCGCGAGGCGATCACCATCAAGCCCGATTTCGGCCGCGCCTGGCACAATCTGGCCAATTCGCTGGACATCGTCGGCCGCACGGACGAGGCGCTGGAGGCGTTCGACAACGCGCTGGCCAGCCAGCTCGACGCGCCGCAGGACCGCGGCCAGATCTGCCACGCCCAGGCGCTGTGCCTGCTGTCCGCCGGGCGTCTGAAAGAGGGGTGGGAGGTCTATGACATCCGCACCCAGCCGATCTACGAGAACTCCACCATCTTCCTGATCCCCAAGCCGCGCTGGGACCGCGACCCGGCCTCGCTCGCCGGCAGGCGCGTACTGGTCATCGGCGAGCAGGGTCTGGGCGACGAGGTGCTGTTCGCCAACGCGCTGCAGGACGTGATCGACGCCGTCGGGCCGGACGGCAAGGTGCTGGTCGGCGTCGAGCACCGCCTCGTCTCCATGTTCAAGCGCGCCTATCCGGACGCCATCGTCGGCCCGCACGCCACGTTCGGGGCCGAGGGGCGCAAATGCCGCGGCGTCGGCTGGCTGGAGAAGGAAGGCGACGCGGATATCTGGATGCCGATGGGCGACGCCTGCTGCGTCTTCCGCCCGACCCTGGATTCCTTCCCGGCCGAGCCCGGCTTCCTGCCCGCCGATCCCGACCGCGTGGCGGAGATGCGCGCCCAGCTGGATGCGCTGGGCCCGGGCCTGAAGGCCGGGATCATCTGGAAGTCGCTGCTGATGACGCCCAACCGGGCGAAATTCTTCTCCCCGTTCCAGCAATGGGCGCCGGTGCTGCGCACGCCGGGCGTCCATTTCGTCAATCTGCAATATGGCGACGTGGACGAGGAGCTGGCCCAGGCCGACCGCGAATACGGCGTCACGATCCACCAGATCGACGGCCTGGACGTGAAGAACGATCTGGAGGGCGTGGCGGCGCTGGGCGCGGCGCTGGACCTGTCCATGGGTCCGATGACGGCGTCCACCAACCTCGCCGCGGCGGCCGGGGGCGAATACTGGGTCCTCGGCTATCAGAACCAGTTCACCTTCCACGCCACCGACCGCATGCCCTGGTACCCGACGGCGCGCATCTTCTGCCCGCCGGCCTGGGGCAAATGGGACCCGGCGATGAAGAAACTGGCCATCGCTCTGGCCGAGCGCGCCGAGGCGTCGAACGACGGCAAACAGGCCGAAGCCGCCGCCTGATCTACCACGGCTCTCCAGCGCGGAACGCTGTCCCTCAAACCCTTGGCGTGCGATAACCGGCCCGACCAGCCGAAGGATGTCCTATGCGCGCCCCGAAAATTTCCGCCCCCGCCGCTCTTGCGATCCTCGCCGCCGCCGCGACGCTGGCCGGCTGCGAGGGCATGATCGACCCGAACGCGGAGCTGGACCCCCGCGTGATGGAGTCCCCGGACGTCGACTCCGGCATGGAGGCGAACTATCCGCGCGGCAGCGCCGCCCCCTATCAGGGCGAACGCGAATACTGATCCGGATTTGATCCAGATTACAGCGACCTGACGCCGTCCACATTCGCGGGAACGGCGCAGGCGGTCCGGCGTTCATCCGCCAACACCCCCCGGCAGGCGGGGGAAAGGAGGCGGCAAGACCATGGACATCTACGAACGCATCAAACAGGACCACGACGCGGTTCGCGAACTGTGCGCGCAGGTCGAGGACACGACCAACCGCGCCGAGAAAAAGCGCGAACAGCTGTTCCGCCAGATTTCGCTGGAAATCTGGGCGCACCACAAGGTGGAGGAAGCGACCTTCTACGAGGCCTTCAAGAAGAAGGGCGAAACGGGCGACGCGTTCGAGGCCCAGAACGAACACCACATGCTCAACAACATGATGGACGAACTGGCCACGATGCCGGTCGATTCCGAGCAGTGGCAGAAGAAATTCGGCGCGATGAAGGAGCTGCTGGACCACCACCTCGACGAGGAGGAGGAAGACTTCTTCCCGAAGGCGAAGAAGATTTTCTCCAAGGAGGAGGCCCAGAGCCTCGGCAAGATGTTCGACGGCCGCAAGAAAGTGACGCTGGCCGCGATCACGCCGCTGGAAGAAATCGCCAGCTAGGCGCGCCTGCAGCAATAATGGTGGGAAGCCGCCGCCCTCCGGGGCGGCGGTTTTCGTTTGCGCGTCAGGTGCCGCGCGCCAGCGGGTGCGCGTCCTCGACCAGCCGCTTCAGCCGCTCTTCCTGCACATGGGTATAGATTTGCGTCGTGGAGATGTCGGCGTGGCCGAGCAATGTCTGCAGGCTGCGCAAATCGGCGCCCCGCGCCAGAAGATGCGTCGCGAAGGCGTGCCGCAGCACGTGCGGCGACACCCGCTCCGGCGCCACGCCCGCCTCCCCCGCGATCCGCTTCAAAATCTGCGCGAACCGCTCCCGCGTCAGGTGGCCCGACGCGGCGGATGACGGGAACAGGAAGCGCTCGGCCCGCGCCCGCGCGCGCGCGTTCTTCGCCGGCAGGAATTGCTCGCGCACGGTCAGATAGTCTTCGGTCGCGCGCATCGCCGCGCCGGTCAGGGGGGCCAGTCGCTCCTTGCCGCCCTTGCCGCGCACGATCAGCACGCGCTCCTGCGCGTGCGCCGCGGCGACCGGCAGGGACACCAGTTCGCTGACCCGCAGCCCCGCCGCGTACAGGATTTCCATCAGGCACAGCGCCCGCTTGCCGTGCGCCCCGTTCAGCCGGGCGGAGGCGGCGATCAGCCCGTCCACCTCGTCCTCGCTCAGCGTCTTGGGCAGGGGCCGTCCGCGCTGGGGCGCGTCCAGACGCGCGGTCGGATCGTCCGCGCGCACCTGTTCCTGCATCAGGAATTTGTAGAATTGCCGGGCGGAGGACAGCTTGCGCGCGGCGGTCGCCGCGGCCAGCCCCTCGCGCCGCCACTGGCCCTGCACCCGGGTCAAATCGTCCGGCGTCGCGCCGCCCAGCCGCCCGGCGCCCAAGCGCCGCGCCAGATCCTCCAGATCGCGGCGATAGGCGGCCAGCGTATTGGCGCTCGCGCCGCGCTCGGCCGCCATCATTTCCAGGAACGTCTCGATCAGGTCGCGGCCACCGTCCGTCATTGACGGGCCGCGATCATCGCCTCCAGCCCGGCGTTGCGCGCGTCCTCTCCGAGGCCGGCCTCGTCCAGCGCCCGCACCACGCGGGACAGGTCGGCCGGAGCGATCGTCGCGGGGCCCTGCCCCATTGCGGCGGCGGCCAGCAGCGCGGTCTCGGCCAGCGCGCCGGACTCCGCGGCCACTTCCATGGCCAGCAGGACATTGGCGTCGGCGCGTTCGCCCTCGCCGCCTTCGCCGCGCAGCAGGCGCAGGCGCAGTTCCGGCTCCGCCGACTTGCCGAGGGCGTCCAGAACGATGGCGTCGATGAAGCGGATACGGGGATCGCCCTCGTCGTCCAGGCGGCTGGCGCCCGCCTCCGGCGACTCGCCCCACAGCGCGATCAGCGCGTCGGCGGCGGCCAGATCCGCCGGCTCGGGCGACTCCCAGGGCGGGCGCACGCCCAGCGGCACCGGCGCGCCGGAATCCTGGGCCACCGGAACGGTCGGCGGCTGGGTCGCCAGATCGCGCCAGCGGCGCGCCAGCGGCGCATCGCCCGCCCCGGCCGAAGCCACGGCGAACAGCAGCGCGTCATTGCGCCCGGCGTCGGGCGGCAGCAGGCGCAGCGCGGGCGCGAGCGTGCGCGCGGCCAGTATGAAGGCCGCCGGCCCGTCCGCGCTTTCCAGCGACGCCGCGATGGCCTGCGCGCGCACTTCCGGCGCGGCCGCGGGCTCCAGCGCCAGCTGATACAGCCAGGCCTCTCGCACGCCGGGTCCGGCGTCCAGCGCGGCGTCCAGCCAGCCCAGCTCGTCGTCCACGTCCGGCGACTCCACCGCCTCATAGGCGGCGGCGGCCTCCTGCGGCGTCGCCAGGCCGATGCGCGCGGCGTCGGTCTGGTACAGCGCCGCGTCCTCGGGCGCCGCGCCCGGCAGCGGCGTCACCAGCATGGCGCGCGGCGCGTTGGCCGGCGGCGCGATGATCGCGCCGACCTGAACCGCGGTGGCGAACACCAGCGGATCGGCGGTCTCCACATTCTCGTCCGGCGCCTCGCCCAGCAGGGCCAGCGCATAGGCGCGCTCGAACTGTTCGTTGCGCCCGGCCTGCCGGGCCAGCTGCGCGGTCAGGTCGGCGCGCGCCGTCTCCCCCTCGGAGGCCAGGCACACCGCGCGCAGGCGCAGCCAGAATTCGGCGTCCCGCCCCTCGCGCAGGATTTCCGCCGTACGGCACGCCGCCGGCAGGTCGCCGGACAGCAGATGCCCGCGCGCCTGCGCCTCGGCCAGGTCGCCGCGCTCGCTGATGTCCGGGGTGCGGGAGGACAGCGTCGCCGCCTCCGCCGCGAAGCCCGCCGCGATCAGCGCCTCCATGCGCTGCATGGCCAGCACCGCGCCGTCGCCGCCTTCCGGCGGCTCCCCGCCGGACAGCAGCGCCTTGGCGATCAGCGTATTCACAGCGGGCGAGCCGGAATTGGCGGGGGCGCGGGCGATCGCCTCGCGCGCCAGCGCGCCGGTCGTGCCGTTCCACAGGCTCTCGGGCAGGCCGCCCTGGCTTTGCGCCAGCACGCCGATGCTGAACGGGTCCACCGGGCCCAGCGACTCCACCTGGATGTCCTGCGCCGCGGCCGGGCCGACCAGCATCAGGGCGGCCGGGAGGGCCAGCCTGCTTGGGATCAGCCTGCTCGGGGCCAGCCTATTCTGGGAAAGTGTCTTCCAGCTCAATACGAACGTCTCCCTGTCCGGACTGGATTGTCTCGGCATAGATCAGCAGCGCCACGAGGGCGGCCAGGGCCGCCACCACTACAACGCCTATCGCAATAAGGGCCGCCCGCATTCGAATCCCTTCCCTCCTGGCCGCGTGGACCAAGCCTAACGCATTTTTGGCGACCGTGCTCCACCGCACCGCTCCAGCGCGGCGCTTGTTCGCCGCGCCCGCGCTGATTACACCCAAGGAATGACTGCGGAAATTGGCGGAAGAGAGGCGCTCGCGGGGCGGCATGTCGTGCTGACCGGCCTGATGGGGGCCGGAAAAAGCACGGTGGGGCGGAGCCTTGCGCGCCGCCTCGGCCTGCAGTTCGTGGACGCCGACGACGCCATCGAGGCCGCAGCGAAGCGGAGCATCAGTGACATTTTCAAGGAATATGGCGAGACGGAGTTCCGCCGGCTGGAGCGCGACGTGATCGCCCGCCTCTTGTCAGAGCCGCAACAGGTCATCTCCACCGGCGGCGGCGCGGTGATGGACCCCGACACGCGCGCGCGCATCAAGCGCGCCTCGGTGTCGGTCTGGCTGCGGGTGAAGCTCTCGGTTTTGGTCGCCCGCACCGAACGGCGCGCCCACCGCCCGCTTCTCGCCGATGGCGACGTGCGCCAGACGCTGCAGACGCTGATGGCCGAGCGCGACCCCCTCTATGCCCAGGCCGACCTCACCGTCGACGGCGGCGGCGGATCGCCGGAGCGCACCGTGGACGCCATCATGGCCGGCCTGGCGGCGCTGGAGCCCACGCGATGAGCCTGCGCACCGTTGATGTCGCCCTGGAGGGGCGCCCCTATGACGTGCTGATCGGCGACGGCGCGCTGGAGGAGATCGGCCGCGCGAACAGGCTGTTCCCGCTCGGCCGCGCCCCGGTCGTCGCGGACTCCGCGGTGTGGGGCCTGCACGGCCCGCGCCTGTCCGCGGCGCTGGAGGCCGCGGGTCTGGTCCCGCTGCCGATCGAGATTCCCTCCGGCGAGGCGACCAAATCCTATGAGGGCTTCCAGCACGTCATGGAATCCCTGCTGGCGCTGGATCTGGAGCGGCGCGAGGCGCTGATCGCCTTCGGCGGCGGCGTCACGGGCGACCTTGCCGGCTTCGCCGCCTCCGCCATGAAGCGCGGCCAGCCCTTCGTCCAGATCCCGACGACGCTCTTGTCCCAGGTCGACTCGTCGGTCGGCGGCAAGACCGGCATCAACTCGCCGCGCGGCAAGAACCTGATCGGCGCCTTCCACCAGCCGAGCCTGGTGCTGGCCGACACCGGCATGCTCTCCACCCTGCCCGCGCGCGAAATCCGCGCCGGCTATGCGGAGATTGCCAAGATCGCCGCGGCCCGCGACGCCGGTTTCTTCCGCTGGCTGGAGGAAAACGGCCCGGACGTCGTGGCGCTGCGCCCCGACGCGATTACGGAGGCGGTGGCCCGCTCGGTAGCCCTGAAAGCGGAGATCGTCGCCGCCGACGAGCGCGAAGCCGGCGTGCGCGCGCTCCTGAATTTCGGCCACACCTTCGCCCACGCCGCGGAGGCGGAGGCCGGATACGGCGACGCCCTGCGCCATGGGGAGGCCGTGGCCTGGGGCCTGACCGCCGCCGCGCGCCTGGCCGCCTCGCTCGGCAAGTGCAGCGAGACTGATGCGATGCGGATCGAAAGCCATATCCGCGCCGCCGGCCTGCCCGCGCGCGCCGAGGAGCTGCCCGGCGGCCCCTATGAGCCCGCCGCTTTGCTGGATCGGATGCGCGGCGACAAGAAGGCCAGCATGGGCAAGCTGGTCTTCATCCTGCCCCGCCGCATCGGCGAGGCGTATATAGAGACCGGTCTGTCGCCCGATCCGGTGCTGGGCTTCCTGCGCGAGGAATTCGCCCGGCCATGACGGTCACGCGGACATGACGATCGGCATCTCCCTTCTGGCGATTCTCGCCCTGCTCTGCCTGTCGGCGTTTTTCTCCGGCTCGGAGACGGCGCTGACGGCGGCCTCGCGCGCGCGCATGCACACGCTGGAGCGCGACGGCGACAAGGCCGCACGCACGGTGCTGAAACTGACCGAGCGGAAGGAGCGGCTGATCGGCGGCATCCTGCTCGGCAACAATCTGGTCAATATCCTGGCTTCGGCTCTCGCGACGGCGATGTTCATCGCCATCCTGGGCGAGGCCGGCGTGGTCTACGCCACCGGCGTGATGACGGCGCTGGTGCTGATCTTCGCCGAGGTGCTGCCCAAGACCTACGCCATCGCCAATCCGGACCGCATGGCCCGCGTCGTCGCCGCGCCGATCCGCGTGGTCGTCCAGCTGCTCTCGCCGGTCGTGTTCGCGGTCAGCGCCGTGGTGCGCGGCCTGCTGAAACTGTTCGGCGTCGACGCCCAGGGCGACATCCTGACCCCGCACGAGGAAATCCGCGGCGCGGTCGACATGCACCACCGCGAGGGCGGCTTCCAGAAGCTGGACCGCGACATGCTGGGCGGCGTGCTGGATTTGGACGAGCTGACCGTCACCGACGTCATGGTCCACCGCAAGAGCATGAGCATGCTCGACGCGAATCTGACCTCTTCGGAAATCATCGACCTGGCGCTGGACAGCCCGCACACCCGCCTGCCGCTCTACAAGGAAGACGCCGAAGACATCATCGGCGTGCTGCACGCAAAGGACCTGCTGCGCGCGCTGCGCCGCGCCGAAGGCAGCGCCGAGGGCGTCGACATCAAGGCCATCCTGCGCGAGCCCTGGTTCGTTCCCGAGACGACCTCGCTGCGCGAACAGCTCGAGAATTTCCGCAAGAAGCGGGAGCATTTCGCCCTGGTCGTGGACGAGTACGGCGCCCTGATGGGCCTGCTGACTCTGGAGGACATCCTCGAGGAGATCGTCGGCGAGATCGATGACGAGCACGATATCGCCGCCCACGGCATGCGGCCCCAGGCCGACGGCTCGGTCCATGTCGAAGGCACGGTCTCGATCCGCGACCTCAACCGCGCGATGGACTGGCGCCTGCCGGACGAGGAGGCGGTCACCGTCGCCGGCCTGGTGATTCACGAGGCGCAGACCATCCCCGAACCCGGCCAGGTGTTCAGTTTCCACGGCTACCGGTTCGAAGTGCTGCGCCGCCAGCGCAACCAGATCACCGCCCTGCACGTCTGGCCGGCGCCGGAGCTGGAGACCGCGAACGGCGGCTAGGCCGTCCGGCCGGCCTCTTCCGGCGTCTGCGCCTGGATCGCCAGCGCGTGCAGCCCCGCCTCGAACTGTTCGGTCAGGGCGTCATTGACGGCGCGGTGGCGCGCGACGCGGTTCATGCCTGTAAACGCCTCCGACACGATCTGGACGCGAAAATGGCTTTCGCCCTCGGGCCGGGCGCCGGCGTGGCCGCCATGCATGGCCGACTCGTCGATCACGCGCAGCGCGCGCGGCGCGAACGCCGTCATCAGTTTCGCCGCAATCGACTCTCCGACCGGTCCCAGCTGCGAATTCGTGTCCGTCAAGGCGTTGTTCTCCCGTAAGGCGCATCACATAGTTTGGGTCCATGGCGACGCAGTTCAAATACCGGCCGAAGTTTCGCGACATCCGCGTGAAGCCGCCGCAGCCTGAAAAGGCCAAGCCGAGCGAGCGCCGGTGCGAATGGGCCGGCTGCGTCCGCACGGCCCAGTGCCGCGCGCCCAAGGGGCCGGGCCAGCTGCGCGAGTTCTTCTGGTTCTGCCCGTCCCACGCCTCCGAATATAATCGCGCCTGGAACTTCTTCGAGGGCATGAGCGCCTCGGAGATGAAGGCCTTCCAGGAAAGCGCCATCTATGGCCACCGCCCGACCTGGGGCTTCAAGGACCGGCGGCGGTCGGACGCCGCCGCGCGCGCCGGGGCGGACTGGACCTCCGGCTTCACCGATCCGTTCGGCCTGTTCGGGGACGACGAGGCGCCGGTCAAGAAATCCTCCGCCCCGCCGATGTCGCGCCTGCAGCGCAAGGCGGTGGAGACGCTCGGCCTCACCGGCCGACCGACGGCCGAACAGGTGCGCGAACGCTACCGCACGATGATCAAGCGCCTGCATCCGGACGCCAATGGCGGCGACCGGTCGACCGAGGATCAACTGCAGGCCGTGATCCGCGCCTATCAGACCCTCAAGACAACCGGCATGGGCTGACGCCCCGGGCGTCCGCCGCTTCAGCGCTCGCTGTCGTCGCTGTCCGGCGTTTTCGGAGTCGGGCTCCGATGGACCCGGCCCGTGCGCGCCGGGTCCGGTCCGGCCCGGGACGGATGGTCAGGATCGTCCAGCTGCCGGGCGTTGGGGGAGCCGGACCGGCCGCCGACCACGGCGATGCCGATAACGGCCGCCGCCGCGGCGATCAGAATCAGGATCAGCATGTTCATGCGCCGAACCTAACCGGCGCAATGTGACATTCGCGAGGCGAAATCTGTCATCCGCCCCGCGCTGTTCAGCAGCTCAGCTGGCGGCGCTTCAGCGCGCCACTGTCTGCACCGCGTCCTCGCCGGTCGCCACCTGCGCATCCAGCAGGGCCTGCGCATCCACGGCGGCGGCTTCGGCGGTCAGTTCGCCCTCCTCCACCTTCGCGGCGATCTCCAGCATCGGCATGTAAAGCAGCTCGCCCTCGGGCGTGTCGTCCACGGCGATCCGTCCCGTGGCCTCTTTCTCCGCCCACATCCCGCGCACCGCGGCCCAGAATTCCCCGGTCTGCTCCCAGTACGCCTCGCCCGCTTCCGGCGAGAAATCGCCGGAGCGCTTGTAGGTATTGGTTCCGACCTCGCGCACCAGTTCGCGCGGGCCGGAATCCTCGATCACGATCTTCGAATTGTCCTGTTCGTGCCACCAGGCCCAGGGCGCGACCGTGTGGCGGTTCACCCCGGCGATGACGTCATAGTCCTCGCGCGTGGTGTCGTCCCGGCGCGGCAGCGGCCGCCAGGACGCCGGCGGCTCCCAGGTCGAAATCTCGTTGTCATGGCGCCAGCGCGCGACGGCGGCGTAACGCGGGCTGTCGTCCACCTGATAGACGGTCTGGGACCAGGCGCCTTGCCCCTCCCAGGGCATCACCGCCTCGGCTTCCCACAAATCCAGTCCGCGATAGGACAGGATCGATTCCGGCTCGAACCGCCAGTCCTGGCGCCAGTGCTTCACGACGATGGGCTCGGGAACCTCGTCGATCTCCATCACCAGCGTGTGCTGCAGGCTGATGAACTCGCCGGTGTCCTCCAGCACCCGCACCATCTCGGTGCCGCCGCTGATCTTCCGGTCCTTCAGTTCGTAATCGGGGTCCAGGGAGACGGTCTCGACGAAGTCGAAGCGCACCTCGAAATCACCCGCCATGGCCAGGATCGCGGCGCGGTCTTCTTCGAAGCCGAAATTGCGCATATAGGACTGGGGCAGGCCTTCCTCCCCCGAATCCTGGGCCATCGCCAGCCCGGCGAGGAGCGAAAAGGCGACCGCACCGGCCGCCGAATCCTTGATCCCGATCATACTTCCAGCCCTTCCTGCACTTGCAAATGATTCTCAAATGCGTGTAAGTCGCCGAAGAACGTATCGCAATTGAGACGTATTCGCAATTCTGTCGAGGGGCCAGGATATCATGAATCGCAAGGGAATTTCGCTTCTGGCGGGGGCCGGGGCGGCCGCGCTGATGGCCGGTCTGGCGCAGGCGCAGGACGCCGGGGACGGCGCCGCCGCGCCGCGCCGGGCCAGCGACATCGCCGACACCGTGGTGGTGATCGGCACCCGGACCGAACGGGACATCGCCAACGTGCCGGCGCAGATCAGCGTCATCACGCAGGAGGAGATCGAGGACATCATCGCCACCGACATCAAGGATCTGGTCCGGTTCGAACCGGGCGTGTCGGTCAGCAACGCTCCCTCCCGCCCCTCCGCCGCGGGCTCGGCCACGGGGCGCAGCCGCAATTCCGGCTTCACCATTCGCGGCCTGGGCGGCGACCGGGTGCTGATCCAGACCGACGGCATCCGCGTGCCGGACTCCTTCTCCTTCGGGCCGCAATCGGTCGGCCGCGGCGACTATGTGGATCTCGGCCTGCTGGAATCGGTGGAAATCCTGCGCGGCCCCGCCTCCGCCCTGTACGGCAGCGACGGCCTGGCCGGCGTGGTCAGCTTCCGCACCAAGGACCCGGACGGCTTCCTTGAGGGGGACGAGGCGTTCGGCGGCCGCGTGCGCGGCGCCTACGCCTCCGCCGACGACAGCCTCGCCGGCGGCGCGGTCGTGGCGGGGCGCAGCGGCGCCCTGTCGGGCCTTCTCGCCTACACCCATCGCGACGCGCACGAGCAGGACAATCAGGGGGAGATCGAAACCCAGGACTCCACGCGCACCGCGCCCAACCCGGCGGACCTGACCTCCGACGCGGTGATGGGCAAGATCGTCTATGCGCCGAACGACACGCACCGCCTGCGCCTGACCGGTGAGGTCTTCGACTCCAGCTTCGAATCCGAAGTCTATTCGGCGCGCGAGACCAGCATGTTCACCGGCGCCACGACCGACGACCTCGATGTCCGCGACGACACCGAGCGCCAGCGCGTCAGCCTGGACTATGCCTATTCCAACGAAGGCGCGGCGATCGACGCGGCCTCCTTCGCGGTCTTTTTCCAGGACGCCCAGACCCGCCAGTTCTCCGACGAAAAGCGCACCCCGCAGGCCGACCGCATCCGTATCGGCACGTTCGACAACCGCGTCTGGGGCGCCACCGGCCAGGTGGAGACCGCCTTCGCCACCGGCATGGTCGACCACCGGATGCTGTTCGGCGGCGACTGGTCCGAGACGCGGCAGGAAGGCGTGCGCGACGGCACAGTCCCGCCCTTCGGCGAGAGCTTCCCGACCCGCGCCTTCCCGACCACGGACTGGACCCTGTTCGGCCTGCTGGTTCAGGACGAGATCAGCATCGCGGACGGCCGCCTGTTTCTCTACCCTGCGCTGCGCTACGACTCCTACGAACTGACGCCCGATCCCGATCCGCTCTTCCCCTATTCGTCCTCGTCGCAGGAGGGCGACCGGGTCTCGCCGAAATTCGGCGCGGTGGCATGGCTGACCGATTCCTTCGGCGTGTTCGCCAACTATGCGGAAGGCTTCAAGGCGCCCTCCCCGGACCAGGTGAATAACGGGTTCGAGAATCTGGCCTTCGGCTACACCTCGCTCCCCAATCCGGATTTGGGGCCGGAGACCAGCCAATCCTTCGAAGGCGGCGTGCGCCTGCGCAATCTGCAGGCCGGCGGGGCGACATGGTCGGCCAGCGCCACGGCCTTCACGGCGGAGTATGAGGACTTCATCCAGCAGACCGTCGTCGGCGGCTCCTTCACCCCGGCGGACCCCGCCATCTATCAATGGGTCAATCTGGGCGAGGTGGAGATCAGCGGCGCCGAGGCGCGGGCCGAGGCGTCCTGGGACAACGGGATCGGCTTCATCGCCGCGGCGTCATACGCCGACGGCGACGCCACCGACGCCGGAACCACCGAACCGCTGCAGAGCATCGACCCGTTCAAGCTGGTTGCCGGCCTCACCTATGACGATCCCGCCGGGCGGTTCGGCGGACAGTTCATCGTCACCCATTCGGCCGGCAAGGACGACGACGAGGTGGCGGAGAACCAGTCCGGCAACGCCGCGGCGGACCTGTTCACGCCGGACGACTTCACCATCCTGGACATCACCGCCTACTGGAACGTGACAGAGGCCGCGGCCCTGCGCGTGGCCGTGAACAATGTCCTGGACGAGAAATACTGGTGGTGGAGCGATGTGCGCGGGGTCGGCGCGACCTCGACCATTCTGGACGCCTATACCCAGCCGGGACGCAATTTCAGCGCCTCGCTGGTCTATCGCTTCTAGAGGGACGCAGGTCCGGTCAGGCGGCGCGCGGTTCGACCCGGCGGTCGGCGCGCGCCTCCGGCCGCTTGCGGAACACGCCGTCCACGCCCGGCGCCGGGTCCAGGTCGGCCGCCAGATTGCCCGGCGTCTCCCACGGGCCCAGCACCAGCCAGCCGTCGGGGCGCAGATGGTCCATCACACGCCCCAGCACCCGGTCGTGAATCTGCGGCGACATATGGGTCAGGACGTGGCGCAGGAAGATCACGTCGAACTCGCCCAGCGCGCTGAAGTCGCGCAGGAAATTCACCAGGCGGAAATCCACCATCCGGCGCAGCGCCGAATTGACGCGCCAGTCCTCGCCCTCCTTGTCGAAATGCTCGACCAGGCGGCGGATCGGCAGGCCGCGCTGAACCTCGAACTGGTCATAGACGCCCTGCGCGCCCCGGCGCACCGCGGCGCGCGACAGGTCGGTGGCGACGATGGCGGCGTCCACGCGGACGCCGCGCGCCCGGCGCTCTTCGGCCAGCATGGCCAGCGAATAGGCTTCCTGTCCCGCGCCGCACCCGGCGCTCCAGATCCGCACCGCGCGCGTCGGCCCGGCCTGCATCAGCGCCTCGGGCAGGATGGCGTCGGCGAAATGCTGGAACGGGGCGCGGTCGCGGAAGAACCAGGTGTCGCGCGGGGCCAGCGCCTCCACCGCCTCGGCGGCCAGCTTGGAGTCCGGCTGCCGGCGGATCGAGGACAGCATCGTCCAGACCGAATCCAGCCCCTCGCGCCGGGCCAGCGTGCCCAGGCGCAGCTCCACCGCCCCCGACCCGCGCGGGATGTCGAACCCGGCGCGGCGCCGGGTCAGCGCGCCCGTGAACGCAAGCAGTTCCGCCCGGTCCACGCGCACCGCCCCTCCTACGCTGCCGCCGGCGCGAGGCCGGCGTCCGCGAATTTCGATTCCAGGATATCTTCGTCGAACGGCTTCATCACATATTCGTCCGCGCCGTGGCGCAGCGCCTCGGTGATGTGCGCCATGTCGTTCTCGGTGGTGCAGAAGACCACGACCGGCTTTTCGCCGCCCGGCTCCTTGCGCAGGGCCTTCAGGAAATCGAGCCCGTTCATCACCGGCATCGACCAGTCCAGCAGGACGGCGTCAGGCATCTGATGGCGGCAGGCGGTCAGCGCCGCCGCGCCGTCCCCGGCCTCGTCGCACTCGAACCCCATCCCTTCCAGGATGCGGCGCGCGACTTTCCTGATCACCCGCGAATCGTCGACCACAAGGCATTGTTTCATCGCAGACTTTCCCTTCCCGGACGATGATCGCCCTGAGTCGGTTAACGGCCTGCTAAGGATTTGCCCGCGGCGCGCTCCGGAAATCCGGAAATGCCTGAAAAATCAGCCTATTCCGGGATCAGGGCGGTCAATTCGACCCGCTCTTCCTCGGTCCGGGCCTCCAGGCGCCCGCCCGCTTCCTCCGCGATGGTCTTGGCGTAGAGCGGCTGGGCCGTGCGCCCGTCGAAACCGCCTTCGGGAATTCCGCCGTCCAGCGCCGCCGCCGCGCCGGGCAGCAGCTTGGCCCGTGGGCCGATGGCGACGACGCGCAGGCGCACACCGCCGCTGCGCGTGGCCTCGATCCGCACCTCGCCGCCGCGCGGCGCGGATTCGACCGCCAGAAGGATCAGGTTCAGCAGCAGGCGCGCGCCCAGCTTGGGCAGGCTCGTCGCCTCGGTCCGCCATTCCAGCTGCGCCTTGGCGGAGCGGAACATGTCCCCCGCCAGCCGCTGGATCATCGCGACCTCCACCTCGCCGGGGGCCGAGCCGCCGGCGCCGAAGGCCAGCCGCGCGAACTCCAGCTTCGCCCGCATATGCTCGGCGCTTTCGCGCACCAGGCGCAGCGCGTCTTCGCGCATGTCCGCGGAGTCCGGTTCGTCGAAAATGGACAGGGCCGTTCCGGTCGCGCTGACCGGTCCGACAAGGTCGTGACAGACCCGGGCGCACATCAGCGCCGCCAGGTCGCTCGCCTTTGGCATCGCCTCGCTCATCCCGGTGTTGTATGCGATTCGGCGTAAATCCAACCTGAACATGTCCGGCCAAAAGCCTGCCGATTGGATTCGCCAATGACCGCACCGGACGCGCCCGCGCCAATGGCCGCGAACGCCGCCTGCGACCGCTGCGGCGCGGCCTTCGCATGCGGGGCGCAGGCCGGCGCGGCGGCGGAGTGCTGGTGCATGGCCCTGCCGCGCATCCCGATGCAAGACGGCGCGGCCGCCTGCCTGTGTCCGGACTGTCTGAAAGCGATGCTGGCGAAGGCGAACCCGCCGCCCGGCGCATAGGCGCGGCGTCTACTGGTCGGGGTCTTCCCAGTGCGCCGCTTCGTCATAGCCGCGCCGCGAACTGAAAAAGACCAGCGCCATCAGGCCGGCGCCAACCCCGGCGGTCAGCACCGTGCCCAGAGTCAGCGCAATCCAGCCATGCATGCCGATGGAGACGCCGCCGGCCTGCAGCCAGCCCCAGGCGCCGAAGATCACCGCGGCGCACAGCGCCGCCAGCGCCGCGCCGACGAACAGAAAGGTTTTCATGCCTGCAGAGATAGGCCCGGGGGCGCCGCGGCGCATCGGCCGCGGCGCCCCTGCGACATTATTTCTGCACCCACTGGTTATTGACGTTCTTGTACCACTGGCCGGCGGGCAGGCGGCCGATCAGCTTTTCGGCCGTCACCGCCGCCACCGCCTCCACGGACAGGCCCTGCTCCTGCGCCAGCCGCGTGTATTCGGCGCGGCGCTGGATATTGGTCTCTTCCACTTCGGCGACCAGCGACTGGTCGACCTGCTCGGCGACGAAGCCCAGATAGCCGTCGGCGCGCTCGCCGACCTTGCCGTTGGCCTTGGCGGCCTCGATGGCCGGGCTCGCGGCCTGGGCGGTTGCGGGCGCAAGAACCGGCGCCAGCGCCGGAGCGACAACCAGCGCGATTGCCGCCAGAAATGCTTTGATGCGGGACATAGCGGCCCCTCCTAGAAGATGTCGGGATTGTTGCTGATCAGGTCTTCGACCTCGCGATCCAGACGGACGCGAATTTCCTGATCGATCTTCACGTTCAGATTGATCTCGATAGGCCGGTCGGGCGCGGCCACCTGTACGGTGGGCGTGCATGCGGCGGTCAGGGCCGCTGCCGGCGCGGCCGCGAGGGCCAAGGGTGCGAATACCCGCTTCATCCTTCAGTCTCCATCATTCGCCGGCAGTCTGGCAAAGCCTGCCTGAACTCAGCATTAACCCCCGCCCGTCTCAAGAGCTGTCTCAAGAGCCCTACTCAAGGCCCGGCGGGGGCGTATCCAGTCCGGGCGGCGGGGTGTCCATCCCGCCCGGCGCCGGTCCGGCCTCGATCGTCACGCCTTCCCCCATCCCCTCGTCCTCCAGGCTGCGCTGGATCTGCTGGCGGATGCGGAAGCCCTGCGTGGTGTCGCGCAGCAGGCGCATGAAGTCGGCGGCCAGCGCGATGCGGAAGCGGAACGGATAGCCGTTCAGCACGTCGGGATTGAAGCCCTCCATGGTGACGACCAAATCCATCTCGCCCGCCACCGGCCCGTCCAGCGTCACCTCCAGCACGCGATAGCGCAGATTCTCCAGCGCGCGGAACGCCAGGTTCGCCTGCTGGTTCGCCTCCGACGCGGCGTTGGTCGCCTCTCCTTCATAGGAGACGAACCCCTCCCCGTCGCCGCTCAGCACGGCGTTCTCGATCACGATATTGCCTTCGGAGATGGACAGCGGCATCCGCCCTGAAACCGATCCGCCCGCGCCCAGCGACTCGTTGCCGAACAGCGCAACGAGAGAGGCCAGGTTGATGTGCTCGGCGATCAGGGCGGCCTTGTGTTCGCCCTCCGCCGGGTCCCAGATGAACGGCTCCACCGCGATGGTCCCGCCCGCGAACGGCCACACCGCCTCTTCCAGCCCGATCCGCCGGTCGGGCAGAAGGGAGATCGCGATCTCCCCGCCCTCCACCGGCACGCCCGGATTGAACGCGCCCAGCGACACGGTCTGCGGCTCGGCGGTCAGCAGCGGCGCCAGGCTGGACAGCGCGAATTCGGTCGACACGTCCTCGATCGGGCCGAAGCGCGTGGCGATGTCCAGATTGTCCAGCACCACGACGCCGGAGGACCGCACCGCATTGCCGTACCACTGGGCGGTGAAATGCGCCTCCGCCGGGCCGGACACATTGGCGACCAGGCCTTTCAGCGAGGCGATCATGTCCTGCGGCTGCGGGCCGCCGTCGGTGAATGTTATGCGCGGCACGTCGACATGCGCCTCGCCCACCCCGGTGTTCAGATTGTGCAGCAGGTCCACGGTGATCGACCCGTCCGGCGCGCCCTCGGCCTCTCCGGTCAGGTCCATCCTCACCAGCCCCTCGGCGGCGGTCAGCTCCCCGCTCAGCGTCGCGGGCGTCAGCATCGGCGGCTCGCCCGGAGAGACCACGACGGCGTTCTCGATGTCGATGCTGGCGCGCAGCGGGTCGGCGAACACCGCCTGTCCCCGCGCGCTCATCTGCGCCAGGTCGACGATCAGCGCCTCGCCGCTCAGCCGCGTGTCGGTGACGGAAAACCGCGCCGACATCGGCGCGCCCGGCGCGGTGGACAGGATCGCGCTCGCCTCCCCGGTCTGCAGCGCCAGATCGGTGCGGCCCAGCGTGTCGACCAGCGCGGTGACCTCCGGCGTTGCGGCGTCCAGCTTCATCTCCGGCGTTACCGGGCCGGACAGGCGCAGGTCGCGCGCGCTGATGTTCCGGAACGTGGTGCCGGAGACCAGCGCGAAGGACTCCGCCCGCCCGTCATCGGCCAGCGCATTCAGGAAGGTCTCGCCGGATTCGGTGCGCTGGATCAGCGGCCCGCCCGCCCCGCGCACCGCCGCGCTCTCCACCCCGCGCGCGGTCCAGCTGCCGCCCACCACCTCGCCGATGGACAGGCGCATCGGCGCCGCGCCGGTGTCCAGATGGAACGCCCCGTCCTGCCCGTCCAAAGTCAGCCCGCCCTGCGGCGCGGCGAAGCGCAGATCGGCCACACGCATGGAGGCCGTCTCGGTGACGTCCGCCGCAACCTCCAGCGGCGCATCGCCCGGCTGCGCCTGATACGTCCCGCCGGCCCAGGTGAAGTCCGGCGCCAGACGGGCGGAAAATCCTTCGAACCGCGCCGCGGACGTGGTCAGGACCTGCGCGTCGATCGCCGCGGTCCCGTCCGGCGCTGCGGGACTCACCCGCACCACGCCGTCCTCGGCGTCGATCCGCACTGCGCCGTCCAGCCGCGCGCCTTCCAGGGTCATCAGCGGAACGTCGCCGGAAAACAGCGCCGCCCCGCCCGTCTCCGCGCGCCAGCCGGTTTCGGTGCGGGTCCAGTCGGCGGTCAGCCCCTCCGCCCCGATCATCGTCACGCCGTCGCCGAAGGGGGCCAGATCGCCTTCGAAATGCAGGCTGGACAGCCCGCTATCATAGGCGGCGCGCAACTCGCGGGCGTCCAGCTCCGGCCCGCCGCTCGCCGACAGCGCCGCGTCGACGGTCCAGCCGCCCCCGGTCCGGCTCCAGTCTAGCAGCGGTCCGTCCGCGGGCGACAGCGTGAAATCCGGCCCGGCCTCGCCGTCGATGCGCGCCGGCTCCTCCAGCGAAATCCGCACCGCCTCGGGCGACACGTCCGCCATCAGGGCCAGCCCCGCATCCGCGCCCGCCAGCGTCTGGGCCACACGCTCGGCCAGCGGATCGGCCAGCGCCCCGACCGTGGCGATCCCGCGCCAGCGGTCCGCGGCGATCAGCGTGCGCGCCGCCGCGTCCGGGTCCGCCGCCCCGGCGCCTTCGGCCGCCAGGTTCAGCGCCGCCTGGCCGCTGGCGTTGGCGAAGCCCTGCTCCAGCCCCTCCAGCCGCACCGTCGCCGCGGCGACCGCGGAGTCCGCATGGGCAAGCGGCCCGTCCAGGTCGGACAGGTTCAGCGTGGCGCGGGCCAGCAGGCCGTCGCCGATCATTTCGAATTCCGCCTCGCCGCCGCCGACCGCGCTGCGCCAGCCGCGCCAGGCGACCGCGCCCTCCCCGGCGTCGGCCCAGCCGCGCCAGCCCTGTTGCGGCCCGCCCTCGACGTCCAGCCGCACCGGCAGCTCGCCGGC